>ERZ772967.1331-NODE-1331-length-17250-cov-7.309334_pt1 | contig 17250 bp, 15 predicted proteins | sample MGYA00511677_ERZ772967 | MGnify/ENA primary metagenome ERZ772967 (study PRJEB29015, sample SAMEA2737931) | human oral metagenome | biome: human oral; feature: human-associated habitat; material: dental | place: China | collected 2146 ...
TGGCGGCGTTGACGCGGGCGCCGAAGAACTGCATCTGCTTGCCCACGCGCATGGGGGAGACGCAGCAGGCGATGGCGGCGTCGTCGCCCCAGTGCTGGCGGATCTGCGGATCGGACTCGTACTGGATGGACGAGGTCGTGATCGAGATGAAGGCGCAGAACTCCTTGTAGCCCTTGGGCAGGTTCTCGTCCCAGAAGATCGTGATGTTCGGCTCGGGGGCCGGGCCGAGGTTCACCAGGGTCTGGAGCAGGCGGAACGAGGTCTTGGTGACCAGGGTGCGCCCGTCGTCGCCGAAGCCGGCGTCGGACCAGGTCGCCCAGTAGGGGTCCCCGGAGAAGATCTGGTCGTAGGCGACGGTGCGCAGGAACCGGGTGATGCGCAGTTTGATGACGAGCGCGTCGATGATCTCCTGGGCGCCGGCCTCGTCGAGCACGCCGTTCTTCAGGTCGCGTTCGAAGTAGCAGTCGAAGAAGCCCGACAGGCGGCCGATCGACATGGCCGCGCCGTCCTGGCTCTTGACGGAGGCCAGGTAGCCGAAGTAGGTCCACTGGACCGCCTCGTGGGCGTTCTTGGCGGGCCCGGAGATGTCGTAGCCGTAGTCCGCGGCGAGCTTCTTGAGCTTCTTGAGGGCCTTGATCTGCTCGGAGTGCTCCTCGCGGTAGCGGGCCCAGTGCTCGGAGAAGGGCTGGTCGACGTAGCGGTCCTTGTCCTTCTGCTTCTGCTCGATCAGGTAGTCCACGCCGTACAGGGCGACGCGGCGGTAGTCGCCGATGATGCGGCCGCGGCCGTAGGCGTCGGGCAGGCCCGTGATGATGTGGGAGGAGCGGGCGGCGCGGATGCGGGGGGTGTAGATGTCGAAGACGGCGTCGTTATGGGTCTTGCGGTACCTGGTGAAGATCTTCTTCACCTCGGGGTTGTACTCCTTGCCCGCCTCGTGGATCGCGGTCTCGACCATGCGCCAGCCGCCGTTGGGCATCATGGCGCGCTTGAGGGGGGAGTCGGTCTGCAGGCCGACGATGACGTCGTCGTCCTCGCAGATGTAGCCGGGCTTGAACGCGTCGATGTCGGCCGGGGTGTCGGTGTCGACGTCGAGGATGCGGACCTTGCGCTCCTTGGAGAGGTACTTCTCCTCGAGGGTGTTCCACACGCGCAGGGTCTTCTCCGTCGGACCTGCGAGGAACGAGGCGTCGCCCTCGTACGGCGTGTAGTTGCGTTGGATGAAATCACGGACGTCGATCTCCTGTGACCAAGTGCCCTCGACGAAGCCCTCCCAGGCGTTTTCGTCTGTCGTCATATTTCCTCTTCTCGCTTTTCCGTCCCCCCGGGGTGGGGGAGGCGGGCCGTGTGGAGCGCTGCTCCTGGGTGCACCGGAACGTGGTGCCTGGGCCTATTGTCCTACGGGACTTTGGGTGCGATCAAGAGGTACCAGCCCGCGATGCGTGCGCTATGCCTCACTCCGTCGAGGGCGGCAGTGGGACTGGTAGAAAGTTGGGACCAAAGTCCCTGGTCAACGCGCGGGCATCATTATGGGAGCGCGCCCGCTTCCTCTTAAACTGGAGGTGAGAGCCCCGCCGTGCCGCTCGAGGAGAATGGAGACAACCTGTGACACGCCCGCTTCCTGAACTGACCGTCGGCATCCTAGGAGCCGGAACCGTCGGCAGCCAGGTCATTCGAATCCTCGAATCCTCGAGCGCGGACTTCGCCCAGCGCTCCGGCGCCGGGCTCTCCATCGGCGCCGTCCTGGTCCGCGACCCCGCCGCCCCCCGCGACGTGGAGATCGACCCCGCCCTGCTCACCACCGATCCCGCCGCGGCCATCGACGGCATGGACCTGGTCGTCGAGCTCATCGGCGGCATCGAACCGGCCCGCACCCTGGTGCTGCGGGCCCTGCGCCAGGGGACCTCCGTGGTCACCGGGAACAAGGCCCTGCTCGCGGCCCACGGCCCCGAGCTGTACGAGGCCGCCGCCGCCTCGGGAGCCGATCTGTACTACGAGGCCGCCGTCGCCGGCGCCGTCCCCGTCGTCTACGGCCTGCGCGAGTCCCTGGCCGGCGACCGGATCACCAAGGTCATGGGCATCGTCAACGGGACCACGAACTTCATCCTCGACGCGATGGACTCCCAGGGCCTGGGGTACGCCGACGCGCTGGCCGAGGCGCAGCGCCTGGGGTATGCCGAGGCGGATCCCACCGCCGACGTCGAGGGCCTCGACGCGGCCGCGAAGTGCTCGATCCTGGCGTCGCTGGCCTTCCACACCCGGGTCGGGATCGACGACGTCGAGGTCGAGGGGATCACGCGGGTCACCTCCGAGGACATGGCCCAGGCCCGCAGGGAGGGGCGCGTGATCAAACTGCTCGCCATCGCGGAGCGGCGCACCGGGGACGACGGGCGCGAGGGCGTGAGCATGCGCGTCCACCCTGCCCAGATCCCCGCCGACCACCCCCTGGCCAGCGTCGACGGCGCTTTCAACGCCATCGTGGTCGAGGGCGAGGCCGCCGGGCGCCTCATGTTCTACGGCCAGGGCGCGGGCGGCGCGCCCACCGCCTCGGCCGTCCTCTCCGACGTGGTCGCTGCGGCGCACCACCGCGCCTACGGGGGGCACGCCCCCCGGGAGTCCGTCTACGCCCACCTGCCGGTCCTCGACCCCGGCTCCGCCCGCACCCGGTACCACGTGCGCATGCGGGTGGAGGACCGCATCGGCGTCCTGGCGGACGTGGCCGGAGTCTTCGCGGACCACGGCGCGTCGATCCAGGCGGTGAGCCAGCACGACGACGACTCCGAGTCCGGGGCGTGCTCGCTCATCGTCACCACCCACCTGGCGCGCGAGGCGGATCTGCGCGCGGTCGTGCGCGCCCTTGGCCACTGCGCCGCCGTGCGCGAGGTCGTCTCGGCCATCCGCGTGGAGGGCGACTGAGATGAGGGTGCACGAGGACCACGTCGCGGTGGCGGTGCCCGCGACGACAGCGAACCTGGGACCCGGATTCGACTCCATGGGGATGGCGCTGGACCTGTGGGACGAGGTCGAGGTCCACGCGACGACCAGGGCGACCTCGGTCGTCGTCGAGGGGGAGGGCGCCGACGACGTGGAGAAGGGCGACGACAACCTGATCGTGCGCGCCCTGCGCCTGGCGCTCGACCGCGTGGGCGCCCCCCAGGTCGGCATCCGCATGCACTGCACGAACCGGATCCCCCATTCGCGGGGGCTGGGATCCTCCGCCAGTGCCATCGTCGCCGGGGTGGTCGCGGCCCGCGCCCTGATCGGCGACCCGACGGTGCTCACCCCCGACGAGGTCCTCGACATCGGAACGGAGATGGAGGGGCACCCCGACAACGTCGCCCCCGCCGTGCTGGGGGGCGCCACCGTCGCGTGGATGGGCCTGGAGGGCACGGTCAAGCGCGCCAGGGCGGTGCGCCTCGATCCGCCGGACATCATCCGGCCCGTCGCGTTCATCCCCGATTTCGAGCTCAAAACCAGTGCCGCCCGCGCGGCTCTGCCCTCTTCCGTGCCCCACGCCGACGCCTGCTTCAACGTCTCGCGCGCCGCTCTGCTGACCGCCCTGCTGTCCGGGGCCTCCTCGGACGCGGGGGAGGGGCCCTTGCACGGACTGCTCATGGACGCCACCGAGGACCGCCTCCACCAGGACGCGCGCCGCCCGGCGATGGAGCCCTCGTTGGCCCTGGTGGACTGGCTCAGGGGCGCCGGGATGGCGGCGGTCGTGTCGGGGGCGGGCCCCACGGTGCTGTCGCTGGAGGACGTCGATCCGCAGATCCGCGAGGACGCCCGGAAGGCGGGCTGGCGGGTCCTGGCGCTGCCCGTTGCCGCAACGGGCGCGCGCATCACGCAGGGGCGCCTCGCCGAGTGAGGGCGCTGGGGGCCGGGGACCGGCTTAACACGTGGTCGGCGTATGTGACTTAACGCGCAACTGGTGCGCATGGGGCATACGCATCGACAGTTGCGCGTGTCTATTGCTACTATCCAGCGTAGACGCGGTGCGGTCCGCCGCATTCAGTCTTTCCGCGCGCATCGACGCACATCCGGCGCGCGCCCTTCACCCCGGAATTTAGGAATCGCGGATTCCTGGGACTTCACTCCGCCCTCCAAGGGCGCATTCAGTAAGGATCCTTCGTGAGCAACGAAACATCCGCCGAAGCAACGACCCAGTCGCTGAAGGCCATGAAGCTGCCTGAACTCAAGGCGCTCGCCCAAAGCCGCGGCCTCAAGGGAATCTCCCAGCTGCGCAAACCCCAACTCGTCGAGTTGCTGAGCAACGACGCTCGCCCCGCCCCCGAACCCTCCGCCTCCAAGGCCACTGCATCCGCGCAGAACCCCGCTCCTGGGACTGAACCGGCCTCCGCTCCCGCGCAGGACGCGGCCGGGGCGGCGCCCGCCCCCCAGGAGGAGGGGAGCGGCGCGGAGGGGGAACAGGACGACGCGGCGCGCGCCTCGTCGCGCCCCCGCCGCTCGCGCAGGCGGCGCGCCGTGACCCAGGGGGCCGTCGAGCCCGCCCGGGTCACCATCGACCTGCCCCCCACCACCAAGGAGGCCGGGGCTGACGCCGGGTCCAGCGCGGTGGAGGCCATCCTCGACATCGAGCTGCCCGAGGGCGACAACACGGCCGAGACCCAGCGCGAGCGCCGCGAACAGCCCCGCAGGCGCAAGCTCGAGCGCTCCGATCGGATCTCCAACCGCGAACGGCGCGAGCGCGGCGACCGCCAGGACCGCGGCCAGAGGATCGGGCGCGAGGGCGGCGACGACCAGTTGGCCCCCATCGCAGGCATCCTCGACGTGCAGGAGAACCACGCCTTCGTGCGCACATCCGGCTACCTGCCCGGGTCCAACGACGTCTACGTCACCCTGGGCAACGTCCGCCGATGGGGGCTTCGCGCCGGGGACGCCGTCGCGGGCGCCGTGCGGCTGCCCCGCGAGGGCGAGCGCCAGCGCCAGAAGTACAACGCGCTCGTGCGCGTCGACTCCGTCAACGGCATGGCGCCGGAGGAGGCCAAGTCCCGGCGCGAGTTCGGCAAGCTCACGCCGCTGTACCCCTCCGAGCAGCTGCGCATGGAGACCTCCGCGAAGGCGTACACGCCCCGCGTCATCGACCTGGTCGCCCCCGTGGGCAAGGGCCAGCGCGGCCTCATCGTCTCCCCGCCCAAGGCCGGCAAGACGATGATCATCCAGCAGATCGCGAAGGCCATCGAGCTCAACAACCCCGAGGTCCACCTCATGGTCGTCCTGGTGGACGAGCGCCCCGAAGAGGTCACCGACATGCGGTCGATCGTCAAGGGCGAGGTCATCGCCTCCACCTTCGACCGCCCGGCCTCCGACCACACTACCGTGGCCGAGCTGGCCATCGAACGCGCCAAGCGCCTCGTCGAACTCGGCCAGGACGTCGTCGTGCTGCTGGACTCCCTGACCCGCCTGTCGCGCGCCTACAACCTGGCCGCGCCGGCCTCGGGGCGCATCCTCTCGGGCGGCGTGGACGCCTCCGCCCTGTACCCGCCGAAGAAGTTCTTCGGCGCTGCCCGCAACCTCAAGGAGGGCGGTTCCCTGACGATCATCGCCTCCGCCCTGGTGGAGACGGGCTCGAAGATGGACGAGGTCATCTTCGAGGAGTTCAAGGGGACCGGCAACATGGAGCTGCGCCTGTCGCGCCAGTTGGCCGACCGCCGCATCTTCCCCGCCATCGACGTGAACGCGTCGGGCACTCGCCGCGAGGAGATGCTCTTCAAGCCCGAGGAACTGCGGATCATGTGGAAACTGCGCCGTGTCCTGGGCACCCTCGACCAGCAGTCCGGCCTGGAACTGGTGCTCGACAAGCTCAAGGAGACCCAGTCGAACGCCGAGTTCCTCATGCTCGTGCAGAAGACGACGCCATCGGTGGAGTGAGGCCGCACGCCCGTCCCGCTGCCCTCGGAGCGCGGTGGGCCACAACGGGCAGGGAACCGCTCATCGGGGCAGGAGAACCCGTATTGGGGTAGGAGAACGCTCATCGGGGCAGGCGAATTGCCCGCCCCGATGCGCCGTTGCCCGCCCCGATGCGGGGAGGCGCCCGCCGACGGGCGCGCTCACCGGTTCGCCGCTCGCTCATCGCGCGGCGAACCGGTGCCCCTGAGTACTGGGAGCCGGTAGAATCGTGCACCATGATCGACTACGTCGGCCAAAGCCCAGGCCAATCGAAGGATCCCGCCAAGGAAGCCAAGAACCACTGGCGCGTCGTGCGCGCCTTCCTCAGGCTGCTCGTGGCCGCCGCGCTCCTGGCGCCCCTCGTGTGGATTTCGGTCGGCCTGGCGGGCAACCGCGGAACGGGCCATGCCGTTCCCACCGGCGTCGAGGTCTATGACGAGGCCGGAGTTCTCAACCAGGACCTCTTGTCCCGGGAGACCAACGCCATGGAGTTCGCCAGGCCCTCCAGGGTCGTCTACCTCACCCTCGCAGAGGTGCCCACGGGCAACTTCAACGAGGCGGTGCTGGCCTTCGCCCGCAGCAACCCGCAACTCGGGCTCATCGACGGGGCGAACCCCGACAAGTGGGCATCGGGCACCCTGGTCTTCGCCGTCGCCCCCAAGCAGCGCGAGGTCGCCATTTACCTCGGTGAGGACCGCGATCCGGGCGAGTCCGTGGGGAAGGACACCATCGACGCCATGCGCGCCGAGTTCAAGGGCAAGAACTGGGACGCGGGAATGCTCGCCGGGGCCCGCGCCATCGCGCCCCACGCGGGGGCGTTCCACGTGTCCGGCTCCGCGCTCTTCTTCAGCGTCGTCGGGGCACTCATCGGCCTGGGCGAGATCTGGGTGTTCGTCTCGAACCCGCGGAAGATCGCCCGTGCCAAGCGCGATTTCGAGCTCCACATGGGCAATGTCGACAGGGACAGGGCCACCACGGAGGCGGCGCTCGTGTCCATACCCCCGGGCTCGCAGTACGGCGCCATCGTCGAGCAGCGCTTCGCCCACTACAAGGACGAGATCGCCAGGCTCTCCGACAGCGGGCCGGATGTCGATGTCCGCGGCGCGCTGCGCTTCTCGGTGCCCGCGCGCAACGACGCCAAAGCGCTCGCCTCGGCGGCTGAGGAGATGGACCTCAGTGACGACGCCATCGTCTCCGCCTCCGACTTCTTCAGCATGCGGGGCGACTGGGAGGGGGCCTGGGCGAACGAGATCGGCCCGGTCATGGAGGATCTCAATTCGCTCGAGGAACTGGTCGATACCGTCACCGACGAGATCAAGACCGCTGAGGCGCGCGCCAGCCGCGATGGGATCATGCGCTGGATCAGGACGCAGACGGACGCCATCATGGCGATGCGCGGGCAGCTGCGCGACGGCACGACCACCCCCGACGAGGCGCTCGCCGCCCTGGACGCCATCAGCGAGCAGACCCGCTCGTGCGCCGTCGATGTCATCAACGCCTCCCTGGACGCCGACACGTCCGAGTACGCGTGGAAACGGCGCTTGCGCTGGCAGAAGGCCCAGACCCAGCCGCCGGAGGACGACATGGCGGAACCGGACGGCGCCTACAAGCTCAACGGGGAGTTCATCGACTACGACCCCAGCCGCACGATCCGCCCGAACTTCTCCGTGCCGGGCGTCGCCGATCTGGAACTGGCCGGATTCGGCCAGGCCGAGGGCATCGGGAGCGTCCCCGTCTTCGTGCCGCTGAGCATGATGAACGGGAGGTACTACGACGAGCACTCGTGGACGCCCCCGTCCTCGTCGTCCTCGTCGTCCTCGTCGGCGACCTCGGTGGGCAGCGGCAGCTACGGGTCCTCCGGCGGCAGTTTCTCCGGATCGGGCTACTCGGGCTCGTTCTGAGGGGCAGCGCCGTCCCGGGGCTGTACGAGGTTTCGCGCACAGCGCACCGCGCGCGTGGACCCGGCCGCCCCGGGCGTGCCATAATGGCGCGTCGGCTTTCCGGTTCACCGGCATGCCCCAGGCGCCCGGCCCCACGGCCCAGGCGCGCTGGAAGGCGGCCCCCGTAAGACGCGGGGGGCGCCGCGTGTCCGGACCCGGGGCATCAAACGATCCAGGAGAAACCCATGAAGAAGGGCATCCACCCCGAATACGTGGACACCGTCGTGACCTGCACCTGCGGGAACTCGTTCCACACCCGCTCCACCATCGCGTCCGGCCAGATGCGCGTGGACGTCTGCTCGGCCTGCCACCCGTTCTACACGGGCAAGCAGAAGATCCTCGACACCGGCGGCCGCGTCGCCCGATTCGAGGCCCGCTACGGCAAGCGCGTGCGCCCCAAGAAGTGAGCCGTCCGCGCAGGACCCCGGCGCTGCGGCGCCCGCGCCCCCGGGCGGCGGGGCGCCGCAGCGCTTCTCTCACACGAGGAGCACGATGAACCAGCCCCACGACGACCTCGCGTCCCTGGAGCCCCTGCTGGCGGAGTACGCCCAGGTCGAGCAGGACATGGCCTCCCCGGCCACCCTGGCCGACCCCGCGCGCCTGCGCCGCGTGGGGCGCAGGTACGCCGAACTCGGCAGGGTCAAAGCCGCGGCAGACCGGTTGACCGCGGCGCGCGACGACCTGGGCGCGGCCCGCGAGATCGCGGCGGAGGACCCCTCCTTCGCCCAGGAGGTGCCCGCCCTCGAGGAGGAAGCGACCGCCGCCCACGAGGCGCTGATGCGGATCCTGGCGCCGCGCGACCCGCAGGACGCCCTCAACGCCATCCTCGAGATCAAAGCGGGGGAGGGGGGCGAGGAGTCCGCGCTCTTCGCCTCCGACCTGGCCCGCATGTACGCCCGCTACGCGGAGGCGCACGGCTGGAGCGTCACCGAGATGAGCGCGACCCGCACGGAGCTCGGCGGTTTCAAGGACGTGACCCTCGCGATCCGCGCCAAGGGCAGCCCCGCGCCCGACGAGGGCGTGTGGGCCCACCTCAAGTACGAGGGCGGAGTCCACCGCGTCCAGCGCGTCCCGGTCACCGAGTCGGCCGGCCGCATCCACACGAGCGCCGTCGGCGTGTTCGCCATGCCCGAGATCGAGGACGACGAGGACGTCGTCATCGACCCGAACGACCTGCGCATCGACGTGTACCGCTCCTCCGGCCCAGGCGGCCAGTCCGTCAACACCACCGACTCGGCGGTGCGCGTCACGCACCTGCCCTCGGGCATCGTCGTGTCGATGCAGAACGAGAAGTCGCAGCTGCAGAACAAGGAAGCGGCGCTGCGGGTCCTCGCCTCGCGCCTGGCCGCCGAGGCGCGCGCGAAGAGGGAGGCCGAGGCCTCGGCCCAGCGCCTCTCCCAGGTGCGCACCGTCGACCGCTCCGAGAGGATCCGCACCTACAACTTCCCGGAGAACAGGATCGCCGACCACCGCACGGGCTTCAAGGCCCACAACCTCGACCAGGTGCTCGGCGGCGCCCTGGACCCCGTGATCGCCTCGCTGCGGGAGGCCGACGAGGCCGAACGGCTCGCCCAGGCGGCCTCGGCCCCGTGACCGTCGACGGCACTGCGCCGCGCGCCCTCGTGGACTGGGCGGCGCGGGAGCTGTCCGCCGCCGGGGTCGACAGCCCCGCAGCGGACGCCCGCGCACTGGTCGAATGGGCGTGCGGAGCCGACTCCCTGTGGTCCGCCCCGCCCTTGCTGGCGCCTGAGGAGGTGGAGCGCCTGCGGGGCGCCGTCAGCGCCCGCGCCCGGCGCGTCCCCCTGCAGCACATCACCGGGCGCATGCACTTCCGCTCCCTCGCCCTGCGGGCAGCGCAGGGCGTCTTCGTGGTGCGCCCGGAGACCGAGTGCGTCGCCCAGGCCGCCATCGACCGCGCCCGCACGGCCGTGGGCCGCAGGGGCTCGGCGACCGTGGTCGACCTGTGCTCCGGCTCGGGCGCCATCGCCATCGCGGTGGCCACCGAGGTCCCCGGCTGCCGCGTCTGGGCGGTCGAGGCCGACGAGGCGGCGGCGCGCCTGGCCGCCTCGAACATCGGCGCCCTGGCCCCGGGGCGCGTGGAGCTCCTGCTCGCCGACGCCACCGACGGCGCTGCCCTGGCCCACCTCGACGGGAGCGCCGACGTCGTCGTGTCCAACCCCCCGTACGTGCCCGCCGACGAGATGCCCGACCAGCCCGAGGCGCTGGCCGACCCCGCCGGTGCGCTCTACGGGGGCAGTCCCGACGGGACCGCCGTCCCCCGCCTCGTCGCGCGACGGGCCCTGGGCCTGCTGGCGCCCGGGGGCGCGCTCGTCATGGAGCACTCGCCCTCCCAGTCGGCCGCGATGCGCCGCGCAGCAGAGTCCCTGGGGTACTGCTGCGCCTCCACCCACCGCGATCTTGCGGGGAGGGACCGGTACCTCGTCGCCGAGCGGCCCGGCGTGACACAATGAGCACGATGAACACCACGCCCACGATCGTCGCCTGCGCGCCCCGGTGGGCCGCGCCCGACCTGGACAAGGCGCGCCTGGCGGCCGCCTCAGGCGCCCTCCTGGTCATCCCCACCGACACCGTCTACGGCATCGGGGCGGACGCGGCGAACCCCGGCGCCGTCGCGCGCCTGCTCGCCGTGAAGGGCAGGGGCCGGCAGAAGCCCCCGCCCGTGCTCGTCGCGGACCCGGACTCCATCGACAGGCTGTGCGCGGACGTGCCCGAGGCGGCCCGGCGCCTCGCGCGCGCGCACTGGCCGGGCCCCCTCACCCTGGTCCTGTGCGCCCGCGACGGCCTCGGCTGGGACCTGGGGGACACGGGGGGCACCATCGCGCTGCGCGTGCCCGACCACCCCGGGGCCCTCGCCCTGCTGCGCATGACCGGCCCGATGGCGGTCACCAGCGCCAACACCACGGGGCGCCCGCCGGCCACCACCATCGACCAGGCGGTCGCCTACTTCGGCGGCGCCGTCGGCCTCTACGTGGACGCCGGGCCCACCGCCTCGTCCACGCCGTCCACGGTCGTCGCCTTCGCCGGCGGGGCGGCGCGCGTCCTGCGCCACGGGGCGCTCGGGGCGGACGACATCGCGGCCCTGGCCCCGCTCGAGGCGGAGGGCCGCGCAGGGGAAGGGGACAACGCCCGATGAAGGTCTACCTGCTGCTCATGTGCGTGGCGATCGCGCTCACCCTGCTGGTGACGCCACTGGTGCGCTTCGTGTGCCTCAAGTGGGGCATAGTGCCCCAGCTGCGCAGCCGCGACCTGCAGGCCACGCCCATCCCGCGCCTGGGGGGCGTGGCCATGACCATCGCCCTGATCATCACGATGCTCATCGCCAGCCGCATCCCCTACATGGCGCCCCTGTTCACGACGGCGATCCCCTGGTCCGTGATGGCGGCGGCCGCGGGCATGTGCGCCCTGGGGGTCATCGACGACATCATCGAGCTCGACTGGATGGCCAAGCTGGCCGGGCAGATCCTCATCACCGGGGGCATGGCGCTGGGCGGGGTCCAACTGGTCACCTTCCCGATCTTCGGCCTCACCATCGGCTCGTCGCGCCTGTCGCTCTTCGCCACGGTGTTCATCGTCGTGGGCATCATCAACGCCGTGAACTTCATCGACGGGCTCGACGGCCTGGCCGCGGGCATGATCGCCATCGGCGCGGGCGCCTTCTTCGTCTACTCCTACGCGATCACGCGGCTCATGGGCGCGGCCTCCTACGCCACCGCCGCCTCGTTGATCGTCATCGCCCTGGTGGGGGTGTGCACGGGGTTCCTGTGGTTCAACTTCCACCCCTCGTCGATCATGATGGGCGGCGGCGCGGAGACGATGGGCCTGGTGCTGGCCGCGGGCGGCATCATAGTGACGGGCCAGATCGACCCGTCGCTGCTGGGCAAGCAGCAGATACTCGTCGGCCTGCTGCCCATCCTGCTGCCCCTTGCGGTCATATTCATGCCGGTCCTCGACCTCGTCGTCACGTCGATCCGCCGCATGCGCAAGGGCAAGAGCCCCTTCATGGCGGACAGGAGCCACTTCCACGACCGCCTCATGGTGGCGGGGCACTCGCACAGGCGCGTCGTCGCGATCCTGTGGATGTGGACCGCCATCGTGTGCCTGCCCGCCGTCGGCCTGCTCACCTTCGACTGGTGGCGGGTCCTCATCGCCACGGGCGGAGCCGTCGGAGTGGGGGTCGTCGTCACCATGCGCGAGTTCCCGGGAGTCAAACGCATCCGCGCCCGAGCCGCGCAGGAGGGCCGATGAGCCACGTCCTCGCCCTGGTCGTCGTCGTCCTCGTCGTCGTCGCGCAGTGGTTCTTCACGAGGCGCGCCATGGTGGACCGCGCCCACTTCGCCGCGTGGGTGGGGGGCGGCTACGTCGCCAAGATCCTCCTGCTCTCACTGGGGCTCTACCTGCCCCGGGCCCTGGGCGTCGACGTGCGGGCGGCCGCCATCGGCGCCGTCGTCGCGGTCATCGTCGCGAGCGCGGGCGAGGCGGTCGTCATGGCCAGGGTGGGGCGCAGCGGCGATTGACCCGCTGCCCCGCGCGCACTCGCCCTGGGAAGTTCCTGGTAGAATGGGGTCCTGCGGTTGATCCCGCACGCATCGATGATGTTCACTCCGAGGAGGCGTCCCCTGTCTGCCGAATCCACGCCGAAGGCCCCGGCCACGCGCAAACCCCGCTGGTACTGGGCCTGCCTCACCCTGCTGGTCGCCGTGATCGCGGCGACCGCGGTCCCCGCTTTCTCGAACGAGCCCCACCAGCCCTCCATCGACGACTTCTTCGAGCCCGCCATCTTCGGCGAGGGGACCGTCTTCGAGTTCAACCGCCTCACGCTGGCCCGCGTCATCATGGGTCTGCTGGTCTGCCTGGTGCTCGTGCTGGTCGCCCGCCGCGCGTCTCTGGTGCCCTCGCGCGGCCAGATGGCCGTCGAGGCCATCGCCGGGTACATCAGGAGCAACGTCGCCCTGGAGATGCTGGGCAACAAGAACGGGCGCAGGTTCGCGGGCTTCATCGGATTCCTCTTCTTCGGGGTCCTCGCGATGAACATCGCCGGCGTCCTGCCCGGTATCGACATCGCCGCCTCCTCCGTGGTCGCCGTGCCCCTGGTCTTCGCCGTCATCTCCTACGCCACCTTCATAGGCGCGGGGATCGCGAAGCAGGGGGCCGGGGGGTTCTTCAGGTCGCAGCTCTTCCCCCCGGGGCTCCCGTGGCCGATCTACTTCCTCGTCACGCCGATCGAGTTCCTCTCGACCTTCGTGGTGCGCCCGGTCACGCTCACGCTGCGTCTGCTGTGCAATATGATCTCCGGGCACCTGCTGCTCGGCATGACCTACTTCGGCACGGCGGCACTGCTCCACCAGCTCACGGCCCTGTCCGCGGCGGGCGCCTTCACCGGGGCCGCGATGTTCGTCATGACTGCCTTCGAGGTGTTCGTCGCCTTCCTGCAGGCGTACATCTTCGCGATCCTGTCCACCGTCTACATCAAGTTGTCCATCGAGCATCACTGATCCTCGATCCGATCCCAACGCCGTCCGGCGTTCCAACCAAAAGGAAGCACATATGGGAACCGCAGCATTCGCCTACCTGGGATACGGCCTGGCCACCCTCGGCCCGGCCCTGGGCATCGGGCTCCTGGTCGGTAAGACCCAGGACGCGACCGCTCGTCAGCCCGAGGTCGCCGGCAGGCTCTTCACGAACATGATCATCGGCGCCGGCATGGTCGAGGCCCTGGGCCTCATCGGCTTCGTCCTGCCCCTCATCGTCCGCTGACCGCCATGTTCCACGTCCTCGCAGCGGCGCAGGAGAAGGGCGGCCTCGCCGTCGTCCTGCCGCCGCCCTACGAGATCTTCTGGTCCGCCGTCGTCCTCCTCGTCGTGCTGCTGCTCGTCGGCAGGTTCGCCCTGCCCCGGATCTACCGGGTCATGGACGAGCGCGCGGCGAAGATCGAGGAGGGCCTGGGCGCGGCGGAGAAGGCGAAGGCCGACCAGGCGGCCGCCGCGCGCGAGCGCGACGCCATCCTGCGCGACGCCAATGCCGAGGCCCACGAGATCCGTGAGCGCGCCAACGAGGAGGCGAAGTCCATCGTCGCGGCCGGCCGCGCCGAGGCCCAGGACGAGGCCAACCGCATCCTCGAGGTCGCCCAGCGCCAGATCCTGGCCGAGAGGCAGGCGGCGCAGATCTCGCTGCGCGCCGAGGTCGGGCTGCTGGCCAGTGAGCTCGCCGAGAGGATCATCGGGGAGCAGCTGCGCGACACCGCGCTCACAAGCCGCGTCGTCGACCGTTTCCTCGACGAGCTCGAGGAGGACACGAACGCGGCACGGGACGGCGCGCGATGACGACGGTCCGCACGATCGAATCGGTGCCCTACTCGCGCGTTCTCGCCGACGCGCTGGCGGTGCCCGGCACGAACACGATGCGCGTCGCGGAGGACTTCTTCGGCCTCGCCGACATCGTGAAGGAGGACCAGAAGCTCGCCCGCGCGCTCACCGACCCCTCCAGGAGCGCCTCCGACAAGCGCGCGCTCGTGCGGACCGCGTTCGGCCCCCACGTCACTGCCGCCACATCCTCCGTCGTCGCCGCCATGGCCTCCGACCACTGGGCCAGACCGGAGGACGTCGACGCCGCCCTGGAGGTCCTGGGCATCCTCGCCGTCCTCAACGACGCCCTCCGCCGCGGTGCGCTCGACGACGTGCGCGAGGAGCTGTTCCAGGTCCGCTACTTCCTGCAGAACACGCGCGACCTGCGCGTGAGGCTGTCGGACCTGCGCCTCGGCGACGAGCACGAGCGCGGCGATCTGGCCAGCGCTGTCTTCGACTCCCGGGTCAGCCCCTGGACGATGCGCCTCATCCGCCGCGCCGTGGGACGCAGCCACCACGGGCGCCTGCTGCACAACCTGCGGCGCTACGCCGCGTGGGCGGCGACCATGCAGGACCGCCTCTTCGTCACCGTCGCCACGGCCCACCCCATGAGCGGTGCCCAAGTGGAGCGCCTGCGCTCGATCCTGTCCAAGCGCTTCGACGCCGAGATCGACCTGGCGATCTCCATCGACCCCGATGTCATCGGGGGGTTCGTCCTGCGCGCCGGATCCACGGCCGTCGACGCGACGGTGCGGACCCGCCTGGCGGACGCGCGGGCCCGGATCGCGGTCTGACACGCAATACGAACACATCAATTCTACGGAAGTAAGGAAGGCTAATGGCTGACCTCAGCATCTCCCCGGAGGAGATCCGCGGAGCCCTTGACTCCTTCATGGAGTCGTACCGCCCGGCCCAGGTGGCCACCGAGGAAGTCGGCCACGTCATCGAGACCGCCGACGGCATCGCGCACATCGAGGGCCTGCCCGGCACCATGGCGAACGAACTGCTGCGCTTCGACGACGGGACGCTGGGCCTGGCCATGAACCTCGACCAGCGCGAGATCGGCGCGGTCATCCTGGGCGACTTCGGCGGAATCGAGGAGGGGCAGGCCGTCCACCGCACGGGCGAGGTGCTCTCCGTCCCCGTTGGCGAGGGGTACCTGGGGCGCACCGTCGACCCGCTGGGGCGGCCCATCGACGGGCTCGGCGAGATCACCGCCGTCGAGGGGCGGCGCGCCCTGGAGCTGCAGGCACCCGGCGTTATGATGCGCAAGTCGGTCCACGAGCCGCTGGCGACCGGGTTGAAGGCCATCGACTCGATGATCCCGATCGGCCGCGGCCAGCGCCAGCTCATCATCGGCGACCGCAAGACCGGCAAGACCGCCATCGCGCTGGACACGATCCTCAACCAGAAGGCTGTCTGGGAGACCGGCGATCCCGCTCAGCAGGTGCGCTGCATCTACGTCGCCACCGGTCAGAAGGGATCGACGATCGCCTCGGTGCGCTCCGTCCTGGAGGAGCACGGCGCCCTGGAGTACACCACCATCGTCGCCTCCCCGGCCTCCGATCCCGCCGGGTTCAAGTACCTGTCCCCGTACACCGGCAGTGCCATCGGGCAGCACTGGATGTACTCCGGCAAGCACGTGCTGATCGTCTTCGACGATCTGTCCAAGCAGGCCGAGGCCTACCGAGCCGTCTCGCTGCTGCTGCGCCGCCCGCCGGGCCGTGAGGCCTACCCCGGTGACGTCTTCTACCTGCACTCCCGCCTGCTGGAGCGCTGCGCCAAGCTCTCCGACGACCTGGGCGCGGGCTCGATGACCGGCCTGCCGATCATCGAGACGAAGGCCAACGACGTCTCGGCCTACATCCCCACCAATGTCATCTCCATCACCGACGGCCAGATCTTCCTCCAGTCCGACCTGTTCAACTCCGACCAGCGGCCCGCCGTCGATGTCGGCATCTCGGTGTCCCGCGTCGGCGGCGCCGCGCAGGTCAAGGCCATGAAGGAGGTCGCCGGCACACTCAAGATCACCCTGGCGCAGTACCGCTCCATGCAGGCCTTCGCCATGTTCGCCTCCGACCTGGACGCCGCCACCCGCCAGCAGCTGACCCGCGGCGAGCGCCTCATGGAGCTGCTCAAGCAGCCGCAGTTCACGCCCTATCCGGTCGAGGAGCAGGTCGTCAGCGTATGGACGGGGACCAACGGGTACCTCGACGATCTGGACGTCGATGACGTTCTGCCCTTCGAGACCGCCCTTCTCGATCATCTGCGCCGCAACACCGAGATCCTTGGCACCATCCGGGACAGCGGCACCCTCGACGAGGAGACCGAGGAGTCCCTGCGCAAGGCCGTGGAGTCCTTCCGCACCACCTACCTGTCCGGGGACAAGATGCTCTCCAGCGAGGTCGCCGCCGCCGAGGACGAGGCTCCCGCCGAGCACACCGCCGAGCAGATCGTGCTCAAGAGGGGCTGACGTGGCAGGCAACCAGCGCGTTTACAAGCAGCGCATCCGATCCACCCAGACCCTCCAGAAGGTGTTCCGGGCCATGGAGCTCATCGCCTCCTCCCGGATCGGTGCCGCACGCCGCAACGCGCAGGAGGCGAGCCCCTACGACCACGCCCTGTCCGAGGCCGTGGCCGCTGTGGGCACCTATGCGCGCCTCGATCATCCGATCATTCAGGAGCGCACCGATACCAACCGCGTCGCCGTGCTCGTGGTCACCTCCGACCGCGGCATGGCCGGGGCCTACTCGGCGACCATCCTGCGCGAGTCCGAGAGGCTCATCGACCAGCTGGTCGAGGACGGCAAGGAGCCGGTGATCTTCACCTTCGGGCGCCGTGCCCACTCCTACTTCACCTTCCGCCGTCGGGACGTGGAGTACTCCTGGGTGGGCCAGTCCGATCGACCCACCGATACCGCCATCGATGAGGTGGCGACCATGCTCCTCGAGTACTTCCTCCTGCCGGCCTCGGCCGGGGGGGTGGGCTCGGTCCACATCGTCTTCACGCGCTACGTCTCCATGGTCTCCCAGGTCCCCGAGGTC
>ERZ772967.1337-NODE-1337-length-17226-cov-2.936987_pt1 | contig 17226 bp, 7 predicted proteins | sample MGYA00511677_ERZ772967 | MGnify/ENA primary metagenome ERZ772967 (study PRJEB29015, sample SAMEA2737931) | human oral metagenome | biome: human oral; feature: human-associated habitat; material: dental | place: China | collected 2146 ...
TCAGCAGCTTGCCAAAGATGCTCCTCAGCTGTGGCTCGTCCAATACGAGGAGAGAGCCCCCATCGCCCTGCGGGAGGTTAAAATATTGGCGCACCGTTTTTCGGTTGACCTCATCTGCCCCCCCTCGTGCGATCAATGCGCCCAGATCATTCCACGCCTTCGTGTGGCTGTTCTGCCCGGATCTCGGCGGCTTCGGATCAAAGAGCTGCTGCACAGTCATCCGTTTCAAACTCTTTTCGCACAGTGATCCGCTCAGGATCAGCCGATGGATCTCGGCTGCGATTGCAGCCTCGATGTAGGAGGCTCCGTGCATGGCGTTCTCGCGCACGCACGCGGTCAATGCATCGCGCATACGCGCCGTCCACGCGGTCACGAGATAGGCATCGAAATCCGCCCCGGCGTAATTCCAGCTCTGCCCGCCGTACACATGCCAGCGGACGAACGCCCCCATCACATTCACAGACTCCATCGATGCAGGCAGGGTATACAGCGCGGGTGTCCTCTCCTTCGTCTGATGTTCCAATCCAACGAGGCGAACGGAGGAGTCCTTGATCTTATTCACATTGTCCTGCGGAATCCCTGCCGTCTGCCAGTTAATTGCAGACAGCAGATATTTTTCCATCGCTTCGCGTGCCGCACGCAGCGTACCGCTCACGCCGCCCGTTGCCGAGATGTCGATGACACCTTCGCGCCTCCATCTTTCGAGTGCCGCCTCCGCCTGCCTGCCCCTTTCCTCCTTTTCCGCAGGGATTGCAGCGTGCGTCACGGCAGGGGCGGGTGCAGGCGCAGCAGTGGGCTGCACCACGGGGGCGGGCGCAGCGGAGATGGCTTCCGTCGCCAGCAGTTGATCCACGGGCAGCGCGAATTCCTTGAACATCTCCCTGCGGAGTCCGGCGATGTATTGAACGCCGTCCCGTGTCTGCCGCTCCTGCCTGCCATCCCCCCAGATGGTCAGGAAGCGCAGGAGGCGCGCTGCCTCCTCCTCATCCTGCACGATGTTCTGGACGAGATAGCGGAGCGCGTGATCGACATGTACCATGCCGTAGTCCGTACTCGGAAAATGCTCCCGATTCATCAGGAGATCCATGACGACCGGCTCGATCATATCGCGGATGATGTAGCGCGGTGTCTGCTGGTTTTTCTTCAAGGCTGACTGATAGAGATGGCGGATGCTGTTCCGCGTAAAGGGATAGAGACAGAGGGATTTGCCCGCATCGATGGGCACAAACTCCCACGCCGCCCCCTCCTTTACCGCGTGCAGCGGATAGTCCTCCGCCTGTGCGCCCGATTCCTGCCATGCAGAGATGACGGATTCCTGCAGGGACATCGCGTTGAGATAGCGTCCGACGAATTCAAACAGCCCCGCTTCATCGAAAGCGTCGCTCGGAATGTAGACGTATTGCGTGATGCGATCCTTATGATTGTCGCGGAAGTTGTGCTGCAGGTAGTTGCCCGTCGTGCCGATGATCGACGAGATGCGGCAGAGCTTCTCCCCCTCGTTCATGCCCGTATGCTCAACGATCAGAGCGTCGAGCAGCGCATCGTCGACGCCCGTAAAGGATGTGACATCCTCGATGAAGAGCGTCAGGCTCTTGCCCAGCCGAAACAGTTCCCGGCGTATATCGCGGAAGATGTCGCGAAAATCGCCGGCGGCAATGCCGGCACAGCGCTGAACGACATCATTGACAAACTGGTTCAGATAGGCGGCAACCTTTTCCGCCTCTTCCCTGCCGTCCTCATCCGCCATCAAGGCGCGCACCATCTTCATCGCCTTGGGATCGACGCCGGCGCGCTCGATCTGATCGCTGAGTTCTGCCGAAATGAAGAAATCCTCCGCGGCGAACTGTGCGATCGTATCCCTGTCCACGAGGGACTTTTCTGCAATCTTCGAATAAATGCGCTCGATCGGGCCGTCTGCCGCCTCCAAGCGCACGCGCACCACCTCGTTGTTCAAAAAAGCGATCAGGCGCTTCCTCTTGATATTTTTCAGATGAATCGAGCGCTCTTCCTCGTCGTGTTCCACCTCGTTCAGAACTTCATGGTACAGCCGCCCTTTGAGCTTGTTCTCATCTTCATAGGCCGCCGCTTTCAGCAAGCGGTCATAGGCATCCTTGTTGGCGATCTCCTGCACTTCGGGAATGTCTAGGAGCTGCCGGATCGTACCCTTCAGCGTATTGTCGCTCCTGCGGATGAAGAGCACGACCTCCTGCGCGGGCTTGTTGTGCCGATATTTGGCTTCAAACCAACGAATCAGATGCGATTTTCCCGTGCCGCTTTGCCCGTATACAGCGATGAATTGATGCTTGTTCTCCTCGTTGAGAATAATCGCCTTGTATATTTCCTCTTCAGAGTACTCCTTGCCGTCAGACGGCGTGATATCGAACTTATTCATCAGACGAAGGCGTTTGACGGCAACATGGGTCGCCAAAAAATCACCTTGGGAATACGTGATCGAGTCCGGCTTCACGACAGAGGCAAGTCGCTCTCTCGCAATCGTTAAATCCACGTCCTGCCCTCCTATTCGAGAATCGTGACGTTCGTGACCGTAGTCTCAACGTCATGCGCCTTCAGCGGGTACAAGCTCCAGATGTCCTGCTGATCGAGAATGTGCTCCATGCGAATGAAGCCGGCATCGTGCAGCGTGCGCAGCCCGTTGGAAACGCCGTAGCTGAGCTGTCGGTTCGACGGATCGGCGTCGATGACGATTCTGGCGCGCGGCAGAATCTTTTCGATAAATTCACCAAAGGAATACGCATGATGCTTTTCAAAATCCGTGCCGTCCATGAGATCGTGCAGAAAAACATCGGCATTGGGCACGAGGAACATCCCATGCAAATACCCAAAGCCGAGGTATACGATCCAAAAGCGCCATGCACGCATCGCTTTGGCATCGAGCGGACGTCCGATCTCTTCTTCGAGCGAAGGCGCGAGATTGGCGACATTCTGCTCCCCGTGCAGCACGTTGGCCCCTCGCGCATAGTAGGCCTTCGTGACCCGATAGAACTGCCCGTCAGCAAACTCTTCCAATCTGCCGTTGACATATCGCCGCATGTCCGCCATCGAGCGCACGGTCGAAGGGGCTGCGGCAAGCTCGACATTCTGATCCGTGACGCTGATCAGTCCCAACTCCTCCGCCGCCTCTCGGTAATCTGCAAAATATGATGTCGACTGCTGCAGGTAGTCAGGCTCCATCTTATTTTTCAGCTCTTGCACTGTCAGCGGCTTTTTCTCGACGATCTTGCACAGCGTGTACACGCGCTCGGGGATAGCGGGCGTCTTCATCTTTTCTCGAAACATATGACCTCCTAAAGAATGGCGCTCACAGGCAGTACAGCGCCGTCCACAAGATCGGCAAAAGACTTGTCCTGTCCTTCAAAATACGTATTCTCCTGCAAAATATGGACGAGTTTGATTTCCTGACGCCCGCTCAGATATTGGGCGACGTATTGCAGCAAGTTCCATACATCCTTCGCGGAGCCGCCGTACTCGACGGCAATGACGCCGGAAAGGTAGTAGTATGCTTTCTTCTTGATCAACTCCTGCAAATCCTTCTTGTAAAGAATCATGAAGTGCGTCGGCGCGTTGATTTTCTCCAAGACGGTCTCCGACAGGGCGTCATCGCAGGAAATATAGGCTGCAAGCCGATAGCGGCAAAGAGCTTCCATGAGAGCCGCCCGCTCCTCTGGCCTCGGAATCATGATGATGCTCTTCGCTCCGGCAAACAAGGCGAGCTGATCCGCAGCAAATGTTTTCGTCGGCAGCTGCACGGGAACTTTGAGCGGGTAGTCCAAAAAATCAGCGTCGCATACCTCGTCATGTGCATCACAGCCGGCACAGAACTCCGAAACTCTGTCGTATGTCTCGTAAAACATCTCTGACCAACAGTCGCGCCCGCAATTTTTTATCGCCGTTCGCATAGAGCCGAAGGCCTTGACGTAATACGCCCACTCCTCTTCACGATAGCCGCCGATCCGCTCCGTCTGCTCTTCCTCATCCGCACGGAGCGCATCATCCGTGATCTCAACGACAAATACATACTTCGACGAATCGGGAATCACCTCACGGATTTTAATCAGTCCGCATCGGCGCAGAAATAAGAGCACATAAATATTCCAATTCCGATCGGCGTCGGAGGTCGGCGCATCATCGAAAACATCACGGTCGGCATAGCCCGGAGGAATCGACGTGTCGAGATAGACGAGATTGTTCATGCGCCTCGAATGAGGATTTTTATACATGCTGTTCCAGCGTCCGACAATCTTTTCCGTCGTCATGACCCGCTTGGAAATGCGTCCGAAGGCCGCCTGTACATCATCATCCGTGCACAGCATGATGCTCAGGCACGGCAAGCCGTCGCGCCCGCCGCGCCCAAGTTCTTGGTAATAGGCATTGGCATTGGGCGGAACGTACAGATGAAGCACCGTCCGCACATCGCCCTTGTCAACGCCGACGCCGAAGGCGGATGTCGCCGCCATGACGGAAAACTGATCGTCCGCCCAGGCATCGATCCGTTCCTTTCGCGCAGCGCCCGTCGTCTGCCCCGTGAAGGTCTCGACATTGCGGATCCCATGCGCGCGGAGGAAGTCAGCGACGTCTTCCGCCTCAACGGGTCTTGCCGTATAGACGATCATGGGGTGCGGCATTTTTTGCACGAGTTCGAGCATCTTTCGCTGCTTGTCGGCAAACGATTTCGCCTTGACGAACATATAGCGCGGCTCATGCCGCAAAGCATCGCAGCGTATTTCCAGCCATTTCTCACCGCCTTCAGAGAAAAAGTCTTTGAGAACGGTGCAGCAAGGCTCATCAAACGTCGCCGACAGAAGAACCGTCCGAATGCCGGGATTGCTCTCCAGAAGCATCCTGCGCCACGATTCCAGACACTGATAATCGACGCGGAAGGACGCGCCCCAATCGACGACGATATGCGCCTCATCGATCACAAGGTTTCTTAAGTAGCGCGCGGCATTCGCCTTCTTGACCGCCTCGGCGAAGCCCTCGTTCTTGAGCAGCGCTTCGGGAGATATGAAGAGCATCTTCGCCGTCTTCTTCTCGATCGCCTGTAAGATCGGCGCGATGGCGACGCCGCTGCTGTAAAAGAAGATCTCTTCATCGACATGGGCAGACTGTACAATCTTTTTCGCCGTGCGCACTTGGTCGATCGCCAAAGACACCGTCGGTACAACGACGATAGTCAAGCCCTCCCTTTGATACGCCAGCGTCTGCGTGATGAGGCTCTTGCCGCCGCCCGTCGGCAGGGATATGAGCGCCGCATAGCCGTCCGGCAGATGGAGCGCCCCATATACGGCAAGCTTCTGCGCCACGGATTTGAAGCGGCGAAAGCCCGTGAGCTTGCAAATCAAGGGATCCGTATGAAGGGAAAAGCCGACGGAGGACGTCCTGTGCGATGCCGGCTGTGCCAAAAACACGGTTTCCGCGAACATGCGATTGACATAGTCGGGAAACTGCGCGACGGCATGCCACTTGCCGTCCGAAGCGTCCCGCACAAGCCCATAGGCATTGTCCTCGGGAATCGGAACGTCATCCACGCGGATGCCCCCCTGCAGCGTGAGGAGGTAGCTACGCAAAGACAGCAGGAGATCATCTATGCCGTCCTGCCATCGGTCAGGCGCAAAGCTCTTCAAAAGACGCTTCGCCGCATGGAGCAGGAAGCGTTCATGCGCATCCACCGCAGCGGCAAAGTCAAAGCCCGGCAGATCGCCTGCCCCATTCAGATACCGCTCGACAGCTTCATTAAGCTTCGCCTTGTCCATCGCTTTTCTTCACCATCCAAACAAAAGCCGCCGACTCAAGGATAATTCGCGGTTTGCTCATGGCCTCCCACAAGATCTCCTGCTCCTTTTTCAAGGCCTCCATCGCCGCATCATCCGCACCGTAAAAGGCGCGTTCCGCCGCCCTGGCGGACAACGCGCGCTCCATTTCTTCACGCACCCCTCGCAGGTTGGATCTGCGTTTGAACTGATGCAACGCTTTCTCATAGGCCGCTTTATATCCATGCCAGACAATTTTCCGCCATCGCTCCTCGGGATACTTGCGCTTGAACCAGGCAATATTCGCCTTGTCGGCAATTTCCTCCTTGAGATAGCCACGGCCGCCCCCTCTCTGCCCGAGGTGGATCGTCTCCTTCTTGTTCCATCCCGCGCGAATGATGCGCATGTATTCCCGGACGACATCGCCTTCTGCAAGATCATCGGGATTTTCCAAGTCGACGGATACGACAACCTGTTCCGACATCAGGTAGTTTCGATAAGCCCCCAGCGCATACGGCGACAGTCCATGTGCGAGAAGATGCGCTTCATTGGGCGCCATCGACCAAGTGAAAACCAGCCCCGTCCAATGCAGATCGGCATGCACGGCAAAAGCGCCGGCACGCCCCTTGCAGGAATGCACGGCATTCTTTACGATGCAGTCAAAAATTTCATCGCCGGGAGCGAAGAAGTGCAGATAGTCGTTCTCGATCGCCTGCTTTCGGCTGAACGTACCGCGGATTGCCCGCTCCTCTGAACGAATTTCCCGACTCTTTTCATACGTCACCTGAACGCTTTGGAGGAAGCGGTTCTGCTCCGAGGACAGGTATTCATTCCATCGCGGCGGAATCAGCTGCGAATTCATCGCCGATTTGGGCGAAAACGACTCCGCCCGATAGGTGAAGACGCCGTCTTCGCCGCCGAAACCGTGAACGCCTGCCAGACTCGCCCACTTCGTCATGGTCACGGCGAAAAGCTCGTTTTCATTCTGCGCGTAGTAATCGATCAAGCGGCGCAATTCGTTATACATCGGGCGAAACAGGAAGCCGGCGGCATCATAATTCTGTTCCTTGCGCACGGCTTCCCGCATACGCTCCGCCGAGGCAATGATCTTCGGTACGGCAGAAAAAAGACCGTAGGCAAAATCCTTCCGAACCGCAGAGACAATCTCCTCGTTGATGTCCTTCATGATGATTTCCATGCCGCTCAAAGACTGCGTGAAAACCTTCAGTCCCTTGCTCCAAAAATCAAACAGCGCTGCCTCGAACGACTCTTCCGTATGAACGACAACGGACGTGACGACAGACCTTGCCGGGTCACGCTCCAAACGATCCAGACGCCCGATGCGCTGCTCGATGCGGCTGACATCCCACGGAAGATCGATATGAAGGAGGTAATCTGCACATTGGAAATTTCGCCCCTCGCCGCCGGTGGAATCGCAAAGCATCATGCGGCACGCGGCTTCATTCTGAAAGCGATAGGCGTGCAGCTCGATCTCCTCTGCAGGCATGTCTTTCCCGAAGAAGCTGATCTCTTCCGCTGGAAACACAGAGGACAGCGCCTTTCGATAGGCAGCAAAAGTCGCCGACTCATCGGTGAAAAGAACGATTTTTTGATCGTAAAGCTCGTCATAGAGAAGATTCATGACCGACACCATGCGCGTGCAGTAATCCTCTTCATACGTATGCGGATCGTCGAGAATCGCCGGCAAATTCGCCAGGATATGCTCCTCCTCCTTTACCCATTGCGCCGCATATTCCATCAAGCGGGCATCTGGCTCAATCCCACATGCTTCCATGTGCTCAAGCTCTGCGCGAAACGCCCACGACGAGCTGAAGAACGCGCTCAAAAGCGGGCGAAGTACGCCCTCTATGTCGAGGTCTGCAGCCTGCTCCGTCATCCATTCGGTGATGAGCCCATAGCAAATCGCCTCATAGGTGTTTCGATCCTTGTCTAGCGCATAGGAAACTTCCTGCAATTCGCGCGTGGGTAAGAGGCGCGTACCGTCGTCGCTCTCCTCGAGGATTTTTCGGCGGCTGCGGATAACATTGCTCTCGACCTGGTAGTTGCCGCAAATATAGGAGATGACGACCTTCATCGCATAGACGCCGAGATCCTCTGCGGAAAAATCCACCTTTTTCAACAGAAGAGAAAGCTTATCGTCCCCCAATTCATCGCAAATCGCCTCCAAATCCGCGTAAATTTCCTCGAACAGTTCCTCGCAATCTTCAAGCGCATGCGGATCCTCTCCGTCATCTTCCGCCGCCCGAATCTCGTCCTCATAGTCGCCCAGATCATCCAAAAGCAAGGCCGTCTTTTGAATGATCTTCCCCTGCTTGCCCACGAGAGCGCGAAAGTGCTCCAAATCACACGCATCGTATTTGCTTGGCAACAGAAGACGCAGCAAGTCGAGATACTCTTCCTCACGCTGCTGCACGGGAGTCGCGCTCAGAAGCAAGATATTTTCCGCTGCACGGCTGATCTCATGCAAGAGCCGCGCAAGATGCTTGTCGGCAAGACAGCGATGCACTTCATCTACGACGACGAAATCCCATGCCACATCGGCGTCCGTCTCCTTCAGCTCCGAGAAAGACTGCAAAACCACACGGTTGTCATCTTTGCCAAGCCCCACACCGATATTGAACTTCAGCAGCATTTCCGTCTTCCATTGTTCCTTCAGCGGATCCGGAACGAGGAGCAGGATCTTCTTGTTGGCGGAATCTTTCATATAAATCTTCAAGACGGAAAGCGCTTCGATCGTCTTACCCATGCCGACTTCATCGGCGAGCATATACCTGCACGGGCGCTCCTGCAGGCAGCGCATGATCGTATTGACCTGATGCGGCAAAAGATAGATCTTCGCCCCCGCCAGCTCCTTGAAACCGCAGATGGAATTGTCCAAAACATTCATGCTGCGCGAGACTACGGCATGCCCGAAGAACCAACAGGGATTTTGAAATTCATAGCGCGAGAGCTGGCTCACCGGATTCACCTTGCCATGCGTAAACGGAACGACGATGTCCCTTTCCGACACACGAAGCACTTCCTTAGTCGCCGCTGTCTGCACATAGTACGCATAAAAACCGTCCTCGCTCTGTCCCCCGGAAAGAATCGTGCAGACCTTCCTCTTGTATACGACTTCCGAGCCGATAAACAATCCGCAATGCTCCACCGAATCCAACGGGAACTCGATCAATCCCTTGGACACGTTTTCAAAGAACAGAGACCAGCCGAACGGATCATGAATTTTCACCGTAACCGTATGTTTGAAATCATCCACCTTCGTGATCTGACCGCACACGAATACACGCGGATCCGTTTCACTCTCCGGATCTGCGGGGCATCTCACATACATCTTTTCATGCAGCATAGGCGATCCCCTCACTTCTCCCTTTTCGCATAGAAGGCAGCGCAAATTCCATGATTGGCGCAATACTTGCACCACAAATGGGGACTTTTCCGGAACCTCTTCTGCAAGGTGGCCTCGCTCAAAGTCTCGGCAATTTTTTCCTCAGACACGTCCGCGAACTTATCCCGCAAAATATCTTCTCGATGATTTTTCTCATCACTCAACTTTTTATAAATGAACAATTCCCGAATCATCATGTACTGACGCACTTTAGAAGTGATCTTCGGGAACATTTTCCCCTGCGCATCCATCATACGCCCCTTAACCTTGTTCACGATATCCCTGCGGCTCATCCCGGAAACAAAGGGAAAGTACGTTTTCATTCCCTCGAATTCCTCATTGAGGCACTCGGCAAGGGCGATCTCACTGCGTGCCATCCCTTCGAGTCTTTCCCGCGCTTGATTTTCCAGTATAACCTCGAAGTATTTCATCAGAAGGAACGGCTCCTTGTATACCGTCGTACCCTCGATGACGGATTCCAGCAGAAATTTATATCTGCAGATCTTATAGCGGAAGTAATCATACTCATCATACTTTTTCAAAGGTACGCCTGCGGTCTGAATCTTCGATACATCTTCCAGCCACGGGCGTTTGCGGCTGTCCTCATAGGTGCGCTTCTTCACGCCGAGGATCTTCAACAGATGATACGGCTCGCGCTCCTTGTCACCGTCGCGCTTGACGTAGCTGAGCTTAAACTTGGCGCGATTGAATGCTAATCCATAGAGCAGGGCATATCGCTTGTAATTCTTGTACTCCTTGCGCGCCTTCACATACACCTGATGCTTCCAATCCACGGGTTCCTGCGCCGCTTCAAAAAAAGTGTCCGTCAGCGGCCAAGGAAAATCCGACCGTCCCACCGCGTCGATCTCCTCATCTGTCAGGCAGGCAAAGTGGTATACGGCCGGCTCGCCATGCACCTTCTCATTGAGACTGCGCAAAATGTCGCCGTCGATCTGCTCGAAATTGCGCACGATCCACTGCGCACTCTTCCCGCGCTTCGCTTCCTGCGCGAGATAAATGGACATCGTCGCCTTGAGGCAGGCAAACGATGCAGATTCCTCGATATTCTCCACCTCTTCGAGGCGATCGAGGACGCGGCGGAGGATATCGTCGAGCTCCTCGCCCAAATCATGTGCCTCGAGCACATCGCTCTGCAAATACGCCTTGAGCTTTTTATAAAAACTGCGAAAATTATGCGGCTGCTTCTCAAAATCCTCATAGAAATACGCTGCCAGTTCCGTCAACTCCGCCAAGGCTTTTTCCAGCTTGGCGATTTCATCCCGCGAAACATTGCAGTACGAGATATGACGGACATACTCTTTTTTCACAGCATCCGTGAGGTATCGCTTGTTTTTCCGCAGCCGCGAAAGCCGCGAAAGCATCTCCTCGATCGATGTGCAGCCTTCAAACAGCGCGGCTGTCCTGCCCCAGATCGTCGACAGCTGTCCCGGATATTCCTCTTTGAGAATCCCCGCAGCCAAACATTCCCGGATATCCTGAACATCGCGAATCACCATCGTATTGTCCGCAATATCCCACATATTGGCAATCGCCAGGAAAAAGCGCCCCGGCGGATAGTTCAGAAACTGACGCTCGCCGAACTGCTCGGGAAAGTAAATCTTGAGAATCTCGTTGACGGAGCTGTCAGCGGCATAGATCTGCTCCTGCATCATCGCCATCGGATTCGCTGGATTGGATTTTGCCGCGTTTTCAAACACATCGGCAGCATATCCCGCAAACTCCGTCATGTTGTCGAACTCTATGATTTCAAAGTCCGAATCCTGCAAAACATCGACAACATTTCCATCGACCAGCCGGCCGATCTTGTCTGCCAACAGATTGCCGATGTAGCTGATCGGATGCTGCAAACTCGGCCGAAACTCCTTGCCGCCGAAATTCGTCATCGGGCAGTCGAATGATGTATAGATATCAACCCACGTCTGATAGATGTTTTGATATTGCTGTTGATAATGGAACAGCAAAATGACCTTCTTATGCTCGGCGACCGTTTCAATCGCCCGCAGCATGATCGGTGTGAATTGATGAACGCCATGAATGACGATGTGATCCATGGGAATGCGGCTGCAATCGAGCTTTTGATGCGACGCCTCGCGCATCGTGCGCAAAAGAGCCTCGTCAACCCTCATTTCGTCAACATCGCTCGGAAAAGCAAAACCCTGACCGTCCTCTGCCGACAGTCGCTTGAAAAGCGCAACGATGATCTTTTGCGCCGGCGTGAGCATATCCTCGCGGATCTCCTCTACATCGACGCCGAGCTCGAACATCACGCGGATGCTTTCCATCACCTCCTCGCGATTCCAGAGAAGCGCCGCCCGAATCTTCTCCTGCTCCTCCGCCCCCAAGTCGGAAGATACGCCCTCAGCGATCGCACGATCGATCGCGGCATGCTGCTTGATCCTGCACGCCGTACTTTGCCAATGCGGAAAGAGCTCTTCGAGGAAATTCTTCACCGTCGTGACGCGCCCTTGAGCAAAATCTTCCCCATGCAGATATTTCAGCCCATTGACCAGGGTCTGCGCCGCACAAAAATAGGGACACACCTTGATCTCATCCCAATACGGCTCTTCCTTCAATCTGTACGGATCGCTGTATGTATATATGACAATCGACATCTCATACCTCCAGCAAAGCACTCCAAGTGACAGCGGCATTGCGGTTCGGACGATAGATCCACACACAGCTGCGAATCGCCCGTGTCAATGCGACATAGAGGATGCGCGATTCTTCAGCGATTTGCTCGCGCGTCTCCATGTCCTCATCATAATGGGAGTTACGAACTTCGATCTCATTATCAAACGAGACAGTATACGCCAATTTGCCGTCGGAATAATGTGCCTCAAGCCCGCTCTTGCTCAACCCTCCCATGTCCGCATCCGTATAGGGCAGCACGACGCAGCCATACTCAAGCCCCTTCGCCTTGTGCACCGTCGTACAGATGAATTGAATCCCATCGTCATCGAAATCGACTTCGCGCGACGGCTGCTCCTGCTCCGTCAAAATAGCGATCTTCAAAAAATCTGTCATCCGATGAAGCGTGAGCGCATCCACGCGCGAAGATCGAATGATGCGTTCGATCAGGTATTCATAATTCGCCATATAATGCCGTTGCGCAGCCTTCTCCGCACTATACTTCTTCCACGGCTGCAGCGCCTCGTACAAATGGCGAAGGACAAAAAGAATCGGCTGTGCATACGCCTCATTGACAACCTCTTGCCACGTCTTTTCCATGTGAATCGTGAAAAACTCATCCAGAATGCGCCGCAAATCGGCAAGACAGGCGGCAGACTCCATGCCGCGATACTTTTGATAATCGAGCTGCAGCCATGTATAGTTCGACTCGATGAAGTTGACCAGATGAACGGGATTCGCGCTGTTTTCCAGAGCGAGCAGCAGCTTGTAGAGGTCCAGCGTCGATTCCAGCTGATAGAGCTCGCCGCCGGACTGCGTGCGAAGCTCGAGGTCTCTTTCCTTCGCCGCGTCCGCCAGTTTCTCCACCTGCCAGTTGCTTCTGACGAGAAGGGCAATCGTGCGCTCAGCCTTGGAAAGAGGCTGCTGATGCCGTTCCTCACGCTCCTTCATGAGAGATGCCGCGATCTCCTCCTGCGCACGCAGAACATCAAAAACCGCATCGAAAAAAAGCTCTGCCTCCCCTGGCGGATAGGGAACGGATACGAACAAATCCTTTTCGGCAACACCCGTCTCCACATTGCCGAAAAGGCGGTCGGCCTCCTCCCGATAGGGAAGATACTGCCGCTCTCCCATGCGGCGAAAGACTTCATGAAGCCGTGCCAAGAGCCTTCGATCGCTTCGATAATTACGCGTGAGGGAATACGACGCCCAGACCATGCGGGCATCGCTCATCAACTGCTGAAAGGCGCTCAGACACGCCCCACGAAAGCGATAGATACTCTGCTTCAAATCGCCCACGACAAACATGCGGCAGTCGGCGTCAATCATTTTTTGCAGCTTGCGGAACACATGGATCTGAACGTCGTCCGTATCTTGAAATTCATCGATGAACAGATAGCGAAGCTTGAGCGATGCGAGCTTTTCCGGACATTCATCCAAGACCTGCTGCAAAAGAATGAGACATTCAGTCAAGTCCAGCGCATTGGCGAGATGCATTTCGCGCGCATAAATTTCCTCGGCGGGAATCACGACCTTCTCGATCAAATCGTTGAAATACGGCATCGGCTGATCGTCCGCCACGCCCATTTCCGCGCGTTTGATCCGCTTCAGATCAACACTTTTCTCTAACAGGCGATCCGCCATGCTCATAAGCTTCTTCTTGAGTTCGTACATCGGCACAGGAATCTCCTGCAGGAAATTCGGATTGTCCAACTCCATGTCTTCAAGAAAGCTGCTCAGGCAATCGTCGTAGATTTTCCCACGCAGATATGCATTCGCGGTAATGCGGAAATTCGTGCCCAATCCTGTATGTAGGACTTCTTCGCGCAAGATGTCCAAAGCAAAGCGATGAATCGTAGAAATATGCGCGCGATCCACGTCCTCGACCAGCTTCAAAAAATGCGGTTTGTTCGTCAAAATAAAGTAATGAACAAACATCCGTTTTAAGCGTTCCTTCATATTGTTCGCCGCATCGTTGGTGAAGGTCACCATCGCGACCTCTTCCGCAAGATGCGTCACGGCATCCGCTTTTTTGCTGCACAAAAAAGCGACGCGGGAAACCATGGAAAACGTCTTTCCCGTTCCCGCGCCTGCCTCAACCAAGATATGCGCGTTCGTCGGAGCATGTTCAACCCGATACTGCTCCGCATTGAAAAGGGTCACAGCCGACAACTTCTCTAAAAGCTCCCGCTCCGCTGCCCCCTCCTCGATCACAACATCCGCTGCCGCGATCTCTACGAGATTCTCGACAAAATAGACCTCAAGGTTGAACGTGCGAAAAGAATCCGCCCCCATAACAAGACCATGCGCATAGCCGATCTGCAAGCCGTTCGCACTCGGCTCAATATTGCGCCGCTTGAAGCCCGCATCGAAAGCGGCGGCAAGCTGCTCATACACCGTGCGGTCGCCCAAAAAGACAATGCGCTTGATTCCCGCGAAATACTCCGATACGATTCGCTCCGTCTCAGCCTGTCCAAGCACCCCGAGATGGATCGAAAGAAGCGAATATGGTTGCGCCGCTGGCTCTGTCGGAGGAGCCGTATCCGCAAGAGCCGGTTCCCAATCCCGCCGCAGCCGCAGAAGAAACTTCGCCGAAAACTCCGCATGAGGAACATGACGCAGCGAATCATACGCCCCATGGATTTTCCCAAGCAGTGCCTCGCGGCTCTCCAAATCCTCCTTGAATATCGTAAACATCTCTTCCGAAACAACATCCAAACGCGCCGAAAGATACTCCGCCCTGCTGATGAAAGGATAGCAGACCATGTCAAACACACAGGGACTGCTGTTATACTTCTCGCTGATTTTATTCAACAAGGCAAAGCGATAGGCACGCGCCTGCTTCTTCGGTGACCTCTGCGGCGCATCAAGCCCCTCCACAAAAATGCGGTCAACACCTTCGACAAGCACCTTGTCCGCCAGCCAGCCCTTGACCTCGATGACCAAGATGCCGATCCCCTCGATCAACAAGCAAAAATCAAACTCGCGTCCATTGATCTCACGATGATTATAAACCACAACAGAATCCGGCAGCAGCTGCTCCAAACTCTCCCAGACTCTCGCTTCCCCGCGAAAGGAAGGCCTCGCATCGATCATCTTCGCCATGGCTGTTCTCCTGTCCGTGCGTGCAGTTTGTCAGCAATATCCTAAGACATTTCTCATGATTCAAAGTATAGCATGAATCATGCCTGCAGGCAAGGTACAGAGCCCATTTCCCTTCTACTCGAGCGCCTCGGTAAATTTCCAAAGTAAATCCCACATAATAAGTCACTGATGGGATTTACTCTGAGAAGAATTTATGGATGAATTTAGTGTGAGAAATCTCTCTACCCAAAGGAGGCTGTCATCATGAAGAAAGCAGACAACAACAAGAAGAACAAGCACCTTACTGCGCAAGATCGCCAGGAAATCATGAACGGGCTCGACAAGGGATTGTCCTTCAAGGCGATCGCCCTGCTCGTTCAGAAAGATCCTACCACCATATCCTACGAAGTGAAGCGACATCGCAAAGAGCACCGCAATGCGTTCGTGCAAACAGACGAACTCTGCCCCTTGCTCGACAAGACACCCTTCGTCTGCAATGCCTGCCCCAAGCGCCGTTCCGCTAACTGCCGCTTCCTCCGCCTTCTCTATGTCGCTCCGCAGGCACATGCCGAATACGAAGAGCTCCTGCACGATGCACGCGAAGGCATTCTGTTAAACCGTGCGTCTTTTTACAAGCAGGATCGCATCATTTCCTCTTGCATTGAGAAGGGACCGCACATTTATTATCGTCGCTTCTCACCCAGAGCTCAATGTGTCTCTCAGCACGGTTTATCGGCATTTTTCCAAGGGATATTATTCGGCTTCCAAGATTCACCCTCCACGCGCCGTAAAGTTCAAGCCTCACAAAAAGAAGCGGGCGGATGTCGTTCCTTCCGCCATAAAGAAGGAACGCACCTATGCGGATTTTCTCGCTCATATGGAACGGGAAGGGCTTAGCGCACATACGCAGCTTGATACCGTTATCGGAGTTTCGGGCGGCAAAGTCATCCTCACCGTCCACTTCACTGCGTTCAATTTCATGTTCAGGCTTCTGCTCGAAAACAAGACCGCCGTACAGGCTGCCTTGAAGTTCCAAGAGGTCAATGGCGTCCGTCGCAACATTTGCAGCGGCAAGTTTCCCTATGAAATGTTTATGTTCGCTTTTTCCGAGAAACTGGCTGCTCTTTTGGGTATCTCGTATGTTGCGCCGGAAGATGTCGTGCAGTCTCCTTGGTTTCTGAATGGCTGATCTTGCGCTGCACATCTTTCTCATAGTAAATCCCGCTAGGGTGGAACTTACTCTGAGAAGCCTCGCTTTTCGGAGTGCGAAGCATGTCCTTTTTCCAGATTATCCCTTATGATTCGGTCGCTTTTGAGACGATATTGTGCTTAGGTCATCCATTGCATACAAATTCCGATGCTTCTCGCACTTACTCCTATCGGCTTTCTCAGACTAAATCCCATAGACTTACATCAGCGGAAGTTACTCTGCGAATTTACGGATAAGAAGCGCCATCATGCTTCCAAGCACACGTTTTTCAAAGCAAGGATTCACACTCCCACACCACATAGCACATTCACCACTTGAGCCACATCGATTCCTCGTGGACAGTTTTGATGTACCATTATCTTCATGATATTGATGCAACTTTTCAGCATGGAAAACTGCCTCTTCCATTCTTTCCTGTAAGACGCCGAAAATGTCCGTGCTCTTTTCATAATCAGGAACATCCCACTCCATCTGTCGATGACTCTAAAACTGGAATCATACGGCGATCCGCTATCTTTAGAACGCAAAACAAACCAGACCTCAAAGCAAAGATTGGATAAGATCACCTTTATATCTTGTGCCTCAGCATGATCGATTACCTGTTGTATCTGCTTTCTTCTAGTTCTCCAAAGATTTATGAAGCAACCTGCCCATTTATGAAGTTCCAGGAAATAAACGATACTCCTGCTTCTTTCATAGGTTTCCATAGACCCTTTAGTTGTCCCACTGTTAATATCTCATAGAGAAAAAGCCAATTTCTATCAAACGTTTCGTCATCTTTCTTTAGTTCTTTTGCCAGCCTTTCCATCATATCTATCTTATCCTTTATATTATGCTTCATATAATAGAGCCATGAAAATATCCTAAACAAACAACTATTACAATCGGATTGATATTTCTCGTCTATTTCTTTCATAGCCTCAATGCAAAAATCATACTTAATCGAGAAATACAGCACATAGCACATGCCTTCATAATTTTTCACATTTTTTGCTTCTTCAAATAACTTTTCCGAAAATCTGCATATCATTTCCGACTCTATCTCAAAAGGAGTAAACACGTATGACTCTAATAATGAAATAAGATATGGATATATAATAGTTAAATGC
>ERZ772967.1340-NODE-1340-length-17223-cov-3.807141_pt1 | contig 17223 bp, 17 predicted proteins | sample MGYA00511677_ERZ772967 | MGnify/ENA primary metagenome ERZ772967 (study PRJEB29015, sample SAMEA2737931) | human oral metagenome | biome: human oral; feature: human-associated habitat; material: dental | place: China | collected 2146 ...
GTAGCTCAGTTGGATTAGAGCAACAGCCTTCTAAGCTGTGGGTCTTGGGTTCGAATCCCAACGGAATCACCAGTAACAAGGAAGAGGAGTTTTATTTTCAAAACTCCTCTTTCACTTTTACATACAACTATTTATTAAATCAACTTGCAGATTCTATACTTCAGTTCGAGGTAAGATAAAAATAAGCTGTCATTACATGACGTTATAATTTGTATTGAATCACGCGCTAATTTGAGTCATTTCACACTGCAATTTGAGTCATTTCACACTCCAACTTGAGTCAAAATGCAGTGTAATCTATGTCAAGTTGCCATGCAAACTGACATGAATTACATTCTCAGGAGATTAATCTTAGCTTGTAATAGTTTCAATTACTTATCCCGAACTTGGCATATTCATGAGCCAATCTCCCGAAGTATCTGTCATGAAAAAACATGTTTTTTAAGGTAAATGAAGTCTCCTGCAGTCTATATTAATTATCTTTGCAAGTTGAACTTTCCCTTATAAACCAATTTTCCTCATGCTTTTTTTAATGCAGAAGCTAAGAATTTCGGTGTATATCCCAACTTACTCTTGGCTATTTCTTCAGGTGTTCCTGTGGTAAGGATTGTTCCACCACCTCGTCCTCCCTCAGGACCAACATCAATGATATAGTCAGCTAACTTGATAACATCCAAGTTGTGTTCAATAATAATCACAGTGTTGCCACGGTCAGTGAGTTTTTGAAGCACATCCATCAGAATACGGATATCCTCAAAGTGAAGTCCTGTTGTCGGCTCATCAAGGATATAAAGCGTCTTGCCTGTATCACGCTTAGCCAGTTCTGTAGCTAACTTTACGCGCTGACTCTCACCACCTGAGAGTGTCGTTGAACTCTGTCCAAGCTTGATATACCCCAGACCTACATCCTGCAATGTCTTGATTTTCGGCAGAATACTCGGCACATTTTCAAAGAATTCCACGGCCTGATTAATCGTCATATCGAGCACATCAGCAATAGATTTACCCTTATATCTCACTTCAAGTGTTTCTCGATTGTAACGTTTGCCGTGGCAGACCTCACATGGAACCATTACATCGGGCAGGAAATTCATCTCAATTGTCTTGTAGCCATTACCGCTACAAGCCTCACAACGACCACCTTTCACGTTGAAGGAAAAGCGCCCTGGCTTATAACCTCGTATCTTTGCTTCAGGCAAGTTGACGAAAAGATTTCGAATATCACTGAATACCCCCGTGTAGGTTGCAGGGTTACTGCGTGGTGTTCTTCCAATAGGACTCTGGTCAACATTGACCACTTTATCCACATTGTCAATCCCCTCCACCTTGTCATATGGCATAGGCTTTTTCAACGAACGATAGAAATGGTGAGAGAGAATGGGCTGGAGTGTTTCATTGATAAGCGTAGATTTCCCAGAGCCTGATACTCCGGTGACAACAATCAACTTGCCTAATGGAAAATCAATATCCACATTTTTGAGATTATTTCCTTTTGCACCGAAAATCTTTATGTGTTTCCCGTTACCCTTACGACGTTCGGAGGGTATTTCTATCTTACGTTCACCATTCAGATATTCAGCTGTGATGGTATGCTGTTTAAGCATTTCTTCAGGCGTCCCTTGAAATACAACTTCTCCTCCTTTACGCCCTGCCTTTGGTCCAATGTCTATAATCCAGTCAGCGGCTCTCATCATATCTTCATCGTGTTCAACAACAATTACAGTGTTACCAAGGTCGCGCAGTTCCTTAAGTGAGCGGATGAGGCGGTCATTGTCACGTTGATGCAGACCGATACTCGGTTCATCAAGGATATAAAGTACATTGACCAATTGACTTCCTATCTGTGTAGCTAAGCGAATACGTTGACTTTCTCCGCCCGAAAGGGTAGCACTTTGCCGATTGAGTGAGAGATAGTCGAGCCCTACTTCCAACAGAAAGTTCACACGCGTTCGGATTTCTTTAAGTATCTCGGTAGCTATTTTTTTTTGCTGAACTTCCATGTGTTCTTCCACATGTTCAAGCCATTCCTTGAGGTCATTGATATCAAGACAGGCTACCTCTGTAATGTTCTTATCCCAAATGCGATAGGAGAGCGCCTCACGGTTAAGGCGTTGTCCCTTGCATTCTGGGCACTCTGTCGTAGCCATGAACTGATCGGCCCACTTCTTTCCTGCAGCCGATTCGTCGGTTTCCATAACGGTCTGCAGGTATTTAATAATACCATCAAAGGCCACAAAATAGTCTGAAGAAGTATGAACAAGCCCCTTGTCAATCTTCAAGTTCTCCAGACTGCCATATAAAATCTCATTAATAGCATCCTGTGGAATATCTACAAAAGGAGTCTTGAGATTGCAATCATACTTCTGAAGAATAGCATCTATCTGCCAGAATATCATCTGATTCTTATATTTCCCCAATGGGGCAATAGCCCCTTCGCGTATACTCATCTTGTCATTGGGGATTACTTTCTTAAGATCTATCTCGTTGACATAGCCTAATCCTTTGCAATGTGGACATGCCCCCTCTGGTGAATTAAATGAGAATATATTTGGTGCGGGGTCTTTATAGGAAATTCCAGAAGTCGGGCACATAAGGCGTTTAGAGAAGAACTTGGCTTCACCCCTATCTTTATCCAATACCATAATGAGGCCATCGCCCTGCTTCATGGCATTTTGTATACTTTTGGCAAGGCGCTCATGAGAAACATCTTCCACGAGCATCTTATCGACTACTACCTCTATATTATGGTTTTTGTAGCGGTCGGTCTTCATACCACGCGTGATTTCCTTTATCTCTCCGTCTACTCGGATATAGATATATCCCTTGCGCCTCATGCTTTCAAAGAGTTCACGATAATGCCCTTTGCGGTTTCTAATCAATGGAGCAAGGATGTAAATACGCTTATCTACATAATCATGAGTAATCATTTCAATGACTTTCTCCTCTGTATATTTTACCATTTTCTCGCCAGTAGCATAACTATATGCCGTTCCTGCACGTGCATAAAGCAAGCGTAGATAATCGTAAATCTCTGTAGTCGTACCAACAGTTGACCGAGGATTCTTGTTCGTTGTCTTTTGTTCAATGCTGATAACAGGGCTTAAACCTGTTATTTTGTCAACATCCGGTCGTTCCATGTTACCCAGGAAATTACGTGCATAAGCTGAAAACGTTTCTATATATCTACGTTGTCCTTCGGCAAAAATAGTGTCAAAAGCTAATGATGACTTGCCAGAACCCGACAAACCAGTGATGACTGTCAGTGAATTGCGAGGGATTTGCACGTCGATATTCTTTAGATTATGCACACGTGCTCCCCAGACATTAATGTTTTTATCTTCTCTTTCCATAAGGAAATCATTCTATTTTGTGTTTCTTGAATACTTCTTCTTGATGGTCTTTTCTGCCCACCTCATTGCCCTGTTGAGTCGATGTAACCCCTTAGAAGATTTACATCACGCTTGATAGAATAGCGTTTGCCATCGGCGCCACGTGCATTTACCACAACAAAATATACCCCTTGGCTGACATCTTTACCGTGAAACTTTCCATTCCAACCGCCGGTTATATCATTCCATTCATAGAGTTTCTGGCCCCAGCGATTGTAAATGATAGCATGAAACTCTATAATGCTCTGATAGGTTGACTTAGCTTGATAAATATCATTGATGCCGTCACCATTGGGAGAAAAGGCATTTGGCATTTCAAGTTTGCTCTCTGACAGAGTAATGCTTATCGGGTCGCACTCTTGTTCTATAATGTCATTGCCATTGGTGAACTTTGCATAGAGCACAACCGAATGATGTCCCGACCTACTGAATGTATAGGATGTATTCTCCTCATACCTGATAAGATAGGGCTTATTCTCTCTTTCATAACTGAAACGCCATTCGTAATAAGCCGTCCAACCAGTTACAGACTGCGGGTTTGCCTTAAAAGTTGCCTCAACAGGTGCTGGTCCATTATAATCTCCTTGGCTTTCATTTCCAGAAGCATCCTTGATAATTACAGTTGGTGCTACAGCAGGATTATCATCAGCCCAAACATAGACATTGCCTATCAACTGTAAAAAGAGCAGAACTAATATCTTTATTTTCATTTCTTTATAGCTATATTTTTGCAAAGTTACTAAAAAGAAAACACAAGATATGGTGTAATGACATATTTTTTGTATTTTTGCAGTTGGAAGTTTAATATTTTTCTAAGATGAAGTTTATTTGTAGATACATATTGCTTTGTTTGCTTGTCGTTGTGGGTGTAGTCACAGGTAAAGCTGGTAGTAATAACACGATTTCTGTGGGTGTAATGCTCCCATTGCATCAAGTAGATGGTGATGGAAAGCGCATGATAGAATATTATCGTGGTATGCTGACAGCTTTTGAGCAGCTGAAAAAAGAGGACTATCATATCAATGTTCATGCCTGGAATGTTAATATTGACACAGATATCAAAACTACATTGCTTGACCCAAATGCAGCCAAGTGTGATTTAATATTCGGCCCTTTGTATAGCAAACAAGTGAAATCTCTTGGTGATTTCTGTAAAACTAAAGGCATTCGATTGGTGATTCCATTCTCAATTTCAGGAAATGATGTGGCATATAACAGCAATATCTTCCAGGTATATCAGGATGAAACACGGTTGATAAACGCCACAGTAAATGCTTTTATTGAACGTTTTAGTAAATGTCATCCTGTATTTGTCGACTGTGGAGATGCTACAAGCAAGAAAGGTGCTTTCACTGCAGCATTGCGCAAGCAGCTTGAAGCCAAGGGAATACGCTATAATCTCACAAGTCTTAAGTCGGATGATATTGCATTTTCCAAGGCTTTTGTCAATGGTCAGACAAATGTTGTCGTGCTCAATACAGCGCGTTCTCCCGAACTGAATGCCACTTTTGTCAAGCTTGAGCGTTTCGATCAGTTGCATCCTGGAGCACTCATCAGCATGTTTGGATATACAGAATGGTTGATGTATGCACCTTATGACTTTGCCCATTTCTGCAAATATGACACTTATATCCCCACAACCTTTTATTATAATGCCTCTTCTTCGGGCACGAAGGCTTTGGAAAACAGCTATCGTTATTGGTTTCATGAGCCTATGCTGCAGGCCTTGCCACGCTTTGCCATCATGGGCTACGACCATGCACAATTCTTTGTTCGGGGCATGGCGCAGTATGGCAAGAAGTTTCTGGGCAGCAAATGGCAACAGCCTTACAAGGCATTGCAGTCACCATTGAAGTTCGAACCCGTTGACAATGGTGGGCGTATTAATGCAAGTTTTCAGTTAATTCATTACCTCTACAATGGCAATGTAGAGAGTTTTGCCTATTGATTTCGTCTATTTCTCTTGGTTTTTAGTATGAGATTGCAAAACAAAATAATGGGAGTCTTGCTGTTTGTCTGCTGTTATGGTCAGCCTCTTTTGGCGCAGATAGGCGAGCATCGCGATGACTTTTCTATAGGTTTCAACGGAGGTTACGTATTGAGCAATGTTGGATTTGTGCCCAAAGTCAATCAGAAACAACACGGAGGTATCACCGGTGGTCTTGCGTTGCGCTATAAAAGCGAGAAATATTTTTCTACATTTTGTTCTATCATGGCAGAAATAAACTATGCTCAATTGGGTTGGAAAGAGGACATTCTTGATGCTAAAGACCAACCTGTCATCAATGCAACGACAGGAGTTGCAGAAGAATATAAACGCACAATCAACTATATTCAAGCACCTATCTTTGCCCACCTTGCATGGGGAAAAGAAGACAAGGGGGCCAATTTCTTTCTCAATTTGGGGCCACAGTTTGGCTATATGCTCAGTGAAAGTACCGACATGAATTTCAACTTTGACCAGCGCAACACAAAAGACCGCGTCAACCCAGTGGTTGCACAAGATACAATGAGTGTAGAAAAGAAGTTTGATTATGGCATCATCGTAGGTCTTGGCGGAGAATACAGTCATCCCAAAGTGGGGCATTTCCTGCTTGAAGCACGCTATTATTACGGACTTGGCAATATCTATGGCTCTACCAAACGCGACTTCTTCTCAAAGTCAAACTTTGGCAATATTGTTATCAAAGCAACCTATCTCTTTGATATCAAACGGACGAAAAAAACGAAATAATCACAATAAAAAATAGGAATATGTTTGAAAATCAACCGAAAGGTCTGTACGCCTTAGCCCTTGCCAACACGGGTGAGCGCTTTGGTTACTACACAATGTTAGCCATCTTTGCATTGTTTATGCAGGCTAAGTTTGGCTGGACAGAGTCTCAAGCAGGACAAGTCTATGCCATTTTTCTTGCCGTTGTTTACTTTGCCCCGCTTTTAGGTGGCATGTTAGCCGATAAAATCGGTTATGGGAAGTGTGTCACGATAGGCTTTGCAACCATGTTCTTTGGCTATCTTGGATTAGCTATTCCGACAGGAGCTAACGACATCGGTAAGGCTGCCATGTTTGCCGGTTTAGCTTGCGTATCTCTGGGAACCGGGCTTTTCAAAGGCAATCTTCAAGTGCTTGTGGGCAACCTTTATGATAATCCTAAATATTCAAGCAGTCGTGATTCTGCTTTCAGTCTTTTCTATATGGCCATTAATATAGGCGCTATGTTCGCTCCTTCAATGGCAAAATGGATTACGAACATCTATCTTCGTCAATATGGATTTGTGTATGACGCCGGCAATTTCGACCCTGCATATTTGCATACCCTTTATGGTGCGTATGGTCTTTGCTTTGGTGTTGCCTGCATATCACTGATACTTTCGGCTATAATTTATTTTGCCTGCCGCAGTTGGTTTAAGCATGCAGACGTCACAGCCAATCAAGCAAAAGCTGCCAATCAAGCTGTTGAAGAACTCACACCGAAGCAGACGAAAGATCGTATCGTTGCCTTATTATTGGTCTTCGCTGTCGTGATATTCTTCTGGATGGCTTTCCATCAGAACGGTTCTGCACTGACTTTCTTCGCAAAGAAATATACAGACCTGACTGTTACCGGCTCAATGCGCATTTGGTTCAACATCTTCAGTCTTGCTTTAATAGCGCTTTCAGTCTACACCGGTTTCTCCGTTTTCCAGGCAAAAACCACGAAAAACAAGGTCATCTGCAGTGTTGTCACATTGCTTGCATGGGGAGGTGCACTATATCTCTTTAGGCAAATGGATAATCCGACTATGGCTCAACCCTCCGACTTCCAGCAATTCAATCCTTTCTTTGTCGTCTCACTCACACCTTTCAGTATGCTCTTCTTCGGCTTATTAGCCAATAAAGGCCATGAAGTAAGTGCGCCGGCCCGCATTGCCTGGGGTATGTTAGTGGCTGCATTGGGATTTGGGGTCATCACACTGGCCTCAACCAGTCTGATTTCTCCTATGGACTTAGGGGGTAAAACCCAAAGCATTCTTTCTCCAAGTTGGTTGATTTCCACCTATTTCACCTTGACCTTAGCCGAGCTTCTGCTCTCACCAATGGGCATTTCCTTTGTCAGCAAGGTAGCACCTCCAAAGTATAAAGGCCTCATGATGGGTGGATGGTTCGTAGCAACTGCCATCGGTAACTACCTAAGTTCTATTCCTTCAATGCTATGGAACCGTATTCCGCTGATGTATAACTGGGGCATTCTGATTGCACTTTGCCTTATCAGTGCGGTTGTAATGTTTGCCCTGTTGAAGAAACTCAATAAGATGACAGCTTGATGAACGCTGTATAAAATGATAGTAAAAGAGGCATTGTCGTGACTTAACGGTATTGTCTCTTTTCATTTTGAGTTTAATCACGTTGTGTTTTGCATCACTTTACCGTTTAACTTGACTCAAATCACGATGTAACTTGACTCAAATCACGGTGTATTTTGACGCAAGTTACAAGCTGTTTTGATGCAGATTACATCGTGATTTGACATAGATTTCAAGCTGCCCGACAGCACAATATGGAAATATTCAGCTTCTCTTGCAAATTAAAATGGGAATATCCGTTGTGGATGATGAATTATCTGTTTATTGAAGATACCTAAACCTAAATGTATGAAAGATTTCTTTGCCAACGCCATTACATGGCTTGTTCTTTTCATTTTCACTATAGGAGCAGCATGGGCTGCAATCACCAAATTCCAGACAGGTCACTACATTATGGGCCTTCTGTGTGTGTTTGGAGCATTACTTTTCGGTCTTCCTCTTATATCTTATTTCCTGCCGAAGGATGAGAAGAAGGAAAAAGAAGATACAGTACAAGTAACCATTATTCCTCTCCCCACGGATAAAGATAAATTAGAAGCACTTGCAATTCAATTGATTGATGATGATAAGCCACTTATGGATACCATTCGGGAGAGTTTAGCGCATCCCCAAGCATTTTATGAACATAAGGCCAAGACCGTAGGTGAAGATGATATTGACTATGAGGCATTTTGGATAGACGCGAAAAACGACATAGATACACTTTCAAGTATTGGCATGCTGTATCTTCTCTCCGATGCAAATGTCGTGCGAAGTGTCGATCCTAAGGAAGGACTTGACAATTTCTTGTGGAATATTGAATGTCTGAAGCGTGTTCAACTGCATCATCTGACCATAGAAAAAGCCTTGTTGAATAACACATTAGATATTCTCCATTGCTGTGATATCATCAATAAGCAATGGGAACCGACAGGGTTTCAACTTGCACTTATTGATGATGACAGCAGCGACAGCACGATAACGGTTGTGCCAATAGGGTGGAAAGGAATTTCATAATCCAAGTGGAAAATATTCAAAAGCATTGTCCACACCATTTTTTTCATACGAACCAAGCCTCTTTTGAATTATTTTATGTATATTTGCAAGTGCCTTTTTTACCTTTTATAAAGTTATTTTAAAGGCACCGCATATTACATCATTTTATCTTAAAAACTATTTTTGCTTTGATGCTACTATAGTATCTAAGATATTTCTTGGAACTTCTTCATAATGTGATGGTTCCATTGAATATGTTCCTCTACCTTGTGTCTTAGAACGAAGTGTTGTTGCATATCCAAACATTTCTGATAGTGGAATAAATCCTTTTATTATTTGTATTCCTGGTTGTGCTTCTACACCTTCCATTCTACCACGTCTTGAATTCATATCTCCTATAACATCTCCAACATATTCTTCTGGTACTGTTATTTCAACTCTCATTATAGGTTCTAATATTACTGGATTTGCTTTTTTAGCTCCATCTTTAAATGCCATTGATCCTGCTATTTTGAAAGCCATTTCTGATGAGTCAACATCATGGAATGATCCGTCAAATAGTGTCGCTTTAAAGTCTATTACTGGATATCCAGCAAGTACACCTGATAATGATGCTTCTTTTATACCTTCTTCTACTGGTTTGATGTATTCTTTTGGTATTACACCACCAACGATTTTGTTTTCAAACTTGAATCCTTCACCTGGTTCTAATGGTTGTAATTTTAACCATACGTGACCATATTGTCCTCTACCACCTGATTGTCTTACAAATTTACCTTCAATTTCAACTTCTTTTCTTATTGTTTCTTTGTATGCAACTTGTGGTTTACCTACTGTACAGTCTACGTTAAATTCGTCTTTTAATCTACTTACAATTATTTCTAAGTGTAATTCACCCATACCTGCAATAACAACTTGTCCTGTTTCTGCATTTGTATAGATTTTAAATGTTGGATCTTCTTCTGAAAGTTTAGCTAATGCTATACCCATTTTTTCTTGTGCATCTTTGTCTTTTGGTTCTATCGCAACATCAATAACTGGTTCTGGGAATTCCATGTTTTCTAATATTATTGGATTTTCTATATCTGATAATGTATCCCCTGTTGTTACATCTTTGAATCCTATTGCTGCTGCTATATCTCCTGCTAATACTTCTTTTAATTCTGTTCTCTTATTAGCATGCATTTGAAGTATTCTTCCAACTCTTTCTTTTTTGTTCTTTGTTGCATTTAATACATATGAACCTGATTCTAATGTACCTGAATATACTCTAAAGAAGCATAATCTTCCTACATATGGATCTGTTGCAATCTTAAATGCAAGTGCTGAGAATGGTGCATCATCTGATGTTTCTCTTTCCACTTCATTTCCATCTTCATCTGTACCTTTTACATGATCAATGTCAAGTGGTGATGGTAAATATTCTACTATATTATCTAATAATAATTGTAGTCCTTTGTTCTTATATGCTGATCCACAACATACAAGTGTTGCATTATTACTTAATGTAGCTGTTCTTAATCCTTTTCTTATTTCAGTTTCAGTTAATTCTTCTCCATCTAAGTATTTCATCATTAATTCATCATCTTGTTCTGCTGCTGTTTCAACCATTTTAGCTCTATATTCATTAGCTTTTTCTACTAAATCTGCTGGTATTTCTTTTTCTTCTATTACTTTACCTTCTTCATCTTTGTAGTATAATGCTTTCATTGTTATTAAATCTATCACACCTTCAAATGTTTCTGATGCTCCTATTGGAATTTGTATTGCTACTGGATTACAGTGTAATCTTCTATCTAATTGTGCTAAACAATTATAGAAGTCTGCTCCCATCATATCCATTTTGTTTACAAATACCATTCTTGGTACTTTGTATTTGTCTGCTTGTCTCCAAACAGTTTCTGATTGTGGTTGTACTGCATCTTTTGAAGATAATATACATACTGCTCCATCTAATACTCTTAAAGATCTTTCAACTTCTACTGTAAAGTCAACGTGTCCTGGTGTATCTATAATGTTTATCTTATGATTTTTCCATGTACATGTTGTTGCAGCAGATGTAATTGTAATACCTCTTTCTTGTTCATCTTTCATCCAGTCCATTTGTGATGCACCATCATGTGTTTCACCTATTTTATGGATTTTTCCTGAATAGAAAAGTATTCTTTCTGTTACAGTTGTCTTACCTGCGTCAATGTGAGCCATTATTCCTATATTTCTTAATCTATTTAATGGAACTTCTCTTTTTGCCATAAATTTTCCCCTTCTAAACTTTTTTAAAGTCTATATTAATATCTGTAATGTGCGAATGCTTTGTTAGCTTCTGCCATTTTGTGTACTTCTTCTTTTTTCTTGTGTGCTCCACCATTTTGGTTTAATGCATCCATTATTTCTCCTGCAAGTTTGTCTGCCATAGTTTTTTCATGTCTTTTTCTTGCATATCCTACTAGCCATCTTAATCCTAGTGTTTGTCTTCTGTCTGCTCTTATTTCTAATGGAACTTGGTATGTTGCTCCACCTATTCTTCTTGCTTTAACTTCTAGAACAGGTTTGATGTTTTCTAATGCTTCTTCAAATAGTTCTAATGCTGGTCTTTCTAATTTCTCTTCGATTATAGAAAATGCAGTATATACTATTTTTTGTGCAACTGTTTTCTTTCCATCTAGCATTACAGTATTTACTAATTTAGTAACTAATTTACTATCAAATTTAGGATCTGCTAATACTTCTCTTTTTGCTATATGTCCTTTTCTTGGCACTTTTTCTTCCCTCCTTATTTTATTTTAATTTTTAATAAGCATTTTTAAGAATCTCTTAAAAAGGTACTCTAAAAAAATTATTCTTTTTCCAGTATGTGCATATAATTTACAAAATTATTGGCACCAACTGATATTATATTATTTCTTTGGTTTTTTCGCACCATATTTTGATCTACCTTGTTGTCTGTTATTTACTCCTGCTGTATCTAGAGTACCACGAACAATATGATATCTAACCCCTGGTAAGTCTTTTACTCTTCCACCTCTTATCATAACAACACTGTGTTCTTGTAAGTTGTGTCCTTCTCCTGGGATATATGCTGTTACTTCATAACCATTAGATAATCTTACCCTTGCAACTTTTCTTAAAGCTGAGTTAGGTTTCTTAGGTGTTACAGTCTTAACTACTGTACAAACTCCTCTTTTGAATGGAGAACGATTATTTGTATGTGTCTTTCTCTTTGAGTCATAACCTTTTGCTAATGCTGGTGTTTTAGACTTTGCTTTAGAAGTTTTTCTACCTTTTCTTACTAATTGATTAATAGTTGGCATTCTTTTTCCTCCTTCTTCGTAAATTATTATACATCTAGCATAACATTTTTTATTTTACCATTTTTTAATACTTTTGTAAATGGCATACTATATGCTAAATATATACAAAATTATTATACCACAAAATATTCAAAAACATAACAAAAAAGACCTTAAAAACAAAACTTGTCTTTAAGATCTCTTTTATTACTTACCAATATGCTCCCAGTTAACTTTCACATAGTTAACAAGGATCTTATTAAAATCCTCCTCTCTATACCATTGTGACTTGTACCCTGGCATGATAACTTTCATTATGGGTAGCATTTGCTTATTAGCTGTTGTATCTTCTTCTAGGTATTCTATGTCCACCAACGCTAATTGTGGATCGATGGCATTCCGCCATTCCTCCACTTCTTTAGCCTTTTCTGTACCCCTAACAACTTTAAAACTGATAAAGTCCATACGTTCTTTCCTCCTAAATTTTAATTTTTAAAATTTATCGTATACCTGTGTTGTATTCCTTTTATATATTAACATAATATTTCGATTTTGTAAATCTTTTCATTATAAAAAGACTTCAAAAACAATAGTTTTCAAAGTCTCTTTTGTTTATTTCTTTTTAAATTTTTGTAGATTAGTTGCAAGGTATTCTCCTGCTTCTTTCCCACAAATATATTTTTTATCATCCAATTGTAATACAGGGAAACTTCTTATTCCCTTTTGTACGAAAGATTCTATATCAAATTCATTCGCCTGAATTACTTCTATTTGCAAATTTTGTGATTCAATCAATTTCTTAACTCTGCTACATAGTACGCAATCTTTTATTGTGTATAATTTAATCTTCATCTAAATCCCTCCTTCTTTGGGACTCTTCTTCTTGTATTAATACAATTTTTGAGCCTTTGCTCAACATATTTATTTTCCGAACAAATTCCACCAAATCTTCGTCTTTTTCTAAATCATATGCCTCTCTTAACTCCTCAGGAGTCAAGAATTCTTGATAATCATGTTTTTCCATCTTTTTTCCCTCCTTAAATTTTAATTAAACTTCAAGCCTCTATTTTTTGTACATAACTAGTATATAACACTTTCTTATTTTTGTAAAATAGTTTTTTGTAAAGTTATTGTAATTTTTTTAGATCACTTTCATTATTATTATCTTTTTGACTTGTATCTGCCATAGTAAAATTAAACTTATTATTATACATAAGACCATTTAATATAGTTATAATTTCACCTGCTTTTTTACCTATGTTGCTTGTAACCTTATATTTTAATTCTTTTAATTGATCTTTTGTCTTTTCTTCTAATAATTTATATGTTGTACTATTCTTATACTTTTCTTTTTCTTTTTTTATTATTTCTTCATTTTTACTTCTAACATAATATGTTATTTCTTCTACTATGTCATTTTCTGTCATTTTTACTTGATATTCTAATATTGTTGTTCTTTCTTCAGTATTTGCTGTATTTTTTAATTCGTCTAATATTTCTTTTTTTTGTTGTTCTTTTTCTTCATTACTCTTATTCTTATCGTTTATTATCTGATCTATTTTTTGTTCTGCATCATATTCTTTATCTGATAATATCATATTTGCAACTAATACTTTTTCAATTATTTTAGAAATTTCTCCAACATTTTCTTGTTTTTTCTTTCCGATCATTATACTTATTTTCTAATATTTGAAAATAACTTATCATGTATAGTATTGATATTATAATTATTATACCTATTATAATTATTGGTATACTTTTTTTTACTTTTATCTTTGGAATTATTCCCATCTTAATTACCTTTCTTTTCTTAAATTTTCATACTTAATTTTACTTTTTGTCTATCTAAATCTTTTTCTATAACCTTAACTTTTACTATATCTCCTACTTTTACTATGTCTTTAGGATCTTTTACAAATTTTTCACTCATTTCTGATATGTGTACTAAGCCATCATCATGTATTCCTATATCTACAAAAGCACCAAATGCCGCTACATTTCTTACTGTTCCTTCTAGTTCCATTCCTACTTGTATATCTTCAAATTCTAAAATATCATTTCTAAGTATTGGCTTTTGTAATTCTTCTCTTATATCTATACCTGGTTTTACAAGTTCTTTTATCGTATCTTCTATTTCATATTTTCCATATTCTTTAAATTGTTCTTCTTTTAAAAGTTTATCTTTATCTAATTTTAATACCTTTTCTATCGTTTCTTCTTTTTTCTTCTTATCTTTTAAACTTTCTTCATTTTCTCCAACATATGCAAGTATTTTTTTAGCAAGTTCATAACTTTCTGGGTGAATTCCTGTCATTTCTATACTATTTTTACCATCATATATTCTTAAAAATCCTGCTGCTTGTGTAAATGCTTTTTCTCCTACTCCAGATACTTTTAAAAGTTCTTTTCTTTTTAGATATTTTCCGGTTATCTTCTCTATGTTTAACTATTGCTTTTGCTTGTTTTTTAGAGATACCAGCAACATATGAGATTAGTGAAAATGTTGCTGTATTTAAGTCTACTCCAACCTTATTTACTGAGTCTTCTACAACATTATATAGTCTTTCTTCTAATTTAGTTTGATTTACATCATGTTGATATTGTCCTACCCCTATTGCTTTTGGTTCTATTTTTACAAGTTCTGATAATGGGTCTTGTAGTCTTCTTGCTATTGAGATCGCCCCTCTTATACTTACATTTACATCTGGAAATTCTTCTGCTCCTAATTTTGATGCTGAATATACAGATGCTCCTGCTTCGTTTACTATAATATATTTTACATCTTTTCCTTTTATAATCTCACTAACTACTTTTTCACTTTCTCTTGATGCTGTTCCATTACCTATTGCAACAATATTAATATTATTTTTGTTTATTAGTTCTTCTATTTCTTTTTTACCTTTTTCAATATCATCATTTGGCATTGTTACACTTACAATTTTACCTTCTAAGTATTTTCCGATTTTCATCTATACATGCAAGTTTACTTCCATTTCTGAATCCTGGGTCAAATCCAAGAATCCTTATATTTTTCATTGGTGATTGTAATAATAATTCTTTTAAATTATCTCCAAATACATTTATTGCATATTCATCAGATCTTTCTTTTACTTCTTGTCTTATTTCTCTTTCTACAGATGGCTTAATTAAACGCTTAAAAGAATCTTTTACTATTTCTTCTATATATTCAAATGATATATTATTATTTTCTGTTATAACCTCTTTTATTATATCTTGAACTAATCTTTCTTCATCAAGTATAATTTTTACATCTAGTTTTTTTTCTGTTTCTCCTCTTGTTATAGCAAGATATCTATGACTTGGTATTTTTGAAATAGTATCTTTAAAATCATAGTACATCTTATATATTTGTCTTTCATCTTCTTCTTTTCCCTTTGTACTTATAATCTCTGCTTCTTTATTATATACATTTTTTACTATTTCTCTTATATTTGCACTATCTGATATATCTTCTGCTATTATATCTTTTGCCCCTTGTATTGCATTTTCTATTGTTTCAACTTCTTCTTTTAAAAACTCTTCTGCTTTTTTCAAGATATTTTCTAAACTATTTCCCTCTAAAATATATTTACTTAAATCTTCTAATCCTTTTCTCCTAGCTTCAGATCCTCTTGTTTTTTTCTTTCCCTTATATGGTCTGTATATATCTTCTACTTTTGATAATGTTTCTGCTAATCTTATATCATTTAATAATTCTTCTGTAAGTTTTCCTTGTTCATCTATAAGTCTTGCTACTTCTTCTTTTCTTTGTAGAAGGTTTGTATATTGTTTTAATATTTGTTCAAACTCTCTTAATACTTCATCACTCATACCACCTGTTTCTTCTTTTCTATATCTTGCGATAAATGGTATTGTATTTCCTTCTTCTATCATTTTAAGTACATTTCTTACATATCTTATATTTTGATTTAAAGTTTTAGCTATTTTTTCATCTAATACTTCTTCAATATATTTTTTTTGACAAGGTCGTTGAGGTCACGAGTTGCGGTATCTTGCGAACAGTGATTTATCTTGTACCACTTAGAGGAAGTCAGCTTCCCTTCAAAACCATCGAGGAGCATGTTGAGCACCTTTCTTTGTCGGTCGTTTAGTTGAAGGTCCTTATGTTCATCCCAAAAGCTCACCTTTCTGATGATGCCTTCCGTCTTTTCAAGTGCAGTATCTAAAGCCTTACGGAGTGTTTCAAGGAACCATACAATCCATTCTGTGATGTCTAATCCGCCGTGTTGTGCCTTCTCTAATTGTGTATAGTAGTCTTTTCGATGATTGAGAATCTCAGACGAAAGGCTGTAATATCGTTGTGAGGTCTTGTCAGCCCTTGATAGTAACATCTCAGTTACCGTACGGCAGATTCGTCCGTTACCATCATCGAAAGGGTGGATTGTAACAAACCAGAGGTGGGCTACTGCCGCTTTTATTAATGGATCAATGCCAAGTGTTGCGTCGTCAATCCATGCCAATAGCTGTCTCATCAGCCGTGACACATCTCTACTTGGTGGCGCTTCATAATGCACTTTCTGTCGCCCCATAGCTCCCGACACTACCTGCATCGCCTCTTTACCTTTTCGCCAATCGCCCACAGTAATCTTATACATTCCGCTATATCCTGTTGGGAATAGGGCAGAATGCCAGCCAAACAGTCTCTCTTTGGTAAGTGATTCTTGGAAATGCTGGGTAGCATCGAGCATCACTTGTACAACACCCTCGATATAATGGTCAGTTTTGGGCAAACCATCATGTGCGAGACCTAACTGCCGAGCGACAGACGAACGTACACTATCTCTATTAAGGCTTTCTCCTTCTATCTCAGATGAATGAATAATCTCTTCCGTTAGCGAGTCCAACATAGTCTCTCCCTGCTCTTTAAATCCAAACATAGAAAGTCTACCGAGTAAGTTTCCTCGCCGAAGACTTACCTCGGAGATAAGTGAACTAAGGGCGTTATCTTGCCATGTCATCTTACGCAAATCAGTATTCTGCCATATATATTGATGCTTCATAGACCTCTGTTTTAGTGCAACAAACTTACAACTTTTTTGCTATAATGCCAAGTCTTTGCGGAGAAAAAAACGATTATTCTCCGCAAACTTGCGGAGAATATGCTTCCTATTCTCGGCGTGTGAGGAAAGTGGACGAGTTAGTCAAGTGGACAAGTGGACAAGATGTTTGTGATAAAGGAAAATAGATGATAGCAAAAGAAAACG
>ERZ772967.1342-NODE-1342-length-17210-cov-13.527718_pt1 | contig 17210 bp, 15 predicted proteins | sample MGYA00511677_ERZ772967 | MGnify/ENA primary metagenome ERZ772967 (study PRJEB29015, sample SAMEA2737931) | human oral metagenome | biome: human oral; feature: human-associated habitat; material: dental | place: China | collected 2146 ...
CGACCCCACCACCACGCCGGCCCACCAAAAACAACCGCCCCCTCGAGAACGACGCCTAGAAGCCCACGAACAAGCCTCTTAGCCGCGACTGCGACGGGACATCGACGTCGAATACCACTCTTGGTCCGCCTAGGTCTTCTTCGCCGTACGCGGGTTTAGTCCTGCCCCCGCCAGAACCACCCCTCGACCAAGGAAAGCTGCCGGGCCAGGCACATGTTGGGACGCTTCCACTCCAGAGCGGTTGTCAGGACCGATCCGCGCCGCCGCGGGCGGGAGAGCGGGCGTCCCGTGAACAGCAGTCCCCGGGGACCGCTGCCCATCCGCAGCGTTCCTGCTCACCGACCCTCCTGTGCCACACTCATGGTGCTCCGGATCAGCGGAGCAAGCCCTGCCCAGGGGATCTCACTGGGCCCTCACTGATCAAGGACCATCCGATGAGAACCGCTTCCCGAAGACGCTCAACGATCCTCGCGCTCTTCTGCGCCCTCTCCCTCGCCTGCACCTTCAGCGCCTGCTCCTCCTCTTCCAGTTCCACGGCCCCCTCGGCGAGCAGTACCGAGGATTCCAATGCCCCTGCCGCCGCGAGCGCCGCCCCGAGCGCCACGCCCGCCGCCGCGGACAGCTTCGTCATCACCTGGGCGGAGGGCTCCGAGGCCGCCAAGTTCGTCGACTCCGTCGACGCTTACGGCGTCGACGTCATCAGCTCCCTGCCCCAGAAGGACCAGGACTCGCTCAAGACGGCCGCCGACCAGGCCTCCGTCTCCGTCGAGCAGGCCACCGTCCACGTGGGGGGCCTGACCACCGTCAAGCTGAGCGACGTGCTCTCCCCCGAGAAGTCGCAGTCCTTCATCAACGCCCTCACCTCCTCCGACTCCGTCGAGTCCGCGGAGCCCGAGATGAAGATGACGGCGCTCGACACCAGCTCGGGCACGCCCAACGACGAGTACTTCGGCTACCAGTGGGGCGTGAGCAACGAGGAGCACAGCATCAACGCCACGAGCGCCTGGTCCCAGTCCACCGGGCAGGACGTGACGGTCGCCGTCGTGGACACCGGCATCCTGCCCGACCACCCGGACATCAGCAGCAAGCTCCTGCCCGGATACGACTTCATCTCCGACTCCTGGATGGCCGATGACGGCGACGGCCGCGACGCGGACCCTACTGACGCGGGCGACGCCGTCGACGCCGAGGTCTGCGGTCAGGGCTCCGAGGCGAGGGAGTCCAGTTGGCACGGCTCGCACGTGTCGGGGATCATCGGCGCCTCGACCGACAACGGCAGTGGTGTGGCCGGGGTCGCCCCAGATTCCAAGATCGTGCCCGTGCGCGCGCTCGGCCGCTGCGGCGGAAGCGGAACGGACATCCTCGACGCCATGACCTGGGCGTCGGGCGGCAGCGTCAAAGGGGTCCCGGACAACGCGAACCCCGCACAGATCGTCAACCTGAGCCTGGGCGGCGTCGGCATCTGCCCCAGCTACTACCAGAAGGTCATCGACGACATGGTGGACCGGGGGTCGATCGTCGTCGCCGCCGCCGGCAACGAGGATCAGGACGTGAGCATCGTGAGCCCCGGCGGCTGCGACAACGTCATCACTGTCGGCGCGTCCAACGAGATCGGCGCCCGGTCCTACTACTCCAACCACGGCACCAAGGTCGAGGTGTCGGCCCCCGGCGGCGACTCCGAGGTAGACAACGGCATCATTTCCCTCTCCCAGCCCTCAGACCCCAGTTCCCCTCCCTACGCCTTCCAGATGGGCACGAGCCAGGCCACCCCGCACGTGGCCGGCACGATCGCGCTGCTCAAGTACATCGACCCCTCGCTCACAACGGAGAAGGCCACCACACTTCTGCAGAACACCTCCAGATCCATGACCTCCTGCGACCGCGACGCCTGCGGAACCGGCATCATCGACGCGAACGCCGCAGTGACCGAACTGTCGACTCAGAAGGCGCAGGACCCCGGTGACGAGGCCACGCCCAGCGAGCCGGGCGCCGGAGAAGAGCCCGGCGACGGCGACGGCTCGGACGACGGCGACCTGGGCAAGTCGTTGCGCGACCTGTGGGATCGCGTCCGCAACGGAGAGGAGTGACGATCCGCGGGCGACGAGGCGTGTCGTTTCCGCTCATCCCTTACTTATGGGGCGTCCTCGCGTCGAGTACGGGTTGCTGTCGCTCGTCCTCGCGTCCAAACAGACATTGCCGAACGAGGCAGACGGTGACACCGTCTGCCTCGTTCGACAATGCCTGCCTTGATGGTGGGTGTCTCTGTTGAGGTTGTGGGGTGTGTGGTATGTTTCACGTGTTTGTTGTTGGTGTTGGTTTCTTATGAGGGAGGGGTTTGTCGGTGGTGTTGCGGGTTTCTGGTGGGGAGTTGGCTGCGGCTCGTTCGCAGATGGGTCAGTGCGCTGAGGTGTTGAGCGGTGTGCGTCTGGATCGGGGGAGTCAGGCGGTGTTCGGGGTGGCGGTGTTGGCTTCGGCGGCGGCTGGTTTCTGTTCGGATTGCGAGGGGGAGATTCGGTCTGGTGCGGCGAGGGCTGACGGGATTGTTGATGGGTTGAGCTCTGCTATGAGTAATTATGAGGCGGTTGATCAGGAAGCGGCTGCGGGTGCCCGGGCGCTGGGCGGTTCGTTGGGCGCGGGCGCGGCCGTGGGCGCGGCTGCGGGTGTTGCGGGGTCTGGTTGGGAGGGGTTGCGGTGACGGTGATGGCTGGTGGGCTTGGTGGTGTGGTGGTTGGTCGGATTGAGGGTGATCCGGGCGGGGTGCGGTCGGTGGCCCAGTCGTGGCGGTCGGGTGCGGGCAGGCTTGAGTCCGCTGTTGGTTTGAGTGGTGGTGCTCGTGGTGGGGTGGTGTCGTGGGAGGGTGAGGCTGCGGTGGCGTTTTCTGGTGCGGCTGGTGGTCTTGAGTCTGGGTTGGAGCGGGGTGTGGGGTGTTTAGAGCAGGGTGCGGGGGTGTTGGATGACTATGCGGCGGTGCTGGAATCAGCGATTCATGCGGCGGCAGCATTACGTGAGCAGGCGGGCCAGGTGGTGTTGGAGGCCATGGCTAATCCGCTTGGGGCCGGTGCCGCGGTGGGGGCGCTTTCGGCGATCGCGGGTGCTTGGGCGAGTTTGCGGGCCGAGGTGGATTTAGCGGCCGCCCGGGCCGCAGCCGCACTGGGCAGCCCAGGCGGTGGTGATGCTTCGGGGGGCCTCAGGGGTCGCCGGAGAAGGATGAGAAAAGCGATTATGGATGGTGGAGCTGGCTGAGCGGTAAGGAGACTAAGAACACTAAGGATCGGACTGCTTATACCGATGAGGAGTGGGCGCGTCTCAAGGAGCAGGCGGACGGCACGGGAGTGTGGGGGGATACCCATCAGGGTCACATTGGTGACTGTTACCTGTTGGCGTCGTTGCAGGCGTATTCGATGACGCCGGAGGGGCAGCAGTTCTTGAGGGATCACGTGCAGTGGGATGATACTGCGGCTGATGGTGCGGGTGCGTTTGTCGTGACGCTGTATGACGATGGCAAGGAGGTGACGGTCGAGGTGCAGTCCCAGTACGACCAGGGACTGCAGGGCGAGTCCAGTCTTCTGGATATTTATGAACGCGCCTACGGCATCCATGTTGGGGGTAATGATCTTGATAATGGGGGGCAGGGCGAAGAGGTGATGGAGCACGTGTCGGGTCAGGAGGCCCATCATATCGATACCCATGGTGGCTCAGGGTTCTTGGGGTGGCCGTGGTGGGACGATCACAAGTACACCGACGAGGAGTGGAACGAGATCGACCAGGCCGTCGAGGACAACAAGCCAGTCGTCGCGGGAACTGCGGGCGGGGACTTCAACGGAGCCGATAATGCTGTTGTTTCAGCGACCGTGGACACGAACGGGAGTGGGAGCAACAAGATCGATAGTGGTGACGCCCAGGGAAACTACAAGCTGGTTAAGGGACATGTGTACACCGTGGTTGACGTTGACGATGATTATGTGACCCTCAAGAATCCATGGGGATACAACAAGGACCAGGCAGATGGCCAGAGCGATAACGGTCTCATACAGATCACTCGTGAGGATTATGAGAAATACTTCAACCGCACGGACATAGGCAGCCCGTACTGAGTAGCCGAAGGATTCTGCTTGGTCAAGGACAGGGGGTTTGGTTGTGGTGGCGGTGAGGTCGTGGGTTCGTGGTCGTATCGGGCATGCGGGCCAGGTAAAGGGGAGGGGCCGGCAGGTGGTGGTGCGTGTTGTTGTGGTTCTTGTGCTGCTGTGCGTGGTTGCTGTGATGGGGCGGGTGTGGTGGACCCACCCGTTGAAGCGCTCAGCAGCCCTGCCACCTGGCACTGAACAGGGAGAAACCTTCCCTATACGCGGTAATCTTCCGTCGCCTCGGACGATAGACGGCGGGATTTTTTATGCGGAGAATGTGCGGTCGGTGAATCATGAGTGGGTCATCACGGCGAAATGGCACCCACACGGAGGCCCCACACAGGCCGTGGATCTTCGCCTGGGGGAAAGCGCCCATTTCGACGGCTTTGGAACCGTCACATGGATAAAAGCCGCCCCTCCCCCCATTATTGAGCTTGGGGAACCCGAACCAGGAGGAGGAAGAAGTCAGGAATTCAATCTTGTTCTCGACCCCGGCGTGAATCTATGGAAGTAGCTGTGGCCGCCAGTAGTTATGATGTCGCGGTCGCGAATGAGAATCGAGAATGAGGCGGAATTGGTCGAGAGCTCGTAATGCTGAACTCATTCGAGTAAACTGTTGATGTCGGTGACGTTTTTCGGGTGCTGTTCGTGTTAGGGCTGGCCGCTTCCCGTTTCTGGGTTCAATGACCGGGTGTTGTGGTGAGATAATGTAGTGGGGTAATGGAGCCGGCACGTATCCTACTCCACTACCTAGTGCGAGGAGGCCTCGGTGATCGAGTGGGGTCGATAATCATTCCCGGAACGTAATCATCTCTTCGTGACGCTCCGCCCTCGTGCTTATCTTCAGCGCTCTCCGCGGGCTGCCTGTAGGCATGCCTCATGCGTTGCGTGAGATCGGAATCCTCTCCCCATACTTCGGATGCCAGAATGGAGGCGCGCTCCCGCGCCGATTCATGTGCCTCCTTAATGCAGCTGAGGATCGTGGAGGCCAGCACGGTTGGGTTCATGTATGTCACGGCGTCGTTCAACTGCAGATCGACGAGCCTCCCCGAGATATCCACCGTCACACGTACCGCTCGATCGCTCGAGGCGCAGGTCTGGCGGATCGAGGCCAGCCGATCGCTCAAATGACGGGCATCTTCAACCTGCTGCTCGGTATCGTGCAGCAGCCTGCTGATCCGGGTGACTGCCCGGGCTGATTCCTCTCGACTGCTTCCGCTCGAATAGATATCACTGTTCACCGGCAAGTCACCTCGACGCGGTTAGGAGTCTGTGACGCTCAACACCCAATCTATCATCGGTTGCTGACGCGATGCGATGCGTCGCCACGACAGCCACAAGAGTCTGTGGCGGCGCATCATCAGTCCGCGAAGGTCATGGCTATATCTCAGCGGCGATCCGGCAAATTGAAGCGACAGGCGTTGCATGTTTCGGCGTCATCGTAGGAAACGGCCGCCTGGTCGAGGGACTGGCTGATGAGGTCCAGACTCGACTGGACTTGGATGGCCGTGACGTGCCAGTCGGCGGCGCAGGTGGCCATGGAGTCCGAGGCGCCGCCCGTCCATGAGGACTGCAGCAGCGAGATGTCGCCCTTGAGGCCATCGGTCTCGGTCTGGATCGTGGCGATGCGGGTGCGGGTGCGGGCTGCCGTGTCGGCGACGGCCTGAGTGTCGACGGAGAAGACGGGCATGGCGGAAGCCTTTCGTGAGGGCGCCGAGGCGCTGTGCTGAGTGCGCCTCGACGTCGAGACGCACAATCACCGTAGGAAGGCGCAGCCTGGTCGTGCATCCGGAGTCTCGAGCTCTTGTGGACGCCCGCTGCGCGATCTCCTCTGTGGAGCCCCGCCCCTCTTTTTTCTCGAGGTTGACATTTTCGGACGAGGTAGACGGTGCCACCGTCGCCCTCGTCCGAAAAAGTCGATCTCGACGAGGTGGCGTGCCGGCGGGTGTGGTGTGGCGGCCTGGGGGTTGTCGTACGGTGGGAGGCCGTCTCAGAGATCCCCAGCGCCGTCCTCGACGAGAGGGGCGGTGACCGGGGCGATCTCGCCTGTCCGCGTCTCGCGCAGGGCCTTGGCCGCTTCGGTGCGCAGCCGCAGGCGCTCGGCGAGCTTGGCGCGCTCGGCCTCGACCAGGGCCGCCCGGTCCACCGTCTGATCGCCTTTGATCACCAGTCGGCGACTCGCCAGGAGACGGTCGAGATCGGCGGCGCAGGACTCCATCGAGGTCGTATGGCCCAAGTCCTCGTCGTCTCCGCGGGAGATCGGGGAGATCGGGCGGGACCGCCCCCGAGGAGGAAAGGAGGGCGGGATATCGGCGACGTCGACGCCGCCGGCGGGCGTACGCGGCGAAGAGGCCGATGTCGGAGACCTCCGGGGCGAAGCGGAGGCCGGGAACGGGATCGGAGAACCGGATGCTGAACGTGTGCGAGGCGGCCGGCGGCCGCGATCGCTCGGGTCGTTCCGGCCGCCAGTGCGTTCGACGTGCTGATCCTGGCCATCGCGGGTGGTGCCGCTCGTCCTCCGGGGCGCGGGCGACACCGCCTCACGGGGCTTCTGCGCCGGAGCGCTTCCCCCGGCGGAGGCCCTGGAACCGGGGGCGTTCGCGTTGTTGATGCCGGCCCCGTCAGCCCTACCGGTGCTGTCGGCCCCGTCAGACCTGTCAGTCCTGCCGGCGCTATCAGCCTCATCAGCGCCGTCGGGGCGCAAGCGGGCGAGCTCGTCGGTCAGCCGCTGCTTCTCCGCCTGCAGGTTCTGACGGGCGGGCCGCTCCCAGCGCTGACCGAGAGGTGAGGAGAAGAGCATCTCGCGATCCAGGAGCCGAGTGATGATCGTCAGGCGGGCGCGCAAATAATCCTCGACCGGGATGTGGGCGTACTCCTCGCGCACCATTCGACGATAGCGCTTGTACTGCTGGGGCTCGACCGCCAGCGCGCCCAGGTCGGCGTCATTGAGGGCCAGGGCGTCGATGTCGTTGTGGGGCAGACTGTGGTGCTTGAGATTGAGGATGAGTGCGCAGATGCGGTCCACCGTTGCGTCAGGCAGGCCGAGCTTATGCAGATCACCCGCCGCATAGGCAGCCGAGGCGACCTCGTCCTCACCGCCGTTGCGCCTGTACGTCTGCTCCGAGGCGGAGGAGAAGATGCAGCCGTGATACCAGGTGGCCATGCGTATCATGTCGGGGTCGTGGGACTCGTCGGCCAGCTCATCAACACGGGCCAGCATGTTGATCGCGTGCTTGAGGTTGTGGAAGTGGCGATCCGGGCTCGACCACATCTCGATGAGGGCCCTCCCCGACTGCCCGATGTCCTCAACGGGAGCGGAGGCTCCCAGCGCCCTGACACTGCGGACATAGGCCGGAAGAAGCCACTGTGGTGCGTCGATGACGCCCATACGAGCCTCCGAGATAGGGTGCAAGATGCCAAGTATCGTATTGCCGGTCGCGAAGGTTGTGAAGTTGAGAGCGTGTTCGGCCGACCACCTTTACGGCCATCTTCATAGTGTTTCATGGACCCATAGGCTGCACAAGGAACAAGAACCACTCGGGTCACTCGGGCACCTGCGGGCTCAGGGGCGTCCCGTCTGCCGGCTGAGCTGTCGATGGGAGTGCCGACCGGGTTGCTGGCCGGGCTGTTGAAGGGGCTGCTGGCCAGGCGCTGGCGGCGCGCTGGCGATGCTGGGGAGCAGGGCCGGGATCTCGATGTGAACCGTCGCGCCGCCCCCCGGAGTGCGGTCCATGCGCACCGTGCCCCCGTGCCGCTCGACGATCGCCGAGACGATCGCCAGCCCCAGGCCCGATCCCCCCGTCTTGCGGTTGCGGGAGGTGTCCGCCCGATAGAAGCGCCGGAAGACCTTCTCCACATCCTGGTCGGAGACTCCCGGACCGTGGTCGCGCACCTCGACGACGGCGACGGTCCGGGCGTTCTCGCCGGAGGCCGCCGAGGGATGCGGGGCGGCACTCCGCCCCGCCGCTGCCCCGCCCGCCGTCGTCGCGTGCACCGCCGGAGCCTCGGTGCGCACGCCAACGGCGACCTCCACCGGGGAATCCTCGGGGGTGTGCCGCAAGACGTTGCCCAGCAGATTCGTCAGCACCTGGGAGAGCCGGTCCTTATCGCCGATGACGACGATCGGGGAGGGCTCCTGGCCGGATGCCGCCGCATCGTCGTCGAGCGGGATCAGTGCGCAGTCGCGCTGAGGGGCGAGGACCATCATGTCGGTCAGGGCGCCCGTGGCGATCGCCGTCAGGTCGACCTGCTCCATGGTCATCTCCCGGCCCTCATCCATGCGGGCGAGCTGAAGAAGATCATCGACGAGGCGCCCCATGCGCGAGGCCTCGGACTCGATGCGCCCCATGACCTCGTCATTCCGCTCGGGCGGCACGCCCCCCATGCGGTAGAGCTCGCCGTAGCCGCGGATCGCGGCCAGGGGGGTGCGCAACTCGTGCGAGGCGTCGGAGACGAAGCGGGTCATGCGCTCCTGAGCGACCAACTGGACGTCGAATGCCTGCTCGTTGCGCTGAAGCATGATGTTGAGCGCCCTCTGGAGGGAACCCACCTCGGTGGTGGACGGCTCGGTGTTGGGCACGCGCGCCGACAGGTCCCCCGAGGCGATTCTGCCCGCCACGCGTTCGATCTGGCGCAGGGGGCGGAAGGATCGGCGCACGAGGTAGGTCGCCGCGGCCGCGCCCAGGACGATCACCGAGATATTGGTGAAGGCCACCATGAGACGGGTCTGCTCCACGGTCTGCATGACGTTCTTCAGCGGCAGGCCGATCGCAACGACGCCGGTGAACTCGCCCTCCGACGCGATCGGCAGGGCGATCACGCGCCACTCCTGTCCGGGCAGGCTGGAGGCGGCGGTGAAGACCTCCTGGTTCTTCGCCTCCTCCAGGGAGAGCGTGCCCAGCACGGGGGTGCCGTACTCCCCGGCCGTCTCGTCGGAGACCATCTTGCCCGACGTGCCGTCGAGGTACTGCGCCTCGACGTAGTAGGTCGACGGCAGCTTCTGGCTGTCGCCGGTGCGGATCTGGCTCAGGCCCTGACGCCCGATCGTCCCGGCCGTGGACTGCAGCTGCTCGTCGATCTGGGTCATCAGGTGGGTGGAGAGCAGCGAGGTGACCGATAGGGAGGCGATGAGCAGCCCCGTGGTGAGCAGCCCCGTGGTGATCAGGGCCAGACGGCTGCGCAGAGGCTGGGCCATCCAGGCGCGGCGCACCGTCGTCAGCGGATGCCAGCGCCCCTTCTTGGTCGGGCGGTGCTGACGGGTTCTGCGCGTCCGGCGGGAGGTGTTCTTCGTGGTGGTGGCGTTACGACGGGCAGGGCCGGCCCCGGATGGGCCGGTGCGAGTGTTCCGCCTGGCGGTGCGCACCGCTCACTCACCCTTGGGTTCGCGCAGCATATAGCCCACTCCGCGGCGGGTTTGGATCAGCGGGGTGACGATCTGCCCGTCCTGCCCCTCGACCTGATCGATCTTGCGCCGCAGGTAGGAGATGTAGGACTCGACGATGGCCGCATCCCCGTTCCAGTCGTACTCCCAGACGTGGTCGAGGATCTGGGCCTTGGACACCACCCGTCCGGCATTGAGCATGAGGTAGCGCAGAAGCTTGAACTCCGTGGGCGACAGCTCGACGTCCACTCCGGCGCGGTGCACCTCGTGGGCGTCCTCGTCCAGCACGAGGTCGGCCACCCGCACGACGCCGTCGTCCTCCTCGGCGCCGTGCGTCCGACGCAGTATCGCGCGGATGCGGGCCACGACCTCCTCCAGGCCGAAGGGCTTGGTGACGTAGTCGTCGCCTCCGACCGTCAGGCCCTGAACCTTGTCGGCCATGTCGTCGCGGGCGGTCAGGAAGAGGATGGGGGTGGTGATGTCGCGCTCGCGCAGGCGCCGCGCCACGGTGAAGCCGTCCATGTCCGGGAGCATGACGTCGAGCACGATGAGGTCCGGATCGGCGCCATCGACTCCGTGGAGTGCGCCGTTGCCGTCATCGGCCGTCGTCACCTCGAAGCCGGCGAACCGCAGCGAGGAGGCGAGCAGGTCGCGGATGTTGGGCTCATCGTCGACGACGAGAAGATGAGCCTCGTGAGACGTGGAAGAGTCCTGGATGCGATCCATATCCGCAACTGTGCCCCGGGATTCTGAAAGGTTCCTGGATGACGGTTGTGGCGTTGATCCCGGAGGGTGGGCGTGGAACGGCGGGGATCGTTCAGATCCAGCCCTTGGAGCGCGCGATCTCGGCGGCGGCATGCCGATTGGGCGCACTCAGCTTGAGGGCCGCCGCGGACAGGTAGTTGCGCACGGTCCCGGGGCTCAGGTGGGCGCGTCGGGCGATCTCCTCCACGGGAGCGCCGTCCGCGGCGAGCTCCAGGACGTCGGCCTCGCGCGGGGTCAGCGGCGAGTCGCCGGCGGCGATCGCCTCGGCGGACAGTTCGGGATCGACGTAGCGCTGACCGGCGTGGAGGCGCCGGATGATCTCGGTGAGTCGTGCCGCCGGAGTCGTCTTGGGGACGAACCCCCGCACGCCTGCGGCCAGCGCCCGCTTGAGGTACCCCGGGCGCGCGTGAGAGGTGAGGATGAGGCACTTCGTCTCCTGCGGGGTCCGCTGTGAGGAGTGCGAGGAGCGTGAGGAGTCGGAGATCGCCGCCGCCACCTCGATCCCGTCCGCACCGGGCATGAGCAGGTCGAGCACCGCCACGTCGGGCCGGTGCCGCTCGATCTGGACGATCGCCTCGGTGCCCGAGGCGGCGACGGCGACGACGTCGATGTCCGCCTGCAGGGACAGGATCGCCTCCAGGGCCTCCCTGATCAGGGTCTCGTCGTCGGCGACGACGATCCGGATCGCAGGCGCCGGGGACGGCGGGGGCGCCTGGGACGCCGGATCCTCTGGGTACCCTGGATGCTCAGTCAAGGGGGTCAACGAGCTTCTCCTGCCGTCTGGGCGATCGCCGCGGGTGCAGGCTGAGCCGGCTCGGTGGACGGGGCCGGCGGGCGCGGAACCCGGGCAGTGACGGTGAAATCATCCCTCTTCCGGTGCGCTGCCAGGGTGCCGCCGACCGCCTCGATGCGCTCGGACAGGCTCGCCAGCCCGGAGGGTGATCCCTTGTGCGTCGGCCCCGGGGCGGCCAGGGTGATCGCGTCTGCCGAACCGGCCTCGGCCGCCGGATCGCGGGCGCCGTCGTTGGTGACCGTGAGGGCGGCACCGTCGTCATCGAGGGCGACCCGGATGGTGCACGACCGCGCCTCCGAGTGGCGCACAACATTGGTGACGGCCTCCCGCAGGACCAGGGCCAGCGGTTCGGCCGCCCAGACGGGGATGGCGGTCTCGCCTATGGTGCGGGTGGCGATTCCCGCCGAGGCCAGCAGGGAGTGGGCGCCGGCGAGCTCGGTGGCCAGGTCCGGGCGGCGGTACTCGGCGAGCACGGCCCGCACCTCCTTGAGGGCGTCGTCCGCCAGGGTGCGCACGTTTCGGGACTCGGCGGCCGCCCGCGGAGCCTCCTCGGCGTCGGCCAGGGCGGCGGCGAGCTCGGCCTTGACCGCGACGGTCGTCAGCGCTCGCCCGAAGACGTCGTGCAGGTCCCGGGCGATGCGCAGTCGTTCCTGGGCGACGGCCAGGTCCGCCCGCATCAGGTCGAGATCCTCCTGGGCGCGCACCGAGGACAGGATGGCGAAGGACCAGCGCGTCGCCAAGGGCATGAGGATCAGCATGAGGGAGGTGGGGAAGAGGCCTCCCAGGACGATCGGGCCGGTCGGAGGGGAGTCCGGGCTCGGGATGAGGTGGTGGGCGAGCGCTGACCCGGCGGCCACGGCGCCCGTCGAGGCCAGGCCCAGCAGAACCATCCGGCTGGTGCTCAGGAGCGGGGCGAGGACGCACAGACAGGCTCCGATGGTGATGGTCAGCTCCGCCGTCGGGTGGGACAGGGAGGTCGCACCCGGTGGGAGCGCCCCGATGGCGGTGACGGCGCCGGCTGCGGTGGTGACGGCCAGGAGCGTCAGGCACCACCGGGGCACCGGGGTGTCCTCGATCTCGTAGGCGGCCACGTGGTGGAGGGTGATCCCGCAGGCGACGGCCTCGGCCGTCTGGCACGCGAGGAAGGGGAGCGTCCAGGGGGTGTAGACCGGCGCTCTCGCATACGACAGGGCCAGGCACGGCGGCCAGAGCACGAGGAGGGCGTACATCGACCACAGGGTGTATTCGCGCAGCCTGGTGGTGCCCTCGCCCCGGCGCCCTCTGCTGGGAGGGCCGGCAGCGGGCGGGAGCGGGGCGCTGTGGATCATGAGCGGGTTCCTTCTGGGTTCCTTCTGCGTCGAGGTCGACATTCTCGAACGAGATCGACGGCGCCACCGTCGATCTCGTTCGAGAATGTCGACCTCGACGGTGGGGCTGCGGGGGCGGCAAGGGCGGTGCGCGTCGTGGTCAGGCGGGCGCGGCTGCGGCTCAGCGACGGCGGGCGAAGCGCATGGTCCGACCGGCGATCGCCCAGGCGGCCACGCACCAGCAGACCAGGCAGAGCGCCGGCCGACCGGCCGCGATCAGGGTGCCGGTGAACCCCTCGGCAGTGATGCCCCCGTCCAGGCTCGTGCCCGTCATCCCCAGCGAGACCAGATCGGACATGGCGTACAGGGGACTTCCGGCGGCGATGGCGCGCAGTCCTTCGGACATGGAGGCCGCCGGCAGGAAGGTCCCCGACAAGAAGATGAGCACCAGGAACAGCGGCATCGTGGAGTACTGGGCGCCCTCGACGGTTGCGGTCCACGTCGAGCTCCACGCCGCCGTCGCCGCCAGGAACACGGTCCCGCCCACCAGGGCGACCAGCATGAGCAGGGGGTTGGCGAGCGAGTGCATCCCCATGAGCGCCATGGCCGCCGCGGTCCCGAGGACCACCTGGGCGACGGCGACCGCGGCCGACGGCAGACAGGCGCCGATGAGCGCCTCCCAGGGGCTCGCCTCCCCGGTGGACATGCGCTGGAACACCCCCTCCTCGCGCCTGGTGACGAAGATGATCGTGAGGTTGTAGTAGACGACCATGAGCATCGACCAGGTCGCGAGCATCCCTACCAGGAAGGTCGCGAAGGCCGGACCGGTCAGGTCCCGCCCGAGCAATGGGCTCATGAGGCCGACCGTGACGGGTGCGAACAGGAGGGCGGTGGCCAGGACGGTGGGGTTGCGGACGAACAGCCGGATCTCCGCCCGACCGATGGCGGTGATGCGGCGCAGGGCGCGCGGGCTGACGGGAGCGGTGGTGCTCGACCACGTGCGAGGGGCCGCCGAGGCGGTGGCGTTGTCGGCGAAGGCGGGATTCATGGTCTCCTCCTTGAGGCTTGATGGGGGGGCGGGGCACGTGCGGCGCTCGCAGGCGGGGCGCTGCAGGGAGCTCAGGCGGCTTCGGGGGCGCGGCGGCCGTCGTCGTCAGTGCTGTCAGTGTCTTCAGCGGTGAGCGCGAGGAATGCCTGCTCCAGGGAGGCCGAGCGGGCGTTGAGGCCCGTCAGGCGGACGCCGCGGGTGTCCGCCAGGTGCATGAGCGCCGACAGGGTCGTCTGCAGGTCCGAGCTGAACAGTCGGATCCGGTTCCGTGCCCGCTCCGGGGCGTCGACGAGCGCGGGGAGAGCATGCAGGTCGGCCTCCCCGATCGGCGAAGGGTCCGGCAGGCTGAATGACAGGTTCGAGGCGTGGTTCGAGACGATCTCGGCGACGGTGCCCTGGGCGCGAACACGACCGGCGGCCATGATCAGGACCCGATCGGCGAGCTCCTCGGCCTCCTCCAGGTAGTGGGTGGTGAGCAGGACGGTGGTGCCCTCGGCGAGCATCCGGCGGATGAGGTCCCAGGTGCGACGGCGCGAAGCCGGGTCCAGGCCCGTGGTCGGCTCGTCGAGGAAGAGGATGTGAGGGCGGCCGAGGATCGCCATGGCCAGGTCAAGACGACGGCGCTCACCGCCGGACAGGGACTTCACGCGAATGTCTGCGCGGCGAGTGAGGTCCACCAGCTCAAGGACCTCGGTCACGGGGCGCGGACTGGTCAGGGTCCCCGCCCACATGCGCAGCGTCTCGGCGACCGTGAGGGCCTGGGCGAAGCCGGCCTCCTGAAGCATGATCCCCATGCGGGGGCGGATGAGGGGCCGGTCGCGCACCGGGTCGCGGCCCAGGACGCGGACCGTGCCCGATGCGGCGGGGACGATGCCCTCGATGACCTCGACCAGGGAGGTCTTGCCGGCGCCGTTGACGCCGAGGACCGAGACGAGCTCCCCGCGCGCGACCGAGAGACTGACTCCCGCGACAGCGGTGAAGGCGCTACTGCCCTTGCTCCCCTTGCCGTAGGTGCGCGTCACGTTGGCGGCCTCGATGATGGCCATGTCGTCCTCCTGGGCCGATGCTTCTGATCGGCTCCAGGCTCTCCCGGATTCCGGGCCGCCGTTACTGAGAGGCGTCACCGGTTCTTATGAGGACCGCATGGGGTGGGCATGACAAACGTCACGCCCACCGGCTTGCAGCATGGCTCTGGATGGCTTGTATGGCTCTGTGCGGGGCGCGCTCAGATGAACTTGAGCGGGTCGAACTCGTCCAGCGGGATGATCCGTACGCGCGGCAGCGGGCTGGTGAAGGCGTCCACATCCTGCTCGAGGTCGTGGATCACCAGGCCGTTCTCCTCCAGCGCCGCCAGCTGGGCGTTGAGGAACTCTCGGAAGCACAGCACGCCGACATAGGCGCCCGCGGCCAGAAGGCGCTCGACCTGCGGGATGTAATCGCCGTCGTGCGAGCCGAGCAGGACTTGAGCCCTGTGCCCCGACTCGGCGCGCGAGGCCAGCGCATCCAGCGTGCGCTGGATACCGACGTCGACGACCTTCTCCTCGGTCTCTCCCGATCCGGCCAGTGGCAGGGGGCGGTACTCCATGGCCATGAGGGCCTGGACGAATCCCATCGGCATGTGCCCCGAGGTGGCGTTGAGGAAGAACAGGGCGGTGGTGTCGGCGCCCTCGCCGCCGGCACTGGCATCGGACAGCTCGTCGCAGAAGGAGAGCACGCGGTCCCAGCGGGGACGCTCCTCTGGCTCGGGCCGGCGTCCCAGAACGCTCATGCCCAACGTGGCGTCGATGTTCTCCCCGTCGACGAGGAGGTAAGTGGGGGTGCTCATAGCGCTCATGCTAGCGCTACCAGGGGCCGGCGGCCGTTTGTCGGCGGTGTGCGGCGATCGGCGTGGCGCCGCCGGCGACCCGCATGAAGCGGCGCCCCGGGGGAACAGGATCCTCGGAGCGCCGCTTGCCGGTCGGTTCTGCTGGTCGGCGGTGCGCCGGTTTCAGCGGGAATCAGAAGCAATCAGTAGGAGGACTGCTCGGGGTCGATGGGCTGGGCGGCCGGCTGGGCGTTCTCGGCCTTGAGCGCGGCGAAGGCGGCGTCGACGTCATCGCCGTCCGTGATCTGCGCCGGAGAGGACGCGCCGGGCAGCGCGCTGTTGCCGCCCGACTTCAGGGCCGCCAGGCGGGCCTCGGCCTCCAGGTCCGCGCCGGATGCCTCCAGCTCGGCGAACTGCGATTCCAGCGAGGAGCCGGCCAGCTCCATCTGCCCGGCGGCCTGCGCCTCGACGCGGCGGACCTGGTCCTCGTAGCGGGAGAGCTCGCTGGTGGGGTCCATGACGTTGATCGAGCGGATCGCGCCCTGGACCTTGACCTGGGCCTCGGCGGTCTTTTTACGGGCGATGAGCTGGTCGCGCTTGGAGTGCAGCTCGCCGAGCTTGGCCTCCATCTGCTGCAGGCCCGTCTTGAGCTGCTCGACGACCTGCTGCTGGGAGGCGATCATCGGCTCGGCCTCTTTGGCCTCGTTCTCAGCCGTGATCTGCTTGGTGAGGGCGATCTTGGCCAGCGAGTCCCACTTGTCGGCGCCGACCGAGTCCCCGCCGGCGCGCAGTTGATCGGCCTTCCGGGAGGCCGCCAGCGCCTTGTTGCCCCAGTCCCTGGCCTCGGCGATGTCGGCGGCATGGTCCTTCTCGGCCAGTCGCAGGTTGCCGATCGTCTGGGCGACGGCGTCGCGCGCCTCCGAGATGGAGGCGGTGTAGTCGCGCACCAGCTGGTTGAGCATCTTTTCCGGGTCCTCGGCGCGATCCAGGAGGGCGTTGACGTTGGCCCGGGTCAGCTGGGCGATGCGCCCCAGGATCGACTGCTTCTCGGCCATATGCGGTGTTCCCTTTCTCTGTGCCCGGCTGCCGGGGACGGCGCGCGAGCGGGTCTGTAGTTTCGGCTCTGTTCTATTCGGCTCTGTGGCTCGGCGGAGTGTCTTCGGACCATCGTTCCAGAAAACCCGGGTGCCGCCCAGCGCCCGGGGGTGGGGGAGGGGACGTATCGCCGGGAGCCTCGCGGACCCGTCAGGCCGGCTCATAGAGTTGGTCGTGCAGGTCTGTCAAGCCGGCCGGACCGGCCGCGCCGGCCTCGATATCAGTCCAGCCCAGCACGGCGTCAGTCGAAGAAGTCGAAGTCCAGGTCGGGACCTCCCCAGCCGCCGTGGTGGCCTCCGCTCAGTCCTCCCATGAGCAGTCCGCCCAGGACCAGGGAGCCGACGTCGAGCCCGCCGCCGCGACCCTGGCCGCCGCCCGCGCCCGAGTCCGAACCCCACGACCCGGACTGGCGCACGTCCGCCTCGGCCAGTGTCTGGGCTTGGGCCACCAGCGGCTCGCCTTGGGCGACCTCCGACAGGGCAGCAGATGGGTCGGTGTCCTGGATCGAGTTGGCGGCTCCCGCGTGCCTGGAGGCCTCCGACAGCGCCGTCCGCGCAGAGGGGCCCACGGCCCCGCGGTGCGTGGTGATGTAGGAGGTGACCGCCGTGATCTGGGAGTTGAGACGCACCAGGCGCGAGCCGAGCGAGGCGCGCGCGCGAGAGTTGTTCTCCTCCTGGGCGCGGGCGGGCGCGAGTGCGGCGTCGAGCGCGGCCTCGGCCTGGGCCAGGTGGTCCAGGGCGGCCAGCGGGTCTCCGGTGGCCCCGGGGCCGGAAGCGGCCCGGCCCTCGGCGACGGCGGCCTCGGCATCCGCCACCAGTGGGTCCAGGGATGCGGACGGCACCTGGGATCCCAGCCGTTTGGCGTCGACCAGGTCGGAGGAGATCGAGGCGATGG
>ERZ772967.1343-NODE-1343-length-17194-cov-7.140615_pt1 | contig 17194 bp, 14 predicted proteins | sample MGYA00511677_ERZ772967 | MGnify/ENA primary metagenome ERZ772967 (study PRJEB29015, sample SAMEA2737931) | human oral metagenome | biome: human oral; feature: human-associated habitat; material: dental | place: China | collected 2146 ...
GCCGTCTGACGCCGCACTTTCGGGCGCAGCGTCAGGCTCATTATCGCCCGCGGAAATTTTCAAGGCGGAATTCTCGGCGCCTGTGAAATTTTCGCCCGCGGCGGCGTCATTTGAGGAAGCGGCACCATTCGGCGCGGCGGAGCTTTGTTCGTTTAAATTTGAAGCGCCCTTCAAATTCTGCGCGCCGTTTGAATCAGCGGCGCCATTAGAATTTTGCATGGCGGAATCCTGCGCGGCGCAGCAATTCTGCGCTCCTGAATTTTCACCTAAATTTTGTGTGCCGCAGGAACTTTGCGCATCGAAATTTTGCGAAGCGGAATTCTCATCGCAAAAGTTTTTAGCTTTAAAATTTTTAGCGCTGCCCGCGCTTTTTTTAGAGCCCTTAGCGCCTTTGCGAGTCTTTGGAGCGACCTGCTCTTCCTCAGAGCTTTGCGAAAGACCCGCTTTTTCGCGCAAAATTTTGCTCAGCTCGTAGATCGAAATTTCAAACGAGCCCGGTAGCGTGGCCTCCGTGTCGCTGTAAAATCGCAAAAAATTAAAGCGATCCTGCGCCTGGGGCGCTTTTTTGAATACAAAATTTAAAAGCTCCGTTTTGTTTCTGCCCGCGACGAAGGTTTTTGTGCCTAAATTTGCGATATCTTTGTATTTGAAGCTCTCGGAATTTGCCCCGCGCACGATCGTAAAAGCATCCTCGCCGATCTGCAAATAATTTTTCGCGCCGAGTCTGAGCGCGCAAAAAAACGCGCAAAATGCCGCCACTACGGAAGCAAAAAGCGCCGCGCCGCCAAAGCCCGCGTGGTAGCAATATCCGCTAGCGAGCGCCAAAATCGCCGATCCCGCCAGCGTCATCGCTACGGGCTTTTTATTCTCTTTTACTATCATCTTCCCTGCTTAATCAGTTGTCTTATATATTCGTAAATTTTAAAATTTAGCGCATCCATTACCGAGTCTTTAGAGCCCGGATTTTTGATGCTTTGGTAGTTGAGATTAGTTACGTAATCCTTCCAAGCGCCTTTGTTTTTAACGCTTATGTAGAGGCTAATCTGCGAGTCGTAGAAGTAATCTCTGTAATAATCGTCGTCGTCCCAAGGATCATAACCGAACGGCATCCCCCAGCCCACGCCTACGCCCGTATATCTATAATACCTGCCAAAGCCCATTCCGAAGCTAAATCTCGGATTATCCCACGATCTGCGCGAAAAATCCGCCTTGCGGAAATAGTTGAGATTGCCGCCGATTTGGACGTTCGCCGCGCTTTTATTTACGACCTTAAATCCGTCCGCACGCAGATGTTGGATAACTACTTGGGTTAAATTTGAATCCGTCGTAGAGGTATTGGTGAAATTTACGCTTATGAGCTTATCCTGCGGAAATTCCATAATGTGAAGCGGCTCGGAAGTGCGCACGATACCGCTATTTACGGGCACATTTTTAGAGCAGCCCGTAAAAATCAAAAACGCCGAAATGACCAAAAAAAGTGAAATTTTATTTTTCAAGACAGATCCTTTCGCTTAAGATTTCAAATCCTAAATTTGAGTGATTGTAGCATAAATTTAAAATTTTAATGTCAGCAAGAAGCTATTTTTTGAAATAATCTAGTGGCGAATGGGCAAGAGTGGAATTTTTAAATAAAATTTTGCGCCGAGCGACCGCTAAATTTAAAGCCGTCGCTCGGTTGAAATTTTATGCGAAAAGAGGGGCGGAATTTTAAATCGTAGGCGTTTAAAATTCCATAATCTTATAGGCTCACGCCGCGCGTAAGCACGCGCTTGCGATAAACCTCCGAAACCCTGCTCGCGTCGCCCACGATTAAGGCATTGGTCGAGCAGATCGCCGCACACATCGGAACCTTGCCCTCTGCGATGCGGTTTTGGCCGTATTTATGTAGCTCTTCGTGCGAAAACGTAGGCTCCGGTCCACCCGCGCACATAGTACACTTATCCATCGCACCTTTAATACCGAAAGCTCCGTCTCTAGGGAATTGCGGAGCGCCGAACGGACACGCGTAGAGGCAATATCCACAGCCGATACATTTATCTTTGTCGTGTAAAACGACGCCGTCGGTTCTGATATAGAAGCATTGAACCGGGCAAACCTGCGCGCAAGGCGCATCGGTGCAGTGCTGACAAGCGATAGAGCTTGAAACCTCCTGCCCCTCTATGCCCTCGTTTAAAGTGATAACCTTGCGCCTATTGATCTGCACGGGAACCTCGTGCGCCGAGCTGCAGGCTACCTGGCAACCATAGCAAGCGATGCAACGCTCGACATCGACGTAAAATTTTAATCTTGCCGGCATTTTATCTCCTTATGCTCTTTCTAGTCTGCAAAGACCGGCGTTAAATTCCGAAATTTGCGTATTTATGTCAAAGCCGTAGTTGGTAATCGTATTTGAGCTCTCGCCTCTGATATATGGCTTAGTGCCCTCAGGGTAACGCTCGCTTAGATCCTCGCCTTGGAAAATTCCCGCGAAGTTATACGGCATAACAATACGATCAGGCGTTACCGCGTGCGAATAGATGCACTTGACTTTGATCTTCGTGCCTTGCGGCGAATGAATCCACATCATCTCGCCATCTTTGATACCTTTATCAGCGGCAAGCTTAGGATTTACGTGCGCAAACATCTCCGGAGTAATCGCCGAAAGATACTTGCTCGTGCGCTCGATCATGCCCGCACCGCTTAAATTTACAAGCCTTAACGAGCTTACGATAGTAGGGAAGTCCTTGCTCCAATCCTGCTTTTTCTGCTCGGAGATAAATCTCGTAAAGACGCGGAAATTTCGTTTTTGATCCGCAAAGGTCGGATATTTCTCCACTAAATCCCATCTAGGCGAGTGGATCGGTTCGCGATGCTTTGGAATTTGATCCGCAAACTGCCAAACCTTCGCTCTTGCTCTTGCGTTTCCGCAAGGGCAAATTCCAAACTCGCGGCATTTTTTAGCGATAATGCCACTATAATCTGTGCTCCACGTAGGCCCCATCTTGGCTTTTTCATCCTCGCTTAGCGTAATGCCTAAAACCTGTTCGATATTTGCCTTGGTAATCTCTGCATGACCGCCTTGAATTTTTGATCCCGGAAGTGTAATGCTCTCGTCGGCTAGCTGCGAAACGCCGTCGTGTTCTAAGCCGAAGCGGTTTCTAAATCCCATACCGCCGTCGGCATAAGGCTTAGTTACATCGTAAAGAATCGGCGTGCCCGGGTGTTGCGTATCCCAGCAAGGCCATGGAAGTCCGTAGTATTCGCCCTCTACTTCTCCGCCTATGCCGCGCAAAGTATCGGGATCAAATAGATGCCAATTTTTCTGTTGTCTGCGAAATCTAGCTGCGGTGCGTCCGTTATTTCCAATACTTTGAGTATTGCGTGCGATCTCATCGGTAGCGTCGTCAGGCCAAACAAAATCGTCTTTAACCTGCTTAAGCTCGCCATCAACGATGCCCATCTTCATGCCGCGAACGTATTCGTCGTAAAAGCCGAATTTTTTCGCGAATAAAAACATTACTTCTTGATCCTCTTTGCTCTCAAATAGCGGCTTAACGATCTGAGTTCTCCACTGACCGCTACGGTTTGTAGCGCTTAGATGACCTTCGCTTTCAAACTGCGTAGCTACCGGCAAAACATAAATTCCATCCGGTCTATCGTTTAGAATCGCTACTTCGTTTAAGAACGGCTCGGCGACTACCAGCATATCGATCTTGCCTAATGCTTCTTGAGTCTCGCGAACATGAGCCATAGAAGTAATTCCTGTGCCTTGCACCCAAAGAACGCGGACATTGCCACTACTTAAAACGGGCTCGTTTTTCAAAACGCCCTGCCACCATTTAGATAGCGAAAAGCCCTTTTCGTTGCGCCAGTTTATCACATCTTGCTCGATGCTCGGATCGTAGTGAAAATACTCGGTAAAATTCGTACCAGGCACTTTTTCACCCTGCTTTTCGTGCGGCTGCTTAGTAGAGACGGCAAATCTTTTAATAAACTGCTCGTAATCTACGCCCCAGCCCTTGCAGAAGTGCTTCCAAGCGTTATCGGCTAGCCCGTAATACGCAGGTAAGCTATCGGAGAGATTGCACATATCGGTAGCGCCCTGAACATTATCATGGCCTCGAAGGATGTTGCAGCCACCGCCTGGCTTGCCCATATTGCCTAGTATGAGCTGCAAAAGAGCCAAAATTCTAGTATTTGAACTTCCGATCGAGTGCTGTGTAATGCCTAGAGCCCAGCATAAAGTAGCGGGCTTTGTGGTAGCGAACATCCTCGTAAATTCTATCAGTTCCTCTTCTTTGCAGCCGGTGACATTGGCTACCTCTTTAGGATCCCACTTCTCAGCTTCGGCTCTAATCTCCTCTACAGCGTAGGTTCTGGTTTTTATTAGCTCCTTATCTTCCCAGCCGTTTTTAAAGATTAGATGCAGCATTCCGTACACAAACGCTATATCGGTTCCCGGACGAATTCTAATATACATATCGGCCTTAGCCGCAGTTCTAGTAAAATTTGGATCAACTACAACGATTTTCGCGCCGTTTCTATCGCGAGCCTGAAGAGCGTGCTTCATAGCTCCCACTGGATTTGCAACCGCGGAATTCGCACCTATGAAAAGGATCATTTTAGAATTTTTCGCCATATCACCTACGTGATTTGTCATAGCTCCATAACCCCAAGTATTCGCCACACCGGCGACTGTTGCGCTATGTCAAATTCTGGCTACGTGGTCGTTGCTGTTTGTACCCCAGAAGGCTGCAAATTTTCTAAAATAATATGCCTGCTCGTTACAAAATTTAGCCGAACCCAGAAATACCACACTATCTGGGCCGTCCTCTTTGCGGACTTGAAGCATTTTATCGCCGATTTCGTTAACGGCTTGCTCCCAGCTGATACGCTCCCACTTGCCGCCAACCTTTTTGAGCGGATATTTAAGACGCATTTTAGATTTGGTTAGATCGATTTGATCGATTCCCTTACAGCAGTGACTGCCCTGCGAGATCGGGTGATCTACTGCCATATCTTGGCGAATCCAGGTATTGGTGCTCTCATCCACTTGAGCCTCGATACCGCAGCCTACGGAACAGATCGAACATATCGTTCGCTTCATAACGGAACCTGGAAATGGGTTTTTGATCTCTTGCTCAGTAGCGGCTCTTAGCGTATTATTTTCGCCAAACGCAGCTACGCTGCTCGCTCCTAAAGCGGCGAGTTTCAAAAACGATCTCCTTCCGATCGCATTCTCACTCATGAAAATTCTCCTAGTAAGCTACTTTATAGTATTTTTTCCACGCTTCACTCTCCCAGTAAAGCACCTCTTTTTTCGGTGATTTGCCACGAACGGTATCGCCATAGTCCTGCTCGCTTTTTGCTAGAGCCTGAGACGCGGCAACGCCCACGGCACCTACTGCGCCGATTTTTAGAGATTTTTTAAGAAAATCTCTGCGTTTGTTTTCCATGGTTTTCCTTTGTGAAGAAATCGCTTTAAATCTTTTATTGTAGTAACGCCTGTTACAGGATTTAAGTCTAATGAATTATAACGAAAAGGCAGTGAGATGGAAATTAAATTTTAAGTTACTTTTTAAATTTTATTTAAAATTCAAAATATAAAGTTCTAACTAAAAAACTACTCGCAAAACTCGAGCTTGCGAGTTTAAAATTTAACCGAAATTCTGCTTTCGCGTTAAGATTTCCGTTAAAAATTTTATTTATCAATCCAGATTAAAAATATCTTCCGGATTTGTAAATTTATTTTGATAGCCGCCTTTTTTGATCGCTTCTTTAACGACGCTGCGATCTTTCTTTTGCGGAGCAGCAAGCACTAAAAGCGAGCGCTCAAGCGCAAAAAAGCTTCTCATTAGTGCGCCTAATGATTTGAAAAAATCCGCCCGCACATGCCCGCACAAAAGCTCGCTAAACTCATCCACAAAGCTATTGGTGACATTCGTAAAAAGCTCTAACGCCAGCGCTTCGCCGTCTTGCGCGCCGACGAAATTTTTAGCGCATTGCGAGTTCGCAGCATTTTTGCCATTCTGCGAGTCCGTAAAATTTTTACTGCCATGCGAATCTACAGAATTTTTTCCGTCTTGCGCCGTCAAGCTCGCGCTATTCGTAAAATTTTGCTCGTTTGTCACGGAATTTTGTCCGTTTAAAACCGCGCTGTGTTTTGCAGCCGCGTCGCGCAGCAGAGTCGAATGCAGGTAAAAAATAAATCCCACATAGTCCTCGCACTCCTTGCAAAGCTCCATATTGCGGCGAAATTTACTCTTTTTTAGCACGTCGATTACCGCGACACGCATACGTCCATCGTCGCGTCCCTCGTCGTAGAAGCTCGCACTCATCGGCACGTTGGCGTATGAAAAATCAAAAAGCACGGAATTTTGCTCGCTTTTAAACGCTGCAAAATCGAATTTCGCCAAATTTTGGAATTCCGCCTCATCGCTAGACACGATGGGCGAGCTACGTAAAAACTCCAGCTGCTCCTTCCAGCGCTTAAATTTCGTATCCGTTTCATAGAAAAAAAACGGAATTGCAAAAAATTCGTAGTAGTAGCTTCTTGCTTGAAGTAGATTCGCATCCATTACATTGCCCCTTTTCTAGCATCTTCTATCTGCTTTTTTATCATTATTTTCGCCTTGCAATCGCCGCAGCAAAAAAGAGTCTTCATCTTTTCAGGCTCGTTTGCAAAATGCGCGCCCATCATATCCGCGATCTTCATCACGGCTTTGCTCGTCGCAAATTCCTTACCGCATTCGATACATTTAAAAAGCTCGTCTTTGGCTAGCATTTTGTAATTAAAAAATCCCGGCTCAAGCTCCACGCCGCAAGGCTCAAGCTCGATCGTATCCTTTTCGGCGCAGCTTAGCACGCAGTAGTTGCACGTCGTGCAAAGCGAGGCATTGAGCTTAATTGAATTGTCGCTGTTATCGGCATACAGCGCACCGGTATTACAGGCACCCACGCAGCTAAGGCAGAGCGTACAACTTGCTTCGTTTATACTTACTTTGCCAAATTTTAGCAACTCTCCGCTTTTTACGGCGCCGAAGCTGCCCTCGCCAACCATTGCGCTTACGCGTTTTGAGAAAATTTCTTTCTTGCTAAGACCCTGCTCGTTTAGGCTAAAAGCCCAGGGCTGAGAGCTTTGCGCCCACTTTAGCGCCTCTTGCAGCTCGGTTAAATTTCGCGCTAAAAATACCGCGTCCTTGCCGTAGATCGCGCGCGAAATTCCATTGATAAGCTCCACCGCTTCGCGCGTGCCCTCGCCCACGTCTGCGCCGTAAACGATCACACTCGAGCCGCTTTCTTGCATCGCGCTTAGCAAATTTACCTCATCTATTTGCTTGCTTCCAAAAATTCCAAACGGCAGCACGCCGCACGGAAGCTGCACTGCGGGTACGGACTCGATTTCGCTCTCTGCGATGAGAAGCGGAATTTTGCCTGCATAGAGCTTTGCGATCTCGCCAAATACGCTTTGGGGTAGCTTGGCAAATTTCAGCGCGCCGCTAGGGCAGACGCTCACGCACGCGCCGCAACCGATGCAGTCGATATGCGAAAATACTAACTCGCGCTTTTCGTCGTTTTTCAAAATCGCCACTGTAGGGCAAACCTCCACGCATGGCGCGCGCAGCTCATTTCGCCTGCCTTGATACTGACAGATCGCAGGATCGAAGATCGTGGAATTCTTATAATGATAAACCGGGCTTTTGGAATTTAAAATTTCTAAAATTTCATCGTCTTTTAGCCCCGAGATCTCGTAGCAGCCGCTTTGTCGTAGCTGATAGGGCGTCGCGCCGCTAATCAAGAAAAAATCCGCCTCGGTCTCAACCTCATCCCGCTCGCTTAAAATCGTAACCGCAAGATCGCCAATCTCGCCGTAGACGAACTTTATCTCAGCCCTGCTTAACGCGATCACCTTAAATCCATGCTGCCTAAGTAGCCCCACAAGTTCCTCTCGCGGCTCATCACAGGCAAGAATTACGTTTTTGCCGACGGGCTTTTGATAGTCGCTATCTAGCGCGCCGTCGAAGGCGATATCTTTGGCGCGATACAAAATATCTACGTTTTTAGCGATTTGTAGCGGCTCATCTGCGGAATTTTCTATATAAAAATTTATCTCGGGCGCATAAATTTGCGCCTTTAATTTCGGTGAATTGGCGACGATAAATTCCTCATTTTTTGCCCCCTCTTCATCGCCGCAAATTTCGATATCGTCGCTTAAGACGACATCCTTTAGCCCCGCGGCGTAAAATCCATGTTCTTTCATAATCTATCCTAAATTGATAATTAGGCGGGTTTTACTCTTATTTTCTAAACAGCTTTTAAATTCTGCACTTAAAGTAAATCGAATTTAAATTAATAATTCTATAGATAAAGCAAAATCAAAGCTTTAAATGATAAAATCGCCTAAATTTTAAGGCATCGGGGTCGCAATGCAACAAATCAAACTACCAAAAATCGACAAAATCGCAAACGCGCAGGAGTTTCAAAACTGCCTCCGCCCGCAAATCATCAAAATCGCGCAAGAGCTCATCCGGCAGGAGCGCGAAAAAGCGCTGCAAGGAGGCGAGCTCGCAAGCGAAAGCGAGATCATAGCGCGCATCAAATCGCGCTACGAAAAATTTCAAAATCTAAGTCTTAAACCGCTCATCAACGCAACCGGCGTCGTGCTGCACACAAACCTCGGCCGCAGCGTCATCAGCGCCGAAATTTTAGCCCGCGCGCAAAAGATCATCACCTCGTATTCAAATTTAGAATACGACCTATCCGAGGGCGCGCGCGGCAACAGATACGACTACATAGCGCTTTTGTGCAGCGAGCTCTTCGGCGCGCAGGACGCGCTCGTGGTCAATAACAACGCTGCGGCGGTATTTTTGGTGCTAAATACCTTCGCGCGCGGACGCGAAGTCGTGGTAAGCCGCGGCGAGCTAGTCGAGATCGGCGGGAGCTTTCGGGTAAGCGAAGTGATGGCAAACTCGGGCGCAAAGCTTGTGGAGATCGGCACTACAAACAAAACCAAGCCGGACGATTACGAAGAAGCGATCAATGAAAATACGGCGATCTTGATGAAGGTACACCGTTCAAATTTTAAAATTTCAGGCTTCAGCTCGAGCGTAAGCGCTGCGGAAGTTGCGGCTTTGGCACGCCGTGCCTCGCAGGCAAAGAAGGAATTTTTAGCGCTTAGAGCGGCAAGCTTTAAAAATTTAGCGGATCTTTGCGGCGGGCGGGCGGATACGACGGGCGAAATTTTAAATTCCGCGCCGAATGGTTTAAGCTTGGCGGATAATTCCGCGAATGCTCTAAATTTAGATGGCGGCGAGCTGTCTGAAAAGAGCGAGCGTTTTTATGAAGGCGGCACGGGCGGCGAGAGCGAAATTTCTAAAATTTACCCCGCAAAATTTAGCATGAAAAAAGAGGAAAACTTTAACGAGATCATCGATTATTACGATCTTGGAAGCGGCTACGTAAGCGAACTGGGATTTGGACTTGGCAAAAGCGAGCCATCCATTTTTGAGCTTTTAAAAAGCGGCGTGCGGCTGCTTAGCTTTAGCGGCGACAAGCTTTTCGGCTCCGTGCAGTGCGGCATCATCCTAGGAGATCACGAGCTTATCGCGCGCCTGCGCAAAAACCAGCTGCTGCGAATGCTGCGCGTGGATAAGATCACGCTAAGCCTGCTTGCCGAGACGATCAAGGCGTATATAAATAAAGAATTTCACCTCATCACGACGATAGATCAGATCCATCTAAGCCTAGACGAGCTGCGTGAGCGAGCGGAGCTGGTGCGATCGCGCATCGGCGTAAAATCGCAGATCGTGCCTACTACCACCTTCGTAGGCGGCGGCACGATGCCGAGCGCCTCCTACCCAAGCGTCGCGCTTGCGATACTTGACGGCGCAGATCCGCAGAGCACACAGGCAAAATTTCGCGCTGCGGGCATAATCGGGCGGATCGAGGATGATAAATTTTTGCTCGATTTCAGATCGATTTTAAAAAGCGACTTGCAAGATTTAATAAAAAAGATCGGAGAAATTTATGAATAGCGTAATCATCGGCACCGCAGGCCATATCGATCACGGAAAGACCGCATTAATCAAGGCGCTAAACGGCTTTGAGGGAGACCGAATGCCGAGCGAAAAAGAACGTGGTATCACGATCGATCTTAGCTTTTCGCATCTGCGCTCTGGGGATACCAACGTCGCTTTCATCGACGTTCCTGGGCATGAAAATCTAGTCAAAACGATGATTAGCGGCGCGTATGCTTTCGACGCTGCGATGCTAGTAGTCGCCGCAGACGACGGGCTAATGCCGCAAAGCAAAGAGCATATTCAAATTTTATCGCTGCTCGGGGTAAAAAGCGTGATCTTGTGTATCAGCAAGTGCGATCTAGCCGATGACGCACGCAAGGCGGAGGTCGCGGCGCAGTGCAGGGAATACATCTGCAAATTTAAAAATTTGCAAATTTTAAACACCTTTTTTATCAGCATCAAGGATCCCGCAAGTATCGCCGAGCTGAAAAATTATCTCTTTAATATCAAGCCTGCGCAGCGCCAAGGAGGCGGCGTGGTGCACTACTACATCGACCGCGTCTTTTCGCTTAAGGGGCTCGGCACCATCGTAACGGGCAGCCTCATTAACGGCGCGATTTCAAAGGGCGAGAAGCTTTATAACTGCGATCTGGGTAAAATTTTTAACGTCAAAAGCGTGCAGATCCACGACGAGGACACACCGCTAGCACAGGCTCCAAACCGCGTCGCGCTAAGTCTTGACGCCAAAACGAGCGAGCTTGAGAAGGGACAAATTTTAACCAAAAAAGGTTTTTTCCGCGGCTTCAATGAAGCCGACTGCACCTTTAGCGGCGAAATTTCGCATAATCAAGACGTGCTGTTTTGCGTCGGAAGCAAGCAAAGCGCGGCAAAAGCGCTCATTTTAAAAGAACTTCCTAGCGGCGAGAAGCTCGTGAGCTTTAAATTTGACAAAACGATGTTTTTGAAATTTGACGAGCCCTTCGTCTGCTTGTCAAACTCGCGCGTAATCGGCGGCGGGCGCGTGCTAAACGCCGTAGTCGAGCCGCTAAAAAAGCAGAGCAAAGCCGTGCTTCTAACCGCGCTTTTGAAGCGAAATTTCGCCGAAGCGTTTAAAATTTTAAGCGGCTTTCACAAGCATGGATTCGGGCTATTTTCGGCGTATCAGCGCTTCGGAATGGAGTACGACGAAGCGGTAAAGATCGCGCGCGGCATAGAAGGGACGTATTTTGACGAAGCAAATTTATGCGTTTACGATCTAAGCGCGATCGAGGACGTAAAAAGCCTCATAAAATTTATCGTCTCAAAAAACGACTACGCGATCTTTTCGCCCACCTCGATCGCCCTAAAGCTATCGTGGGCCAGCGAGGAGCTTGCCGCGCGCGCGCTTAGCGAGCTTGAGCGGAGCGGCATCGTCTCCAAAAAGGGCGGAGTTTACGTAAAATCGGGGGTGGATTTTGACGCGCTCAAACAGAGCCTGGAGAGTAAAATTTTTGATCTCATCAAAAAGGGCGGCATCGCGCCGCTTGCGCCGTATAACATTTACGACGAGCTAGAGATCGACCGCGAAAGCGGCGATGACGCGCTAAAGAAGCTAACATACGCCAAAAAGGTCGTCCGTCTCGCACATAATCTCTTCGTAGAGGCCGAAAATTTAGCCCTGGCGATCAAGCGCCTCTACGCGATCATCGAAAAAGAGGGCTTCGTAAACGTCACGAACGCCAAAGAGGAGCTAGGACTTAGCAGAAAATTCGTAATCTGCTACCTCGAATACCTAGATAAGATGGGAAATATCGTGACGATCGACAATAAACGCTATTTGAAAAAGTAAAAATTTAAAATTTTGCACTACAATGCGCGGAATTTTTTGCAAAGGAAAAAAATGAAAAAAGCTATTTTAACTTCAGTTGCGCTCGCAGCGAGCCTAAACGCGGCTTTAAGCGACAGCGAAATTTTATCTATCTACGGCGGCGCGCCGCAAGGCATCGAAATAAAGGTCGCCGAGCGCATCCCACTTAGCGAGCCAAAGGGCGTTGAAGCGGTCGTTTTAAAAATCTCTCAAGGCAATATGTCGCAAGAGGAGATCATTTTCACCCAAGGCGATCTGATCTTTACCGATATCATCGATCCTAAAAAACGCGTAGTCTATAAGGAGCAGATCAAACAAGACCGCATCGCAGGACAGCTAAGTAAGGTCTTCAAAGCAGAGAGCAAAGACAATATCATCAAGCTAGGAAACGATCCCAAAAAGCCTACAATTTTGATGCTAACAGACGCTTTGTGTCCATTCTGCCGCAAAGAGATGGCAAGGATCGAAGAAACACTAAAAAATAACAATGTCGATATAATCATGACCTCCGTTCACGGCGATGACGGCCACGCAAAATCCGCGCTCATCTACAAAGAGATCAAAAATGCTAAAACCGACGAGCAAAAGATAGCGGTTTTTAGAAAATACTACGCCGAAGATAACAAAGCAGGCGCCAAAGACGTAAGCGCTGCCGAGCTAAACGCTGCAAAAGCCCTAGCTGCCAAATACTTCGGTGCGGGGGTAAACTCGGTGCCTTACATCATCGAACTAGACAAGCTAAAATAATCTCTTTTAAATTTTGCGGAGCGATCCGCAAAATTTCGCTTCTTTCACCCAATTTCGGTAGCTTTCAATCAATCTAAATTTTGCCTCGGATTATGAATACTGCCCCTTTGGAGTTCTTGCAATTCCGCTGCTTTTAAAAATTCCGCAGTTGCACCTAGTATAGAATTTTAAAATCTCTTACGGATGAAACGCGATCCACAAAGTCTTAAACGAGCAAAATCTTATAATTTTAAAACCCCCTCAGCGTCCGCGCGAAATTCTGTGGCAGCGATTCCATCTCGTCGCTTCGCATCCATAACGGCACAAAAAATGACCCTACATGGAATTTCAAAGTAGAAATTATGCGAGTAAAGATATTACGGTCAAAATTTTAAAATTTCGCGGCAAAGCCCAGATAAAATTTAGCCGCAAATTTTTGATTTGCGGCAAAGAGGAATTTGCAGTTATGCTTCAGCCGCCTATCTTGGGCTACGTCCGATTAAAATCAAAATTCCACGTCAAAAGCGGCTCTTGCCAGGCTATTTTTGCTCTCGCTTAGCTCGTACGACGCGCTGAGTGCGACGCTTTGAAGGATCTTATATTTCAATCCGATCGCGCCGTTAAACACGCCGCTTGAATAATCAAGCCCCTCGACGTCGTATCTGTCCGAATACTTTCTGCTCGCGTGATACGAATCGCCGCTAAATCGATGCTCGTACTCCGCATTTGCAAATATCTGCAGATCGCCGAAAGCTTTGATCGCGTAAATTCCAGCCGTGCCGTTCGGCGCGGTTTTTGAAGCGGAGCTAAATCTAAGCCTGGAGATCGCATCCTCGTTAACTCTAATCGCTCCAAGCCCCAAATATGGCTTAATGTAGCCGTTTTCAAATAAGAATTTATACCCGGCTCTGGTGCTGAAATCCCAAATTTGCGATTTGTATTTCGCGCCGTGGATAGCGCCGAATCCGTTGTTGGTTTCAAATTTATGATCGTTCGTCGAATATGTTAAATTTACCGCCAGATCCACGTTCTCGTTAAAATCGTATCTGCCCGCCAGACCGAGCTCGTAGGATTTGATGTTTTCTTTCACGCCGTCGAATTTACCCTCATACCAAGCGTCCGATTTTTGGTACCCAAAGATCACGCCCAGCGTAAGATCATCCACTCTCTTGGAGGCTCCGAGTAAAATTCCGTCGCTCTTGTGATCGTATTTGACGCCGCCCGAGCGGTCTTTGTAATCCCCGCCATAGTTTCCGATCGCGCTTACGTTTATGTTAAACTCCTGCCCGTCGGTGTCGGTTAAATTTTTATAAGCGGAATTTCTTGCAAGCTTTGTAAGATCCAGATCGACCTTCGAGCGCGGCATCTCGATGCCTACCCGGTTGCCGCCTCTTGCGACCTGCGAAAACAGGCTGCCGTTTTTAGGCGTGAAATTATTGATCGCCAGCATCAGCGCTTCAAAATAGGTAGGCAGATCGTCGTATCCGCTAGGATAGGCATTCGTATCGGAGGTGATGAATAGATTTGCCGCGTTACGCTCGCGAGATAGCCTTATAATCTCGTCGTATTGATCTGGTCTTGCGTTGTATATGACATGCAAAATTTTAGAGGAATTTGCAGGGTCTTTTTCAAACTCCGAGGTTCTAGGGCGGTAATGGTTTATATACTCATCCGCGCTCACCTCTTGCAGCATCCAAACGTCCGCATAGGGAGCTATGGCGTCGCGCACGCCCCAGCCGTTGTTCGCCAAAACGAGCATTCCCGGATATTTAGTCTTGATATAGTTGTAGATATTCGCCATATAGGCGATAGTTGCGGGATTGTTTTCGGTATTAACCTCGTCGATAAAGTATCCTGCGATATTTTCTCTGCCGTAGAAATTTACGAAATTATCGATATCGGCATAGACTAAATTTAGATTTCTAGTAGAATTTTTGGTATAGGTATAGCCTAAATTTGATATGCCCGCCGCGATATTTCGCTTCATCTGAACTGCGTCTTCTTCTCTTCTGACCAGATATTGCGTAGTTTGATTGCCCGGCGTCGCCGCTTCGTATGAACCGAAAGCCACATAAGGAACCAGCGCGCCGCCTATATTGGTAATGCCGTTCCAAAACTCGGCATTTACGCCGCTATTGCCCGTCCAGCGAAATGCAGGCATCATAACGCGCTGATTATTAAGCCTGCCCGAATATGAGCCCTTTTTGGCAAAGCCCCTTGCGTACTCGAGCTTGATACGAAATGAGTTTTCATACTCGTCGCTCGCGGAGCTATCGCTAGCCGCGTCGCGCCTGCTTAATTTCGCGCCCAAGCTATCCGCAGCGCTCATTACGTCGGAACGGGAAGTGTTGTTGGAAGGTGATTTTTGCGCGTTTGCATAGCTCCAGGAATTCTGCTCGCTCGCATAGCCGAACCCTGCTGCACCGACAAGCGCAAGAGATACGATTTTTTTCAAAGACTTTAGCATTCTGCACCGCCTCAAATAAAATTATCCAAATTCTTAAATTTCGACAAATTTGCAGACGCGCTTTTATAATTAAAAGCTTTGTCGAAATTTAAAAATTTAGCCGCCTTGGAGCGGCCAAATTTTAAAGCTTATTTTAATGCCGCTTTTGCCTTCTTCGCGACGGTTGCGAAAGCTTCGGCGTCGTTCATAGCCATATTTGCTAAAATTTTTCTATCAAGCTCGATGCCCGCTTTTCTAAGTCCGTTTATAAATTTAGAATAGCTGATGTCGTTTAGCCTGCAAGCTGCATTGATGCGCACTATCCAAAGTCTGCGGAAATCGCGTTTTTTCGCGCGTCTGTCACGGAAGGCGTAAACGAGGCTTCTTTCTAGCTGCTCTTTAGCCTTTCTGAAATGTTTGCGTCTTGCGCTATAAAATCCGCGCGCAAGCTTTAGCACCTTGTTGTGACGGCGGCGTCTAACGATGCCCGTTTTTACTCTTGCCATATTAATCCTTTCTTAATCGGCGTCCCTTTGGGGATCTTGCCCTAAAATCCATAAATTTAGGGGAGTTTGAATGACTTTCGTCAAAAACTAACTTCGCACTATTTGCAAAGCATTTTTTTAACCGCAGATACGTTCGTAGAATCGACGTATTGGGCCTCGCGCAAATTCCTCTTGCGTTTTTGAGACATCTTCGTCAAAATGTGGCTGCGAAACGCCGAGCCTCTTTTGATCTTGTTTTTGCCCGCTTTAAAACGCTTGACGGCACCGCGCACGCTTTTCATCTTTGGCATGGTCGTCCTTTTTTTAAAGTGAACGGGAAGTATATAATAAAGTTTCTTTGAAAAATTTGAATTTAAGGAATTTTATAGCTTAAATTAACGCAAGATAAATTTAAAGTTAAATTTTACCGCTCGATTAAGATTCGATTTCGCTTGATATGAAAAATTTTATACAAATTTAAAGGGCTAAATTTAGAAATAAACTTAGCCCACATTAAATTTTAAAATTTACGCTATTTAGCTTAAATTTACGCGCTGCGCCGTGGAGAAAAACAGCGCGAAATTTTAAAATTTTGCCGCACACAGCGCAAATACCGCTAAATTTACGCTACGCCTTTTTCGGCGTGATCAGCATATTTACGTAGCGTCCTTCTAGCGCTGGCGCCTTATCGCGATCGGCCACTTCTGCAAAAAATTCGTCCCAAATTTTATTGAGCAAATTTACGCCGATTTCCGGGCTTGACATCTCGCGCCCTTTTAAAAATACGCGAAGCTTGACGTGTTTGCCGCTACTAAGGAATTCTTTCGCGTGTTTTACTTTGTAATTAATGTCGTTTTGAGCGATTTTGGCGGACAGCTTGATCTCTTTGACCTCGATGATTTTTTGCTTTTTTTTCGCCTCTTTGAGCTTTTTTTCCTGCTGATAGCGAAATTTGCTATAGTTCATGACCTTGCAAACGGGCGGCTTTGCATCGGGCGCTATCAAAACCAGATCCACACCCTCTCGCTCGGCGATTTGCAGCGCCTGCGCCTTTGAAATTATGCCGTAAACCTCGCCGTTGTCGCCTATGCACCTGACTTCGCTAGCCGGAATGTCCTCGTTTAGAAAAACCTCTTTCTCTCTGCTCAAAAATTCACCTCGTTTAATTTAGCTTTTACGAAATTTAAAAACTCATCCAGCCCTAAATTTCGCTGTTCGCGCGCCCTGCGATCGCGCAGAGCCACGCTGCGAGCCGAAACTTCATTATCGCCTAGGACGATGATGAGCGGCACCTTCTGCTTTTCAGCCGTTCTGATTCGTTTATTTAGCGTCTCGTTTCTATCTAAAATTTCGCCGTCTATGTCCGCCGCGCGCAGCAAATTTAAAATTTCTTTCGCATAGCTTACGTGCGCCTCGCCGATCGGCACGATCGATACCTGCGTAGGACAGATCCAAAACGGAAGCTCGCCCGCGGTGTGCTCGAGCAAAATCCCCACGAAGCGCTCGAAGCTTCCCAAAATCGCGCGATGCAGCATCACGGGCTGCTTTTTTTCATTATTTTCGTCGATATAGCCAAGCTCGAAGCGCGCAGGCAGGTTAAAATCGACCTGCACCGTGCCGCACTGCCATTTTCGCCCGAGCGCGTCGGTGATTTTGATGTCGATCTTAGGCCCGTAGAATGCGCCGCCGCCCT
>ERZ772967.1344-NODE-1344-length-17191-cov-4.222631_pt1 | contig 17191 bp, 15 predicted proteins | sample MGYA00511677_ERZ772967 | MGnify/ENA primary metagenome ERZ772967 (study PRJEB29015, sample SAMEA2737931) | human oral metagenome | biome: human oral; feature: human-associated habitat; material: dental | place: China | collected 2146 ...
TAATCTTTTCAAAGCGAGGTGCACCATGGAAACAACGAACATCAATGTCCGCGTGGATACGACGCTCAAACAGGAGGCAGAAGCACTCTTCAGCGAACTGGGACTCAACATGTCCACTGCCGTCACCATGTTCCTGCGGAGTGCCGTCCACCATAACGGCATTCCGTTCGAGCTGCGGCGCAGCGGTCCCAATGCTGAGACACGTGCTGCGCTCGCTGAATATGCTGAGATGCGCACACATCCCGAGCGCTACAAACGCTATCGCTCCGTTGACGAAATGATGGATGAGGTGCTGTCGGATGCTTGACATCGTCCCGTCCAACGCATTCAAGAAGGACTTGAAATGCGCCAAAAAACGCGGTTTGAATCTCGCGCACCTGCATCATGTCCCTCGTCAAGAATCTCCCCGCCGAGAAAATAGCATTCCTTCCCGTCCACATCTTCCATCCTTTGAAATGCATTGATGTAATCGCGGTGGCCAAGCTGCGTGAATACGAACTGTGGGCCATTTTCGCCGAACTTTTTGGGAAAATTTACATTATAGAAGTTCACTTTTCCCTCTTCGTAAAAGAGAGAAAAAAGATTCTCCTCCATAAGTCTGGCAGCTGTATCATACGAGATTTCGGACTTCATGTCGAGGGATACGGCTGTCGCCGTGATTCCGTGCAGATACGCTTCCATCGCGGCGTTGGCTGTGCCGGAATAAAGCACATCCGTGCCCAGATTCGCCCCGTGATTGATGCCGGAGATTACATATTCCGGATATATATCGGAAGAAATCGCTTCAAGGTAAAGCTTCACGCAGTCCGCCGGCGTACCCTCGATCCGATATGCCGCCACGCCGTATCGCTCTTCCAAAGGGCGATACCGATCGAGACGGATGCACTTCTTGACCGTAATTGCATGGGACATGCCGCTTTGCTCAAAGGCCGGGGCAGCCACAACGACCGTATGGTGCGGCGAGAGCACGCGCACGAGAGCCTCTATTCCGGCAGCTTCTACACCGTCGTCATTCGTCAATAGTATACGCAATAAATCCGTCCTTTCTATCGTTCATTCAAGGCGACAAGCGCACAAAGACCTTCATTCCGGGCTGTATTCCTTCTCCCGCCTCTTCGGGAACAGAAATGCGCACACGGACTTTGCCAGATACCGTCTCATCCCCCTCGTCTGCATCGGGTTCCTCTATATCCTGCACCGTACCCTGTATATCGCGTCCACCCAAGCGATAGGAAGCGAACTGCCCTAGGCGCACTTTTGTTTTCTGATCATCGTTCAAAACGGCTTCAATCCACAAATCCTTGGCATTGCCAATGTTTGCAAAGGTTTGCCCCGTGCTGACCTTGCTTTCAGCGGCGATGTCTTCGGCTAGATAGAGCGTTCCGGAAGCTGGCGCAATGATATCTGTTCCCGCTTTATCCTGCTGCGCCTTTGCCAAGGCGATTTCCGCTTGCTTCAAAAACAGTTCTGCTTGTTTGATCTGTTCCGGCGAAGCGGGCTGCAGGACGGTGCGATAGCTTGATGAAGGGGCACGAGCCTTATTGGAAGCAACAGCGGCATTGTAAGCGGCCTCGGCTTCATCGCGCTTCACGGCGCTGATAGCGCCCATCGCATAGAGCTCGTTCATTCGCTCCATGCGTGTGCGTGCCGCTTCCGTATCGACCGCAGCGCTCGGCGCCTCATTCACGACGGACTGCGTGACAGCGATTCCTTTCTGCAAATTCTCCAAGCTTTGTTTCGCTAACGTGACATTTTGCTGCAACTGGGCGATATCCTCGTCCGTGACATTGACCTTGATGTGCGCGATGACGTCCCCTGCCTCCACATGAGCGCCGTCGGCGACCAGAATTTCCGCTATCGTGCCATCCGCCTTTGCTTTCGCGGGCACGAGCGCACTTTTCACCTGGGCGTCTTCGAGCGTCACAACATTATGCGAGCGCTGGTAGAGCCAGATGCCGCCGATCGTGAGGGCAGCGAGCATCAATAGGCCAAGCAGACTGAACTGCAAAAATCGTATTGCCTTTTTCGTAACATCTATTTCCACGAAGATCACCTCTGCGCCATGGGAATCCCTCCAAAGAAAGTTTCCCGTCGGAACTGCGAACAGCGTGTGCAGGCACGAGCCTTGGCCATACAGTCGTGTTAAGCAAGCTGTTCCGCAAGAACCTTTTCGGCTTCCTGCAAAGCTTCTGGCATCTTAGCAGGTTCTTTGCCGCCTGCCTGCGCCATCTCTTTTCGTCCGCCGCCGCCGCCGCCAACGATTTTAGCTGCCGCCTTGACGATGTTGCCCGCATGAGCGCCCTTTGCCACAGCTGTGTCACTCGCCTTCGCCACGAGGCTGACTTTCCCTTCGTGCGCGGCGGCAAGCACGACCACGCCGCTTTCCAGACGATCGAGCAGCATGTCGGCAATCTTTCGCAGATCGTCGATATTGTCGGCTTCAACGATGCCCGAAGCAAAGGAAAGATCTTTTATATGCTTCTTCTGCGCGAGCAGCGTATCGACATCTCCCATGGCGCGTTCTTTCGTGAAAGAAGCGATTTCCTGCTTGAGCTTCTTGTTCTCTGCCAATGCGCTCTCAATATGGGAAACAAGTTCATCATCGCGACATTTGAACGCGTGCGCGGCTGCGGCGAGAGTCTCCGCCTTTTCATTCATGTAGTCAATGGCCGCCTTGCCTGTCAAAGCCTCGATGCGGCGCACGCCAGAAGCGATGCCTGTCTCGCTGATAATCTTAAACATGCCGATCTCGCCGATGTTTTTCACATGCGAGCCGCCGCAGAGCTCTATGCTGAAATCCGGCACAGAGACGACGCGCACGACATCGCCGTACTTCTCACCGAAAAGCGCCATAGCGCCGAGTTTCTTCGCCTTGTCGATTTCCATCTGCGCGATTTCCACAGGCTTTGCCATGAGAATCTGCTCATTGACCAGGCGTTCCACTTCCTGCAACTGCAGCGCCGTCACAGGCTCGAAATTGGAGAAGTCGAAGCGCAGGCGCTCGGGCATGACCAAGGAGCCAGCCTGATTGACCTGATCGCCGACGACACGCTTCAACGCAGCCTGCAGGAGATGCGTCGCCGTATGGTTGCGCGCCGATGACAGCTTCTTCATCCAATCAATCTGGATGGAAACATGGTCGCCAACCTTCAACATGCCCTCTTCAACATAACCGATATGATAAACCGTGCCGTCGGGAAGTTTCTTGGCGTTGGCAACCTGCACGCGGCCGAATTCCGTCTCCAAAAGTCCGGCATCACCGACCTGACCGCCTCCTTCTGCATAGAAAGGCGTCGACTGCAAGATGATGCCCGCCTCCTCGCCGTCGGCAAGCTCATCGACGAGAACACCGTCCTTCCAGATGGCGACAACGGTCGATTCCTTCGCGTTCTCATCGACACAGAGATGTGACGTATCGATGCCCGAGAGGTCGGGTACGGCGACGCGCTGATTCTCCTGCCGCGCGGCACGGGCACGTTCGCGCTGCTTCTCCATCGCTTTCTCGAAGGAATCTTTGTCAAGTTCCATTTCGTTTTCATGCAGGATCTCGTCGGTGACTTCCCATGGGAAACCGTACGTATCGTAGAGTTTGAAGCCGATTTCACCAGGAAGCACCCGTTTGCCTTCTCGCTTCAAGTCCTCGATGTGACCGTTCAAGAGTTCCATGCCCTGTGCGAGCGTCGCCGCGAAGCGATCCTCCTCAATGCTGATGACTTTCTTGATATATTCTTTCTTCTCAGCGAGCTCTTCAAAATCCGCTGCACCCTTGTAGATTTCAGCAACGGCATCAATCGCACCTTCCAAGAACTTGTCATGGATGCCGAGGATGCGCCCATGACGCACAGCGCGGCGCAGGATGCGGCGCAGAACATAGCCGCGGCCTTCGTTTGACGGCAGAATGCCGTCCATGATCATGATCGCCATGCTGCGCGCATGGTCAGCGATGACCTTGAGCGAGACGTCCTTCTCCACATTTTCGCCATAAACGACGCCAGATACCTTCGAGGCGTATTCGATGATGGGAAAGAGCAAATCCGTCTCGAAGTTCGTCTTCTTATTCTGCAGCACGGAAGCCAATCGCTCAAGACCGCATCCCGTATCAATATTCTTGTGCTCAAGCGGATTGTACTGACCGTCTTCCGTGCGGTCGAACTGCGTAAAGACGAGATTCCAGATTTCGAGGTAACGATCACAATCACAGCCAACAGCACAGTCCGGGCTGCCGCAGCCGCGCTCTTCGCCAAGGTCGATGTAGATTTCCGAATCAGGACCGCACGGGCCGGGGCCGATCTCCCAGAAGTTGTCATCGAGTTTCACGATATGATCCTGCGGGAAGCCGGGCTGCTCTCTCCAGATGGCGGCTGCTTCATCGTCCTTCGGATAGACCGTGACCCAAAGCTTTTCCTTCGGCAAATCCAAGACATCCGTCAGGAACTCCCACGCCCAGGGAATCGCCTCTTTTTTGAAATAATCTCCAAAAGAGAAGTTGCCGAGCATCTCAAAATACGTCTGATGACGCGCCGTGCGTCCGACGTTCTCAATATCTCCCGTACGTACACAGCGCTGGCTCGTCGTGATGCGCGTGCGCGGCGGCTTCATCTTGCCCGTAAAGAACGGTTTGAACGGCGCCATGCCCGCGCCGATCATCAAGAGCGTCGGATCGTTTGCAGGGATGAGCGAAGCGCTCGGCAAACGCAGATGCCCCTTTTTCTCCGCAAAGAACTGCAAATACGCTTCGCGCAATTCATTTCCTGTCATGTATTTCAAAAGAACCTACCTCCATCAGAGATTACGTCAAGCTTGAACAAATTCCGCTTGGGATTCATTAGCCCGACCTCGTACTAACAAACAATTATAGCATAGCCTGACACGATTGTTCCAGTGTTTTCAATATGCGATGTCAAATATGGCCGATCAAATGCAGAAGCTCCTCCTCCGTCAAGATTCGGACGCCCAGCTGCTCCGCCTTCTGCAGCTTGCTGCCGGCATTTTCTCCCGCGACGAGGCAGTCCGTCTTCTTGGACACAGAAGCCGTCACGCGTCCGCCGTGCTGCTCGATCAACTCCGTGATTTTCCTGCGCCCGAAATGACGCAGCGTGCCCGTGACGACGAAGCTCATATCGGCCAGTTCGTCGCCCTGTGCTGCACGCTCTTGTACTGCCGTCGCGACGCCGAGCTGCTGCAGTTCGCGGCAAATCTTTGCATTGCCTTCGTTTTGGAAATACGAGCGGATGGCAGCGACGCTCGTTTCGCCCATATCACGCACCGCGAGAATCGCTTCATCGGACGCATTTTCCAAAGTCTCCAAGGTCTTGAAATGCTGCATGAGAGCGGCAGCTGCCGCCTTGCCGATGCCGGGGATACCGAGTCCCGTCAAAAGACGCTGCGGTTCGTTCTTCTTTGCCTCTTCGATGGCTGCAAGCAGCTTATCCGTGTTTTTTTCCTTGCCGACAACACCTTGGGAAATCAGCTCTTCCCGATGCTCCTTCAAGCGGAAGATGTCGACGATCGTGTGAAGGAATCCTTTTTCAATCAAGGCGGCGATGTTCTTTTCGCCCAAGCCCTTGATGTCCATGGCGTCGCGGCTCACAAAATTCAGGATGTGGCTCTCCACCTGCGCCGGACATGCTTGATTGATGCACTTGACGTCGGCGGAATCCGCCTCTCTCTCGGCCTTTGCGCCGCAGACGGGGCAGCGATCGCCGATCTTGAACGGCTCCGTTCCCTCGGGGCGTTTCTCCTTTACGACCGCCTTGATCTTCGGAATGATCTCCCCCGACTTGTAGACGACGACGGTATCGCCTACGCGCACATCGAGATCGTCGATGAAATCTTGATTGTGCAGCGTCGCGCGCTCGACCGTCGTACCGCAAAGGCGGATGGGATCGAACGTCGCCGTCGGCGTGATGCGCCCCGTCCGGCCGACGGAAAGCGTGATGCTGCGCACGACGCTTTCCTTTTCCTCGGGCGGGTATTTATAGGCGATCGCCCAGCGCGGCGCCTTGGAAGTAGCGCCGAGGCTCTCCCTTTGCGAAAAATCATTGAGTTTGACGACAGCGCCGTCGATGTCGTAGGGCAGATCGCCGCGCGAGGCACCAATCTGCTCGATGGCATCCCAGACTTCCTCTGCCGTGCGGCAGACGTGATAGGCATGAATGACCTTGATGCCCTGCCGTTTCATGAAGTCGTAGGCTTCGACATGCGTTTGGAACTCCTTGCCGCGCACCGCCTGCAGATTGAACACGAAGAGGGACAGGCCCCTCTCCTTCGTGATGCGGCTGTCGAGTTGGCGCAGAGTGCCCGCCGCACAGTTGCGCGGATTGGCAAAAAGCTTTAGCCCGAGAAGCTGACGCCTCTCGTTGACCGCCTCAAATGCCGCCTTCGTCATGTAGACCTCACCGCGCACTTCGAAGTAAGGCAGCGGCTCCTTGAGTTTCTGTACGACGTCTTTGATGACTTTGGCATTTTCCGTGACGTCCTCGCCCTGCACGACGCCGTCGCCGCGCGTGATGGCACGGCTCAGCGTCCCGTTTTCATAGCGCAGGGCAAGCGAAAGTCCGTCGATTTTTTCTTCTACGACGAACACAGGATTTTCCATGCGCGCCCCTATATCGCGCACGAAAGCTTCGATTTCCTCGCGAGAAAATACATCCTGCAGGGAAAGCATCGGCACGTCGTGGCGCACGAGCGTGCCTGCCGTGCGCTTCGCCGTACCGCCGACCTTCTGCGTCGGCGAGTTTTCCGTGATAAGCTCGGGGTATTCCCTTTCAAGCGCCTTAAGCCGCAGCATAAGCTGATCGTATTCATAATCGCTGATTTCGGGATTGTCGTCGTTATAGTAACGCACATTGTGGTGACGTATCGTGCGCCGCAGCTGTGCAAGCTCTTTTTTGACTTCTTGAATATCCATACGAACCTCAGACTTTCTCGATGGGAGCATACTTCTGCATGAGTCCCTTGATGCCGATTTGCGGGAAGGCGATCTTCAGCTCGACTTCTTCGCCTTCCCCCTTGACCGAGACGACTGTGCCGACGCCCCACTTGCCATGGCGAGCCTTGTCGCCCGCACGCCATGCCACTTCCATGCTCGGGCGAATTGCGGCGGACGTGGCAGGACGCACCTCGCGAGGAGGAGAAGGTACAGGCGAAGGCGATGCAGAAGGAGCTGTCGTCCGCTGCAAACTTTGCAGAATCTCGAAGGCGGACTGCGGCCTTCCCATGCCCCGCGACTCTAAAAACGCGCTCCGCCCAAAAGCCTGTGCCTTTTCCAAATACGTTTCGGGAATCTCCGCGAGGAATCTTGACGGTGGATAGACATTTCCCTTGCCGTAAAGCGTGCGGTAGCGCGCGTAGCTCAAGTAGAGCTTGCGTTCAGCGCGCGTGATGCCGACATAGCAGGTGCGGCGTTCTTCCTCGATTTCGCTCGGCTCAAGCAGCGTGCGCGCATGGGGAAAGATTCCCTCCTCCATGCCCACGAGAAAGACGACGGGGAACTCCAAACCCTTTGCCGAATGAAGCGTCATGAGCGTCACGCGGTCGTCCTCCATGTTCGCTGTATCGACATCGGAGACGAGTGCGATCTGGTTGAGGAAATTCTCCAAAGTCGGCTCTTCTTCCGTCTTTTCAAATTCTCGCGCCACGCCGACGAATTCGCGCAAGTTCTCGATGCGCGTCTGCGCCTCGGGCGTATCCTGCTTCTCCAATTCCTTGATATAACCCGTATCGTCAAGCAAGGCTTCGATAAAGGAAGAAAGCGGCATAGCGGCAAGTTTGCCCATGAGGTCAAAGAGAAGCGCGGTGAAGGCTTCGAGCAGATTCTTCGTGCGCGTCTTGAATCCCATAGCTTCGAGCGCTTCGGGACTCGACAGGACATCGAAGAGGGATTCTTCACGCATGGCGGCATACTCCGTAAGCTTTGCGATCGTCGAGGCGCCGATGCCGCGCTTGGGCACGTTGATGATGCGCAGGAGGCTCACGGCGTCAAACGGATTGTAGAGGACGTGCAGATAGGCAATGATGTCCTTGATTTCCATGCGGTCGTAGAACTTCAAGCCGCCGACCATCGTATAGGGAATCCCCGCCGCCATCAGGGCTTCTTCGAGGACGCGCGACTGCGCATTCGTGCGGTAAAGCACGGCGATGTCGCCATAATCGACGGAAAAGAGCGTCTTCTGCTTCTGCACGGTATCTACGACGAATCTTGCCTCGTCGCGCTCGTCATTCGCCTGATAAAGGGCGATCTTCTCCCCTACAGCGTTTTCCGTCCAGAGCTTCTTCGGCTTGCGATTCTCATTGTTTCGGATGACGGCATTGGCTGCGGCCAAGATATTCTTCGTCGAGCGATAATTCTGCTCAAGCTTGATCGTCTTCGCCTCGGGAAAGTCCTTCTCGAAATTCAAGATGTTGCTGATGTCTGCGCCGCGCCAGCCGTAGATGGACTGATCGGCATCGCCGACGACGCAGAGATTGTGATGACCGCCTGCCAGAAGCGTCGTGAGCCTGTATTGTGCGCCGTTCGTATCCTGATATTCGTCGATGAGAATGTAGCGGAAACGCTGCTGATACTTTTGACGCAGTTCGTCGTTATTTTCCAGAAGGCCAACGGCGAGCAGCAGGAGATCGTCAAAATCCAAAGCGTTGTTCTCGCGCAGCTTCTTGTCATACAGGCTGAAAAGCTCCGCAATCTTCTTCGCATGGAACGTATCCGCCTGCCGCGCGTAGGCGCGCGGGCCGAGCATGAGATTCTTCGCGTTCGATATGGCGTTCTGCACCTTTGCGGGAGCAAATTGCTTGTCGTCGAGATTCAGCTCCTTGAGGCACGCCTTGATGACGGTCTTGGAATCTGACGTATCGTAGATGACGAAATTTTTCTTGTAGACTTCGCCCGCTTCAATCTCGCGCCGCAGAAAGCGTGCGCAGAAGGAATGAAATGTGCTGAGCCAGACCTCCTTGCCCAAGCCGCCGATCATGCGATCGACGCGCTCGCGCATTTCTGCCGCCGCCTTGTTCGTGAACGTGATTGCCAAGATGCTGTAGGGCGGCACGCCGTGCGCCAAGAGATTGGCGATGCGGCAGGTGAGCACCTTCGTCTTGCCCGAACCGGCGCCCGCCATGATGAGCAGCGGACCGTCGATATGCGCGACAGCTTCCCGCTGCATGGGATTCAAGCCCTGAAAAATATCCACTGTATCAACCTCGCAAACATCAGCAGCATACACAGCAAAGGAAACGGCTGCCGCAGACATACTGCAGCAGCCGTTCCTGCCTTTTCAGCTCTCACTGCTTCTTGATCAATTTGACGGCTTCCGAAAGGGGCGGGATGATCTGCTTCTTGCGCGACATGACGCCGGGCAGATAGATATGCGTGCCGCTGGCATCCTTGTGGAACGCCTCGCCGATCAACGTCTTGGGCGATCCCGTGTAGAGCAGATACGTCCCTTCGGCGATGATGTCCGTGACCATGACGAGGCTCATATCGTAGCCTTCCTTCTTGCAGACGTCCGCCATGCTCTTGACAATTTCCGCCTCGATGTCCATGACTTCCTTCGTGTCCATGACGGAAATCTGGCTGACGATGATGCGGTAATCGCCAATCTGGAATTCCTTCATATCGTTCTTGGTGATTTCCAAGGGCGACATGTTGCCGATGCCCGAACCCGCCTTGAGCATTGCCATGCCATATTCCATGATATCGACGCCGGCAATCTCCGCCAGACGTTCCGCCGTCTTCTTGTCGTAGGGCGTGCAAGTCGGCGACTTGAAGAGCACCGTATCGGAAAGAATCGCCGAGAGGAGCAGGCCTGCGATCGACGGCGGGATGTCGACATCCCTGTGCCAGTGCATGTTCGCCACGATCGTCGCCGTGCAGCCTACAGGCTCCTGACGCGTGAAGATCGGCTCGCTCGTCTGGATGCCGCCGAGACGGTGGTGATCGATGATCTCAAGAATCTTCGCTTCCTCGATGCCCTCGACCGCCTGTCCGCGCTCGTTGTGGTCAACCAAGATGACGCGCTCGCGCTCCGGTACCATGAGCATGTCCTTGCTCACGAGCCCGACGAGCTTGCCATTTTCCACGACGGGATAATTGCGGTAGCTGTACTGCTCCATCGTTCCCTTAATGTCGCTCAGGAGGTCGAGCGGCTTGAAGGCGACGATCTCGTCCTGCATGATGCGCTTGACGGGGACGCACTGGTTGATGAGCCGCGCACAAGTATAGGTGTCATAGGGCGTGTTGATGATGAGCATGTGGCGCTCCTCGGCTTCCTCGATGACGCTCGGCGACACCCTGCCGTTGCCCGTGACGATCATGCAGTCGATTCCCTGCTTCAAGCAGTCAATCAGAGTCTCGTCCCTGCGATCACCGATGAGGACGACGTCGTGCTCCTTGACGACATCCTGAATCATGCTGATGCTGCCCGCCGCGATGCGCACATTGCCGCGAATCTTGCCGCCCTCATCGCCGTTGACGATGACATCACCGTCAATGACGCGGATCACATCGCGGAAGGAGACGCCCGCGTCGGCGAGATTCTGCATGCTGAGTTCCTTGAAATAGCGCTGTGCGAGGTCACTGACGGTCACGATGCCGATGAGCCGCTCGTCCTTATCGACGACGGGAACCGACTTCAGATCGTTTTCACGCATGATTTCACCGAGATGACGCAGGCTGTCCGTTTCCTTGACGACAGTCTTGCAGTCGAGCGTGATGTCCTTCACGCGCGGATAGAGATCGGTGATGAGAAGCGGCTGTTCCACGTGGAAGTGGTTCAGAGCAAATTTCGTCTCCTCGTTGACCTTTCCCGCGCGCGCCGGCACAACATTCTCGCCCATCGCCTGCTTCAGATGCGCATAGCCGATTGCGGAGCAGATGGAATCCGTATCCGGATTGCGATGCCCTATCGTATAGATCGGTTTCGTATTTTTCATCGAAAAGAAGCCTCCCGTTTTCAGATGATATATGATGATTTCCATTATATCCTACGATACATACGAAAAGCAAGCCCGCATCGGCAAGATAGAAATCATATCTTGCCGATGCAGGCTGCATGTACGATCTTTTTCTCCTCACCGTCGAGCATGAGCGAGCGATGCAGCGCCGCCTCATCGAATCGGTCGACGGCGCACGCGCCCAAGCCCAGTGCCTCAGCCGTCAGATAGAAATTCTGCCCGATATGACCGGCATCGAGATAGATGTACTCGTAGACCTTGCGCCCGTACGTGCGAATGCCGCGCACGATGTCTGCGACCCAAAAGAAGATTGCCGCGCTTTGACGCACCATTGCCTGCTGCTCGAAGGCGGTGAGCATTTCCTCCGGAGCATCTTCAGAAAGAGTCAAACGCTTCAGTGCATGTTCCACAGGCATAAATTGATAAAAGTCTGTGGGCACATCTTCTGCGTTCTGCAGATACAACAGGGTTGTCAACGGATGGAGCGCCGCTGCCGACGGGACATTGCGCAGCGTGCGCCCTCCTTCTGCGACCATCTTGACGCCCTGCGTGCACCATAAGAGATAAGAAAGCTCCTGCAAGGACAGAGCCTCCGCCGTGTACTGCCTACGGCTTGCACGAAGTTCAATAAGCTCCAGGAAGTTGATTTCCCGGTCAGGCAGGAGGTCAGGCTCGGGCAGCTGCAGGACATCGCCCTTTCCCTCACACATCGGGACGCACGCCGTCCTTTCCTGTGAATTGGTGGTAGCTGCCGCCGCTCCTGCGGTTCATAAGCTCGACGAAGAGTTCATCGGGCACGATGTTGTGGAACGCGAGAAGCACGAGGCAGTGATACCAGAGATCGCCCATCTCGTAAAGGATGTCACTCTTTTCCATATTCTTTGAGGCGATGATGGTCTCTGCCGCTTCTTCGCCTACCTTTTTCAAGATCTTGTCCTGTCCCTTGTCGAAGAGATAATTCGTGTAGGAACCTTCAACGGGATGAACGCGCCGCTCCTGGATGACGTGATAAACGGCATTGAGCACTTCTGCGAGCGAAGTCTGCGGCTCGTCACCGATGACGGCGACGCCTTTCTCGTCCTTGCCCAGCCTGCGTCCGCTGAAGCACGAGTATGTGCCCGTATGGCATGCGACGCCCGCCTGATGCACGCGCACGAGAAGCGTGTCTCCGTCGCAGTCGTAGGAGATTTCCTTGACCTGCTGCACGTTGCCCGAAGTCTCCCCCTTGCGCCAGAGCTTCTTGCGCGAGCGGCTGTAGAACCATGTGAAGCCTGTTTCCAAAGTCTTCTTCAGCGATTCCTCATTCATGTAGGCGAGCATGAGAACCTCGCCGTTTTCCTCCTGCACGATGGCGGGGACAAGACCTTTTTCGTCAAAATGTATCATGGAAATATCAATCGAAGTATTCATAATCGGACCTCCACTCCACGATTCTTCAGATAATCCTTGACTTCCCTTATGGTAAATTCGCCATAGTGGAAAACCGAAGCGGCAAGGACGGCGTCCGCCTTCCCTTCCGTCAGTACATCATAAAAATGAGAGAGCTTCCCCGCGCCGCCCGAGGCGATGACGGGCACAGGGACGCTTTCAGAAACAGCGCGCGTCAACGCGATGTCGTAGCCATCCTTCGTGCCGTCAGCGTCCATGCTCGTCAAAAGGATTTCCCCTGCGCCCAAAGCGACGCCCTTCTTCGCCCAGGCAAGGCAGTCCATGCATGTCGGCGTCCTGCCGCCATTGATGTAGACCTCCCACGCGTTTTCCCCGCTCTTTCGCGCGTCGATGGCGAGGACGATGCACTGCCTGCCAAACCGCTCCGCGCCGAGGCGCAGAACCTCGGGATCTTTCACGGCGGCCGTGTTGAAGGACACCTTGTCCGCACCCGACTTCAACAGCCTACGGATATCCTCGGGCGTGCGTATGCCGCCGCCGACGGTGAACGGGATGAACATCTCGGAGGCGCAGGCCTTGGCCACTTGGACGATGGTCGAGCGTTCCTCGTGCGACGCCGTAATGTCGAGGAACACCAGCTCGTCCGCCCCTTCTTTGTCATAGCGTGCCGCCAGCTCAACGGGATCGCCCGCATCGCGCAGACCGACGAAATTCGTACCCTTGACAACGCGCCCGTTTCTGACATCGAGACAGGGAATGATGCGCTTCGTATACATTTTACCCCTCCTGGCCGGCGATTTCAATGGCTTCCTGCAAGTCAAGCGCCCCCGTATAGATGGATTTGCCAACGATCACGCCGCAGACGCCATCGGCTTCCAACGCCTTCAGACGACGAATGTCATCGAGAGAATTTACACCGCCCGAAGCGATGACCGCCGCGCCGCTCTCCTTGGCGAGCGCGATTGTCGCCTCTGCGTTCACGCCCGACAATGTTCCGTCACGAGAAATGTCGGTGTAGATGATGGTGCGAACGCCTGCATTGACCATGCGCTTTGCCAACTCGCCCGCTTCCACTTCGCCGGAAACGCCCCAGCCATCGACGGCGACGATGCCGTCCTTGGCGTCGATACCAACGATGATGCGCTCCTCGTACTTTTGGCAGGCCTCTTTCACGAGTGCGGGATTCTGCACCGCCACGGAGCCGAGGATCACGCGACTCACACCGAGAGCCAGCACCTCTTCAATGTTTTCGAGTGAACGGATGCCGCCGCCAAGTTCAACAGGAATGTCTACACTCCCCAGGATGCGCTCTACCGCAGCGAGATTCATCGGCTTCTTCGCCAGAGCGCCGTCCAAGTCGACAAGATGCAGGAAGCGTGCGCCGGCGCTCTGCCACTTCATCGCCATTTCCTCAGGATGATCCGAAAAAACCGTCTCCCGGGCAAAGTCCCCCTTGAACAAGCGCACGCATTTTCCATTTCTTATATCAATCGCCGGAATGATGAGCATTCTCCCGCCCCCTAAGCATTCACAAAATTCTTCAGGATCGCGCTGCCGACCGCTCCCGATTTCTCGGGATGGAACTGGACGGCCTGAACATTGTCCTTCGCTACCGCCGCCGTCAGGCATTCGCCGTACATCGCCTGCGCCGTGATGATCTGCGGCTCTTCGGGCACAGCATGATAGCTGTGAACGAAGTAGACGTAAGAACCTGCACGAATACCGCGGAAAAGGTCGATGCCCGGCTGCCCCTCATGGTGTTGTGCAAAATCCAAGGAGTTCCATCCCATGTGCGGAATCTTCAGCTCGGGGGCCTCGATGCGGCGCACCCTGCCGGAAAAGATGCCGAGTCCTGCAGCGTGCGGCGATTCGTCGCTGCCTTCGAAAAGGATCTGCAGGCCGACGCAGATGCCAAGAAGCGGCTTTCCCGCTTCTATCTCATGCCGTATCACAGGGATCAACCCCGTCGCTTCCAGACGCTTCATGCAGTCGCCGAATGCGCCCACGCCCGGCAGGACGAGCTTCTCCGCCGCCGCAATTCGTTCTGCATCATGCGTGACCTCCACTTCTGCACCACTATGGAGGAGCGCTTTTTCCACGCTGAAGAGGTTTCCTACGCCGTAATCAATGACCGCAATCATGCAAATCCTCCTATAAAACACCCTTGCTCGACGGCACGCCTTTAACGCGCGGATCCTTTGCGACGGCAAGGCGCAGCGCATGAGCGAGCGCCTTGAAGATCGCTTCGATCTTATGATGCGTATTCCTGCCATAGAGCACCTTGGCATGAAGCGTGATGCCGGCATTGAAGGCAAAGGCGCGCAAAAATTCCTCCGTCAGCTCCGTATCGTAGCTGCCGATGACGGGCGTCATCTCGCCCCCATCATAGACGAGGTATGCCCTGCCGCTGATGTCGAGCGTCACGAAGGCGAGCGCTTCATCCATAGGCAAGTAGAATGACCCGTAGCGTGCAATGCCCGCCTTGTCGCCCAGAGCCTCGCGAAACGCCTGTCCCAAGGCGATGCCGATGTCCTCGACGGAATGATGTCCGTCCACATCAGTATCGCCATGACAAAGGATTTCCAAGTCAAAAAGTCCATGCACGGCGAAAAGGGTCATCATGTGGTCGAAGAAGCCGATTCCCGTCTTGATGGAGCACTTGCCTGTGCCGTCAAGGCCGATGCGAAGCGCGATTTCCGTTTCGTTTGTCTTTCTCTTGACCTCGGCTTGGCGCATGTCAGTCCTTCCTCTCCTTGCTGCGCAGACGCACGGCATTGGCGTGGGCATGCAGCCCCTCCGCCTCCGCCAGACGTATGATGTCCGCCTCCACATCATGCAGGGCGTCCTTCGTATAGGAAATGATGCTCGTGCGCTTCATGAAGGTCTCGACGTTGAGCACGGAATAGAATCTCGCCGTGCCGCCCGTCGGCAATACATGGTTGGGACCCGCGAAGTAATCGCCCAAGGGTTCCGGAGAATATGCGCCGAGGAAAACGGCTCCCGCATGGCGCACATAGGGCAGAAGCTCGAACGGCTGCTTCGTCAGAAGTTCCATGTGCTCAGGCGCGGAAATGTTCGCGTATTCCAACGCTTCCATGATGTCATCGGCGATGACGATGAGACCGTTGTTCTCGATGGACGCTCTGGCGATATTTTCCCTCGGCAGCCCTTTCAGCTGTTCCTCCAGCAGAGCCTCGACCTCATGCGCGAGCTTTGCGCTCGTCGTGATGAGGATGCTTGACGCTAGAGTGTCATGCTCCGCCTGACTCAGCATATCGGCTGCCGTATAGGCGGGATCTGCCGTCTCGTCGGCGACGATAAGGATCTCGCTCGGGCCGGCCAGCATGTCGATGTCACAATGGCCGTAAACAGCTTTCTTCGCGAGCGTGACGAAGATGTTGCCAGGGCCCGTGATCTTGTCGACGCGCGGAATCGTCGCAGTGCCGTAGGCCATGGCGGCGATCGCTTGCGCGCCGCCGATCTTGTAGACCTTGGACACACCCGCAATCTTCGCAGCGAGAAGCACATAGGGATTGATCTTGCCGTTTTTCGGCGGCACCATCATGATGATCTCGCCGACGCCTGCGACGGCAGCCGGAACAGCGTTCATCAAGACGGAGGACGGATACGCCGCCGTGCCGCCCGGCACATAGATGCCCGCGCGGTCGAGCGGAATCAGCGACTGCCCGAGAATCGAGCCTTTTTCGCGGTACGTCAGCCATGAATTTGATTTTTGTTCTTCGTGGTAGCTACGCACATTGTGCGCGGCTCTTTCCAACGATGCGACGATTGCCGGGTCTGCATTTTTTTCCGCTTCGGCAAACTCCTCTTCCGATACTCGAAAATCTTCAGGAGAAAAATCCGTGCCGTCGATGAGCTTCGTGTACTTGATAACAGCTTCATCGCCATGACGGCGCACGTCCTCGACGATGCGCACGGCGACTTCCGATGCCGTGAGATCGGCACCGAAGATCTTTCGGTTCGCCTCGCGAATCTTTGGATTGAGCTGCACTTCATCGAAGGGCGGCTTCACCAAGAGCTTCCGTATTTTATCTTTACCGAGCTCTTTTGCCGATACAATCTTCATGATTTTGCTTCCCCGCTTTCCAACGCACTGCGCAAATCTTCGACCAGGCGATAGATCCGCTCAAACTTCAGCTTGTAGCTCACGCGATTGACGATGAGCCGCGCCGTCGCATCCATGATGTGCGCGATTTCCTCAAGATTGTTCTCCTTGAGCGTCGTGCCCGTTTCCACGATGTCCACGATGCTCTCGGAAAGCCCGACCAAGGGGCCAAGCTCGATGGATCCGTTGAGCTTGATGTATTCCATCTGCATGCCTTTTTTTGTAAAAAACTGCTCAGCTATATGAGGAAACTTCGTGGCGACGCGCGTATGCGCATAGTCGGCGAGTTTTGCTCTCCTCTGCCCTTTATCGACCGCCATCATCAGATGGCACTTGCCGAAGCCGAGGTCGAGGACTTCATAAACGTCCTTTTCCGCTTCCGCGAGGACGTCCTTGCCTATGACGCCGATGTCTGCCGCACCGTATTCGACATACGTCGGCACGTCCGCCGTCTTCGCGACGATGAAACGAATCTTCTTCTCCTCATTGGAAATGATGAGCTTGCGCGATTTCTCTTCCAGTCCCTCCGCCGTATAGCCGACGCGGGAAAAAAGCTCTTTGGACAGAGCAAAAAGCTTGCCCTTCGGAAAAGCAATCGTCAAGTAGTCCTTTCCGTTTATATCCATCAATTACACCTCGAATCACTAAGGAAGCGCTGATAAAACGAGGTCGCCCGGACGTGTGAAGATGGGCGGTTGAATTTATCAGTGCTTTCACTAATTCAGACTG
>ERZ772967.1345-NODE-1345-length-17188-cov-4.094963_pt1 | contig 17188 bp, 15 predicted proteins | sample MGYA00511677_ERZ772967 | MGnify/ENA primary metagenome ERZ772967 (study PRJEB29015, sample SAMEA2737931) | human oral metagenome | biome: human oral; feature: human-associated habitat; material: dental | place: China | collected 2146 ...
GGTGGAGTGTAGCGATGCAATAACGAATAATGAACGAAGAAACGACGAAGGAAAGACGAAGGAAAGACGAAGGAAAGACGAAGAAACAACGAAGAAAAGACGAAGAAACGGAGAAGGAATAGCGAAGAAACAATAAAGCAAAAGAGAATTTTAAATAAAGCAAAAACGAAAAAATAAAAGCATATGAAACGAGTAAATCTATTTTTAATGGCAATGTGTTTGACAGCTTTTGTAGGCTGTAGCAAACAATCGAGCGATATTCCTGAGGTGACCATTGATAAAACCAAAGTGATGCGATGGGATTTTAAAACGCTTGACGGTTGGTTATTAGGTAATCAGGACGAGGATTACCCACAAGGGAAGGACAAAGAAACTTATGCCAAAGTGGTAAGTGATTCTTATGCCGAAGATGGTTGGGCACTGAAAATATGGACGAAAGCTCATACTGAACAACGCAAAAAACAAAAAACAGTACACCGTTACGGGGCAGGTATTTACACTTGGCGCGCTTACATTCCGCCGATGGAAACAGGTGCTTGGGCAAGTATAGGCTCTTTCTTGTATAACAGTGAGGGGCACGAAATAGATTTTGAAGTAGGCTCAGGTGATGCTAAACGCAGGAAGAAGTTGGGCGCAAAAGAGGGGCAGGTAGTGGTGTTTATGACCAGCCAGAATAATCCTTGGAAGCAAAATGCTGAGGTGCTTATAGACAGCGACCAATGGCATACTTTTCAGATTAAATTAGCTATCAATCCGCAGAATAACCATTATATTGCTACGTGGCTCATCGATGGGGTGCAACACCTTCATACGGAGCTCAACTATGGGCAACAGTATCCTTTTCGTATCTTTTGCAGTGTAGAGAATATAGATTTTATAGGCGACCGTATTCCTACCAGAGACCATTATGCCTTGTGGGATTATGTGACATATGAACCTTTTAGTAATGCTATTGAGCCTGTAAATCCCGATAAAGACTAACGCTTTTTTCTTATTGAAATAACATATAGGAACAAGAAAGATTTAAAATATGAGAAAATCAATTATTATTTTGTTTTTAATCATAGGGGGGGTATTAGTTTCTTGTAAAAAAGACGAACTTTTTATCCCTAAGAAAGAAGACCCTATTCCCCCTAAAAAAGAAGACCCTTTTGTCCCTCCGTATCAGAGTAATCTTACCGATTTTGAGGTGTCTTTGAGCAAGACGAATAACCTTCGTGCGGAAGTAACTGCAACTTTCAGCGGAGAAACGTCCTTCCATATAGCTTATTGGGAAGTGAACCATCCGGAACAAGTACAGCAAACCAATACCTATCAGGGCAAAGGAATAGAACGTAAAACGCTATTGTTCCTCAAACCCGATAGGCAATACAGTTGCCAAATCATTACCGAGAAAGGAGATAAGTCGGCAGTGAAAACTTTTAAAACAAAAAGTGTGGAGGCTTTTCTTCCTAATGCAACATTACTGATAGACGACCTAAAAGAAGATATAGGCGGTTATTTTTTTGCAAATGCCCGTATGAATGGTACAAAAGCCATCTATCTGACAGATACTAAAGGAGTAGTAGTATGGTATGAGCAAGTGCCCGAAGAGCCTTTGGTCGTAAATTACGATGCACAGCGTCAGCAGTTTTACATTCTTACCAATCCTGCTTACCCTGTTGGAAGTCCTTATACTTTCAATGCTAAAAGTATTAAAATTATAGACCTCTTTGGGGAGGTAGTATTTCAAAAAGACTTTGCTACTGTTCCTGCACTTAACGGACGGGAAGTGCATCACGAGTGTCGCCCTATGCCCGATGGCAGTATAGGATTAGTAACCTATATTGATAAAACTTTCGACCTCACTGCACAAGGCGGTACAACTACCGATATTGTAAAAGGTGATGGTTTTGTGATTATGAATAGAAGAGGAGAAATCACCCAGCAATGGAGTTGTTTTGATTATGTAGACCCCACTACCGACCCTAATATAAAAATACAAGGAGTAAAAAAAGATTGGCTACACGCCAACTCCTTTAACTACGATAGCGAAGGTAATTACTATATGACGTTTAATCGTTATGGAGAACTTTGGAAAATTAACGGTAAAACAGGGAAGTTACTATATCGCATAGGCGAAAATGGCACCATAAAACCTGAGAAAAAATACTTTACTCACGGAATGCACTGTGCTAACCCGAAAGCACCTAACGAGGTGTTAGTGATTGACAATGCGCGTTCAGATTCCGATACGGGCTCAAGAGCTATTTTGTATAAAGTAAATGAACAAAGCAAAACAGTAACAGTTCCTATGGCAGTAGCTCTTCCCAAAGATTTATCCTCATCAAACCGTAGCAATGCCCAATTTATAGGTGAGGACTTGTTACTAATCACGTTGAGTACCAAAAAACAAATTATCATTACCGACCGCAACGAAACACCCACCATAAAACGTTCTTTTATGTTGCCTTTTACTTTCTATAGAGCACAATATATCCCAACTATTAAATATTAAAAATCAAACCGCCACCAATGAAAAAACTTATATTTAGTTTAGTAACACTATGTCTTATGGCTTGTAAAGGCACTGAGCCTGTAATTCATTACGAGGTAATTCCGCTACCACAATCCATTAGTTATACCCATCAGAAACCTTTTGAGCTCGATGCTCAAACCGTGATTACCTATCCACAAGATGATGCCTTACTACAAAGGAATGCCCAATTCCTCGCCTCTTATCTTAAAGAAATCACAGGGCTAACCCTTACCACTGAGCCCAATGTGAACAGTGGAAAGGTTATTCGTCTTAAAACCGACCTTAAAAAACCTAACCAAGAGGCTTATCAACTTACCGTAACAAGTGAGCAAATTACTATTGATGGAGCAAGTCCCGCAGGTGTGTTCTACGGCATACAAACTTTGCGCAAGTCGATTGACGTAACAGAACCTAAATCCTTAGCGTTCCCTACGGCTGTGATAGACGATGCGCCTCGCTTTGCCTATCGGGGAATGCATTTTGATGTGAGCAGGCATTTCTTTACAGTAGATTTTATCAAGCAGTACATTGATATACTCGCACTTCATAACCTCAATAAGTTCCATTGGCACCTCACCGACGACCAAGGGTGGCGTATAGAAATCAAAAAATACCCTCGCCTTACTGAGGTAGGTTCAACACGCAAAGAAACGCTTATTGGGCATTTGCTCAAAGATAAACCCCACCAATTTGATGGTAAGCCTTATGGTGGGTTCTACACCCAAGAACAGATTAAAGAGATTGTAAAATACGCCCAAGACCGCTATATTACGATTATTCCCGAGGTAGATATACCTGGACATACCTTAGCTGTGCTCACGGCTTACCCTGAGTTGGGTTGTACAGGCAAGGACTGTGCAGTAGGTACCAAATGGGGCGTGTTCGACGATGTACTTTGCGCCGGCAATGAGGCTTCTTATGAGTTCTTAGAAGGCGTATTCGACGAAATTACCGAACTTTTCCCCTCTAAATATATTCATATAGGAGGTGATGAGTGTCCTAAAACACGTTGGAAAGAGTGCCCTAAATGTCAGGCTAAAATTAAAGCATTGGGCTTAAAAGGCGACGGTGAACACACTGCCGAACAGAAACTACAAGGCTATGTGGTATCGCGCGTAGAGCAGTTCCTCAAGAAGAAAGGTAGAGAGGTAATAGGCTGGGACGAGATTTTGGAGGGAGATAACATTTCACAAGACGCGATTGTAATGTCGTGGCGAGGTACCGAAGGAGGCATCGCCGCAGCACAACGCCACAACCGTGCTATTATGACTCCGCATTACAGTTTGTATTTCGACTATAACCAAGGCGAAGACCCTAGTAAAGAACCACTGTCCATAGGTGAATACCTTCCCGTGAAAAAAGTGTACGACTACGAACCTATCGACCCTAAACTCACTCCCGAACAAGGTAAATACATCTTAGGAGCACAAGCTAATTTGTGGACAGAGTACATCGCGAGTCCTGCGCACGCCCAGTATATGCTCTTGCCGCGTTTGGCTGCCTTAGCTGAGGTACAATGGACAGCCCCAGAGAAAAAGAACTATGCCGACTTTTTGAAGCGTTTAGGCAACTTACTCAATTACTACCAAAAAGAGGGATATCATTATGCCAAACACATCTTGGGTGTTACCCCTGTCATTCAGCCCGCTCCTAAGAAAGATGGTATTCAGGTAGAACTCCTCACCGTAGGCGATGGTAAGGTGTACTACACCACCGATGGCACTACTCCTGATGCTACCAAAACGCTTTATACCCATCCTATCAAACTCAGCAACGAGGTGCTGTTAAAAGCAGTAGCTGTGCATAAAGATACCATAAGCGGAGTGTTTAGCTACCAGTCGTTATTTAATAAGGCTACTTACAAGCCTATACAATTACTCACTGAAACTAATCCTAAATACACTTTTGGAGGGGCTACTGCCTTAGTAGATGCCCAAATAGGTGAAGATTCTTATATCGATGGGCATTGGGTGGGCTTCCCTGGTCGAGTGGGAGTAGAAGCAGTGATTGATTTGGGTAAAGACGAAGAAATTAGCAATCTCAAAACAGGTTCTTTGTCCGATACGCCTAACTGGATATTCCCAGCCTCAGAAGTTGCTATTTACAGCTCTGCTGATGGAAAAAACTTTCAGCTCATCACTCAGCAACCTTTGAAGATAGCCCAGAAGACCGACCCTATCAAGCGTGTGCCTATCAGTTTGAACTTTGCTAAAACTAAAACTCGCTATGTGAAAGTAGTGCTCAAAGGTACTGTAATCCCTGAATGGCACGAGGGTAAAGGCACACCAGCCTTATTGTTTGTAGATGAAATCCAACTGATGTAAAAATATATATTTTTCATATGTAATATTGCTTTTATTTAAAATTTGTGTACTTTTGCACATCGTAAAGACGCGACTACAAAACGCGTCTTTACTTTTTAGTATGCAAAAACCTTTAATATTAGTAACAAACGACGACGGTATTACCGCTCCTGGTATCCGTTATCTGATAGACATAATGAAAGAATTAGGCGAAGTAGTGGTAGTAGCCCCTGATTCGCCACAGAGTGGTAAAGGGCACGCCGTTACCCTCGATACTACTATGTACTGCGACCCTATGCCTTCACATAACGGAGCTACTCGCGAATACGCTTGTAGTGGTACACCTGCCGACTGTGTGAAAATAGCCAAACACGAAGTGCTGAACGGTCGTCTGCCCGATCTCTGTGTGAGTGGTATCAATCACGGTTCCAATGCTTCTATCAACGTGATATATTCAGGAACGATGAGTGCTGCTATCGAGGCGGGTACTGAGGGCATTCCTGCTATTGGTTTTTCATTATTAGACTCCAGTTGGAATGCCGACTTTTCGCAAGCGCGCTCTTATATCAAAAGTATTGCTGAAAAAGTACTCGCTAATGGGTTGCCCAAAGGAACAGTGCTGAATGTGAATATACCTAATATCAAGAAGGAAGAAATAAAAGGCGTAAAAGTATGCCGTCAAGCACGTTCGCGCTGGATAGAAAGTTTTGACAAACGTGTGAACCCGCAAGGGAGAGTGTACTACTGGATGACAGGTACTTTTGTGAATGAAGACCAAGGTACTGATACTGACCAATGGGCTCTCGAAAACGGCTATATTTCAGTAGTGCCTATTCAATTTGACCTTACGGCTCACCAAAATATTCAAGAGTTAAAGCAATGGGATTTTTAAATATAAATCAAAAACGCAAAGACCAAATCATTGGTTTTATAGCAGGTATTGTTGTAAACGTAATAGGGGTGATAGCCTATGTGCTTATTTTCTCTAAATTTAGTATTGCTACTACCTTGCAAGATGCCTATTACAAGAGATATTTAGGGAAACTCATACTCTTAGGAGCCCTGTTAGACCTTGCTATCTTCTTCTTTTTTATCAATCGTTATGAAAACGAACGCGCACGTGGTGTACTTATCGCTTCGTGCGTATTAGCCTTTATAATTCTGCTATTACAATTCACTTAAAATTAAATACAATGAGAATCAGAGAATATGTAGTTTTCTTATACCGTATCTTCTTGGTATACTTATTTTATGCCATTGCACGTGGTTTGTTTATCTATATGAATCGCGGACTGATGGGTGATTATAACACATCCGACCTTTTCTATTATGGATTGGCGTTTGATAACTGTGCTATAATGTACACTAATTTGCTGTTCATACTGCTCAGTTTACTACCTTTGTGGGTAAATACCCATAAGAAGTTTCAGAAAGTAGTTTTTTGGTCGTACTTTATACCTAATACGATTGCTTATGCCACCAATTTTATTGATATGGCATACTACCCTTTTAGCAAGTCTCGCCTTACTTCGGCATCGTTTGCAGTTATAGAACACGAAAACAACAAAATGAAAATATTCAGTAGCTTTTTAGGAGGCTATTGGTATATGTTCGTAGGCTTCTTTTTACTGATAGCTCTTTGGGTTTTCCTTTATAAACGCGTGAAAAACGTCGAAGTGCCTATTGCTCAAAAGAAATCTTATTTTGGTTGGTCTGCTGTATTTTTCTTAGGCTTCGGTACTCTGATAATGATGGCTATACGAGGCGGTGGTTTTACTTCGGATACACGCCCTATCAATATGCTCGATGCTAGCCGACACGTAAATACAGCTCCTCAGGCTGATGCGATATTAAACACGCCTTTTTGTCTCATTCGCAGTATCGGTAAGAACAAAGGATTTAAAGAATATCACTTTGTAGATGAAGCCTACATCAATGAGAGTTTAAAACCTATTAAGCAGTACAACCGCGAAGTGGCTACCAAGCCCAATGTCGTCCTCTTTATTTTAGAAAGTTTCGGCAAAGAGTATTGGGGCTGTATGAATACTAAAACCCATATTCCTGACTTTAAGTCGTATACTCCCTTTTTAGACTCGCTCTCCGTTCATTCTTTTGTGCTCGACAATGCTTATTGCACAGGACGTCAGTCAATACACGGAATGTCGTCAATGCTGGCAGGAATCCCCACAATGCAGGTAGCTTATACCTCTTCGCCTTTTGCCCAACAAAAAGTGCAATCAATAGTTTCAATAGCCAAAGAAATGGGCTACGATACCTCTTTCTTCCATTCAGCACCCAATGGTTCTATGGGATTCTTAGGTTTTTCTAATATCTTAGGTTTCGACCATTATTATGGTAAAAATGAGTACAATAACGATGCTGATGACGATGGACACTGGGGAATTTGGGACGAACCTTTTTTCCAATATATGTGCAGGACTTATTCTCAAAAGAAACAACCTTTCTTAGGCACTATTTTCACACTCTCCTCCCACCACCCTTTTCAAATTCCTAAGCAATATGAGGGCAAATTCCCTAAAGGCAACTTAGAAATTCACCAATGTATTGGCTATACCGATTACGCTCTCAAACAATTCTTTGAATGTGCTAAAAAACAACCTTGGTATAACAATACTATCTTTGCTTTTGTCAATGACCACCCTAACCAAATCTATTACGACCTTTACAAAGAGCCTATTACAGGCAAAGGAGCGGCAATTATGTTCTACAGCCCTAACCCTAATTTGGTGCCAAAGGGGGTAAATTCAGATATTACTCAGCAAATAGATATTTATCCTTCGTTAGTAGACCTAATGGGTTACCATAAGCCTTTCCGCTCTTGGGGGCGCAGTGTGTTTGCCAATCTTCCTGATGAAACGCCTCGTGCTTTTATCTCCGATGCGCTTATGTATCAAATGATGCAAGGAAACTATCTCTATATCCTTGATGAAAATGGCAAGGTCAATGGCATCTATAAAAAAGAAGATGGAGGACTTAAGGATAATCTATTAGGAAAAGAAGACAATGTCGAAATACAAAAGGGTATCAAAGACCTGAAAGCCTTTATGCAGGATTATATGGATAGAATTATTAATCATAAATTAGGTGCCAGCGGTACAAGCAAATAAATTAGCAAATGAAAAAGCGCGATGTTTCAAATGATAAACATCGCGCTTTTTTATGGTGAATTGCCTTTTGCCCTTATGAGGTTATTCGAGGGTCATTAGGTATTTTTCGGCATCGAGGGCAGCCATACAGCCTGAACCTGCGGCTGTAATAGCTTGGCGGTAACGGGTATCGGCAGCATCGCCCGCTACGAATACACCCGCTACATTGGTAAGAGAAGTACCTGGTACGTTCTTGATATAGCCTACTTCATCAGTCTCAATATAAGGTTTAAACACATCGGTATTAGGTTTATGACCTATAGCAACAAAGAAGCCTGTAATAGGGATTTCATTTGTTTCATTAGTTTTATTATTGCGCACCTTAATAGCTGTAACTACTTGTCCGTCACCGATAATTTCTTCTGTTTCGGTATTGAAGAGTACATTTATTTTTTCGTTTTTCAATACGCGCTCTTTCATAATTTGAGAGGCACGGAACTCATCGCGGCGTACGAGCATTGTAACTTTGGCACAGATATTGGCTAAATATAGTGCTTCTTCGCAAGCAGAATCGCCTGCTCCTACGATAGCTACCTCTTGATTGCGGTAGAAAAAGCCATCGCATACAGCACAAGCTGACACGCCTCCTCCTGTTTGTAGATAGTGTTGCTCAGAAGGTAATCCTAAATATTTAGCAGAAGCCCCTGTAGCAATGATTACTGCATCGGCGTGGAGTTCTTTGTCGTCTACCCATACTTTGTGAGGTTGAGCAGAAAAGTCGACTTTAGTAATCCACCCATTGCGAATGTCTGTGCCGAAACGTTTAGCTTGTTGTTCTAATTGCATCATCATTTCTGTACCCATTACCCCCTCAGGATAGCCAGGGAAGTTTTCTACCTCATTGGTAGTAGTAAGTTGTCCGCCAGGTTGTTCGCCTTGGTAAAGCACAGGGTTAAGATTGGCGCGAGAGGCATAAATAGCGGCTGTGTAGCCAGCAGGGCCTGATCCTATGATGAGGCATTTTATTTTTTCAATGTTTGCCATATTAGTTTATCTTTTTTTAATTAATGGCGCAAAGATAGTGTATAATTATCAAATTAACAAATTAGAAGATTCGCAAATTAGAAAATAGGTAAATTTGGCATAATCATTGCTTGTGAAAGAGTATGATTAGGAGTAGGGGCGATAGAGGTAAAAAGTGCTTTTTGTATACTATTGAAAATCAGTGTTATATGGGTTTGATGATGGAAAAAATGAGTTTTTAGGGTTAAAAAAAAGCTAAAAATGAATGTTATTTCATTTAAAACTCCTATATTTGCGCCTTGCATAGAATAGCGTATGTACAGATTTATACACATTACATTGATACTATTGGCGATGCATATGGCATCGGCACAGCAACACGAAATCGGTGTTTTCTTAGGTGGAAGCAACCCCATTTCAGATGTTGGTAGAACCTATTATTTATATCCTAACAAAATCGCTTTTGGTGGGATATATAAATGGAATTTCCACGAACGTATGGCAGTTCGTGTGCAGGTTACTAAGTCCGAACTTAGAGCTAACGACGTCCAATCCGATATCCCTGGTAAACGCAACCGAGGGTTCGCTTATTCAAGTGATATTACCGATTTGGCAGTAGGCACCGAGTTCAATTTCTTTAGCTACAGAATCGGCAATTTGCTCGATATGCCTATGACCCCCTATGTGTTTGTAGGTATAGCTGGGCTTTGGCACGACGATTTGTACTTCGACCCCTCCTCTCCCAAACCCGTTGAAGCTACCGATACTACACGTCGCGACTTCGATGTGGCTGTGCCCGTAGCTTTCGGTTTTAAAGCTAAAATCACTCGAAGGCTTGTTTTAGGAGGTGAAGTAGCTTTCCGTTTTGCCCTTACTAATAACGTCGATGGTAGTGCGCCCGAAAGAAAATCCTTTACATTCGGTAACATAGGAAGAAGTTACGACTGGTACGCCTTCTCAGGTCTTACCCTTACCTACACCTTCGGCGAATGGCCTTGCTATTGTAGATAATTTCACTTAAAACCAATGGAGATTACGAACTATCCAAAGCATCTGGCTATTATAATGGACGGTAATGGGCGTTGGGCAAAAAAACAAGGTCTGCTCAGAGCTTATGGTCACGAAAAGGGAGTGCAAACTGTGCGACAAGTAGTGGAATATTGTGTGGAACACCGTATTCCATACCTCACCCTTTTTGCCTTTTCTACCGAAAATTGGAAACGACCCGCCTTAGAAGTAAAAGCCCTAATGGAGCTATTGGTAAAGTTCCTGAAAAAGGAAGTTGATAATTTGCACAAGAATAATGTACGCCTCAAAACCATTGGCAATTTAGACCGTTTCCCTCCTAAACCACGCGAAGCCCTACTTGCTTCTATCGATAAACTCAAAAACAATACAGGGCTTACCCTTACCTTAGCCCTCAACTATGGAGCACGTGAAGAAATCCTAACTGCTATAAAAGAAATTGCAGCAAAAGTAAAAGAAGGCACACTTATTGCTAATACAATTACCGAAACAACACTACAAAAACACCTATACACCTACGACTTACCCGATGTAGACTTACTTATCCGCACCAGCGGTGAGGAGCGCATCAGCAATTTTTTATTATGGCAAATAGCCTATGCCGAACTCTATTTTACTGAAGTATTATGGCCTGATTTCACAAAAAAACACTTAGAAGAAGCCCTATCAAACTATCAAAATAGAGAAAGACGATTTGGAAAAACAAGCGAACAACTTACGTAAAACTATGCTGAAAAAATTTTTATTGCTTGCTTTCTTGGCTTTTGTAAGCCTTGTAAGTGCACAAGAAGAAGATAGAATATCATTAGGAAAAGGAAGAAAATATACAATTGGTGGCATTGAAGTTACTGGCGCAAAACGTTATAACGAACAAACTATCCTCACTACTTCGGGTTTGAAAGTAGGTGATGTAATCGAAATCCCCAGTGAAAAATTCAGCTCCATCATTCATAAGCTATGGGGCTATAAGTTGTTTAGCGATATTAATATTTATATCAAGCGCGTAGAAGGTGATACCGTATTCTTAGAGTTAGCTATCAAAGAAACACCTTCATTAGTCGATGTAAAAGTAACAGGTATCGGACAGAAAAAAGCTGAAACCCTCCTTAAAGATGCCGAAATTAAAAAAGGAGTAAAGGTAAACGAAAGCCTTATTGCTAATACTAAAAACTATATCACTAATAAATATCGAAAAGATGGTTATCTCAACACCAAAGTAACTATCGATACCAAAATAGATACTACCGATGCCAATGGTGTAGATATGCTTATTCACATCGATAGAGGTAATAAGGTAAAAGTCGATAAAATTACTTTTGAAGGCAATCAGCAATTTACCTCAGCCAAGTTGCGCAAGAAGCTCAAAAAGACAAAACAAGTGCGTTTCGGTCGTTTCTGGAAACGCTCCAAATATGTTAAGAAAGACTACGACGAAGATTTAACAAACCTCGTAGATTTCTATAAAGAAAAAGGCTATCGCGATGCTCGTGTGGTAAACGATACGCTTATTAAAAATAAGGACGGTAACGTAAGTCTTAATATAGCAGTAGAAGAAGGAAAGCGTTATTATTTCGGTGATATCCGCTTTTTAGGAAACTCAGTCTATAACGACCGTGTGCTCAATCAAGTATTGGGTATCAAAAAAGGCGATGTATATAACGGAGTATTGCTCAAAAAACGCATCCAAGACAATACCAAACCCGATGCCGAAGATATAACCAACTTATATCAAAATAGTGGTTATCTCTTCTCGCAAATACACCCAGTAGAAACCTCAGTGGTAAATGATACTATCAATTTCGAAATACGCGTGGTAGAAGGCAAACCTGCTTATTTTAATAAAATATCAGTAACAGGTAACGAAAAGACTAACGACTATGTAATTTATCGCGAGTTGCGCACACGTCCTGGTTATCTATATAGCAAAGATGCCGTAGTGCGTACCGTTCGTGAGTTAGGACAGTTGCAACTATTCGATGCTCAAAACATCAATCCAGAGTTTAAAAATGCCGACCCTAATGCAGGAACCGTAGATATAGAATATAAACTCACCGAAACAGGTTCAAGCCAAGTGCAGTTGCAAGGAGGGTACGGTGGAGGCTCATTCATAGGTACACTTGCCCTTTCATTCAATAACTTTTCTATTCGCAACTTGTTCAACCCCAAAGCCTATCGCCCAGTGCCTATGGGCGACGGTCAAGCACTATCACTCAGTTTCCAAATAAGTAGATACTATCGCACTTATGGGTTTTCATTCACCGAACCTTGGATGGGAGGTAAACAGCCTGTGCAGTTCTCAGTGTCATTCAGTAGAACCGAACAGTTCGGGTATAGTTACAGGAGCTATGATGTAGATAAGAGTAAACGTGTGTATATCACGGGAATAAGCGTAGGTTTAGCCAAACGTTTGAGAGTCCCCGATGATTATTTCCAAATCGCTCATACTTTAAGCTATCAGCATTATGATTTGAAGAATTATCCTAATTTAGGACTCTTTACTTTTAAAGATGGTAACTCTAATTCATTAGCTTATACTATTTCGCTATCGCGTAACTCAAGTGGTCCTAACCCTATCTATCCAATGTCAGGAAGTAGCTTTACAATTAGTGCGAAGCTTACCCCTCCTTACTCATTGTTCAATAAGGTAGATTATGGTAAACTACTTGAAGAACGAGAAACAGCTTCTACCAATAAAGATTCTGATAGAATAGCACAAATAGACCAAGAGCGTTTTCACTGGTTAGAGTTTTATAAGCTTAAATTTACCTCAGCTTGGTATACCAATATTTACAGTAAATTTGTATTAAAGTTTGGTGCTGATTTTGGTTATTTAGGAGCTTATAACAGCAAACGCGGTATAGTACCTTTTGAACGTTTCTTTATGGGAGGCGATGGCTTAGGCTATTACTCTATGGACGGACGTGAAAACATACAAATGCGCGGGTATGAAAACTATGCCCTTTCCGCCGATGATGGCGAGACTGTGTTTAACAAGTTCTCTCTGGAATTGCGTTATCCTATTACTCTTAAACCAATGGCTTCTATCTATGGCTTAGTATTTGCCGAAGGAGGTAATGTACACAATGGATTAGAGAACTTTAATCCTTTCCAGATTAAGCGTTCAGCAGGTTTAGGATTGCGACTCTTTATGCCACAGTTCGGTATGCTGGGTATTGACTTTGGGTATGGTTTCGATAACCCTGCCAATAGCAATAACCGCAGTGGCTGGCAAACACACTTTATTTTTGGACAACAATTCTAATTTTTGGCACGATATTTTCTTTTATGAAAAGAGAAGGCTAAAAAGTAGTATATACATTTGATAAATGTTATGAACAAACTACAAGCGTTATTTATAGTACTATTGTGTAGTGCCTGTTTTACTTATGCACAAAAGCCATCTCGTATTGGCTATGTGGATATGGATTACATATTATCACACCTCGAAGATTATAAAGTAGCAAGCCAGCAGTTTGCCTTACAAGTAGAGCAATGGGAAGCTGAAATAGCCAAACGCCAAGAAAAGATAAAGGCTGAAAAAGATAAGTTAGAAGCTGAGAAAGCTTTGCTTACTCCCGAGCTTATCAAAGATAAAGAAGAAGAAATAGCTCTGTTGGAATACAACCTGAATGCCTATAAACAGCAGAAGTTTGATGCTAAGCAAGGAGAGTATATCACCCAAAAGTTTATGCTTGCTAAGCCTATCCAAGACCAAGTGTTTAATATAGTGCAAGAGATAGGCAAGATGCGTAAATACGACTTTATCTTTGAAAAGAGTGACGCCACTATGTTATTCTCTAATGAGCAACATAACTTGAGTAAAGTAGTGCTTCGTGCCTTGAAGAAGAAAGACAATGCCGAAGATAGGAACAAAGATATGGCTCAGCTCTTAAAAGAAAGCTATGATTTTGAGTTTGTAGAAGAACGCGTTAAGAAACGTAAAGAAGCTGAAAAAGCACGTGAGCAACGCCGAGTACAATACGAACAAGAACGTTTGCGCAAAACAGAAGAAATGAAGCAACAGCGCGAACAGCTCAAAGCAAAACGCGAGAAAGAGCAAGCCGAGCGTCAGCAGAAGTTCCAACAAGAACGAGATGCCCTTAAAGCGCAACGCGAAAAAGAACAAGCTGAGCGTCAGCAGAAGTTCCAACAACAGCGCGATTCTATAAAGGCACAACGCGACAAAGAACAAGCCGAACGCCAACAGAAGTTACAAGAACAGAAAGAACAGCGTGAGAAGGAAATAGCTGAACGCCAAAAGAAACTTGAAGGACAAAGGGTGCAACGTGAAAAAGAACAAGCCGAGCGCCTTAAAAAACAACAAGAGGCGAGAACACAAACGCCTACAACAAATCAGTAAAAATTTTTAAATAACTAATATTACAAACAGATGATGAGAAACATTAGAACGTTGATGATTGCATTGGCTCTATTCTTAGGAGCTACTACAATGCTTACTGCACAAGTGAAAATCGCTCATATTGATGTGCAAAAACTTTTAGAAGAAATGCCTGAAAGAAAATCAATAGAGTCACAATTAAAGAAAATGGAGCAAGGATATATGAACGATATTCAAGCAGCTATTAAAGAATTGCAAGCTAAGGCTCAAAAGTATCAGAATGAAGCTGCTGCTCTTACAGAGGCACAACTTAAAGCTCGTGAAGCAGAATTCCTCAAAAAATCAGAGGAAATTAAAACTATGGAAGAAAATATCCGTAAAACACAACAAACTGCTGCTGAGAATTTACAGAAAAAGCAACAAGAATTGGTAGAGCCATTGCTTAAAAAGGTAAAAAGCTCTATTGAGAAAATTGCTAAGCAAAGAGGACTTCAGTACGTATTGGATTCAAGTGCAGGCTCAAGCGTGATTGTAGCTACAGGAGATGACCTTTACAGTACAGTTAAAAAGGACTTAGGATTTTAGTTCGTAGGTTTTTAAAATTATTAGATATTTTTTCTTATGAAAAGTGTTCGCTAAGTGAACACTTTTTTTTATTTTTGCAACTGAAAAGAACCTTATTTTAAAATGACTCACTCAACATCACGCACAGCACCTATTGGTTTGTTTGACTCTGGAGTAGGGGGGACTACTATCTGGAAAGAAGTAAACGCACTAATGCCTAATGAGAATACCCTGTTTATAGCAGATAATAAAAATGCTCCTTATGGTGAGAAGACTAAGGAAGAAATCATTGCATTATGCGATGCCAATACGCGTTTTCTGTTAGAAAATAATGCAAAAATTATAGTAGTAGCGTGCAATACGGGTACTACCAATGCTATATCGTATTTGAGGAATAAATATAAAGAAGTACCTTTTATAGGAATAGAACCTGCTATAAAACCTGCGAGTTTGCAGAGTGTTACTAAGAAAATAGGGGTATTAGCAACCCGCAGTACACTTGCCAGCGACCTTTTTGCTAAAACCAGTGAGCACCTTAAACAAGAAGGACAAGTGGAAATTATAGAGCAAGTAGGGGAGGGGCTAGTAGACCTTATAGAAGCGGGACGTATAAAAAGTCCTGAAATGACGCTATTATTACGCAAATACCTCTTACCTATGGTTGCCGAAGGGATTGATTATTTGGTGTTAGGTTGCACTCATTACCCTTATTTGTTACCACAAATACAAGAGCTCATTCCTCCACACATAAAGGTAATAGATTCGGGGTATGCGGTAGCTAAACAAACGCGCAATATACTTTCTCAGCATCATTTACTGAACGATGATGCTACTGCAGAGGCACAACACCTTTGGCTTGCTAATGGCAAGGTAGAAGTATTGCAACAGTTTGCGCCCAAGAATGTCGAACACTTGAAAATTTCTACTTTCTAATATCTATCTTTAAAAACTATTTCTTGGGAATCCTGATATAATACGCTTTACCATCTATATTATCTAGCCTTTTATCGCGTAGCCAAGGATTGTATAGTTTTAGGTCTTTATAAGTAATGTTCTGGCTCTTGGCGAATTGGGTGAGATTTTCAATGGTAGAATCTATCATTACATTGTAAGTGGGCAGTTCGTTATACAAATGTTTCTTCTCGAAGATGAAGCCGTACTTCTTAGGGTGCTTCATTATCTCTTTTAGGGCTAAAATACGAAATACATAGCGTGAAGTTTCGGAGCTTAGCCATAAATCATAATAATTATTAGTTTCTTGAAAAGAAGTTTGCTTATTCATTCCTGAGATACCGGCATTATAAGCAGCGGCAGCCATTGTCCACGAACCTGTACTGCGCTTAGCTTTGTTTAAATAATCGCAGGCAGCTTGGGTAGCTTTTTCTATGTGATAACGCTCATCTACTTGGTCGGTTACTTCTAACCCGTATTCTTGAGCGGCGGGTTTCATAAGTTGCCAAAAGCCACTTGCACCAGAGGGTGATACCGCATTGGTGAGTCCGCTTTCTATGATGGCTAAATATTTGAAATCATCGGGGATATTATTGCGTTTGAGGATAGGTTCGATGATAGGGAAGTACTTATTAGCACGCTTGAGCACCAACAAAGTGTTGGATTGCCAATAGGTATTTACGATAAGCTCTCGGTCTAAGCGCTCGTGTACATCGGGGTCTTCCAAAGGTACTCTTTCACCAGCAAAGTCTAATTTTTCGGGTAAATCGATGGCAAAAACTCTGTAATCATTAGAGAAATCGCTTTTATGATGAGTTTCTTGAGCTGAAAGAGGATTCTGGGCTGCTTCGGCTTCTGCTTGTTCGTAGATATTGTTTTCTTCTTTTTTAACTGACATTGCATTGACCAAAAAACCAGAGAGCAAAACTACTCCTCCACCTGTGAGCAAATATTGTATCGTTCTTTTCATCATTTTTTTCTTTTGTATAGATTGGGGCAAAGATAGTAAATAATTCTTTAATACCAAATAATGTTAGAAATGAGAAAATTAGAGAATTGGAGAATTAGAAAATTAGCAAATGAGGAAATGAGGTGCGAGTTTGAGTTAGAGGAATGAGGCTGTACCTCAGAAATTGAACAAATTTTAAACAAAGTCAAGGTTGCGTCTTGTGAAATGGAGAGAGAGGTTCGTCGGAGTTTTTGGAGAATCTTAGAGAAGTTCCGAACTTTCGAAAGATATCGGAGAGATTCGGAAGAAGGTTAAGAGGAATTTTGATGAAAAAAGGCTATTAGAAGGGTGGAGTTAGCTTATAGAGAGCTTATAGGAAGCTTATACGAATCTTGGACGATTGGTATA
>ERZ772967.1349-NODE-1349-length-17167-cov-4.423212_pt1 | contig 17167 bp, 9 predicted proteins | sample MGYA00511677_ERZ772967 | MGnify/ENA primary metagenome ERZ772967 (study PRJEB29015, sample SAMEA2737931) | human oral metagenome | biome: human oral; feature: human-associated habitat; material: dental | place: China | collected 2146 ...
CCGCAACTACGCCGACTTCCTGTGGACCGTCCGAGAGGAACACGACCGGGCCGAGAAGATGTACAGGAGAGCTATCAATGCCGATCCCACCGACGCCCGCGCCCTCCGCAACTACGCCGACTTCCTGTGGACCGTCCGAGAGGAACACGACCGGGCCGAGGAGATGTACAGGAGAGCCGTTGACGCAGATTCCGATCGAGGGTGATACCTCGACGTTCATATTCTCAGTTATTCATCCGCGTCGAGACTTAATTGTCGACTCGGCAATTCCTGTACAGCGGATGACTCTCGTGAGTCTTACGTCCTCTTAGACCTAAATTCTCCTATGCGTCCCGGTCACCTCGGAACCCTGACAGACGTCAACTGGCGAGAACCGCCCTTCGCCGGAGAAAAGAGGGAAGAAGGCCTGAACTGCTACGAAGACAAGAAGAGAAAAACCACCATGAAAAGCAGAATCGCATTGAGGCCGATACTTGCCCACAGCGGCCACACGGAATTCTCCGAAGAGAATGAGTGGCGAGTCTGTTCTTCATTAGGGGCGCTCGACGGCCGGTGCTCTGTTCTTCTTCGGGTCTGACGCTGTAGCCGGGCGGGAACGAACGATGGTTCCTCGCGTACGGCCGGCGTTTTTGAGATAAGTCGTTCCGATGGCAGCGGCAGAGCGTGCTCGAAAGCGAAGAGCGCGTTCGCAGTCTCCTCCCGCACGTGCGGCGATATACGCTCTATGAGTCGCGCAACTATCTCCCGTCTCAACTCGATCGGAGCAGAGTCCCTGGGAACGGCGTCGTAGGCGCCCCGCTCCCGAGTCTGAGACTGTGCGGACCTGGTTGAAGGTACTAGGCCACTGTTCGGCGGAGTTGCGTTATCAATGAGTTTCAGGATCTCGATCACTCGGCCGGGGGTGGACTTTGACTGCAGCGTATTGTCCAGAAGCTCCTCCCATGTCACTCCGGCCACTTGCTCCCGCCACAGCTGGGGAAGCAAGAACTCCAAGGACTCCGGCACCCGCTGTACGGCTTTGATGAGCGTTTCGGCGCCATCGGGCGAGGTTCGAGCGTAACTGAGGAGCTCCTCGACGCGAGCGGGATTGTGTTTGAATCGATTAATGATCTTCTCCTGCCACATAGGCAGGGAGTCCTCGTATTCTCGTGGATCGAGGCCGAGCGACCTAAGCCAGTGTTCAGCCCGGGGCCCCCACTCCGAGGCAGGCGTCTGCATCGCAACCGTACGGAGAACATCGGTCACCAGTCCTTCGCGCAACTTCGAACCAGCAATCTCCGACGGTGCGGGCTGTCCTGTCCTGACAGCCTCAACCTGCAAGTCCACCAAATAGTGGTAGAAGGACTCCTGGAAGACGACTCGCCATGCCGAGTCGTGAACTTCCCTGTGGGGATGAGTAAGCAACTGGTTCAGGCACCCGGGCTGCAGGTCGAGTAGGCGCAGGGTCGCGTCCTCGTCCCAGCGTTTGAAGACGGAAGAAGGGGCCTCGGAGTCGAGGACCCCGACCAGTTCATCGTCGGCCAGTGGGCGCAGATCCTCCAGGACCTCCCTCCACATCATCGTGCCCTGTTCCCACTGGGAGGCATTGGGGTCAATGAAGTTGAGCCTCGCCTTGTACTCCTTCTCGGCCTTCTGACGGGTGTCCGTCGCGGTGGGGCCCTGACAGATCAGTTGTGCGTACCAGCCCAGACTCCTCGGCACTTCGACGACCGGCATGGGCGATACGCGCGACATGGCGGACTTGTACTCGTCCGGATGACGCTGTGCGAGTTCATTGGGCCACAGACAGGTGACGATCTTATTATTCCTATTCCGATCGCTGTGGGGGTAGGCGGTCGACCAGCGTACTAGCCGCGCCAGATCCTCCGGTACTGCTCTCATAAGCGCCATGAGTGCCTGCTCGTCCTGCGCCCCCGGCACATCGAGCAGCGTGTAACGGTGTTCCTGATTCATCCTCAGCATGATGGCCAGAGTCTGTGCCAGTGCTCCCGGATCGACTCGTGAGGTCGAGTCCCGTGCGATCAAGCCCTTCCCATCACCGCTGAAAACTTCTGGTGAAAGCAGTGGTCTGTGTGACAGGGCTCCCAGTACCCAGCGTGCCACATCCACCAGAGACAGGCCCTCGGGCGCCAGCGCCGTCTGAATGGCACCGGTCTCGCCGTAATCACCGCCCGATCCGACGACGACGGCCCCCCAGCGGCCCGTCTTGTTATCGAAGACGAAAGTTGTCGAATGCAGAGCCTGCGGCTGCATGTACATATCGACGCTCAGCTGAGTGAACCCCTTGGAGATCTGATTCAGCGCATTCTGCTCCGCGAAGGTCATCTCGCTTGTGAGATCGAGATCCGTTCGGAATCCGCTCCCTGCAACCTGCCTCTTGACCTCGACCAACCAGCTCATGCGCGCACCTCATGCCCCAGGGACGGGGTCAAAATGTACCGGTAGAGCTGCAGGCATCCGGCATCCTCTTCAGAGTGGTCGTTCAATTCCTCGCCGTCCTCGTCCACACGAGTCCAGGCGCTCGTCAGGGCGAAATGCACCAACAATTCCGGATCCAGGAGCTGATCGACGACGTTCTTACCCACGATCGTTGACAGGAGCGCACTCACCACAACGGCGCTCAGCATATCACGCATCTGCAAGCGGTAGACGCCCAGACCGGCATTCCATGTGGCATTGCTAGTCGGTACGGTAAAGGTGTTCCCGTAAGTCATCATCGGCACGGGTATTGTGCCGCTGTGAGTCGGAGTCGTCGTCCGGCTGGGTGCCGTCGGGCGCCTTGTTGTCAGAGGAATGGTGGCAGGGATCACAAATTCCTCGTCGAAACTCAACTCGATGGTCTCCTCCTCGGAGTGGGCGAGGGCCCAGAAGGCCTGCGGGTCGGACAGCCGCGCGAGCATGCTTCGCACAACATTCATCCGTCGGTCACGAGGCAGTGCGGACACAGTATTCAGGAATTCCCATGTGCTGGGGTCCACGCCGTGCGCGTCCCAGGAAGCACATCTATCGAACGCGGACAACGCGCAGTCCTCGAAAGCGCGGCGGGCACCCCGGGGGATGATGCCCGCCCATCGGCCGAGTTCTTCATCACTCTGCGTGGTTTTCTCAAGAATGACCCGGATGGCGTCGCACTTAGTGAGAACCAGAGTGGCATTCACCGAGGGATCCGTGGACAGGGTCTCGGTCATGACCGCGATCATGGCCTTGGTCGCGTTACGCGCCCGACGTCCGCGGGCGAACAATTCTTCCTGAGTCGGTGTCCCGGCTGGGCGCATGGACAGGCGTAGGGTAAGAGAGTCCTTCAGGTTCTTGAGACACCACCCCGCGGTGAGCGGGTCGACGACTGCGACGAAGTGCGCCGACCGGTACAGCTGCTTGACATCAGCGGAGGAACCCACGTAGTTCTTCGCATTGGGGTTCGTCCACGCATCGGTCGCCTCTCCCGGCAGGTCAACGAACGCGACCTCGAAGGCGTCGAAGTCCTTCCCCGCCCGGTTGCCCCGGCGATAGTCGACGTGAACCGACCGCAGGTACGGCGGACGCCCGCGGCCCCACTCCTCCAGCCACGTGTACAACTGGTCATCGGTGTAGACCTGGCCCTCGTTCGTGGCTCTGAGGGCGTTGTGAAGAACTGCCTCGAAGCCGGCGATGACGTCATCGGATGTTCCGAGTATGTTTTGAAGGTTCCGTTCGATCGTATCCCGCAGGTCATCTCCCGTCGTCGCCTGCGTTGCGCCGATGGACTCTCTGCTCTCTGCCGGAAGCGGGCTGAAGCGGCGCCCGATCGGTCCCAGTCTGACATTGGCGAAGGGGACTGCTTGGCCGCCCGAACCCGTCAGGCGCGGCGTCTGAATTTCCATGAGTGTTTCTCTGAGCTGGGATTTGCCGCCGTCAACGGGGCCCAGGAGACACACCTTGATACGATCTCCCGTGCGACCGGTCTCTCTGACGTGACCATGGGCGCACACATCATATGAGTGGGATGGGGCGACGCTCAGATCCGTTCCCGGAGACTGCCAGCAATTCTCCTCGTGATTGACTTCAAGAATTCGAATCGACTGACGATTCACTCCGAAACCGTCGCGCTCCTCGACCCGCAGCCATGCCCTCGGCGAACTGCAGAGATCGCAGTTCTCCGGCTCCTCGTCAGGAGGTTCCGGGGACACCGCGAATGAATTTGTGAACCATGTCATAATAGACTCCCGAATATGCAGATCAACAAGATGACGATCCCGCTGAGCGACAGCAAGAACATGATGTGCTTCGAGGTTTCGGACGCGTCGCGCTGGGCCTGTTTGCGCACTTCATCATCATAGCGTGCGATGTGCTCTCGCGCCAGCAGGGCGTTCTGGTCTTTGGCCAGACTCTTCACTTCACCATCCGTCAGCAGGAACTTGCCGGCGGAGTCGATGGCCCTGATGATCCGGGCTTCGAGCCACGAGCTTCGGAGGTAAAGAAAACGGCAGGCCGGGTGGCTGTGGTAAACCTCTTGCGCCGTCTTCCGGACGTGTCGCATCACGGCGGACTCGACCAGTGGCCCCCAGTCATGGGCGCTCCGGTGACTTGTGGCGCGATTGATGAGCTCGATGTACTTGTCGTCCGGGGGCGGCGGTTCATACGCGGGAGGAGGCAGGATGATATTATCGACCTCCGGACCCGGAGGGAAGGGTATGGTGCCACCCCGTTGCGGCGAGTAGTGGGGGGGATCGAATCGAGTGTCGGGACCAGAACCCCCATGATTCTGAGAATCTGTCTTCGGGCCCGGTCCACCGTCCTGGTTGGGAGGTGCAGAGGGATCGGACTCGAGAGGAACAGGCGCGGGGTATGACCCCAGGCTCAGAATGGGGCCATCCGGACGCAGAGCCACCCTGAAGTCGGTGCTTCCGACCAGTTCCAGTTCGCGGCTCATATCCCGCGTCTCTGAGTACCGCCGGCTCGGATCCATCATGAGCGCCCGATTGAGGATGCTATTGATCGCGTCGACCTGCTTCTGATGCTCGTCCTCCGGACAACTGAGGCCGCGAATTCGTACGTCCTCACCCCGTGGGAACTGGGGGATGCCATCGCCGAAGGGCTTGCGACCCGAGAGCATCTCGTAGAGCACGACGCCCGTAGCGAAAATGTCTGACCGCGCCGAGATGGCCTCGGGATCGAGACGCTGCTCGGGAGAGGCATAGGGCCATGTCGCCACCAGAGGGCCGCCAGCGGCCTCCGTGACCGTGGAGGAGATCCCGAAATCGATGAGGACGACGCGCTCCTCGGAAGTTTCAGGATTTCTCACCATAATATTCTCTGGCTTGATGTCCCGGTGGACAAGTCCGCGCAGGGCCTCTTCTCGGGGTCTGTGGAGGACATCGAGTCCCTGGAGGATGCTGTGCGCGAGTTTGATCGCTCGAGCGGCCGTAAGACGACCTCCCGATTTATTGAGAATATCCCGCAGAGACTGCCCCTCAACGAAGCGGGTGACGATATACGTACCACTGACCTCGATCGGTTCGGCCACACTGGCGTCCCACCAGTTGGTGATGGTGGCGCGCAGGAGGTCGTACTCATTCTGCGCCGCGGCGGCGTCCGTCGGTGAGACCACCTTGACGACCACCCGGTCCCTTCTATGCAGGCCGAGATCGGGAACGTCGTAGACGGCTACGGCATCGTACACATGCCTGCCGGCGCCCATGTTGTGGTACATGGAGGCATTGACGCTGTAGCGTCCTAGAATCAACTCGCCCGTTTGGAATATATGGGGGAAGGGGGACCACTGCTCACCCTCGCTCATTCGAACATCCTCTCTCAGATCATGGTCAGCAATTAGGCGGTCGGTAAGGCGAGTGGGGTGGCGGCGATAGTCCCCGAGGCGTCAATGAGGTTCTCATGCCGCCACCGCCTTCACGGTGGCGTTGAGAAATATCTCGAGGGAGTCCTTGAGCACTGCGCTGCGACCGCTCACCGCGGCGAAGGCGTCAAGCCCCGCCATGAGAGGGACGATGGCGGCGCACCGGGCGTCCAGATCCGCCGCGCAGGTCCTCCTTCTGCGGCCATCGCCCCGACCGGAGCCGTTCGCACCGCCGTCAACGCCTCGACCGCCGCCGGCCCCCGCCTCGGCGAGGACGCCCGAGGCGAGGAAGGAGGCCCAAGCGTCCTCCGCCTGGACGGGAAGACCGCCGACGGGGTGTCCGTGTCCGACGGCGAGGACCATGCAGGTCCCGAGGATGAAGTCGCATCGGGCGAGCTTGACCTTGGCCGCGGACGTCCAGACCGCTCTCGGCTCCAGGCGGAAGCGGGCGCGGTGGGCCATTTTCATGGTGCTTCTCAGCACGTCGGCGTCGAGATCGGCGTCGTGATGCTCATCGCGGGCCAACCGGAAGGAGTACTCAGTGAGTTCCAGAAGCATGTCCGCCGTCATCGCGGGATCCGCTTCGCCGTCGTCGAGCCGGGGGTAGTGCGTCTCGACGATCGAACGCAGGTCGTCGACTCTGGTCAGGCACGCGCCCTGATACAGCTCACCGTCCGGTATCGCGTTCACGAGCCCGCGGGCGGTCTGCGCCGCCGCGTCGGCCTCAATGGACTTGCCGAGTGCGGTGTAGGTTGTCGACAGGCCGTGGCTGCACGCCGCCCGGGCGAGTTCGGCGCCTGCGATCCCGGTCCACAGCGGACGGGTCATGGCGTACAGGAGAAGGGCGTCGGCGTGGTTGCCGATTTCGGTCTGCTTCAGCGCGATCCCCGCCAGGGCGAGCGCCGCATCCAGCCGGGACCGCTCGGTCTCGCTGAGGGTGATGCCCGCGGTCCTCCTCCTGGCCTCGTCGGTCTCGCACATCTCGTTCAGTGGCAGGATCCTCGGGTCGCGGATCGCAGCGAGGGACTTCGTGCCGGGGGGAGGAACCGGTCGCGGGCCGCGCCACGAGTCTCCAGATGTCGCCGTGGTTGTCGTGCCTCGAAAGGACCCGGTGGAGCGACCGGTGTTGCCGCCTGACGTCGGCCTTAAGCGCTGGACGACGGTCTGGGCGGGCCCAGCGTCTCCGCCCCCGGCTATGGGGCTCGAAAGATTGTGTTTGGCGAACTCGGCGAGCAGGCGGCACTCCTCGGCCCAGTCCGGCTCCCTCGTCTCGACGAACGCCCGATGCGCCTTCTCCGCGAAGTCCGTGGCCTCGATCCAGCGTCCATCCGTGGCGCGCTGCTCGGCCAGGCGCAGCAGGAGCCGGGCTCGGCGCGACAACCAGTTGCCCCTGCGTTTCAAGAACCGTTGCCCGGCGCACGCGGGTTTGACCCTTTCGACATCCTCGAGCGCTGCAAGGAGAGATTGGACGGCCCGCCCCCTGAAATCCGTCTGCTCGTTGGCCAGTTCATGGAGCTCGGCCAGGGCGATCCAGCACTCCGCCTTCGCCTCGGGGACCGTGGTCACCGCCGTCATGGTCCGGCTGACCAGGCTCAGGCACCCCCGGCGCACCATTTCCGGATCCGCTTCCGCGGCGTCAATCCCTCCGAGGTCCTGGCGGATTGATGCGGCCTCCCCGCACAGCAGGTCGGCCTCGCGCCAACCCGCCGCGGCGCGCCAACCCGCCGCCTCCTCCAGTCGGCCCGCCAGCTGGAGCGTCGCCCGAACGGCGTGCCGCACCGGCGGGTCATCGGCGTCAGCCGGGAAGGGAGTGGTGCTGGTCATCAAGGGTCCTCAACTGGGAAGGGGGCGGAAGACGTATCGCTTCGTTCGTCGACCATCGCCGCCGGTGTGGATCGTACGTCATCCATGACGGACACGCTCAATCCCACAGGGATTGTCTAAGAACTAATACTTAGTCTTGTCTTAGTGATTTAAGTCACTTGTAAGACTGTGCGGTGAGCCTCACGGGAGCCCGGAGCGGCGGAGCGACCGGCGTTGGGGCAGTCAGTCGCCCCGCCGCGGCTCCCATGAACAAGGTGGAAGGGGCCTACTACCGCGGGCCCGCTCCGGGCGCCGCATCCTCGCCGGGCGGATCCTGGGTGAGGGCGCGGATGCTGCGCAGCAGATCCGCCGCCTCGGCGGAGGTCGGCGCTGAGCCGAGAGAGCTCAGCCGATCGAAGAGGCTGTTCACCTCGTCGAGGCGGCTCTTCAACTCCCTGCGGTGGACCTCCAGGACGCTGATCTCGTCGCTCTTCCGGCGGACCCGCTCGGTCAGCTCGTTGACCTCGGCCTGCGCGCGGCTGCGCTCGGCTCCGACCTCGCCGACCTGCCCGACGAGGCGGTCCCGCCGTTCCTCGAGCTCGGCCCTCTCCCGCTTGGCGGTGGCGAGTGCCTTCTCCTGCCGGGCGATGTCGGCGACGATCTCCTTCTCCGCGGTCCGCGCTGCGATGAGCTCGCGCCGCATCTCCTCCAACCGGGCCCGTTCCGCGGACAGCCCGACGCCGGCCAGTTCGTCCGCCTCCCGCTGGAGCTGGATCGCCTCATCCTGGATGGCGAGGAGCGCCCGGTAGCGCTCGCTGAGGTGGTCGGCGTCGCGGGAGGCCGACGGCGAGCCCATGGAGCCGATCCGGGCGCCCAGTTCCAGGGCCGCGAGTTGGGAGCCGTCGGGGAGCAGACCGAGGTCGGCCGGCTGCTCAAAGGGGTGAGCCGGGGCGACGGGGCGCTCGACCGGGCGCTCGACCGGGCGCTCAGTGGTCTCGCCGACGCCGCCGAGATTTGAGGCGAGCATCGCCTGGGACCGCTCGGTCCAGTGGGAGAGGGTCTGGTCGAGTATGATCTGCATCTGCTCGGCGACGTGCTCGTTGGCGCTCTTCCCGAGATCGATCTCGCGCTGGAGCATGTCCTCGCCGATCTCCCTGGTCCTGCGCGCCTCCCGGTCGATCCGCTCTCGCTCCTGAACGTTACGAGCCTCCACCTTCTCCAGCTCGGACTCCTGGAGTTTGCGGAAGACCCGGTCGTACTGGGACTCTCCGCGCACTGCCACCATGGCCTTGATTCCTACGGGGAGTAACTCGATAACGATGAAGAGCAGTGCGATGGCGCCGTGTGAGAGGATACCGGTCCAAGTTTTGAAGCTCGCGCGCTTCAGGGCTATGATCTGCGCCAGAAGACCACTATTGTTGCGGACGATGCTTTCGACATCGTTCTCCCGTGCGAATGCCTGACGCAAATCATAGGCCTCCTTCTGGTAGCCTTCCGAGCATTCCTCACTGAAAACGCTCGCTTCGGCTTCCATGGGTGATGCCTCTCCGCAGAGCGCTGCGTGAGCCTCTTCTCTGGCTCGCTGTGCACTGGCGTTCTTGTTGGCGAGAGCCGTTTTCTCCGCTTCTATTGCGTTATCCAGGCGCGCCTTTATCAATGACAATTCGTATTCCCAGGAATTGTAGCGATCTCCTCTGCCTGGATCTCCGGTAATTGCGACGTTGCTGCAGATCGGCTGGTTGGGGTTATTCTCGCACTCCATCAGTGTCTGGGTTTTTTCGTACTCCTCCTGGGTCGCCTCTCTGGTCGCGACGGCGTCATTGTAGGTCTGGGTCGCTTGATCTACGCTTTCATCGGCGTTGGCTGTACCGTTGAGGATGTTAAGTTGCTCGCGGATCTCTTGTTCCTTGTCCTTCAGTTTCTTTGCGGTCCCGAGATTGGCGTTCTTCTCCTTGATCTCCTCGATCTGGGCGGTCTGATCCTGTTGGAGTTGGACGGCCACCTCGCCCCGGAAGATATGAAGTGAAAGGGGTACGGAGACCACCAGACCGATAATGAAGGCGAGGAGAAGTCTGGGGGAGGCGTACCAGAATACTCGTTTGAGACCGTAAACGCCATGCATGGTCTTGATCATGGCCCGGTCCACAACCAGGATGAACACACCCCACAGGATTCCTAATATAATGGATGCGATGAGATTGATCGTCGGTTGGTGCTGTGCCCGTTGACCGGTGCTCGGGTCGGACACGACGAGTACAGCGTTGTACATGGCGATCGTCATGGACAGGGCCGCGAACGAGGCCGTCCCGAGCATGACCGCGCCGATGCTGACGAAGGCGTTTCGTTCAGAGTCGACGTGCTTGAGGATCTCGGCATCGGCTCCGCCGAGGGTGATGAAGAAGTTGGATATTCTCTTCTTGGGAGGCTTATTCGAGGTGTTTTTTCTCATGGAGAAGAAGATCTTTCTGTGTGTGCCGGAGGAAGGGAGTGTAGTGAGCGGGGGCATTTCGTCGATGGGCGGCACTCTGGAGCGCGGCGAATCATCCGATTTCAACGCGTGCAGCGGTTATAGCGGTTAAGATCATCGGATCGGATGAGGACTGACGCTGATTGAGCTCCTCCTCGCTCATTGGCGTAATTGCATTTGACTTGAGTAGTTAAAACTTCTTGTCGGCCTCGTCTGCGGGAAGTTCTCGGGCGAGGGTGCGGATGCTGCGCAGCAGACGTTCCGCCTCGGCCGAGGCCGGGGTATGACTGAGCTCGCTCAACTCGGCGAAGATCTTCTCCGTCTCAGTCAATTGCTCTCTGACCCGAGCCCGCCGCTCCTTCAATTCCTTGGTTTCCTTCTTCTTCTGGCTGACGGCATCCTTAAGCCTCTCGATCTCTCTCCGAACACGGTCGCGCTCGGCCGCGGCCTCGCGCTCCTCCTCCACCAGTCGGGTGCGTTCGGCGCCGAGTTCGACGGTCTGGCGTCTTATAGCGGCCAACTCCGCCTTCTTGTCCTCGATGGAATCATGAAGCTCCTTCTTCTGCTTCTGCACATCGGTGATATCATGACTCAGCTGCGACAGGCGATTCCGCTCGGCGGTCAGGTCGACGTCGCCTAGTTCATCGGCCATGCGCCGCAGACGGATCTCCTCCTCCCGCAGGGCGAGTAGCTTGGAGTACCTGCCCTCGATGTCATCGGCTCGGAAGGCCGCCACCCGCCCCTCGAGTTCAGCAATCTTCGCCTCGAGATCCAGCTCGGAGATCTGCGCGTCCTCCAGAATAAGCCCCAGGTCCTCCAAGCGCCATTGCAGACTCTGGAGCCGCTGAACGTTGCGCTCGGCCGCGTCGACGGCGTCGTCAAGAAGAAGTTCTCGAGCCGGCCCGTAGGTGGGCAGTGACTCGGAGTTCGCGACGGCGAGTCGGTACAGGGCGTCGGCGCAAGCGCTGTGGCTTTCGCGGAGGCGCTGTACAGCGCGCAGCTGCGCCTGCTCGCTGAGCCTTCCCCAGACGTCTTTCCAGGACTCGGAGGATTGCGCCTCGGCAATGAGGGGGAGCCATGCGGTCCAGGGGACTGGATTCGCAGAGGAGGCGAGTTCGGTCAGGAAGTCACGCAGCATCATGAATGCCCATCATCCTCTACCGGACCGAAATGGCGAGGGGAGAAACAATTTTCTGCCGATGATTCCCTTGAGCGTTCGGCTCATGGCATTCAAGTCGCCGGAAGCCTGCTGCAGAGTGGACTGAAGATTACTGGTGAAACTAGTCAAGTCGTCTGTCACGGCGCGAGTCCGCTCAAGGCGACTCTCGAGATCGTGTATCTGCGTGCGGAGTTCTTCCAGATGAGCCTGCTCCTGATTCCACTCGTCCCGTGCCTCGGTGAGTTCCTTCTCGGCGACGGATCTGTCCTTGCGTGCCTGCCGAATCACACTCTCGAGCTCCTTCTTCTTGGCTCTCAACGATTCTGTCTCTTCGATAAGACGTTGATGTTCGGCCTGTCGTTCGTCCCAATCGCGGCCGAGCAGGCTATCTCTGTAGGTCTTCAACCGATGGATATCCTCCTCGAGTGCGTGCCGCTCTGCGAGTTCAGGATCTTGATCTATATTCTCCTGCCAGCGCTGTTTCTCACTGCGGAGTTCCTCGATCGCGGTGTAGCTTTCGAGTACCTGCGAGAGGCCTCGCACATCGTCCTCGACGGCTTTTTTGAGCTCATCGAGTCGTTCGAGCTGTCTATTCGTCGCATCAGCCGCATCGTCGCGAGCCAATTCGAGCAGCGGGTCATCAGAATCTGTCGGCGTGTTGTTCGCGATGCTGCGCAGGATGTGGTCGGACAGAGGACCGGCGTCCTTGCGGAGAAGAGTGACGAGGGTCTTGCGGTCGGCGGGTTCGAGGCCCTCCCAGGCTCCACGCCACTGGCGGGGTCCCTTGTGAGCGGCGAGAACGAGGGCGAACCATTCGTCCCAGTCCAACATCGTCTGGGACCGCGCGAACCGTATAAGTGCGGCCTGCAAAGTCATTACTTCACCTTCCTGGATGTGTTGTGGAAGTTCTGATGCGAACAGCGGATGATCCAGCTCCACTGCCCGAAGCGGTCTTGGACTCGATGATCTGCTGTGGAGTTCTGGTTTTGAGAGCGGAATGCGCTTCGTCACGGATGCCGAGTCCTCCCGTCTGAGTACGGCGCGGTCGGTGGAGTTGCCCCTGGATGTCGATGAGCTTTCCTCCGGCGCTACCGTTGACGACGAGTCTCAGCATTCCTTCGGTGTCCGCGGTGAGTGTGACTTCGACATCCTTCAATGCGTCGCCCGAACCCGACAGCTCACGCTCCCAGGTCCGGTCGTAAGGGCTCCTCAGATCGTCGAAGACGACGATTCTCTGGATGAATTGATCATTGGGTTCGATATCGAGTTTACCGAAGCCGAATTCTTTAAGGCTCACCGTCGCCGGAAGACTCGCTCCCTTGGTCAGAAGCGGGGAGATAACACAGCGACAGGAGTCATCGAGACCGAGGCGGCGGGCCATCTTCTCGGTCACCCTGATCTCCAGACCCACGTCCCATAGGAGGCGCTCCTCGATGGAGATCTTTCCCGCGGCTACGAGTGCGGCGCCCATGGCGACCGCGGTCGAGAGCCTCGAGTCGTTGAAGCGGAGCCGGTCAAGGCGGCCGAGGATCTCGGAGGCCTCAGTCGGACCGGCGAGTTCGCGGATCACCGGTTCGATCACTTGGCTCCGCAGTGCGCCGATCCGGCTCCCCCCGCCCGTCATGAGAATGGCGTGAGGAAGCTGTTCGGATCCCGCGCCGCGGGACAGGAAGCGGGTGAGGAGTGCCCTCGTGCTCTCGAAGAAGGGCTCCAGGCGCGTGAGATACTCAGAACATGACATACTGGTGACGACCGTGTCGTCACCCACCGTTGAACTCATGACAATGAGGCGTCGACCCCATTTTCCGGCGAGTTTTTCGGTGAAGTCCTCCAATTCCTCAATCATCTCTAACCTTGCGGACAGCGTGTGGAGTAGTTCGGTCTCCGCCTTGGCGAAGGCCTCTCGGAGCCATCCCTTCTCCGCGTCCTCCAGGTCGGCGAGCACGGCCTCGGGCGCGAGTGGGACGTCGATGCCGATCTGGGAGCCGATGTTCTCCAGGTGCTTGTCGAGCAGGAGGGCGGTGGCGTAGTCCCCACCGATGCCGTTGTTAACGGCATCGATGACGGTGAGCGGCTCGCCGGGAGCTCCCACCCGCACGAGACTCAGATCGGTAGATCCTTCTCCAATACCGATGACGAGAATGTTCTCGCCTGCGAAGGCGGCGGCGTCGCCGGATGCGTGCAGGGCGTAGGCGGCCGCGGCGACAGATTCGTCGACTGTTCTGACAGTCGCCTTCTCCCCGAGCGGATGGCCGCCCCCTCTCAATCCGCGCGGCCGTCCGTCCACCTGCGCCGCACGGACGGCCTCCCGGGTGGCCAGGCACTTCTCGACGTGCTCCCTGCACCAGCGGTGGGGCACGGTGACGGCGACGGAATCCACCGCCTCACCGCCCAGGTCCTGAGTGATGCTCTTCATGATGTACTCCACGAGCCAGGTCGTCAGCTGCTCGGGAGTGATGTTCTTCGGCCCGTCTCCCCAGTCCTGAGTGGCGAATACCGTGCCCGTGGCCATGGACGTCCTCCATTTGCGGAAGGTCTCCGAGGGATCGGCGCATGGGTCCGCCCAGAAGTTCCGGGCACACCTCCCCACAATGAGATATCCGGATTCGCCTTCGACATGAATAATGGAGGGCAGTAGATCATTGCCCTCGAACTGATGGATTGACACCTCGCCTTTGTCGTTGGCCTTGGCCGCGACCGCGTTCGACGTGCCCAGATCGATTCCGATGCTCACCATGGGGTTACTGTACTCCTCGCTCCGGATTCACTCCCGCTCTTCCATATTTATGCCGCCCACTTCAGCATCCCTGGAAGGTTGCCATGGAATGTCCGGGAATATTTTTTTCGAGTTCGATATGATGGTCCGCCCTCATAGGGCGTCATGGATGTCTGAACAATAACTATCACGACTCCCGAGGAAGACCATCGCCGTGAAGTATACCACGGGTCACTGGTGATTAGTTCTCCTATCCGCTCATCCGTCTGCGCGAGAAGGGCACCGAGGACCGCCCGTTGAGTCCGAACCTTGAAAGAAATTTCAGAATACGACACTGATCCACATGCGTCATAATTTAGCACAGGCGGTGATCGGAGAGCAGATGGGCGCGCGCCGGCCCGCATTCTCTCGCGAATCGTCGGAACCCTGACGGAGACGCTCGCCCCGGACCCCGGGGCCCTCACGACGAAGGTGGCGAATAGGATTCATCAGCCGGATCCGCCGACCCGAAAAACGCTATCCGTCGACCCGAAAGATGCCGGCCATCGCCCGCATCAAGGCCGGAGAACCAACTCGCACCTACTACCGCCGCCCCCTGGGCGCATTCGAACGGACAGTGAGCCCTTCTCACCAGAACCCGCGGCTCAGGGACCGGGGTCGGCGCAGCGGGGCGGCCTCCTGCGGAGTTCGGGCGGGGCCGGGTTCTCGGTAGGGGCCTGGCGGAGGATCGCTCCCGGGCGATGCGGCTCCTCTCGGGCCGGGCGGGGTGCTGTACATTGGACAGGGGCGCTCCTGCGGGTGGGTTCGGGGTTTTCCGCATGATTCCGAGATTTTTCTGGAATGTCGATTTCCAGTGGACGGACTCTCGAAGGTTATTCGGGGGTGGCTTTGAATTGGGGCTTCTTGATGCTTTTTGTTAGCGATTCTAATAAAATGTTGGCATTTCTTGTTAGCATTTCTACTTTTATGTTCATTAAGAATATTCATATTCGCCAGAATAAATGGATTAATACGATAGCTTCATGTACTTTTGGTGTATTACTAATTCATGCTAACTCTGATGCTATGCGGCAATGGTTATGGAAAGAGACCTGTGATAATGTTGGATTTTTTAATAGTAGTATGATATATGTACATGCTTTATGTGTTCCTATTATTGTTTTTATAGCATGTACGATTATAGATTTTTGTCGACAACGTTTCTTAGAACGATTATATCTTGATTTAGTCGTTAAGTATATTCAAACCAGTAAATTATATATCACCTGTCATAATAGATTGAAGAACTATGAATAAAGATATTATAACAGTAACATCACCATTGTTACCAAATCTTGATGAGTTTACAGAATCCCTTAAAGAAATCTGGGAAAGTAAGTGGATAACAAATAATGGACAGTTTCATCAGAAATTAGAAGCTGCTTTAGCTGAATATCTGAAAGTCCCATACGTTAGCTTGTTCACGAATGGAACTTTACCATTGCTAACTGCTCTCCAGGCATTGCGGATTACAGGCGAAGTTATAACGACACCTTATAGCTTTGTTGCAACAACTCATGCTCTATGGTGGAATGGTATTAAGCCAGTCTTCGTCGATATTGATCCATCTACAGGCAATATAGATCCCAAAAAGATTGAGGCAGCAATAACACCAGCAATAACTACAATAACCATTCCACCAACTTCACCTGATAATCTTATTCTCATCTATATCCTCCTTTTATTTTTTTCTATATAAACAAATGCTGTAACCTTTTTCTAATTCTTCAGCATGTATATAATCCATAAGTCTGTTTTCTTCTGTTGAAGCAACTTCTGGTGTTACTTCATAAATTGCAATAACATAATGTTTTCCTGCTTCAATTGCTGGGCAATTGATGGATATATCTTTTGCTTTTATTCTTTTATTAAATAGGCTGTTAGCAGGTAAATCGTAGTTAGCAGTAACTGTATGTGTAGTAGGAGATACTTTTATGACATCTTCTAAATCATCCCCCTTTATATGTTCTAACTCAGAAAAATTTTGATTGTCAATAGTAATATTTTTGGCACAATAAATATGAAAATATGCCTTACTATTATCACTCATAAACTCTTTTTTCTTTTTTCCACCGAATAATCCAAACATTTTTTCCTCCTTGATAAATAAAATTATTTTTTACTATAAATAATTATACCATAGTAAAATACTTTTAAAAATGTAAAAATTAAAGTATAATAAAATCAAATGTAATATAGGGAGATTTTTATGGGAAGTATAATTGCAATTTTATTATTTTCATTATCACTTATTACTTGTCTTTTATTAAAGTTTTCAGTTGTATATGCACTTATAGTTGGTTATATAATTTTTATAACTTATGGACTTATAAAAAAACATATTAAGTGGAGGTAAATTAATATGTCGAAAAACAAAAATTCTATGGCCTGGAGCTTATTTGACAGGTACCTTATCCAGGGCCTAAATGGTATGGCACTAGGCTTGTTTTCTACACTTATAATCGGACTTATAATTAAACAGATCAGTGGTATCTTCACAGGTGGTATAGCTACTTTCCTACTTACAGTAGCCATAGTAGCCATGTCCCTAACTGGTCCAGTCATTGGTATAGGGGTTGCCAACGCCCTAAAGTCTCCTAAACTAGTTATACTTGCATCAGGTGTGACCGGTCTCTTGGGTGCCTTTGGAGGTACTTTTTCCAGTGGAGCCCTACTAAGTGACAAGATGCAACTAGTCTTGCCAGGGGCAGGTGATCCCCTAGGAGCCTTTATAGCTGTTGTAATCAGTGCAGAAATTGGTCGCCTGGTATCCGGCAAAACAAAGATAGATATTATCGTCACTCCTTTAGTAACTATAGTTACAGGTGGTATGGTGGCCTACTTTGTAGGACCTTACCTGGCTATGGCTATGGCCAACCTAGGCGAATTTATCCGTGTATCTACTGAGCTACAACCATTCTTGATGGGTATAGCAGTTTCAGTATTGATGGGTATAATATTGACCCTGCCTATAAGTTCAGCTGCCCTTTCAATAATCCTATCCCTATCCGGCCTGGCAGCCGGTGCAGCAACAGTAGGTTGTTCAGCCCAAATGATAGGTTTCGCTGTTATCAGCTTCAAGGCAAATGGTTGGAATGGCTTGTTGGCCCAGGGTCTGGGTACATCTATGCTCCAAGTACCTAATATAAT
>ERZ772967.1351-NODE-1351-length-17165-cov-5.754004_pt1 | contig 17165 bp, 15 predicted proteins | sample MGYA00511677_ERZ772967 | MGnify/ENA primary metagenome ERZ772967 (study PRJEB29015, sample SAMEA2737931) | human oral metagenome | biome: human oral; feature: human-associated habitat; material: dental | place: China | collected 2146 ...
TGAGCAAAATCCGGGCGGGCATATGCAAGATGAGATCGCAAGAATTTCAAAGGCGATTTTAAGCCTCGTAAATTCCTAAAATTAGGGGAAATTTTAAAATTTTGCGACGCAGCAGAACAGGAGCAGCGAGAGATCGAAATAAACGAACCGAGAAGCGGCATGGAGCATAAATTTAAGCGAACCGCCGCTAGAATTTCTCGCGCAACGGTTTTTTGTGCGATGAAATGAAATTTAAAACAACCCCGCGTTGAAATTTTATAGCGCAAGCGATGCGACAAGAATGGTGTATCGCGATGCAGCGCGAATAGGACAACACGTAATTGGTATTTTATCGGCTTTGATAAGTGCGATATCGTTTGAGCATAAATCATGCGACGCGGCGCCGGTGCAGCATAGGCGGCGCGATGTATGCGGATTTCGGCAGACTGTCGCTAAATTTTTGCAGGTTGCGTTAATGGTTTAAAATTTAAAGCGAGCCGTCATTATAAAATTTAAAGCAAATTATGTCGCAGCTAGGATTTAGCGTGTCTGCAAGCTAAATTTAAACAGCGACGCGGCGCAGTGTATGATCTCGTCGCCTCATTTAGTGCACCTACGAGCTAAATTTACCGCTGAAATTTCAAAATTTGCGCTGCGCCAAAGAGTGCTTTGATACTACGATACGTGCCGCTCGGTTTAAATTTTAAAATTTAGCGTCGGGCGGGCGCACTTGGCCGATACCTGCCGAATTTGCGGCGGCGTAATATGCGGAATTTTGCGAATTACCGTTTGTAAAATTCATTCTGCGAGATTTCGCGGCGCATGCTTCATTATCAGCTCTCTACTGAGCGCTTTGCCCGACGCACGTTTCGCCTTTTCTCTCGCTATACAGATAGCGCCGGCCGCTCCATTACTCGCGCTCACTATGTCATTTGCTACATTTGCTCGGAACCAACTGCGAAAAGCTGCAAATGCACCGAATTCTAACCGCACGCCCTAAATTTTACCATCTATGCAAAGGGCAGAATTTTTTTGTAGTTACTCCACAACTCGCTCTGCTCGCCGAAATACGCTAGCAGTCCGCGCGCGTTGCGATCGAAAGGGTTGGGCTCTTTATGCAGCGCGATACGCTGCGACAGGCGCAGATCGTAGGTGTTGTATATCGCAGAATACGGCACCGGAAAGTCCGAAGCGTAAAGCAGGCGCGAGTGTACGTCCGTTTGGCTCGCCAGATGCGGCAGAGCCTTGGCGCGCACCGGCGTCATTAGCGCGGAAACGTCGGCGTAGAGGTTTTTGTGCGTGCGCAAAAGCGCCAGAAGCGCAAAATAATCGTGTCCGAAATTTCGCGGGCGGCGCGAGAGTGCACGAAAAATATGCGAATACTCATAGTTAATCGCCATGTGTGCGCACACCGTCGTGACACCCAGTTCAAGCGGCGCGTAGATCATCTCCAGCGCCTCGCAGCGGCGAGTGCTCGGCACCGAGCTTTCGTTGCCGACGTGGATCACTAGCGGCAAGCCGAGCTTGGCGAGCTTTTCAAAATACGGCACGTAGCTAGGCAGCCTCGTATCCAGATCCCAATAATTTTGTAAAAATTTCGCCCCCTTAAATCCGAGCTCGAAGCAGCGATCGATCTCATCGAGCGCGTCCGCTCGCTTCGGATTGATGCTAAAAAACGGCACGATGAGATCAGGGTTTTTTTGATAAATTTCAAACACGCTGTCATTATCCGCACAGACGGTCTTATCGCGATGGATTAGCTCGCCCGCGTCGCTAAATTTAGCATCCACGCCGAAAAGCACCGCCTTTTTAACGTATTTCGAAGCTCTAAGCCCGCCGAGCAGAGCGTCCACATAGGCTTCATAGGGCTCTTTGATCGCGCGCGATACGTCTATGCCGAAGCGCCTGCCGAAAAGGCGCAGCGCGAGCCTGTCGTAAGGGCGATCGAAGCGCACCTCCTTGCTTAGCAGATGGACGTGAAAATCAAGCGTTTGCATCGGGGATCCTTGGGAAAATTTTGCCGAGTTTATATCAAATTGCGGTAAATAGTTAGAATTTTAATTCGAGTTTAAATTTACGCTCCGCGCCCCGCCGCGCCTTTAAATTTTAAAATTTAAACCTCGCCGCAAGAGCCACTAATTGATATTTAATGCCGTTTTAAAGCTACGGCGATATACTTGCGATTTGAAAAGCTATTTCAATTAAGGAGCGAAGATGGAGTTTGAAATTTTAGAAAATTCCGCCGATTTTAAGCCTAGCGACCTAGATGAGATAATGATCTCGATCGGCTGGGATACGGAGCAAAACGCAGCCTCCGTGCCGCCGCACGAAACATACAGGGTGTGGCGCACCTATGATTACGTGGCGATCGCCAAAACGCAGGGCAAGACCGTGGGGGTGCTGGAGGCGTTTTGCGACCGCGACAACTTCGCTACGAGCTATCTTTACTGCGTGATAGTTCATAAGGATTATCAAAGGCGCGGTATCGGCACGGCGCTCGTGAATGCCTTTAATAAACGCTTTGCGCACACCACCACCTTTGTCGTGACCCCTCTGCATAAGGCTGAGGGTGCCGGAGAATTCCTACAAAAGTGCGGCTTTAAGGACGCGTCGGAGCACTTCACGGTTCATATGAGGAAGCGAAATTCGATCTAGCGGGCATAAATTTTAAAATTTTATCGAGCTTTGGCTCTAAAACGGTTGGAATTTTAAATTTAGCTATGAGCTGCTATAATCGCTAAAATTTAAGGAGCCAAAATGATCACTATGCAGATCCAAAGCGGCGTCGATCGCGATACTCTCGAAACTTTTAAGAAACTTTTTTTAAAAATCGATCCCTCCGCGCAGATCACTCTAAGCGGCGAGAAAAATTTAGAAACGATTCTGTCGGAGTTTAAATCCGGCGAAAGTTACGACGAGATAAAAAACGGAATGGATGCAGATTTAAAATCATACGCAAACGGCGATCTAAGCGGCTTTGAGGAGCTAGGCAAGGGCTGGGAAAATTGAAAATAATCCAGTCTAAAAGATTTCGCGCGCAGCTTAGCAAGATCGTAGAATTTATCGCGGAGCGCTCAGAGGACGCGGCAGAAAATTTTAAAAACGAGCTTTTTGCGCGAGCAGGCGAGCTTGGCTTTATGCCGTATAAATTTCGTAGATCAAAAAGCTTTGACGATGATAAAATTAGAGATTTCATATTCAAGGGTTTCGTAATCCCGTATCTAATAGACGAACCCGACGATACGATCGTTATCCTGGCGATATTTAAGCAAAATTTATTGAGATAACTTGACGCCTGTTTAAAAACATCCGCGTTTAAATTCCGCGCTCCATTTATTAAAACCGCTCATTCGCCGACGCCGCAGCGCCAAATATACCAACCGCTCGCCCCCCCCCTGCGCAAAAGCAAACCTAAAAGAATTTTCGGCTACAATTTCCCCCAAATAAAGGCAAAATATGAAAGAAATCTCGCTGCTAAGGCTCTCGCTCGCAATCTACATCGATATGTTTTTGCGCCTCGTGACTACGTTTATCAACACCTACATGATCTCGCGCGTGGACGTCTCGCTAGTAGGCGCGCTTGGGGCGGGCAACGAGATATTTTTGCTCTTCATCACCGTTTTCGGCTTCCTCGCCGTTGGCTGCTCCGTGCTCGTAGCGCAGGCGCTGGGGGCGAAAAACAAAGTCCTAGCCATGCGCGCGATCCACACGAGCATCGCATTCAACGCGCTCGTGGGGCTTTGCAGCGGCGTTTTCGTCTTTAGCTGCGCACCGTTTTTACTCCGCGCGCTGCAAGTGCCCGCCGAGCTTTTGAGCGAAAGCGCGATCTATCTTAAGGTCATCAGCATCGTCTTTGCGATAGACGCCGTCGCGATCGTGCTTAGCGCCATCGTGCGCGTTTACGGATACGCAAATTTCATCATCGCAGTCTCCGTGGTGATGAATCTAGTAACGCTCGCGGGCAACTACGTCGTGCTCTTTAGGCCGTTCGGACTGCCGTACTACGGGCTTGAGGGCATCGGCGTGAGCACGATCGCGGGGCGCATGATCGGCGTATTTTTATTCTTCCTCATCATCACGAAGGTGCTAAAGATAAAATTTTACCTCACGATGTTTTTAAAGATCCAGTTTGCCACGCTGCGTAAAATTCTATCCGTAGGGCTTCCTAGCGCTGGCGAAAACATGCTGTGGATCGTGCAGTATCTAGTCGCCTTCGCCTTCGTCGCGAGCATGGGCGAGGCGAGCCTTACCGTGCAGACGATCTATTTTCAAATTTCATCATTCATCTTCTTCGGCGGAAGCGCGATCAGTATGGCAAACGAAGTGATCGTAGGCCGCCTCGTGGGCGCCGCCAAGCCGCAGGAGGCGTACCGACACACTTTTACCGCGCTGCGCTTCGGGCTCGGGGCGACGGCGCTTTTCGTCGCGATCGTGTTTTTAGCGCGCGAGCAGATCATGGAGATGTTGAGCCTAAACGAGGCGCACAGGCAGGTCATGCGGCCGCTTTTTTACCTCACGCTGGGGCTTGAGTTCGGACGGACGCTTAATATCGTCTTCGTAAACGCCCTGCGCGCAAGCGGCGACGCGAGGTTTCCCTTTGCGATGGGCGTGATCTTTATGTGGGGCGTCTCGATCCCCGTGGGCTGGCTTTTGGGTATCCATTTGGGATATGGAATTTTGGGCGTTTGGATCGGGTTTTTCTGCGACGAGTGGCTGCGCGGCAGCGCGAATACGGCGCGATGGATAAGTAAAAAATGGCAGAGCAAAAAGTTAGTCTAAATTTGCTAGGCTTGCCGATCAGTCTGCGCTTTAAGCGGATGAAATACGCTCGTATACGCATTAGCAAGGACTGCGAGATCAGCGTGAGCGTGCCGCGCTCCTACACCGCGGCGCAAGCAAAAGACTTCATCCTAAAGCACGAAAGCTGGATCCGCCAAACGCTGGCGCGACTGCGAAGCAAACTTTTAGCAAGCGACGAGGTTAGAATTTTAGGCAAAATTTACAAGCTGAAATTTAGCCGCGAGGCTGAGCTCGGTACAAACTGCGGTGCGGATGAAAGTTTAGGCGATAGCGGCGTGCAGGGCTGCGTAGATGACGATGCAAGCGACGGCGCGGGCGGCGTAAATTCAGCTCATTTACAAAGCGGCGCGGGCATAAGCGGTAGCGGCGTCGATGTGAGCGGCAGCACGGGAAGTGAAATTTTAAAATTTCACTCGGGCGAACGCACCTCGCAAAGTGACACGGCAAGCGAGGATTTCAAATTTAACCTACCTGGCGATGCAGCGCAAGGGCTCTCGCAACAGAACGAAATGCGACAAGGCGACGGGTTTATAAATACTGCAACGCAAAATGGCGCAGCGGACGCAGATTTGGAATTTAACCTCACGCAAGAGGGCCTAAGCCTGGAGAGCGGCGAAAATTTAAAATTTCACTCGGACGGGTGCGCTCCGCAAAACGACGACGCAGGTAAATTTAACTCCGCCTCAAGCGGCGAAATTTTAAAATTTAATCCTGTCGCAAGGGACGGAATTTTAAAATTTGACCCTGCCGCAGGGGATGAAATTTCAAAATTTAAGCCCGTTGCAAGCGGAGAAATTTCAAATTTTAGCTCTGTCGTGAGTGAAGAAATTTCGGTCGCGGGCGAAAAAATTTCAAAATCCGCGAGCGAAAACGCGCCGCAAAATGTAGCACAAAGCACGCAAGCGGCGGAGCGCGACGAGCCCGATTTTACGATCAAAAATTTTATCCAAAGCTCTAAATTTAAAGATAAAATTTTCGTATCGGAGGGCACGATCTTTTGCGAGAGCGAGGGCGAGTTTGCGGCGTTTAAAAAGGCTTTTGCGCTTGAGCTTTATCTGCGCTATATCACGAAATTTTCCCCGCGGATAGGCCGCAAGATCGCGCGGGTGCGGGTGCGCAAAATGCAGACGCGCTGGGGCAGCTGCAACCACGCTAAGGGCTATCTCAACTTCTCGCTAAGCCTGATAGAGCGGGATCCGCGCTTCGTCGAATACGTCGTGCTGCACGAGCTCGCGCACCTCATCCACGCAAACCACGGAACGGATTTTTACGCGCTCATCGCGCAGATCATGCCCGATTTTAGGGCACGTATCAAGCTAGGCAAGGGCTAGTTCGCGAACGGGGCGCCCGTTTAAATTTCACGCCACTGCGGCACAGTTCTTGCCGCAGTCGATAAATTCCAACCGATCTTTTTGCTGCGCCGCAGCCACGCAACCCGCCCGAACTCGTGCGATACAGGCGAAGTAAAATTTCGCAAATTTTCGCGGGCTCAAACGCTAATTTAAAGCCGCAAATTCCACGTATTTCTCCATCGCAACCAGCAGGAGCCATCGCGCGGTAGGGCTGAAAAAATAGTGGTGTTCGGGGACCTGCTCCATTATAAATTTTAAAAAATCGTAAAAATATTCGGGCGCAAATTTAACCTCGGCGCTCGTTAGACTATCGCCTAGATAGTGGATTTCGCCGCTCAAAATCCTCGCTTTTACCGCGGGATTTGCGTCTATGAAGCTTCTGGCACCGGCAAAGCTCAGGCAGTCCGCGGTCGCGTAATCTTTCAAACCCCGCAAGACGGGCTTGGAGCCGACGAAGGTGAAATTTTCCTCTATAAATTTCACTCCGCCCTCGCTCACCTGCCAGCAATCGCCCAAGCTCGATAAAAACGCAAACATCTCATCATCCGCGGATTTGAAATTTGTAGGCTCGTTTTTGCGATCCATCTTTGTCCTTTTTAAATTCATAGTTGCTTTTATTTTGAAATTTTTACGATAAAGAACAGAAAATATGTTTGATTTAATCTTTTTAAAATCATTATATTAAATTAGGCTAATCAAGGTTTTCCGAGCTCTTTTTATTTCAAGCGAAATCCTTTACCGCCCTTTAAAATTCAACCAATTCAAATAATCGTTCTTTCTTTATTTTTTTGAACTTTATTTATTTGTTATCATCAGTGAACTGCTCTTTGACAAGATCTTTGATATCGCTTTTAATACTTTTAGTATCAACTATTGAATCCTCACCCAGCTTCTGAAATTTTTCTTTATCTGCCTTCGTATATTCCTGTTCATCATCATATTTTTTTGTGATCAACCGAATCATCTTGCGACGCAAAAACTTCTCATCTCTAACATTTGACCTCTCTTTGATCCACCCAATTAGTAATACCATCAACATTATAAAACCAATATAACCTAGAATTGGATACATAATCGATACTAATTTTTTAAAGCCCATAAAGGATAATATATACCCTACAACTACGGTGCCAATCATAATTGGATAAAAACGTTTTGATTGATTAGATGAGAAACGTTTTGCTAAGGCATAGAATAAACTGAAAGCAGTATTAAAGATCAAGCCGAAGATAACAAGTGCATACACAAACGCAAATGCAGGGTGAATCTGTTTGGCAATAGCCAACATAGGAATATCAACAGTCGTTGCAAGTTTTACATTTGCATATAAGATACAGGTTGTAACTGTGATGATAATACCGATTATAAATCCACCCAAAGTACCACCTTTTTCTGCTACACCAATCCTCATAATGGATCCCCCTAATACAAAAGCCATTGATACACCTGTCATAACGCAGAGCGAAAAATAATTCAGAACAGAAAACCAGATATTTGGCATTGGAGTAGAGATTGTATTTGCAATTGTTTCTAATTCTTTAAAATCAAAACGTTGACTTGCAAAGGTATACACTGCCATAATCATAATCATGATAAAAATAATAGGCGTAAATATTCCGATCACATTCGTGATTTTTTCAAAATCAAGAAAGCTAACAAGGATTATCAATACGGCACATAGGAGTGCTCCTGACCAGAATGGCATGCCAAATTGCTGATTAAGATTTGATCCAGCCCCGGCAATCATGACAAAACCTACCACAAAACAGCAAATAATTAAAGAAATATCAAGAATTTTATTAGTGATAGATCCAGCAATTTGTGAAAGAACTTCAAAGTGATCATTGGATCTAAAATAACTACCGAATGTAATAATGATTTTACCAAAGACGGCATTGAGGATACCAAGAATAACGGCTCCAAGAATACCCCATTTGCCAAAACTGACGAAATATTGCATCAGATCCTGACCGGACGATAATCCAGCACCGACAATAACCCCAACATATGCTAACGCTACATTTAAAATTTGTTTTAACATCATCCTACCTCTTAATTATAAAAATTTTAATTTGCTTTACTAATATTAAGAATCTTTAAATTTAAATAATATTAAATGCTAATTAAATTTTATCCAAATAATGACACGAAATTTACACCGAAATTACATCCAAACTCTTAGCGAGATTCCAAGCGAAAATCCCGTACTTTGGTGAATAAAACCGCAAGACCGCCGCTCAAAACAGATCAAGGCAAATCAAGGCAGATTACTTGAAAAAATTCTTGATCTTATCGAGTATCCCCTCGTCGTCTCCGCCCTTACTGCCGAAGCTTTCTTGAAGCTCGCGCAAAAGCGCCTCTTGCTTCTCGTTCAATTTTTTAGGGGTCTGGATGTTTACCTGCACGATCAGATCGCCGTTTTTCTTGGTGCGGATATTCGGCGCGCCCTCGCCGTAGATCGTGAAGCGCTGCTTGTCCTTCGTGCCTACTTTGAGCTTCAGCTCTGCCTTTCCGCGCGGCGTCGGCACCTCGATGCTCTCGCCCAAGATCGCCTGCGTGAAAAACACCAGCACCTCGATATACAGGTCGTCTCCGTCGCGCAGGAAGTAGCTGTCCTCCTTCACGCGCACTATCACGTACAGATCCCCGATCTCGCCGGTTTTGGAGACGTTGCCCTTGCCGCTTAGGCGCACGCGCTGTCCGTCGTCTATGCCTGCAGGAATGTCAAATTTAAGGCTCATGTCCTCTTCGGTAAAGCCCCTGCCGCCGCAATCCTTGCACCTATCTTTTACGATCTCGCCCGTACCGCCGCATTCGGAACAGCTTTGGATGAAGCTCATATATCCGCGTCTGACAGCGACGCGCCCAGTGCCGCCGCAAGCGGAGCAGGTGTGTCTTTTTTTGTCCTTCGAGCCGGTAGCGTCGCAAGTAGGGCACGGCTTTTTGATCTTGTATTTTATCTCCTTGTGAACGCCCTCTAAAGCCTCTTTAAACTCCAGCGTTACGGCTAGCTCGGTATCTATACCGTATGGATCGCTAGGGCGCGAGCGACCGCCTCCGCCGAATGCTTGCTCGAAAAAATCGCCGAAAATCGAGCTAAAATCAAATCCTCCGCCGCCCGCGCCGCCGTATGCACCGCTGATCCCCTCTTTGCCGTAGCGATCATACATTCTGCGCTTTTGATCGTCGCTTAAAATTTGATACGCTTCGTTGATCTTTTTAAATTTCTCCTCCGACTCCTTGTCGCCTTGGTTGCGGTCGGGGTGGAATTCTAAAGCGAGCTTTCGAAACGCCTTTTTTATCGTCTCGGCGTCGGCATCGCGCGCCACGCCTAAAATTTCATAATAATCTTCTTGCACGAAATTCTCCTTGAACTATACAAAAGGGGCAATTTTATCTAAATTTAATAAAACGCAAGTTAAGACTTAACTATTTTTATGTATAATGCAATATTTAAAATTTCAAATCAACGATGCAAAGGATAAAAAATGATAAATGTATTGATGATAGAAGACGACAGCGAGTTCGCACAGCTTCTAACCGAATATCTGGCTAAATTTAACATCCAAGTTACAAACTTTGAAGACCCGTATCTGGGCATTAGCGCTGGGATCAAAAACTACGATCTGCTGATTTTGGATCTTACGCTTCCCGGGATGGACGGACTTGAAGTCTGCAAAGAGATCCGCGAGAAATACGACATCCCGATCATCATCAGCTCGGCTAGAAGCGACGTGAGCGATCGCGTAGTGGGCCTACAGATCGGTGCGGACGATTATCTACCCAAGCCTTATGATCCAAAAGAGATGCACGCGCGCATCATGAGCCTCATCCGCCGCTATAAAAAAGCTAGCGAGAAGGAAGAAACCGCCACTGATAGCGTATTTCGTATCGACGACAAGCGCCATGAAATTTACTTCGGCGAGGAGTCGCTCGTGCTAACGCCTGCGGAGTATGAAATTTTAGAATACCTAATCAAGCAGCATAGCTTTTCGGTATCTCGCGAGCAGCTCGTATACCATTGCAAGAGCCTAAAAGATAAGGACTCAAAGAGCCTAGACGTCATCATCGGACGCTTACGCACCAAAATCGGCGACAGTTCCAAAGCGCCTAAGCATATCTTTTCGGTTCGCGGTATCGGCTACAAGCTCATCGGATGAAGCACTCCTTAATCACTAAAATTTCGGTTTTTTTTGTAATCGCGATCATCTTAGTCTGCGTGCTTTTCATCACATTCGCACGGATGCAGATGAATAGAGCTCTAGGCAGCATGCAGGCTAATCAAATAAACGCGGTCAATAATCTACTTGAGCTATACAAGCGCAATGCCCCTCCCAGCGATATTGAGCGCTACTTCTCCAGCTATGGCTTGGAGCTTGTAAAAGACAAAAATATCATCCAAAACATCATCACGAGTGGTAAAATTTTTTTCGTTCAAGACACCTCTATTGGCGAGTTTAGCTCGGTCGAGTATAATAATTCGCTGTTTTTAAATATAAAAAACAACTCTTTCGTCGTGGTTTTCGAAAGCCTCGGCACGAAGAATTTAAACGATCCGCTTTGGGTTGGGTTTTTGCTTACGATGGCGGTTTTGATCTCGCTTTATTTATCGATCGTGCGAAGTTTTACGCCGCTAAAAAAACTAAGCAAAAATATCAAAAAATTCGCTCAGGGCAATCTGGACGTAAATTTAGCCGCTGCGCACAGCGAGGACGAGATCGGGCAGGTCGCGCAGGAATTTAACAACGCGATTGCTAAAATTCAAGAGCTAATCCGCTCGCGCCAGCTGTTTTTACGCACCATCATGCATGAGCTTAAAACCCCGATCGGCAAGGGCAGGCTAATCACCGAAATGCTCGATGACGAAACGCAAAAAGAGCGGCTCGTCAATGTCTTTGAGCGGCTTGAAATTTTAATCAACGAGTTTGCCAAAATCGAGCAACTGCTCTCAAAAAGCTACTCGCTAAATTATCAGGATTATCATTTCAGCCTCATTTTAGAGCAAGTAAAAGATATGTCGATGCTCGATAATTGGGACGAGCTCATTAGCACAGATATCGAGTGCGATGCGGTGATAAACGTGGATTTCGGGCTATTTGCGCTGGCGATTAAAAATTTGATCGACAACGCCCTAAAATACTCCAGCGATAAAAAAGTCCGCATCATCTGCGACGAAAATAAAGTAAGCGTCGCCAACCGCGGAGCGGCGCTTGCAAAATCATTCGAGCACTATAAGCAGGCCTTTATCAGAAATAAAGACGAGAAAGCCACCGGTATGGGGCTTGGGCTTTACATCATCGATAAAATTTGCGAGCTGCATAAATTCCGCTTTGAGTACAATTACAGCGACGGCACGCACTACTTCTCGATCGTCTTTTCGCCGAAGGGCGCCATATGAGCGGCACAGACAGGTTCGAAGAGCTCGTCGCAAGCTTTGAAAAGCTTCCGGGCGTGGGCAAAAAATCCGCCCTGCGCTTTGCCTACTACGTAAGCGTGCAAAACTCCTTTTTGGGGCTAAATTTAGCGCACAATATCGAAGAGGCGGTGCGCGGACTGCACAGATGCCGCATCTGTGGTGCAGTATGCGAGGGTGAGATCTGCGAATACTGCGCCGACGAGGAGCGCGAAAGCGATAAAATTTGCATCGTCGAAAATCCAAAAGACATCTTTATTTTAGAGAGTAATAAAATTTACAACGGTCGCTACTTCGTGCTAGACGCCGCTGACGAAGATAAAATCGCGGCGCTGCGCGAGATGGTGAGCCGAAACGGCGCGCGCGAGCTGATATTTGCGCTGACGCCGGGCATCAACTCCGACGGTATCATGCTTTATGTCGAGGACAAACTCGCGGATCTGGGTTTGAAATTTACCAAGCTCGCTCAGGGCGTGCCTACGGGCGTGAGCTTAGACAATGTCGATATGCTCTCGCTAATAAAGGCGATCAACGGGCGCACCGATATTTAAAATTTCGACGAAATTTAAATTTATGCGGGTAAATTTATAGGCTAAATTTAAAGCATAAAGCGGCGAAATTTGAGGCGTAAATTTAAATAGTAGGCGCGCGATGAACGCGATGAAATTTATTAAAATTTACGCAGCTTCGGTGCGCGATACGATGCGGCATGCGCGGCAGCGCCCTGCTCGCCGCGATGCTTTAACGGCGGATTTGAGCCGTAAAATTTAAGCGCGCCGTTTCGAAGCGAAGTTTCGGACGTGAAATTTCGAGCGCTAAATTTTAAAAGGCGAAATTATAAAGGTAAATTTAGATCGCTAAATTTTAAAAGCGCTTTCGAAAGTAGCGAGACGAGGTTGCATGACGCTGCGAGTTCGTAATTAAAGGCGAATTTCAAGGCGCGCGGGAATGGTTTAAATTTTTAAATTTCGCCGGCGCGGGATTTAAAAATTTAAACGTAATTTTCTATTATAATATTTAAGGACAAAGGTGAAAAAGGTTCATTTTATCGGCATCGGCGGCATAGGAATATCGGCATTAGCGAGATTTTTACACGAGAAAAATTTTATCATTTCGGGTTCGGATATCAAAGAGAGCGAGACGACCTACAAGCTAAGAGCGGACGGCATGGAGATCATCACGCCGCACGACGCTTCGGCGATCAAAGATCAGGAGATCGTCATCTACTCCGCCGCGATCAAAGAGGACAACGTCGAGCTGCAAGCCGCGCGCAAAAAAGGGATCGTCTGCCTCTCGCGCAAGGAGGCCCTGCCCTTCGTGCTAAAAGACAAGCGCGTCTTCGCAGTCGCCGGCGCGCACGGCAAAAGCACCACGAGCGCGATAACCTCGGCGCTGATAAACGGCTCGGTCATCATCGGCGCGATCTCCAAGCAGTTCGGCTCGAATATGAAGTATGAAAACAGCGAAAACATCATCTTTGAAGCCGACGAGAGTGATTCTAGCTTTTTAAATTCCAACCCCTACGTCGCGGTCGTGACCAACGCCGAGCCCGAGCATATGGATCATTACGACAACGATTTGGATAAATTTCACGCGGCGTATCGCGGCTTTTTGGAGCGCGCCAAGATCCGCGTGATAAACGCCGAGGATGAGTTTTTAAGCTCCATCAAGCTCGGCTGTATCAAGCTCTTTCCTTCGCGCGACATAACGGATCTGAAGGTGCTGCTGCGCGATCATCAGCCGTTTATGAGTTTTAATCTTAAAGAGCTCGGACGCTTCGAGGTTTACGGGCTAGGAAGGCACATCGCGATCGATGCGTCGCTAGCGATCCTAGCCGCAGCGTGCGAGACGGGACTAGAGCAGATCCGCAAAAATTTGCTAAATTACAAAGGGATCAAAAAGCGCTTCGACATCCTGTGCGCCACCCCAAACTTCGTGCTCATCGACGACTACGGCCACCATCCTACCGAGATCAGAGCGACGCTGCAAAGCGCGCGCGAATACGCTAGCCTGCTAGGGCTTAGCAAGATCACGGCGATCTTTCAGCCGCACCGCTTCAGCAGGCTTAAGGCGAATTTAAACGCTTTTAAAGAGTGCTTTGCGGGCGTAGAAGAGCTCGTGGTGCTGCCCGTTTACGCCGCTGGCGAGCCTAGTAACGGCATTGATCTGAAAGAGGAGTTTAAGGGGCTCGGAGCGCTATTTACCGAGCGAGTCTTTAGAAACGGCGAGCGGATAGAATTTAGCGATATTTTCGGCGTCCGCCACATCATAAACGACGGGCTCGTGATCGGATTTGGCGCAGGCGACATCACCTATCAGCTGCGCGGAGAATTTTAGACTTGAAAACTCTCGCCGAATTTACGAGCCAAACTCCGCTGCGGGCGGGCAAGGATAGAATTTGAGATTTTTAATATTTATTTTCGCATTTTTATTTATCGCGGCGATCTTTTTCGTGCGGGACGAAATTTTAAGCAAAAGGGCTAAAATCATCGCCACGGCGCTGATCGTGCTGCTGTGCGCGGGAGCGTATTTTTACGAAAACGCGAGCGAGCGATCCGCCAAGCTTGAGGAGGAGATGGTGTTTAAATTTAACGCGGGCGCGCGGCTAAGATGCGGCGGCGCGATAAATTCCACTTCCGAAACGCGCGGCGCGGCAAATTCCTCTCCCGAAAAATACGGCGAGGATGCGAAAAATTTGGGCTCGCAAGCGGACGAAGTAAATTTAAATGCGCAGGACAAGGTCGCTTCTGCCGCACAAGCAAATGATACGCAAAGCTCTGCGGCGCAAACGAACGAGCAGGCTTCCGCCGCACAAACTAGCGGCGCCGTCTCGGACGGGCAAAATTCCGCACAAAGCCCTACTTCGCAAAATTCTACGCAGCAGAACGATACGCAGAGCCTCACGCAGCAAAATTCCACAGGCCAAGGAGGTATGCGAAGCCCTGCTTCACAAAATTCCGCGCAACGAGGCGACACACAAAGCTATAGTCCGCAAGCCTCCGCGCAGAATTCTAAAGCTACGCGAAATTTCGCCGCAGACAAAGAACAGGGCTCCGTGCAGATCGTAACACGAGAAAATTTCACCTACTCCTTTTCGCTAGGCGCTTTCATCGCCAAAAAGAGCGCGGGCGCGGAGTTTAAGGGCAAAACCTACAAGATTAAAGAGTGCGTTTATGATCAGTGACGAACTCTTTACGCGCCTCGATTTGAGCGAGTATCTAGCCAAATTTAAAAGCTTTTTGGCGCGCGAAAAGCCGCTGTTTTTAAGCGGCGATAGTAAGCTAAATTTTGAAAAAATTTCAGAGCTTACGAAATTTGATCTGGCGCAGTGCGAGAGCGTCGCGAACCTAGACGACGCGCTGATGCGCATCTCAAAGCACGGCGTGCTTCATATCAGCGAAATTTACGAGTTTAGCAAGATCGTCCGATATTTTTTGTATCTCAAAAAGCAGCCTTTTGAGGGCAAACTCGCCGCTTGGCTTGCAAAGATCGAAATTCCTGAGCCCATCGCGCAATTAAAGGATTATTTCGACGATCAGGGCGGCTTTCGCGACGCGATAGACGAGCGCTTCGGCGCGCTGAACGAGGCGTTTAAGATAAAGCGTGACGAGATCGAGCAGACGCTAAAAAGGCTGATCTATTCCAAAGCCCTTTCGCCCTATCTTGCCGACACGCAGATCCACTACATAAGCGACACCGAGGCTCTGCTGGTGCGCGGCGGCTTTAATCACGTGCTAAAAGGCAGCGTCGTAGCGCGCTCAAGCGGAGGCTATTTTTACGTGCTGCCCGATGCGATCGCGGCTCTGAAGTCCGCTCAAAGCGCGATCTTGGATAAAAAAGAGCAGATCGTTTTCGAGCACTGCAAGCAGATCAGCGCGGTTTTTAATAAAAACTTAGCCTTTCTGAAATTTATAAACGCCGCCTTCGACGCGGTCGATGCGCTGATTGCGCGCGCCGCGATGGCAAGAGCGAGCGATTATGAGTTCATCCTGCCTGAGCCCTCGCGCGACATCGTCCTAGACAGCTTCGCCCACCCCGCGCTTAAAAATCCAAAGCGCGTGAGCGTGGAATTTAGCGGCAAAATTCTACTCATCACCGGCGTGAATGCGGGCGGAAAATCGATGCTTTTAAAAAGCATTCTAAGCGCGGCGCTGCTAGCTAAGTACCTCCTTCCGATGCCTATTCGCGCAAGCCTCAGCCGCATCGGCACCTTTAAAGAGTTCGAGCTCATAATGGAGGATCCGCAAAACTCCAAAAACGACATCTCGACCTTTGCGGGCAGGATGGTTGCTTTTAGCAAGCTGTTCGGGCGCAAAGAAATTCTAATCGGCGTCGATGAGATCGAGCTGGGTACCGATTTTGAGGAGGCTGCGAGCCTATACGGCGCGATGATCGAGCAGCTGATAAGCGGCGACGTGAAGATGATCATCACCACCCATCACAAGCGCCTGGCGATGCTGCTGGCGAAGGATCCGCGCGTGGAGCTGCTGGCGGCGCTTTACGACGAGAAAAACAGCGCGCCGAAATATGAGTTTTTAAAGGGCACGATCGGCAAATCCTACGCCTTTGAAACCGCGCTGCGCTACGGCATAGCGCAAAATTTGATCGCCGCGGCGCGCAAAAACTACGGCGAAAACAAAGAAAACCTTAACGAAGCGATCTCAAAAGCGATAAATTTAGAGCTTGAGCTAAAACAAAAACTAGCCCAGACGCAGCAAAAAGAGGAGAAATTAGACGCGCTGAGCGAAGCGCTAAAAGATCAGCGCGAGCGCGCGCAAAGCGAGCTGAAGGCGGAACTTTCAAGGCTACAAAACGAATACTACCGCGCAATTTCGGAGGCCAAACGCAGCGTGAGCCTAAGCGATGTGCGCGAAAAGCAGCGCGCTATAAACCGCGCAAACGAGCTCGCACGAGCCGTGCAGCAGCCTGAACTCAGCGCGCCCGAGCCGCAAAGCTTTAAAGTGGGCGATCGCGTCAAATACGGTAAGATCAAGGGCGAAATTTTATCGCTCAGCAAAACCCAGGCGCTGATGCTAAGCGACGGCATCAAGCTGCGCGTGCCGCTTAGCGAGCTAAAGCGCAGCGGTGCAGCACCGGCACCCGTAAAAAACATCAGCATCAAGGTACAAAAGCCCGCCTCCGCGTCGCTCGTGCTCGATCTGCACGGCTTGCGCGCCGAGGAAGCAATCAGCAGGCTTGATAAATTCATCAGCCAAAGCCTCGTGATGGGCTTTGATGAGATCATCGTAAAGCACGGCATCGGCACGGGCAAGCTCGCGTTCGCGGTAAAGGAGTTTTTAAAATCGCACCCCAGCGTCAAGGGCTTTCGCGACGGCACGCCCGCAGAAGGAGGCTTCGGCTCAAAGGTCGTCTCGCTTTAGGCTCTAGCTCAAAGACCTTTTCGCTTCAGACGCGAGAACAAACGATGCGAAATTCGCCCTATTTCATCTATGCCTTCGCCGAGGTTTTGCAAAAGCACGGGTGCTTTTAACGTAGAATTTCGCCGCGGAATTTATAGCTTGGCTTTTACACTAAAATTTTATGCGGCGTAGCCGCAATAGAAAATACAGCGCGGACGCAGTCCGCAGTTTAAATTTAACGCGAGCGTAGCTCGCCCTTCT
>ERZ772967.1356-NODE-1356-length-17140-cov-2.656775_pt1 | contig 17140 bp, 14 predicted proteins | sample MGYA00511677_ERZ772967 | MGnify/ENA primary metagenome ERZ772967 (study PRJEB29015, sample SAMEA2737931) | human oral metagenome | biome: human oral; feature: human-associated habitat; material: dental | place: China | collected 2146 ...
GGTATAACATCTTCTCCATTTAAATAAGTACATTTATTTGTCATTCTTTTTATAAATTCTTCAGCAGATTTTTCTATATCAACTTTTTGCTCAAAGTCTATCTTGGAGCGAAGAGTCGCTCCTGGCTTTGGGCTCAACTCTAGAAGGAGTGAGAGAAATGGGGACACTGATCGCAATGGGTATCAGTGGTGTTGTGGGGTTCGCCCTACTATTCTATTCCACACGTATGGAAGAGAATAGTAGCAAGAGTACGCTAAAGCGGTATGGTGCAGCGAATGCTGCTGTTGCACTTGCAATACTTAGTGCACTATGCCTATTTAGCTCTCATGATACCAACGATCCACTGGTCATCGCTGGCATCATCATGTTTGCTGCATGCGCCACGGTATCCATCAGCTCAGCCCGTACCTACACCCAGCGTCGTCGTCAGGGCGAATAGCCCACCGAACATAGCTCACTAAACCATGTCTCGACCTGATCGTAGTGCCTGTAGCGCACTCTCGGGTTGAGATATATCCGGGTTCAGTTTGAGCATGGTTGGTGGGCTATGTTCTTAGCAGACTTGTTTTTTGCTCTTGCACCAAGAAGCGACCACTATGAGAGAGTGGCCGCTTGTTTGTTGTTGTAAAAGAAGGGTTGAGATATAGCTGCGCGCTGGGGCGAGTGGGCTCTACCACCCGCCGCCGCCTCCGCCACCTCCACCGCCGCCGGAGAAGCCACCACCAGTCGAGCCACCACTGGATGACGAGAAGTCACTTGATCCCACAGAGGTAGAGCTCGATAAGCTACTCATACTCGAGACAAACATTGCTGCATTGAAGGCACCGTGGCCAGCATACCAATCGGGCTGGGTGCCTACTTCCTCATAGTACTGCCCCAGCTGCTGGCTCCACTGCTTCTCTTGGCCGAAGAGCACAGCATAGGGCAAGACCCGCTCGTAGAGTTTGACGAGCTGAGCGTGGTCACCAATATCAACCTTCTCGGCAGTCTCAGGGCTCTGCAGCAGGCGCAGGCGGTCGGCCTCGGCGTAGCGGATATACATCTTGAGCCCCAGCAGGTAGCGGCGCAATGCCAGCCCTTTGTCCGACAGCGGCTTAGCAAAGCCTAGCTTACCAATGATAATCACAATGAAGACCCCCGGGAAGAAGAGGAACTGCAGCCCGCTGAGGAATGGCACAAACATCGTGGCTGCACATAGCAGCAGCACCAGCGTACCCAGCACACCTGCAAGGATGCGGAAGCCCCGTGTGCCCTTCCGGCTTGTGTCGCGCAACTTGTATGTGTGGTCGATGAGCTCATCGAGCTTCTTGGCGTTATCGCTCAGGCGGAAGGCGTAGGAAGTATTGTTGCGCAGCGTCTTGAGGTTGATGCGCTCTCCCACCGCAGGCAGGTGACCAAAGATATCGCCCAGGATCTCTTGCTCCTCAGGGTGGAGGCTGCTCACATCCTTGACGACTTCGAGCTCGTACTGCGCCCGCGAGAAGAACGTCTTGGGCTTGACCTCGATCAAACGAATGTAGTGCCGCACCGCCCAGTCGATCATCTGCGCTGCCATAGCTGAGCCCTTTACCATCCGGAATGGCCGCACGATCTCCGCTGCTGTTGTCACACTTGTGCTCGGTGGTGGCAGGTATTCTGGCACAATCGTCCCTAGCTCCTTGCTCCGGCCAATTGCCCGCTGATAGAGCCAATACACCACACTCGAGACAAGCCCCAGCACTAGCATACTCACAAAGAATATGAGTGGGAGAAGTGCCTCCAGCCGCTCTTGAAACCCCTCCCCCGGCGTCTTTTTATATTCCGCAAACGTCCCCTGCGGGAAGCCCACTGCTAGCGTCATGCCAGCATATGGCGCGAGGTAGCCCACCGAGGCAGTTATGGTGTCGACACTCGGTGACGTGACGGTGCAGGTGGTGCGACTCCCCTGCTTGCCAGTGTAGCACTGTGGCGTCGTCCGGCTGATGGCGGCAAGCTCGGGGCTTAGCTTGAGCGTGGCGGTGGCATTGCTAATGGGTACTCGCCACGACGTACCAATCACATCCCAATAAAACTCATTCTTTTGTGTGTCGCCATAGTTCCACGTGACATCACGCTGGGTGTAGGTAATGACGTATGTCTTGCTACCCGAGACGTAGGTGTCTTTGTTGCCAATGCGCAGGGTGTTGCCCGACCAACTATATTCATAATCATTACCATGCTCATCCTGCACCGAGCCAAGCGCAAAGCTCGTGTGGTGGCCCTTGTACTGCGTAACGAACTCCGGTGCAAGGCCATGGTTCTGCTCTGGTGGGAAGTTTGCCGTAATGGTGAGCTTCGTCTTGAGGGTGGAGCGCTTCTCGCTGTCGCGCCCGAGCTCCATATCAACCGCATATTTGGTAATAGTGAAATTATCTTTACTACTACTCGATGATGAATAGGCTCGTACCGATGTGTCGGCCTGCATTGGCACTGCCCCGAGCGCGGTGCCCAGCAGCACCAAGCAGACACCAATTGCAGATATAACGCGTGTCGTTCTCATACATCGATTGTGCGCCATGCAGCGAGGAATGTCAAACGCGAGCATCGCCCAAGGATCACTGGTCTATGTAGCGCCTAGACTCTAAAGCATATCGCAGCCTACCATACTCTCCTACCGATGAAATATTTGCCAGGATCAACCTCTCGTCGGTCTCGGCCCACCAGCGCCAAGGCCAAAAATTGGCTGCCACCAACTAGTCTATTCATTCTCAAATATCCTCACTAATCACTTCCCTCCACCTCTGTTAATCTCTGTTCAAGCTATACCGCTTATGCTGTGATATTGCAAATGGTTATGCTATACTCACAGGCAATACCTAGCGGCTAATCGGCGAGGTGAGGAGTATAGCAGGAGTGAGACGATATTGGACGGATTTTCGGTTTGCAGGTGTGGCAGCAGTGGTAGCGCTAGGAGTTGGCTTTATGCAGCTACATCAGGTGGCAATGGCCGAGCCCGCCACGAATTCTGGCTCTAACTCATCCACCAAAAAAGACGACAAGCCCGACATCTGCGACCCCAACACGATGCGCTTCAAGACTACAGCGCTGAGTTCCCCGACCGACAAAGCCCGCGCCGCTAAGGCCCTCGCCAACCTTCGCGGCCTCATGCAGCCCATCCGCAACGCTGGCGATGGCAGCACCATCACCGCTGCCAAGCAGTACGGCACAGATTACACTGGCGAGATAAAGGGCTCATTCCAGCTCAAGAACAGTGGTAGCTATGCCACTGGTAATCCCACACCCCTCTCCGTTACTTCACCATCATCTGTGCCAGGCACCTACCGCGGCAAAGTCTCGGGCAAAGCGCCCACCGGTGGCAGCCGCGTCGTTAAGGCCTTCCGCGCTACCGATGCCGAGTACGAGCAAGGCAAGGTTACTCCTGCCCAGGTGCAGAGTGATGGCAGCTGGACGCTCGACCTCTCGCCAGTCGATGGCAGCATTGGCGGCGAGTGGCGCTTCCGTCTCTACGATGCCAGTAGCGGCCAACCCCTCGGCGAGAGCTGGCCACGCGTCACGGAGTACCAAAATGTCGAGATCCAATCCTACGTCATCACCGACCAAACCTACCTCGTGGCCAAGCAAGCCGCCAACACCAACCGTACCTTTAGCTTTCCGGGTACCGAGAAGGGCCACAAAATGCTGCGCCTGGTGGATACGCGCAGCAACAAGATCCTCGCTGAGTACTTCCAGCCACAGCTGGCGGGGCTGATCCGCTCATACGAGTTCTCGCCTGGCCAGGATGGCTATGGCACACACCGAGTGCATTATTCATTTATGTACGATCAGTCGCTCGCGCTGCTCGTGGCGGTTGGTGCGGGCGATAAAGCAATGGCAGACCAGCTCGTCAATGGCTTCAAGACTATCCAGGTCAAGTCCGGTCGGTCGCGCGGGGCCTTCCCCTCTAGCGCCCACCAGCTCGACCCCAGCAACCAGCAGGCCCGCTACTACACTGGCGGTGTCGCCTTCGTCCTCTACGCGCTCATCCGCTACCAAGAGAAGTTTGGCGATATCAATGGCGTTAGTAGCATGGTGCGCTCCGCTCTGGCCTGGGTCAAGACCAAGAAAAGCACATCCGGCCCCGGTGCCGGCCTCTATCGCGGCGGCACCAATATCAATGACGATGACAACAACAAGCAATTCGAAATCGCCTGGCACTCCACCGAGCATAATACCGACCTCTGGCATGTGTACGAGCGAGCCTCGCAAGTCTATGGCGACGCCAGCTACCGCCAAGAGGCCGACAATCTGGCTAAAGTCATTATGGAGAAACTGTGGAACAAAGCCGAGAACCGTTTCGACCAAGGACTTGACGACCATGCCAAAGCGCTGGACACCTCCAGCTGGGGCTCTATTTTCCTCAACGCAATCGGCGAGTACGACAAAGCCAAGGTCTCGCTGGCCTACACGCGCAACTTTGCCATGAGCCGCGCCGGGTCTCAGGGCTACACCCCATACCTCACTGGCACGTACACCCCCACCGTCTGGTTCGAAGGGACATTCGGCGTCACCCAGGCCTACAACGTCGCAGGCAACAAAGACGAAGTCGCTGCCAGCGCCCAGCGAACGTACCGCTCCCAAGGGGCTAACGGTGCTTGGCCCTACGTTACCAATGTCGACGAAGCCAACCAGATGACGAATGCTTACTCTGTGGCCTCGACCGCATGGTACTTGCTGGCCACCGCCTACCCCGATGCCATTTGGTCAGAATGCCGCACCGACAAAAAGCCCGATGAGAAGAAGCAGCCGCCAATGGTGCGCCACATCGGCAAGGTCACCCTAGACAAGTTCCTCGCTGGCGAAGACAAGCCACTGTGGGTCTTCATCCTTATCTCGCTACTTGCCCTCTTGGTTGGCATTGCCGTGCTTATTCTCTACCTTATCCGGCGTTATCGTGCTAAGAATACTGCCACCACACAGCTGGGTAGCAAAGATAGCAACACCCCTCCAAGCGGGCCACCAAGCCCGAGTGGTGGTAGCGGTACGCCTCCTCCAAGCAGCCCACCACCCCCAAGTGGCTCATCAGCCAGCAGCCTGGGCGGCCTCGCAATGAGCGTCCCACCACGCACCACTACCCCGCCACCACGCCGCCCTGGCACAGCACCCAGCCGCGGCACGTCCATCGCCGTCCAGAGTGGCACCTCGCACCCCACATCACCGCGACCACCAAGTGTATCGGGTTAGCTCACAGCAAGAAACCACCAGTAAGCACTGGTGGTTTTGTTTGTGTAAAAGGCTTCTGTTATTTATACCGCGCTGCAGCCTCTATCTCTTCGGAGTTCTGCAGATGAGCGTTTAGCGTTTTTTGGAGGATCATCTTTACGCCGAGGCACAAAATCATAAGCATAGCAAATGAGCTTGTACTCTTGCTGGGAAGGGAGTAACTCTACGCCGCTATCTTCATTGCTTCCGCTGGTGGATCAACTGGCTGCTCCACTACCTCGTACTCACCAGAAAATTCGTGGTACACTGTAGAGAATTGCTTTGTCTCAGCACCAAGCCAGGCTTTATTATCCTCTACAATAACATCTATTTCCCTTACTGGCGCTGGTGAAGCATATACCACGCCGGCCGTGTCGCTTCGGGCCACCGCCATGGTGTGCGCTATCGAAGCCGCAACTGGCTCATAATAGTCACTACCAGACCCCTGCGAGCATGAGTGAAGCACCACGCGGCACAGTCCCTGGCTATCCGGCTTCATCAGGGCAAAGAGTTGCGCAAATGTTGGATCAGAGGTAATATCAATCGTCGATATACCCGGCATATCCATTGCCTCATCAAGCGACCAGTCAGCCCCCACAAGTGCACTGCTATTCCCCTGTTCTGGGTCCATTCCCATCGTTATTACACCTGGCGAGCCATGCCCTGCCAGAATAACAGTCGAAGGCTGGATGCCACGCTCTTGCAAAAATGCAACATAGTATGGTATATCATACTCCACAAAGCCAACCTCAAAGTGTAATGTTGCGGATGTATCGCGATCACCATGCTGTCGATTAACATTGAAGAGTGCACCATTATGATCGTCCAGCGGCGTATTGCCCAGCACAACAGTCACTGGGTTGTTTTGTAGCATCTCGAGTGTCTGGGGATCTTTATTAATCACATGCTTCATCAAGTCTATCTGCTTTGAGTCAAGGTCCCCAAGCATACTGATACCAGTGTGATCATACACATCCATCAGTGTACGAACACCACAGCGCTCTATAAGCCGCACTGTCTTGATGAGGTCTCGTTTGTAGTTTTTGTAGTAGCCTTCGAGCTTGAACTTCTCACTCACTGAGTGGTAACGATTATGGAGCCCTGTCGCCATCCGCAGCGGCAGCGTTGGGTTTTCATTATAGCCTCGCCACGCCTGCTCTAGTATGTCCGCCGCAAAAAGTGTCTGACTTTGATAGAGCTCATCTTGGCTGTAGCGTTTCGTTGGGTACAGCCGGTCTGTTAGCTCATGCAGCCAGCATACCCGCATACCATGTAGCCTGTCCTTAGGTATGATCTCTTCTGCAGCTGACGAATGGAGCGTCTTGACGACTGATGAGTGTCCCGCCATGATAGTATAGAGATTCAGCAAGTCAACTGCATGTTCATGGTCATCCGACTTCTCGATACGAGCCGCCTGCCATAAGGTATGCATGGCGCGCTCGTCATCATGCTGACTATCTTTCCACAAATGCGTGATCGTTTCGCGCGGCAAATAGCGACAGGCAAACCGAAGCGTCTCGGTTGCTGCAGCACTATATGCCTGATCTGTCAGCTTATCTTCGTCCGTTTTTTTATGACGATAGGTCTCTGCAATGAAGAATATTTTCAGTGCTGATTCTATCTCATCAGGATTATCCAGCTCATGTTGCTTCGCAAACTCCGCCGCCAACGACTGCCGCGCTGTTTCTTCTTTAATCCAGTAGCGCCATGCAGCACTCACGTTACCGCCAGCATGGTCCTTCATCCTGTTAACCCCAGCTAGCTGGTTCACTGCTTGCATCAAATCACTTAGCTCTGTTGTCTGCTCAAAGTGTTTTATATTACACGTGGCAGCATCACGTGCGCGCGGGTCATTCTCGTGTTGTGGCATTGTCTTTCCTCTTTTTGGTGTCATTATTATGTAGGGTCTCGTCTTATATGTCAAGGGTATACTACCGAGACATCAAGTTCACATCAATCCTAGCAATTGCTCTACTCATGGCCAGATTCTCTTCTCGCTCTTTATCTATTAGGGTATAGGCCGCAAAGTCACCCTAATCCAGCTTCACCCCTGAATACACCGCCCGGGTGGTCCCGTCCACCTCGCTGCGTAGCTGCGGGAATGGCACACCTTCACGCGCCGTGACGCCTTCGAAGATCCAAAAAACGCGCTCGCTAAAGCCCCAGCCACAGGCCGGCGGCATACCATATTCCAGCATTTCCACGTAGTCGATATCCAGCATCATAGCCTCCTCGTCGCCGGCGTCGCGCATCTGCTGCTGCTCCACAAAGCGGTTCAGCTGGTCAATCGGATCATTCAGCTCGCTAAAGCCATTACCCAGCTCGCTACCCGCAATCACCGGCTGGAAACGCTCCACCGTCTGCGGGTTATCCGGGTTGGTTTTAGACAGCGGGCTGATAAACTTGGGCGTATTAACCAGCCAGACGGGCCCAGCCACCGTCTTGCGGATATTCTTCCACAATTTATCGATGCCGCGCGGGATGGAATCAGTCTTTTCTACCTCCAGGCCATGTTCTTTCAGCTTAGCAGCGACTTCCTCAATCGTGGTATTATACACATCAATCCCGTAATGCTTATGGATCACCTCGGCGTAGTCCCACACCTGCCACTGGCCACTCATATCGACCTCAAACTCGCCCAGGGTAAACTGCAGCGTGCCAAACGTCCGCTCCAGCACATACTTATACATATCCTCCATAAAGCGCATGCCCTGCTGCCAGTCCCAGTAGGCGGCGTACCACTCCATGGCGATGTGCTCGGGCAGGTGCTCATCAGAATAATTCTCGTTGCGAAAGCGCGGGCCAATGTCATACACCTTCTCGAACCCTGCCCCCAGCAGGCGCTTAAGCGGCAGCTCGTGGCTAATCCGCAGGTAAAACTGCTGGCCGTCCAGCGCGTCCATGTGGGTCACAAACGGGTTGGCATCCGCCCCACCGGTGGTGTGCTCCAGCACCGGCACGTTGACCTCAGTAAAGCCGTGTTGGTTGAGGTAATCGCGCGTCGCCTGCCAAAACGTGCTGCGGCGGTAAAAGCGCTGGCGCACCGCCGGGTTAACGTTCATATCCACATAGCGGCGGCGAAAGCGCTCTTCTTTGTTCTCGAGCTTTTCGGGCAGTGGCCGCAGGGCTTTGGCCAGCAAGCGCAACTCGCGCACCCCCACCGAAATCTCACCCGTCTTCGTCCGCAGCACTGTGCCCGTCGCCTCGACAAAGTCGCCTGTATCAAGCAGCTTAAGCTGCTTCATCCCCAGGATACCGCGCGAGGCGTCGAGCTCGGCCATTGTGCCGCGCTGCAAGTAAAGCTGCACCTCGCCACTTGCGTCTTGCAGCTTGATGAAGGCCAATTTGCCAAAACTGCGGATAGATACCACGCGCCCCGCCACCGCCACCTCCTGGCCAGCCAGTTCGTCGTACTGCGCCACCACTGTCGCACAGTCATGTGTGCGCTCGGTGTGCGCTGGGTAAGGGTCGATACCTAGCTCGCGCAGCGCTGCTAATTTTCGTAATCGTTCGTCTCGGTAATCTTGTAATGTCGCCATAATTGCTTGCTATTATAGCGGAGAATGGGATGGTTGTCGACTAGGACGATGAGGTTGCTTATCTACTTGGCGGTGTTGGCTGAGGTTTGTGCGGCGGGAGGCAAATTACCGCTTCCCTGCCTATGCCTGTTGTATTCTCTGATATTCTCACAGCCGAGCCGGTATAGCCAATGGTGTCCGGCTCTGTTGTAGTGTTTATGTGCCCACCATCTACCTTGACTGCAAACGGTATCTGACCTGCTTCTCTCCATTCTTTCTCGGTATAATCCTCTCGAGAGTACTCAACAGTTACTATAGTGCGCTTTTGGTTGCCTTGGTTGGTTGTATAAGAATACAATGAAGCTCGTGTCACTGTACCATCAGGATTAGCAATCTCCACTGGTGAGTTCTCTACCGCAATCTTCACCTCCTGACTTTGTGGGTTAGCGCAGTGAAGTTCGCCCGTCTTGGGGTCAATCGTGAAGGGATCAACTTCTGTATATGCTGCCAACTCACCAGAGGTAGGCTGCGCTGCAGTAGCCGAGGTTTTTTCGCCAGGCTGATAGTGCTGGTAGCCAAGATAGCCACCGCCAATCAGCGCTGCCGCAGCTGCCGCGATCGCGGTGAGCCGCCGCACTGCCGGGTGTTTATTATGCTCATGGTTTAGCCAATTATGTGTATGCTTCTTGTGGGAGTAGTGTGCGTGCCGTGGTGTGTATCGAGCCATCGTCGGTCTCCTTGGGCTGTTATGGTTGACTACCTATCATAGCATAACATCGCCGATAATGCAATGATGGTGAATTGCTTATGGTTGAGGATGGTTCTTGCACATTGCCCGCAGATTGAGCGCTATTAGACTAGGCTTTTTGCGTATATATGCGCTTTTCTCATGCCAAGATCAGAGGCCAGCCACTCACCATGAGCTTTCTCGTGCCATCAGGCAAACGCGATAGGAGAAAGGCAAACGCGCACCATAAATAAACCACAAGAGCCAGAGACATGCGCCATGTGCAAATCAACCCCTACCCCTGCCAGTCCTAATAAAAAACCGAGCAGCTCGTACTGCTCGGTCTAGTATTCATCGTTGAGATACGCTTACTGCACCTGCTGGATGGTGTAGGTAATCTCGCCCTTGGGGGTAGTGATCGTCACCTGCTCGCCTGCGCGATGGCCCAGCAAGGCTTGGCCCAGAGGCGATTCGTCGCTGATCTTGTTCTCCAGCGGGTCGGCCTCAACTGGGCCTACCACTGTGTAGGTCTTCTCTAGCCCAGCGTCTGAGGCGAGGGAGACGGTGCTGCCCAGGTGGATGGCGCCGGTGCTTGGGGCAGTAATCTGCTCAGCATTAAGCAAGATCTCCTCGATTTCGGCAATGCGCGTCTCTACCACGCCTTGCTCTTCGCGAGCGCTGTCGTACTCGGCGTTTTCACTCAGGTCGCCGTAGTCGCGAGCCTCAGCAATCTTCTCGGCAATCTCGCCGCGACGGCCCTTCAGCTCCTCCAGCTCTGCCTCGAGCTCTTGGCGGCCAGTATCAGTAATCTGGTAGGTTTTTTTCATTATCTTCATACTCCTTTCTTGCAAAGTCGGTAGGGCATGCCAGGGGCATGGCTATACCTTGCGACAAGCTCCGCAATGGTTACCCAGTGTAGCAAGCAATTGGCTTGTCGTCAAGCGCTGCTGCTTGCCCGTCCGGCGATCTACGACCTCCCACTCCTCTGTCTCAAGCAGTCGGTCGCTCACCGTGACGCGGGTTGGCATGCCGAGTAGCTCTGCATCGGCAAATTTTTCCCCGGGACGAGCGGCGCGGTCGTCATACAGCACGCTGATGCCAGCCTGCTGCAGTGTATCGTAGAGCTCATCGGCCGCTGCGACCGATTCCTTGCCAATCTGCACCAGATGCACGCGGGCTGGTGCTACTTCCTCGGGCCACACCAGGCCTTTGTCGTCGGCGAATTTCTCTACAATCACACCCATCACGCGGGTGATGCCAATGCCGTAGCTGCCCATGTAGGCGTGGTGCTGGCGGCCATCCTCGCCGGTAAAGACCAGGCCCATCTCCTCTGATTTTTGGGTGCCAAAGTTAAAGATATTGCCCACCTCGGCCGTGCGACGTTTTTGGTAGACTTCGCCAGTCTCAGGCGAAATATCACCTTCTTTCGCGAGTTTAATCTCGACAAACTCGCTTGGTCGCGGTATATCACGGCCCCAGTTAGCATTGTAGGCATGCTGGCCAGTTTTATTGGCACCAGTTTCAAAGTTCACCATATCTTCACATGAATCATCGACAAACAGCCGCACATTCTCTGGTAGATTATACAGCCCAGCAAAGCCGAGCTTCGCCCCTGTTGTTGCCTCAATCTGTTCGCCATCCGCCAGGCGCAGCCATGGTACGTTCGCCACCGCCTTGAGCTTATCTTCGTTAATTTCATAGTCACTCCGTACGACCGCCAGCAACATACCATCTGGCGAATCGTACAACATTGACTTGGTGCTAGCTGTGCGCGGGATGTCCAGCGCTTTCGTTAGCGCCTCTGCGCCGATAATATTTTCGTCGTCTAAAATACCTAGTGGCTTCATGGCAGCACCGGCGTCCGGGTTCGACGTTGCACGCACTGGTGCAACTTCGGCGTTATAGGCAACATTCGTACTTGGCACGATGAAAATATCGTCCTCACCCGCCGCGCAAATCGTCTGGAATTCGTGGCTAAATTTGGTAAAGGCCCCACCGCTGGCAAACGTCACGTAGGTGTCATCCCCCAGGCCAAAGCGATGGTAGCAGCGCTTGTAGGCCTCGATGACCGCTTGGTAGTAGGCGTCCAGATCTTCCTTGCTGACGTGGATGCTATACATATCCTTCATGATAAACTCACGCCCGCGCATGATGCCGCTCTTGGCGCGCAGCTCGTTGCGGAGTTTGTTCTGGAATTGGTAGACGCTGATAGGCAGGTCTTTGTAACTCTTAAGGTAGCTACGCAGCAGTTCGATAATCGGCTCCTCGTGCGTCCAGCCAAAGCCAACTTCGGTGCCATCTTGCAGGTGCGATTTGAACCATACATCCACCAGCTCATCACTCCAGCGGCCAGTCTCCTGCCAGAGCTCCTGGCGCTGCAGGGTGCTCATCAGCAGTTCTTGGCTACTGATGCGGTTCATTTCTTCGCGGACAATCTGCTTGATATTCTCGAGCACGGCCAGGCCCAGCGGCGTGTAGGAATAGACGCCGGCCATCGTCTTGTGCACGTAGCCAGCGCGAATCAGCAGCTGAGCGTTGTGCGCCACCTCATCGGCGGGGGCTTGTTTGCGGGTACGGGTAAAGGTGTGTGATAATCGCATAATCTCTCTTATAGTAACACAATATTGGCAAAAGTGGCATGAGACAGCCAGGCTGAATACTCATAATCTCACCTCAAAAACCATCGCTAGCCCAGAAGCTCACCAAACCGAAAATGTTCTGGCCAGATAGAATGGTGGTGCTTTCCCGTATATTTGGTTGCTGGCCTCCAGATATTTTCTTGTTAGATGTGCTCCTGCGCCGGTAGAGAGATGCCAAGAAAGAGGGGTTCTAGGATTGATACGGGAGAAAAGATATCGACACAAAATAAGATTTCTGAGTTAAGCTCGCTGGCCAGCTCGTTCTTCCCTATCATCCCACCATAAAGACAAACACCGCCAAGAATGCAATCGTGTTCTTGACCATATGGATGAGAATGCCGGGCCATATTGTGCCAGTTGTGTGGCGCAGTGCCACCAGCACCACGCTGAGCATCGCCACATCGATGCCAACGTTGAGCTGGCCGTGCACATAGCCAAAGAGCCCACTCACCACTACGGTAATAAGCCACACTGGCATGTGCGCGGCATGGAGCTTGCTATACAAATAGCCGCGAAACACCAGCTCCTCGGCCACTGGCGCCACCACCACCAACATTGCAAAGGCGAGCAAACGCTCTGCGCCATAGAGCTGCTGGTAGCCGAGGTTCTGTGCCTGAGTCGCGTCAAAGCCAGGCAGCCACTGCTTGGCCGCCGCCAGTGCGATCATCGACAGCACGATATAGATAATAAAGCCCACCAGCGCCCAACCAAAGTCGCGCCACTGCAGCGAGCGCCGCCACCCAAGCTGGCGCCAGGTGGTGCGAAAGCTCGCTGGCATCTTGGGCCGTGCGCGCTGCACCAGCCACGGCAGGCCAATCAGCAGCGCCAATGCCACCACATAGACCGCCGTTTGCATCATAATGAGCGGCAAGACTGGCACCGACTCTTGGCCATGAAAGAGAAGGTAGAGTACTGCACTACAGAGTAACCCCGCCCCCATAAAGCTCAGCCACACCCACAGCGGCCAACCGAGCCACGAGGCACCGCGCAGCAGGCGCTGGCGTGGTGTGAGCGGTGTCTTGGGCTGGGAGGGGTGAGCGGCTTTGGGGCGGAGAGCAACACGTATCATGAAGTGAGTTCCTTATGTATTACCATTGCGTGATTGAGCAACCACACCTCCCTGCGGTGCAACCCTCCACGATAACGCTCTGCCCTGCTACACTGCATAACCTGCATCAGTGCACCAACTTCCCTATATCAGCAATCGTCACGAGCACAATCAAGCCCAGCAAACACAAGAAGCCAGCTGCTTGAATATTCTCTTCCATCTGCTTGCTAAGTGGCTTGCGCAGCAGGCGGAAGATCGCCATCACTGTCCAGCGGCCACCATCGAGCGCAGGAATGGGCAAGATATTCATCACTGCCAGCGACAACGCAATGATCGCCGTCAGCAGCAGCACATGCACCACACCGGCCTGCCCCGCCGCCGGGAAGATAATGGCAAAGATCCCTACCGGGCCAGCCACGGCATTACCCACCTGCGATAAGTTTTGCTTGGCCTGCTGGCTCGTCGCGCTGTCGCTACTAAACTGCTGCACCAGACTAGTGGCGAGATTTACCACCATATCACCCAGGCCCTGGAGCGTCGCCCCAGTGAGCTGCGCCGTTGTCACCACACCGACAATCGGTGCCGACCAGGTGGCGCGGATTGTATCTTGCTGCTTGGTGAGCTCTGCCCCTAGGTAGCCTTTGCGGTCGGGATTATCTTTGCGCAGCGCCACCATGGCAGTGGCTTGCTTATCACCGCGGGTGTACACTACGGGTACGGTTTCGCCCTTATGCTGGCTCGCAAAGTGCGCTAGGTCGGTTGTGCTACGCACCGTTTGCCCAGCCAGCTGGTTAATTGCATCACCCTGGCGGAGGCCTGCCTTGGCGGCGGGCAAACCAGGAGTAAGCATACCAAGCTGCACTGGATGGTTGCTCACCACTGCATCGTTTGGTAGGTAAAATTGGTTGTCTATCATCTTGGGTAGGCCCACCCAGGCTAGGCCAGTAAGGAGTACCACTGCGGTCAGCCAGTTGACGGTCACGCCAGCCAGCAAGATTTTGGTCTTTTGCCAAAAGGTTGCTGCACCATAATCACCAGGCTGATCAGCCGCATCGTGCTCGCCCTGCAATTTAACAAAGCCACCCAGCGGCAGCCAGTTGAGCGAGAAGCGGACATTCTCGCCCAGAATACTTTTTTTGATCACTTTGCTATAGGCCTGCGGTGGAAAGCCAATGCCAAATTCCTCCACTACCACACCATTGCGCCGCGCCACAATACCGTGGCCTAGCTCGTGCGTTGCCACTAGTAGCGTCAGTGCGATTACCCCAATAATAATACCTATTACTATCTCCATACTCCTCCTTCGTTATCCTCCAAAGCGTCGCTGCCGCCGGGCATACTCAGCCAGCAAAGCATCGACGTCGGCGTGCGTCATATCCGGCCATGGTTTATCGAGAAACAGCAGCTCGCTATAGGCACTGCGCCACAGCATGAAGTTGCTCAGTCGCTGCTCACCACTGGTACGAACGATCAAATCACACGGTGGCACATCTGGTGTATACAAAAATTGCTCAAAGATCTGCGCTGTTACCTTCTTGTGGACAGAAAGCGTTTTGCGCAAGCGATTGACCGCGTCGATAATCTCCTGCTGCCCACCATAATTAAACGACAGCACCATCGTACCCTGCTGCAAATCCTTGGTGGCAGCCTCGGCAGTATCGATCGCCTTCTTGACCCGCCGACTCAGGCGCAGGCGCGTCCCTGCCACGCGGATGCGCACCCCATGCTCGATGAAGATCGGCAGGTCTTGGTCGAGCATCGTCACCAGCAGATTCATCAGGTGCTTGACCTCTGGGCCGCTGCGGTGCCAGTTCTCGGTGCTAAAGATATAGGCGCTGACGTAGGGCACGCCACGCTCGATGGTAGTAAGAGTAATATCGCGCAGCTTCTCGTAGCCCGCGCTGTGCCCCTCTTGGGCAGAGAGGCCACGCTGCTTGGCCCAGCGCCGGTTGCCATCGACAATATAGCCAACATGCTGCGGCAAGTGCGTGGTAGCACTCATGCCTGGCTCCATGATGGATGGTTGGTTACGGACGTCAGCAGAGAGCGCATCATTAAATCGTCAAAATATCCTTCTCTTTAGCAGCAAAGGCGGCTTCTATCGTGGCTTGGTGCTGTGCCATGAGGCGATCGATCTCCTTCTCCACCGCCTTCACGTCATCTTCGCTCAGCTCTTTGGCTTCTTTGCGGCGTTTGGCGTCCTTCAGGGCGTCTTGGCGCACCCCACGCAGGGCAATGCGTGCTTCTTCTACCTTCTCGCTGGCTTGCTTAACCAGTTGCTTGCGGCGCTCCTCCGTCAGTGGTGGCACTGGCACACGGACGACGTGACCATCGTCGCTGGGGTTGAGGCCAAGCGCTTGATCGGCTCGGATGGCGCTGGCAATCTTTTGCAAATTAGCTGGGTCAAATGGCGTGATCTGCAATAGCGTCGCCTCTGGTGCCGTCACGTTAGCCACTTGGTTGAGCGGCATGCTGGTGCCATACGCCTCGACCATAATGCCATCCAGCATACTGGCGTGAGCCCGGCCGGTGCGGATCTTCCCCAGGCGCTCCTCCAGGTGCTCCAGCACATGGTTCATCTTTTCTTCGTAGGGGGTGGTATCAAACATCGCGATCTCCTTCTTGGTTTTCCTTTATTGTACCATTATTTGCCAGGGCATGAGGAGAGTTTGCAGAAAAATGGCTGGCATTGTTGCTTGCGCTTGCCAGATAAAATACTATTTGAGTGAAGCATCTCTCGGTCATTGCTTATCTAAGTCTTCATTCATAATCCCAGAATCGGTACAGTGCCCTCACGGCATACTCACTACGCCGAAAATGTTCTGGCCAGATGGTGCGAGGAGCTTACCCCCTCGCGTATTTGCTGGCCTCCATATATTTTCTTGTGCAGCGAGCATGCCGTGAGGGTGCACAAAAAAGCGAGCGACACATCTCGTGCCACTCGCTACGCAAAAGCTTACTCTCTCGTGACTACTCTGTCACGCCCAGCTCAATCCGCTTGAATTGGCTGACGCGGACATTCTCGCCGCGCAGTGCTACCTGCTCTTTGATGAGCTGGCCAACGGTTTTGCTGTCGTCGAGCACAAAGGCTTGCTCGGCCAAGACCTGCTCAGCGAAGTGCTTCTTGAGCTGCCCTTCGACGATTTGGTCGCGCATTGCCTCGGGCTTGCTGGCCAAGGCATCGCTGGCGAGAAACTCCTGCTTCTTGGCGTCGTACACCTCAGCTGGGATGTCGTCCATCGTGGCATAGCGCGGGTTCATCGCAGCGACCTGCATAGCAATCTGGTGCGCAAACTCCTTAAACTCAGGCAGGCGGGCCACAAAGTCTGTCTCACAGTTGACCTCGACCACCACGCCGATCCGACCACTGTGGACATAGCTCTCGATCAACCCTTCGCGGGTCTCGCGGTCGCCCTTTTTCTCCGCCTTAGTCAGGCCCTTTTTGCGCAGGGCATTGAGCGCAGAGTCGAAGTCACCTTCGGCCTCCACCAGCGCCTTCTTGGCATCGGTCAGGCCAATGCCGGTCAGTTCCTTGAGCTTCTTGATGTCGTCAATCGTCACCGCCATGGTTAGTTCTCCTCCTTCGTTGCCTTGCCCTCGTTGACTGCTGCACTGAAGTAATCGAGCATCAGCTGCAGGCTCTTGATCGCATCGTCATTGGCGGGAATAGGATAATCCACCAAGTCGGGGTTGGCATTGGTGTCAACAATACCGATCACCGGCACACCCAGCGTCTTGGCCTCGCGCAAAGCGTTGTTGTCAGCCAAGATATCGAGCACCAATACTAGGCCAGGCTTGCCATTAAGGTCTTTGATGCCACCGTATTTGAAGTTGAGGCTATCGATTTCTTCTTGGTAGCGCTGGACTTCCAGCTTGTTGTAGCGCTTCTCGAGGTCGCCACTCGCCATGCGGCGCTCCAAATCCTTGAGCTTCTTGATCTGCGCAGTGGTAGTCGTCACATTGGTGAGCATCCCACCGACCCAGCGGTTGG
>ERZ772967.1361-NODE-1361-length-17094-cov-7.107694_pt1 | contig 17094 bp, 10 predicted proteins | sample MGYA00511677_ERZ772967 | MGnify/ENA primary metagenome ERZ772967 (study PRJEB29015, sample SAMEA2737931) | human oral metagenome | biome: human oral; feature: human-associated habitat; material: dental | place: China | collected 2146 ...
TCCACGGTACCGTCCTTGCGCACGACGTAGTGATAGCCGATACACGTCCACCCCTGCGCCTGATGCGATGCGTTGATCTCCTCCGCAGATAGATCATCATCCGTGGGATTTCCCGTGTGATGCAGGACAATCATATCGGTTGCTCTGCGCGTTTGCAGGTTTCCCGCATCATACGTCAGATGCAGGTCCTTCAGGTTTACTCTTTCCATTATCCTTGTCCTCCTTCTCTTCGTATTGGTCCGGGATTCCGTTGTTATTTTGGTCAATAAACGCTTTGGCCAAAAAACCAATCGCCGCAATCCATGCCGCCCCACTGATCTCGTGGAGAAAATTTCGGAACTCCACGAGATCGGGCCGCAGCGCAGTATACCAATCATAGAGCCATGCGCTAACGTAGATGGTACAGCCGATAACGAGCATCGCCGCATACCATACTATGTAACGCATGGCCGCATGACTTTTGGTCATGTTGCGCAGGTACTTTTTGCCTTTCCTGAGCCACTGTGAGACTTTGAGCATTGTCTCACCTCCCAAGCGCCCACGTCAGAATCGATGCGAAGATGCCGACGATGGTCGTACTCATCCCAATCGTCCAGCAGACGTCATGTTTAAATTCGTCCAGCCGATGATGTGCCGACTTTGTGCTTTCTTCCAGACGGGCAATCCGCTCATTAATTGCGTAGAGCTGATCACGTCCCATCGGCAGTTTTTCCGCGAGGGTTCTGATCTGTGCTTTGATGCTCTCGAGCTCGGCCAGTATTTCTCCTCTTGCCACGTTTTGCGCCTCCTAATTGTTTCTTTATACATAGGGGCGTTACTCCGACAGGATAGCGCCCCTACTCCCTGTGATTACACTTCTTTCTCCGCATGCTCCGCAATGTAGAGGGCGACGTCCTCCTGATAGATGACAGGCACGACTTTTTGGCCTTCCGCCTTGCTCTCCTCAGAGATTGCGTATTTTTCATGACGCACGAGGAACGCATAGACGGGAATCATATAGCTGTACTTCTTCATTTTTTCTCACCTCCTTTCAGTGCTTGCAGGGCCTCTTCGATTTCTGTGAGACGCACTTCTTGTGCGGCGACAGCTTCAAATATGGATACGCGTTCTTCGTCGGCTGTTTCTGCCGTCGGATGCGTATCCTCTCCCTTTGGCTCCTCCGTTTTTGGAGGACTAAGGACAAGTCCGATATTGGGGTCAAATGTGATAACGTAGCCGACTTTACATTCCACACCCGTAACGTCTACCCAGTAGGTAGAGGGCGAAAATATGCTTCGCCATGTATCAAAGTCGCGTTCGTCTTCGTGGACGGATCGTACTTTGCCATACAATATTTCTGCGTATTTGTTCATTGTGCTCTCCTTTTATGCGGTGCCGTTAGGCGTCTCTTTATTGATAGCGTTTGACCATTCGAGGGTGATTGGATGTGGTGTTCTTTTTATCACCTGTTCGATAGGTGCTCCATCTCTTTCCATACGCCTAAAGTTGCCAAACAATATCATCAAAGAAGCCCCCGGATAAAAGTTTTGATATTTCCCAACTACAAAAACAGTTTCGTATGGATACGTTTTTCCTTCTTCTACTTTTACATAGTAAGTATTTTCTGCATTTCTTATGTTTATATATGTCAACTTCAGAACAGCGACGCCCTTCGGGACGGTAAATGTTCCCGTTCCTTGCACGGTGATACTCCCCGGCGTAATTCCGCCCTGCTTTAAGATCGCAAGCGATACTCCGTTTTTCTCCTGCCGCCCGCTGGTCACTTCGCTTTCGGTGACAGCCCCCAGCGCTGCGAAGCAGTCGACGCCGTCCACATGGAGCGGCAGGACACCGCCCATTGCGTTCGCTTCTTCTTTTGTTGAGTAGAGCGTGCAGGATTCGACAGTGCCTTTTGTGTTTTGCAGTTTGAGTTTTTTAACCAGTTCCGCCATGATCTCACTCCACCCAGATTTTTGTTCCGTTGGCAAACGTCAGGACATCCGTGCTGAGCGCCGATGCCGTCGAGGCATTTCCCTCTACTCCGCCATCTGCTTTGATCTTTCCGGTAGCAGTCAGAGCAGGTACCGTGAGCGCACCTGTCATGCTGTCGCCGGATTTCGCAACAAATTTAGAGGCGTTCTGTTGGTCGATCTCCTGGAATTTTTTATCCAGATCGGCTTTGGAATAGGTACCGACGGCTTTTTGTGCGGCGGCGGCAGATTCTGCGGCGCTTTTTGCGCTTTCCTGTGCACTCTTTGCAGCAGATTCTGCTTTGTCGACTTCGACGTTGATTCCGTCTATATGCTGTTTCATGGAGGTAATATTTTCCTCCATTGCCTTGACGTGCGTTTCGGATGCGGCACTTGCCGTTTGACTTTTGCCGGCTTCCTGTCTGCTCTGCTCTGCTTCCGTTCGCGCCGTTTGCGCTGCGCCCGCGGCGGATTCGGCGGCACGCCGATGTTCCTCTGCGGTATTTTTTGCATTGGTCGCGAGGACAACATCGAGTGACGCGTTGCTTTCGCTTTCCTGTGCGTTCTGTGCGGCCTGCTGCGCCGCAGATGCGCTTTGCTGTGCGGCGCGGAGATTGTCAGAGACGGCCGCACCGGTCTCGAATATCCGGTGCACGAGTTCCGAGGGGTCAATCCCGCTTCCGTGCTGGACCATGACCGCGCGCCCGATGGCCTCCTCATGCTCCTGCATGATGGCTGTTGCCTTATCCGCCATCGCCTCGATATACGGCAGCGGATATTTCTCTCCGAGATCGGTCAGCTGATCGACGGACGTTTTACGATAGATTGTGATATTCTTTCCGGCCGGCAGTTTCGGCGGCTGTGCATGTTCCGCGGGCGTCTGTCCGGGGGCATAGCCCGGATAGTGGACGACCTTCGCAGCCGCATCCACAAAGTAATCCCGCGTGATCTCCGTTGTAACCTCCGTCGCTGTATCATAGATGGCAACGTGGATGTTGTCCGCGGACGATATCGCAAAGGCAAAAGGGAATACGGTCGTATTTCCATCGCCGCGATAGGTCACCGAGGTTTTCCGATTTTCGATCATGTGAGTTCTCCTTTCCCTGATTCACTTACCGCGCACCGCGCGTATTCTTCTTTGGTTTTTTCGGCTTCTCCGGCTTCGGTAGTGGCTCCTCTGCGCGCAGTTTTTTGTCAAAGAGGACGCTGCGCATGACGTTGCGGAAATCCCGGTCGTAGTAGTTGTCAGTCTCCATCATGTCTGCCGCATATTGCAACGCCGAGAATATCCCGTCCGTGATCGTATTCGTGACGCCCGTGCTTGCGGCCGTGAATGTGCTCGCTGCTTGTGCAGCGGACTTTGCAATATCCAGATAGCCGATTTCCTTCTCCGGCTTCTTGTACTTTTTCGCTTCTTCGTACGCCTTGCGCTGCTTCGGCGTCATCTTCTTGACCCGCTCGCGCTCCTTTGCCTCCTTCTCCTCGCGTTCGAGGTCTTTCTTTCCTTTCTGGATCATGAGATTTACAGTCGCCTGCACCTGCTTTGCGCCGCGTGTGAGCACGGATCCGAGTTCAAAATTTCGACCGTAGGTCGTGCCATCGAATACCGCGCTCCCGATCAGCCCCGCAACATCGCGGACAATCGGCAGGGTTCCCGTTCCCGTGGAGAGGAGGTTCTTGCCAAATACGCTCATAAAGCGCTCATAGTCCGATACCTCTTCTTTTTTTGTCTCCCCTGTTTTCGGGTCTTTAACCGTCCGATACCGGTCTTTCTCATCGTCACCCTCGAGGCCGAGCGCGAATTTCAACCCAGCGCCGATGAGCGTTACGAGCACGATGCGATAGATAACGGCACGCGCAAGCGGCATCCATACATGCATATACTTGTAGCCATGCGCATCGTATTTGCCCTTAAAATGCGCTTCGAGGATCGCATTAAACTGTGTATTGAAAAAGGAGTAGAAGGACGTGAGCATCTTGACGGCTTCATTTCTGGAGCGTTGGACCTCTGCGAGGTCTTTTGTCTGCCCCGATCCGAACACATCACGCACGGCCGCATCCGCCTTTTGGACAGCGCGCAGCTCTGCTTCCTCGATGATTTCGCGGCCCTCCCGTATCGGAAGTTCGGATGCGCGTTCGAGCCGGTGCCCTGCTTCATAGAATTCCTTTTCTCTATCCTTGACCTTAGCCTCCCTTCTCTGCTGTTCCTCGATGAGCTCCTGGTCGGAGAGCGCCGCATATTTGGATTCCCGCATCCTTTCAGGATCCATATACCGGCGTTCCTCCGCCTCATCCCGCAGATAGTAGAGTTCCTTGCGCATATCATAGGTTTCTGCGCGCAGACGCTCGACGTTCTCCTGTGCCTCCTGATACGCCCGCTTGTTCTCTTCGTTCTCACGGTTGATCTCTGCGAGCATCTCCGGAAATGCGTTTTTGTAGGCACGGCACCAGAGGGGCTTAGACAGCATGAGATCGGTTTGCGCGAGCGCCCAGTAGGCATTATCCCGCAGGAATTCCACGGGCGTATACGTCGGGTCAAAGAGGCGCTTATCATGGCGCAGGTCGCGTTCCATGTTGTTGATGCGGTCCGACATAAATATGGACTTATGGAGGAGATCATCCATCTCCTTTTTGTTGGCGTAGTAGTCCGCAATCGCAGCGTTTGCCTCCACGGCGCCGAGCTTATCCATCATCGGCCCGATGTTGGATGCGTTTTCGACGACCGGCCACAACCGCCATCCCATGATTGCCATGGTAGAGTTTCGGCGCAGCGCCGCCATCGTCCGGCTGATTGCCGTTGCTGCACGGTCACTGCTGCCGTCCGCGGCGATTGCCCACGTATCCAGCACCCATTGATCGAGGCTGTTCCAAAACGGCATACCATAGGTCGATGTGACATATGCCTTAAACTCCGCATTACGGACAATGCGATGTACGTCACGCGCCGCGATGCGGAACGCGATGTTATGCGCCGCGTTATAGACATGCTCCTGCAGGACGCGGAATTCGAGGAGCAACGGTTCTTTGACATCGTTCTCCGAGCGCTCCTTTACATGGCTGCGCCCAGTCCCGAGGACACGCGCCCCTGCCAGGGTCTTTTGCGCCTGATCTTCGACTTCCTTTTCCTTTGCCTGCGTCGATTTCTCTGGATTGTATTTCAGCGGATAGTATCCGCCCCGCAGGGTTATTTCCTTCCCGTCTGACGTTTCGACGTGGAATGCGGATGCGGGGACCTTTCCGAGATGCGATCCGTTGAGTTTTTCTTCGACTTCCGCCGTTTCTTTCCAGAATGTATCCACGAAATCCCAGATCTGCTGCACGGCCTTCCAGTCGCGCTCTGTCATGTGCTTTGCGAATACTCCCTGCACGTCGAGCCGCTGACCAATACCGTCGATGACGCGCTTGCGGTTGGTCTCCGAGCCCCAGTTGAGCGCGAGGCAGAGGATGTTCTCCTTGCTGAGCTTATCTCCGCCGACGTCAATGTTTCGGTCTTTCCACTCCATGCGCTCCTTTTTGGGGTAGGCGGAGAGGATGCGCTCGAGCTCTTTTTGACTTTGCCCAAGCAGTTCCGCCTCCCGCATCTGCGCCCGCTCGTATGTTCCGTAGAGGTATCTGTGTGCCTCTTCGCCGAGCAGACGGATGAGGATCTCCGGCTTGATGAGCGGCATTGCGCCCTTTTGCCCAAGGATGGCCATCTGCTCTCCGATTCCGGGGACCTTCGCGAGCCAATCGCTGTACCCGAGGCCGCCGGTATCGGGCGATACCGGATGCTGCACGACGCCTTCGGGCGTCAGGCTTGTTGTCGACGCGAGGATTTCCCGGACGATATCGTCAAAATCCTTTCCTCCGACACTCAGCATGCGGTTCTTGTCGCGCCCGATAGTATATAGGGCTTTGAGCATGTTGACTGCCTGCGTAAATTCTCCGAACTTCATCTTGCGATAGCTGCTGTTCTCCTTCGAGAGCATTTCGAGGATCTCTGTCGGTGCGTCTGCGTCCATGTCGAGGTTGTTCTTGTAGCTTTCAAAGAGCGCGCCAAGTTCGATATATCCTTCCGGCTTTTCGACATCACTCCCTTTGAGCCCGAGGAGGTACGCGATGTGATGGAGCCAATAGCGCTCCGCAGCTGCAAGGCGTACCGTCCGCGCGCCAAGTTTACGCTGCACGTCAGCTTTCATCTGATTCAGTTTTTCTTCGTTCTTTGTCGCTTCATAGGCACATGCGGCCGCAAGCGCCTGCTGTTCCTTCTCCGCATAGGCGATATCCCAACGCTCCTGTGAGAGCGCCTTATCCACCGCCCGAGCATGCTGCCTTTCCTTGCGGCGGAAATATGCGGGATTGCAGGATTCGCTGATCGGCAGGTCGGCGAGCACCATGCGGGCCTGTTCGCGAATGAACTTATCGTTCTCCCATACCTGCTGATCAAAGTTCTTGCGCCGCCATGTCTCCTTATTCTCCTTCCGGAGGGATTCCCGCACCTTTTTATAGTTCTGATTCCAGAACGCCTGCAGCTTCTTCTGCATTTTCTTTTTGCTGGTCGCACGCGTCATCTCTTCGAGGCGCTTATATTCCTCCGGGGTCCACTTCCCGCTGCTGCGCAGGTTCTGCACGGCCGCCATGATTTTCTTCATTGCTTTGCCATCCTGCTCTTTGCGCAGGTCTGTATCCTCCGGCACATCATTCAGCGCATCAAGGGCGCCCTTTACCGCATCCTGGATGCGGTCGTCGAGACGGCGCATCAGGCGCTCTTTGGCACGCATGCCCGCCGCTTCGAGTGCAACGCGCCGATGATAGGCCTTCGGGGTCTGCATCGCCTTTGCGATGTTCTCATCCGTCAACCGCGCCTGCAGGATCTCTTTGTCGAGCCCGCGCGCATATTCGGTCATGTATTCCGTGAGTTCCGTCTCAATGGATTTCCGTTTTGCACGGGCTTCCTTGTAGGCCTGCATCGACGGGAACCAGTTGCCGATGATTTCCGCCGCTTCTTTCCCGCCATTTTTCAGTGCCATTTCTGCGAGGTAGACCGGGTCGCTTTCGAGTTCTTCCCGCTTTCGGGTGCGTTCCGCTTCGACCTTCTCATTGTATTCCTCCCGCGCTTCTTTCTTTAGGTCTTTCATGACCTCTGCGCGCAGGCGGTCTTCTGCGTCTTCGCGGGATTCTTTCAGCCATTTCTGATAGGTCTCTGCGATGCTCTTACCGAGGAGGTTTTCGAGTGTTTCCTTTCCGCCGAGGCGTTCGATCGGACGATATCGTTCGTCCAGCTCCGCCGCCTTGATTTCCTCCTCCGAGGCGATCATGCGGGCCATGACGGCTTCGACCTCTGCCGAGGGCTTTCCGCCGACGTTCTCGACAAATTTATAGAGCTTGCGCAGGAACTGTTTGAACTTCCGGAATACACCGCGCAGGGCTTTCGACGGAGCTTTTCCGTCGTGCAGGTAGATTTCAAATCCGCGGGCGAATCTCTCCTGCCGCCATCTCTCCTTTGCACTCTTGATCGCGACTGCATCGCCGGACTTTTCCGCAGCTATTATGTCTTGCTCGTACTTCCAGAACTCGTCTTTCCAGTCCGTATCCTTGTATTCCTCCGCCGCGCCCGGCTTCCACTCCGCCCACTCGTTGACGGTCGCCTGATCCTTCGCGGACGTTTCGTCCATTTCTGCGAGCTCGTCGAGGTCCATCAGGAACATATGCCCCATCTCATGGAGCATGGTCGATTCATTCGCACCCTCAAAGAGCGTGATGATGCGCTTCCCTTCCTCCTGCGATATTTCGCCGTAGACTTCTCTTTGGACAATCTGATGATAGATATTCGCATCATCTGCGGAGAATGCACCTCTGTTCTCCGTCGCAGATTTGATCTGATTGGATTCAAAGGCGACAAACTCTAAATCCTCATCCTCCATGTCCCCATTGATGGCACCGTCATAGCCGTTGTTTTCCAAATCCTCGCGAGCCTTGATTCCCGCATAGTTTTGTCCTTCGTATCGGCTAAACACCTCATATGCCTTTCCGTCTGCTGCAGGCTTTCGGATATTGAGAAAGAACGCTCTGACATTTCCGCCGTACCCCTGTGAATCCTCCTTCCACGGGGAAAAGAACATTCCTTGAATGTCCATATTGGCGCGCCCTTTGGTCTTGTCAAAAACATCAAAGTCTGCATCGCTTCCATGATACACAACAAGCGGCTCGCCGTTCTCATCAATGACCTTAGACGCATTTGCGGGATCAGTCTCCCAATCCCCGAACCATGCCTTGAACGCAGGCGTACGCACAGCAAGCCACTGATCCTCCGTGAGCTTTGTAGCCTCTCCGTTCGGGGCTTTCATCCACTGTGCTGTGCCTTCATACTGTTTTCGGACAGATTCTTTTTGTTCGGATGGAACATCAACCGCAGACTGCGCATACACATTCCCATCTGCATCCTTGACACCCGTGAGCATATCGCGTATACTGATAGTCAAAGGAGCCTCCTCCTCGGCCGCACTAACGCCTGTCTTCGGACGTGGTGTAGCGGCGAGAGGGGGCTTTTTTGCATAGTAGATTTCGTATGCAGTTACAGGGACACTTCCCGTGGAGACAACTCCGTCATGTTCCTCAGCCACAATAACCAACGTCTTGATATGGCCATTCATTTGCACGGGAACCATGATGCGGTAGTAATTTGATATTTGATTCTTCCGTTTTTGAGCCTGGCGTTTCTTTCCCTTGAGCCCTGTTAAAGGGGCTTTTTTAGCATTCGGAACAACCTCAACAACAACAGCATTTTTTGCAATGTCAGCGAAGTTTGAAAGTGTAATATTCCGCGCGGTTCTATTGTCCGAAGATCGATTTGCATTCCCACGCACCAAATGCCTCTGCCCATAGGAATCGCTATCCTTGGGCAGCCCTACCAATGCTTGAAAATCAGCCGTTGGAACTTCCGGCAACAGACTTGCTTTTGATATATAATTGAGAATGTCTTGATCTGTTTTTCCTTTTAAATTGTTGGTCAGCACGTCAAGATCAACAACATGAACTTGTTCATCAAGATTCAGTCCTGCGCGTACCGCCTGTTGGAGGGCGTCCCCCTCCTCCGTATACTTCCCGCCACTTCGGAGCCCAAACCGCTCCTGCATATAGTCCATTGCAGTATAGTTCTCGTTGCCCTGTTTTTCACGCATCACACGGGCAAACTGATCTGCGTGATGTGCAAAGAGGAGCGCATTCATACGCGCCGCACGCGACTGCTGTCCGCCGATTGCTTTCAGCTGCGCCATGATCTGACGATAGACGCTGTACGCCTCCGGAGAGAGCCCCGCCGTTCCCTTGATCTCCGCCGCATCGACCTGCATCATGCGGTCTTTGATGTTCTCAAGGGTCTTGATATAATCGTTCAGCTCGTCGAGCTGTCCTTTTGCCCCCTCCATTGCGTCTATGTCTTCCTGCGATGCCGGCGCCCATCCTTCGATTTTCGGCGCGGATGCATCACCGACGGTGAGCCGATAGGCAAGGTCCATGAGCTCGCCCTTACGCGGTGCACGGCCATTTTCTTTATAAAAATCCTGGTACCAAGGCTCATTATTGGACACACGGATTCCGCGGCCATCCTCTCCGTTCTGCACGATATCAACGCCGTTGCCCATGCCGCGCTGCAGCGCGTCCATTGCCGGCCGCAGGAGTTCGTCACGGTCTGCCACAAATTCGTTATAGAGTTTCCGCCATCCGCTCGCAGGGCTATCCTGATCCTGCGTGATTGCCGCGATTGCCATCTCACGCTCGCTGCTGCGGCGCAATTTCTCCTTGTCGCTTGCATGGTCCGGCGCTTCCGGGAACCATTCGTTTGTGATTGCATGGATGATGTCGGTCTTTGCCTTTATTGCGTTTTTCTGCGCCTGTTCAACTTCATCACTGAGGTCTTTTGCATTCTTTTTCATGCGTGCCAAAGAATCTGTCTCCGGGGAAAAGGATACGGATTCGAGGAGCTGCGGGGATGCCGCAGACTGCGCATATTTTTCAATTGGGACAAAAAGATGCCCGCCGTTTTTGATTGTATTCTCGAGCTCTTCATCACGGATGCCCGCGGCCTTCGCCACCTCTTTCAGGTCGGCAAGGCCGTTTTCTTTTTGCAGAGCCGTTTCGGTGTCGATGTAGGCATTTTCAAATCCAGTGCCGCTGGCCTGCGCACGAATGATCTTCTGCTGCACGTCGGGCGCGGTCTGCTTCAACTTTGCACTGGATGCGACTTGCTGCAGCCGGTCAAGCATGATTGTCCCTGTCATCGTCCGCTGTGCGGCGATATCTTCGCGCGTCTTTTCCGAGGAGAGCCGCTGCGCATGGCGCACGACGCCAGGAACAGCACCGACGGAGGACGCCATGCCGAACCCAAGGCCGACTGGGAATGCCTCTGCGCCGGAGATAATGGCATTGACCGCCATGTCTCCAATGCTGTACGCCTTATCTGCCGCGCGGCCATCGGAGGATGCAACAATGCTGTTATGGATGAGATCATCGGAGAGGGACTGCGCACTTTCCTCCGCGGATTCTGTGCCCGCAATTTTGAGCGCGTCTTTGATGTGATTCTTCGCAAAGGCCGCGACGGATTCCCGCTTGCCGATATCATATTTCGCCTGATCGACGATTCCGCGGATCGCCTTGCCTGCGTATCCCTCCGCCCCCTCTTTTCCGAAGAGATTCAGCCCACGCAGCGGCTTTGTCACGAGGCCAAAATTCATCATCTCAATGGCAGGATTGATCGCGCCTCCAACCAGCGCATACGCGCGTGCCTGATCATCTGTATTGAGCGGATTCCCATCCACATCCTTCATTGCGCGATATTCGGCGTAGCGCTCGCCGGTCTCCGGACGACGCATGCCCTCGAACATGCCTTCACGCATGCCCGCACCTGCGGCCGCACGAATGAGCTGATTGCGCGAGGCATTTGCGAATGTTGCACGCGCCGCAGTAATGATTCCCGTACGCGCAGACATGGACCTTATTGTTCCCACAGCGAATCCAGCGCCTGCGCCGCCCACGCCGCCGATCAGCGTTCCGCCGCCCGGCTCGATTGCCGTACCTGCCGCCGCTGTTGCGGCCGCGGTTGCCTCCGCCATGATGAGACCGTCGCGGATTCCTTCGCGTACGCTTTGCAGCATCTCAGGGCCGGACGATGCCATACCTCCTGCAATCGCCGCAAGAGGGTCATCCCAGAAGGATGGCATTGTCTTTGTGTCCTCTTCGATCATCTTGTCGAGGTCTGCTGCGCGTTGGAGGTCGTTATCGTCCGCTGTGCCGAGGAATACCTTATACATGAGATTGTTAAATTCGAGCCTCTTATTTCCGAGTTCGAGGAAATGCGTGAAGGTCTCCACAATCCCATGCGTTTGACGCACGGATTCGATATCATGGAGGGCAAGCGCAGCATCACGCGGGTTCATCTTCGCGATATCGCGGATCTCCGGGAACTCCTGCCAGACGGCTTCCATCGAGAAGTTGTCCTGCATCAGTTCCCGCTTTTTTTGTGTATAGTCGTTTATCTTGAGCGCCTGTTTGTAGGCGATATCATCATCCATAAAGGAATCCGCAGAGATTCCCGTATTCGCTTCAATCTCGCGGGCCTTACGCAGTCTCTCTTCGTCTGTCATAAAATAATTGACAAAGGTCTCTGTGCTGCGCAGGTCTTGTGCAAACTCGCTTCCCTCGTCTGCACTCTGCTCGATTCGGCTTCCGATATAGGATCGCAGGGGGCGCGTCGCACGGTCAGCAACGATGCGCACGGGAGACAGCACAAAGTCCGCGGCCGAGCTGCCGAGTTCGTCCACGGTTTCCTGCACATCCGGGCGGTTCATGAATTCATGACGCGGTTCATTGGATGCCATACGTTCATCGAGGAATTGCCCATAGGCATTGGCAAATCTTGTTCCCGATGTAATCGCCGTGGTCACTACGTCATTTGCTGTATCCTTTACGGCGTCCCATGCCTCACCCGCAGCATCCCATGCCTTTTCATAGAGCGGTTTCGCCGCTTCTGCTTCCGCCGCTGCGCGCTCTTGTTCCTGCTCCTGTCTTTTTTCCTGCCGCGCATTCGCATCGCTTAGATATCCTTCAAGGTCAAACGCCATGATGTTCTCCTTTAGTCTATGCCCTGCTCTTCTTCGCCTTTATTTTCTTCCGGGTAGTAATACGGCAAACTCATCACGTCACTTTTTGCGAGCAGAGCCGTTGCCGTGATCGGGTCTGCACCATGCGCAATGAGATTTTCATAGGCCTTTTTCCAGCCGCCGTTTGGATCTTCCATATCATCTGTGATGGCCGACCATAGTTCTTGATTGTTTTGCAGTTCCTGAAACTCTTCGCCGAGCCATCCGGCATTATCGAGACGCAGCGCCGCATTTTTATAGGCGACGAACTGATCCGATGAGATTTTCCCACCGGTCATGATACGTGCGTTCATTTTTTGCAGGCTTTCAAGGTCCTTATCCGGCTTATAGTTTCTTCCGCCGCTTCCCGCGCCGTGTGCTGTGCCCGTATTCTTGTTGACGTGGTAATATTGAGCAATCGCATTCTCAAGGCCATTACGCTCCGTCATGTCAAGGTCTTGCGCATTCAGCATAGAGATTGCTCCGCTGTAACTTCCCGCATTCTGTGCGGCCTGCATAATCCCATCGATATATTGGTGACGCTGCTGCTGATATGCTCTCTGCAGATCTCCGCCCTTTGCTTCGATCAGCTTCATCAGTCGGTCTCGCTTTTCCGGGTCATAGGCACTCACGCGCCCGCTATTCTTTGTACGGATGACCAGTGCCGGAACAAGTCCGCCGCCAATTTCGACGCTGTCCCCGTGTGTGACTTTTCCATTGCCGCGTATATAGTTCCCGTTCTCATCGGTATAATCCGCGGCACTCGATGAGTTCCCGAATACGCCGCCCTTTCCATCGGAGGCAAGAACATGATGTGCATTCTCCGGATCCGACATATCCGCACCCGGCGGGGAATAGATGATCGCAGCTCCCGCCGGGATATCCATGCCAGAGGTATACGGTTCAACGACCACAGAATCATCCGCACGTGCATCTCTTAGGAGCGTCGGCACATAGAGAACGCCCTTTTCTGCCTCTCTTGCGCAGAATTCGGAGAGCGGTCCCGTCCCCTTGAGATAGGCTTCTACGCAGCCATCGCGTTTGTTGTCCATCTCTTTCCCGAGGATTCCCGCAAAACTGCGTTCCACATCTGCAGGAGAAGCCCCCGCCGCTTCTCTTGTTGCCTCTCTCCCGTATCGCTCATCTGCATATTCATAGGCTTTTGCAAGATTGAGCGTCTTACCATCCCAAACGCCAGGCATCTTAAGGATCTCATCTGCCTCTGTATCCATCTCTTTTGCCTGCTGCTTTTGCTTTCCAACGCGGGCAAGCTTCCAATAGGTCGTCTGATCCATATCCGGGCGGAACTGATTCAGTATCTCATCTGCGCGGTCATAGTCCTCGTTTTCGAGCGCTGCACCTGCGGCCGCCGCGGCGATATCTGTTACCATCTTTCGCCGCTCTGTTGCCAGCTGCGCTCCGGGCCATCCTTCCTGCTGTGCACGTGCCTGCAGGAGTACGTCGCCGCTCTTGACATACATGGTCGGCGCCCCATTCACCTGCCATGTCAGCGCTGCTTGCTGTGCATTGGTTGCGAGATTGGAGGCGAATGTCGCCTGCTCGACCTCCTTGCCCTCCGCCATCTCTTTCGAGGCTGCGATGCGCTGGAAGTTCGCCATGTTCTCATTGAGATTTCCCTTGAGCGCGAAGCGCACACGGTCGTTATAGTTTTTGCTGACCTCTTCATAGGTCTTGTTGATTGCGTCGGTCGTGCGGTCGATGAGTCCCTTTGCGTTTTCCCCGACGCCCGTGGTAAATAAGCCCTGCTCTCCATAGAGCTGCTGCGTGAGGCTTGTCATGATCTCATCGCGCGCCTTCATGACGTCGGCGGCGTCCATATCGTCCTGCCGCTGCGCCATGACTTTATTCACCTGTCCGATTGCGGCGGCCATCTTATCATAGCCTTCATCACCGCTTGTACCGTAGGCATGCACATCGCCTGATACGCGTACCGCCGGCGGGTGCATGGTGTTTGGTTCAACGGCCTGTTGATAGGGCGAGAATTTCATGTGTTACCACCTCCCGAGCGGCTTATAGTTTTTCAGGATGAGGCCCGTATCTTCGGTATTCCTAAATGGTTGAAAGAAAGACGATGTATTGTATCCGGCCGGCGGCGTCGTGAGAGGATTCGGCCCTGCCTGTTTCGCCGTTCCCGCACTCTTCCACGGCTGCGCGGCGCCGTATACGCTTGCGGCCGTTCCGAGGATCGTCGAAAGTCCCGCCATCCGTGATGTGCGGCGCGCCTGACGCAGGACATTTCCAGCGGCCGCATTGGACTGATTTGCCTGATTGATATAGTTGCTCTCCGCAACGCGCGAGCTGTAATTGTCGTTGCGCTGATTCATCAGGAGGTTTGCCGCATCCTTGTTGTAGGCGTCATATCCAGACGACAGGATATCCATCGCAGAGCCTCCGAAGTTCAGTCCGGCCGCTCCGGTCTCTGCACGCTGCGCCCCTTCTGCAATCCTGCGCCGGGCCCGCAAGGCCTCCTGCTGCTGTGCATAATTATCCGCGATCTGCTCCTGCTTTCGATTTTCAATGCGCGCGTTCTGCTCTGCCGCCTGTGCCTGTGCCCGATACATATCCGCCTGCGCGTTTGCCTGCGCTCTTATTTGCGCCTGCTGTTGCCGATACTGGAACAGTCCGCTGAGTGCCGTGAGGCCTGCTACCCATCCGCACATGTTATTTCCTCCCTTCGCTTTCGATGGTAAATGGGATAAATTGTTCTCCGCCGATTGTGATTTCCTTGTGAAAGATTGCGCCGCAGTATTTCAGCCACGCAATCGCATCTTTGTTAAATGCCCCGACAGCGTTGTAGAGGACGCTATATTTCTTTGCCCATTCAGTCAAGATGCGCTTGGATTCGACGGCGAACGCATAGCGATTTTCTTTGATACGATCTGTGCCGAGGCACCAGATGAGACGCCCCGCCATCCACGGCAGTTCCCGATATCCCCATATGGCGATCAAACCGCTGCGGTCGAAGGCTGCAAAGCATTCCTCCGACAGGAATATTGAATCGTATACTTCGTTTTCAATGGACCCGCTTTCCGCAACGCCCGCAGCGAGTTCCCTGCGGTCCGCAGCGCGCAGTTCTCTGATGAGCGTTCGGACAAGCTGTTCTTTTTTCTTCTGTTTTGTGATCTTCTTGATTTCGTAGTTAGCCACCGAATGATACCCTCCTTATGATTGCCGAGAGGCTGAACGGATAGGGGGTGTCATGCGTAATCACCGTACGCCCTTCGTTATTCCATCCGCCGGCCGGCAGTGTTACTTCTTTGTCCCCTGTATAGAGGATGTTTTCATCGAGCTCCATGCGTTCGGGGTCATAGACGATATCATCCTGCCGCGCTGCGCTTTGACCGATACGCCCGCCATAGGATTTCGTAAGACGCAGGATTGCGTTTGTGACTGTTTTCCTGCGTCCTTGTACGGTTCCGCTGTCGGTGTTTCCGACATCCCAGTTCGGCTGTTCGAGTGTCATGGTATAGGGCAGGCCGACGGTGATTCTTTTCGCGGCCTGCGGCAATTTCGCGTCTGCATTCATCGTTATTCCTTCATAGAGATACCCATCCGCCATTATGACAACATGCTTTCCATCGAGGATATCTTTGCCGGGGATCTCTGTCTGCGCCGCAGGATAGGTCACTGTAACGGCCGCATCCTCTATGATGTAGTCTTGTTCGGATTCCGATTCTCCGTGCGGGGCAAAGTATTCGAGATAGCGGACGGTCTTTCCGCCGATGCTGCGCTCGACAACAGCGTAGATGCGATCATTGTTTCCGGCATTGACGGCGCAGACGGCCTTATATTTTCCGTCGGTGACAAAGTGGCTCCACGCATAGACTTTCTGGTCAATGACATAGGTCAAGCAGAGCATTTGCCCGTCATCGGTGACAAAATAAACGAGACTGTCCGGCTCCTGTGCATAGGCGGCGCTGACGATTTCCCGCCCGCGCAGCAGATGCTTTGCGAGGAGGGTCAAATCAATGCCGATATAGCCGTCAGTCTCATAGGAATACCCGGTATCCCGAATGATGGACCCGCGGCGCTGGATGTAGATAATGCGGTTGCCGATGCGCAGCGGAGGTACGCCGCTGCATCCGTAGTTCTCCTGATTTTTCGGGGTGATGTTCGTCGGCTTTACGGTCTCCCCGCCCGCAATGGTCCATGTGTTGCCGTCCGTGAATATAACAAGATCATTGCCGACGTCCATATGGCTGATGCTGTACGCCTGCCGCGAGAGGAGGTCAGCCGTGACGGCGCTGTCATCGGTGACGGTTCCGGATTCTTTTTCGACGCCGAAATTCTCGTAGTCACCGCTCCGGCTCATCCAGAGGCGCTGCGGATATTTTCTGCACCCTCCGAAGCACAGGCGATCCTGGAAGAACGCGGCGCATCGGGGATATCCGTTGATTTTGCTCCACGCGCCCCAATACCAATCTGCCGTTGCCTCTAATCCGCCGAGTATCTTATCCACTTTGGCAGATGCATGCTTCGCATCTGTTACGCCGGTAATGGTCACATATCCCTCATGCCGATAGGGATAGGCGGAGAGATCGGCATTGCATGTCCCGCCGGTAATCCTTGCACGGATGCGCAGGAGGCTATATTCGTCTACATCTCCCGATTCGGTCGGATTATAGTCGTTGGTTGACGTATAGGTGCGCAGATCAACCCATGTGTTTCCGTCGTCTTTGGACTGCTGCACAACAACCTGACCGGACCATGTTCCGTGCGTGATGATTTTCCATGTTTTCCCGACAATAACGCTCCTCGTATAGACAGACTTATCGTCTACAATGAATTCACGTTTGTACTCGTATCCATTGCTCAGGGAGATTTCTATTTTTGGTGTCCCTTGTATTCCGTCAATACGGATGACAAAAACGTTTTCATATCGATCCCCGTTAATCGTGGCCGGCAGTGTCACTGAATCTTCCCAATCTCCCGCCCCGCTTTTGCTCCATATATCTGTCCATCTATAATTTCTTGTAAAGCCAAAAAACGGAAGTTTGTAGCTGGAATAT
>ERZ772967.1364-NODE-1364-length-17062-cov-3.592815_pt1 | contig 17062 bp, 14 predicted proteins | sample MGYA00511677_ERZ772967 | MGnify/ENA primary metagenome ERZ772967 (study PRJEB29015, sample SAMEA2737931) | human oral metagenome | biome: human oral; feature: human-associated habitat; material: dental | place: China | collected 2146 ...
TTTGCCAGAAAGCTCGTGCCTCCTGTCAGAGGGTAGCGTCCGAGGATAAATTCATTGACGAGCCAGTTTTCCAATATATACGAATACGGCTTGAGGATCTGTTCCTTATACTGCCCATAAAGATGCAAGAACACCGGCAAATCCCCCTTGCCCGCCTTCTTGCCCAAAACCGTGCGCACGGATGCAAGCCGCACCTCTGTCTCGGGCAGGTCGTCCTCTGCCGCCGCAGCGAGCGCAGGCAGCAAGCTTGTGAAAAATTCGAGACAAAGGCCTGCATCAAAGGGATTTTCTGCCAACAGCACCCCTGCCTGCCCCGCTGCAGCCTCGGCGATGGCTACGGCATCTCGCTCCAGATTCCCGCCGCCGTCCGGATACGTCTCGGCTCTTGCGAGCAGGAGGCCGAGCGCCGCCAGACGCGCATCGAGCGTAAGGCGCCGCTCCTCCAGCAAGGAAAGCGCCGCGAGCTGCAGGGCGCGAAAAGCTTCTGCGGAAAGCGCCGCGCCGAGCGGATTCTCATCTACATAAGCGGGACGCGGCGCGGCATGTTCCACCCACTCGAAAGCCATGGGAGACGGATCGAGCAGAGCAGTCTCCGCCGCCACGGGACAGCTGAGACAAAGCGTGCGGTCGAGCGTTTCGCCCACGCGGTGCGTCTTTCTCGGGTACTCGGCGCAGACGTCGGAAATGGCGCCGATTCCGAAGCGCCGCTGCAGGGAGCAAAGGCCATCTTCGCGCAAAAAAACGCAGCGCTCGTTTTCGTGGCGCATCACCCATCCGCCCGTTTCGCTGCGTTCAATACCGTTTTTCAATTCCCGCAAAAGTTCCGGCTTCTTCCCGCAGCGCGCCAGGGTCGCCTCATCGAGCGCGACGCCCCATTTCGCACAGCAGCAAAGCGAGCCGCAGAGGCTGCCGTCGCAAACGAAGCGGCGCAGATAAAGCGGCTGTAAGCAAGGCAGCGCCGCAGCAGACGGGGCGGCAAGCAGATCCGGTACAGGAGCCTGCGGCAAAGCCGCTGCTTCCTGCCCTGCAGGCTGCACGCCCTGCGCTGCCTGCCGCTCCAGCTGCTTCTCCATCTATTCCGCCTCCCCGAAGTACGCCTCCATCTGTGCCGCCATGACCGCCCCAACATCCTCGCCCTTCTGCCAAGCCTTCGCCCACGTCACCGTGTGCGCGACAGCCTCTTCGATGTGCCAGCGCGGTTGCCAGCCAAGCCGCGCCTTGATGCGCGAGGAATCGAGCTTCAGGAATCCCGCCTCATGCGGCGCGCCGCTTTCCGCTGCCGACTGCCACGAGGCGCCTTCACCCCAGGCGCGGCAGAACAGATCGGCCAGCTCCCCCGTCGTCACGCAGTCGGCATCCTCCGGGCCGACATTGTAACTGCCCGCCAGGGACTCATCCTTCCACTGGGCGCACGCAATGCGGATATACGCCGCAAGAGGCTCCAAGACATGTTGATAAGGACGCGTCGAAGCGGGATTTCGGAGCGTGACGGCACGCCCTTCGCTTGCAGCACGGATGCAGTCAGGCACGATGCGCTCAGGCGAGAAATCGCCGCCGCCGATGACGTTACCGGCGCGTGCCGTCGAAAGGCGCACGCCGCCATCCGCAAAAAAGCTTTGGCGGTAACTTGCCGTCACAAGCTCGGCACAGCTCTTGCTGTTGGAATACGGATCAAAACCAAAGAGCCGTTCATCTTCGCGGTAGCCCCATTCCCACTCCCTATTTTCGTAAACCTTGTCCGTCGTCACATTGAGCACGGAACGAACCGCATCGCACTCCCGCACGCATTCCAGCACATGCGCCGTGCCCATAACGTTCACTTCATACGTCTCGACAGGCGCACGGTAGCTTTCACGCACGAGCGGCTGCGCCGCAAGATGCAGCACGATCTCGGGACGCGCTTTCCGAAAAGCCTGCCTGAGGGCCGCCATATCGCGCACATCCCCCTCGATGGAATGCATATCCTTTGCAAGTCCCAGTCGCTTGAAAAGCTCCGCACCCTCGGCCGTCGGCGAAGGAAGCGCAAAGCCCGTAAGTTCCGCCTCGGCTCCCAACAAGAGCCGTGAAAGCCACGTCCCCTTGAACCCTGTGTGCCCCGTAAGCAGCACGCGCTTGCCGCGGAAAAAAAGCAGGTCATCTCTGAGCGACATTCCCTTCATATCCGTCACCCTTTCTCGATCCTTATCAGTTCCGCAGCGTATTCCGCAAAAAAGATCTGCCTAGCTTCTTCCCACGAATCATCCAGTTCCTTGCGCCCCGTCTCATGGATGCAGGGAGAGGAATCGAAATGCGGCACGAGGATACGCATACCGCGTCGGCGATATTCCATCGAGGCCGAGATATCGTAAAAATGCCAGCCCTTGAAGAGATCCTCCCGCCATGGCACATCCTGCTGGGTCGCCATAAAGATCCCATCCACAGCCTCCACGGAAACCGCATCCCCGGGAACCGGAGAAATATCTGGGCAAAGCAAGGATTCCGGCTCACGCATCTCATAGACAGCGCCATACCTTCCTTCACCTTCCCACCATACGCCGTTCCCGGGCATGCGAAGGCAGCCAGCCAAGCCAATGAGTCCGACATCGGGATGAGCCTGAAAAAGCTCCATGATACGCACGATAAGCTTTTTATTCGTCAGCAGCAAATCCTGGTGCAGATAAATCTTATAGCGCGCCTCGGTCGCCCGTCGCCCGGCCTCATACCCTGCCGTCATGGATGAAGCCTCGCGCACCGGTACAAGCTCCGTCGAGAAACCTGCCGGAATCTCCAGATGGCGCAAATAAAGTACACATTCAGCGTACATTTCCTCATCATTCACGCAGGAAATAAAAGCGATTTTCTTGTTGTCCATCCGTCCTGTTCCCCTTCCACAGATTATCTCTGCCGACGCGCATCCATGCTTTCAGCGCTTTTCCCCAGCCTGTTCTTCCCACCCCAGCTGCTGCATGAGCCGGACAGAAAATGTCCGCGGAGCACCCGAGGCATTCTTGACGAACTCCATGAGATACTCTCGCGGTATCCCATTTTCCTTGAGAAGTCTTATGAGCGCAGCAAGGTTTTCCTCCGTCTCGATTTCGCTTTCGATACGATGCAAGAGGCGTGCCAGACGATGACGCACTTCGGGCGTATACTTCTGCTTCAGACGCGCCGTTTCCTCCGACAGTTCGGAAATACGAATAATCCACCAAGTGGTTTCCAATTCACCATGACCATTGCGAATCCCCAGCTCGCCCAACCGGCTCAAAAACTCCGGCTCACCTTTTTCTTGAATCTGACGCACCGTAAAATCCCCATAATGCGCCACCTGCGCCAAGCGTAGAAGTTCTGAAAAAGCGAACAGCCTTCCCTGCCCCATGAGCAGAGGATTGGAACCGTAGCGCAAATCCCCCGAAAACCAAGAAGAAAAAACGCTCCAATGCCAAGGGTTGCGAAACGGTACGACCACACCACCGTCTATCGCAAGAAAAGGTTTTATTGATTCAAGCAACGCCTCCGGCTCAGGGATTTCTTCTATGCCGGGCGGAAAGAGCACGGAGGAAAACTTGCCATGCCACTCCCCTGGCAAAGACTCCTTGGACGGTACGCTCTTTATCCTATGCGGCACAAAATCCTTTCGAAAACGTTCCTCCCAACAAGGCAACATATGAAAAAGAAGTATCTCTTTTTCCTCTTCCCGAGGAACAAACGCTGCCATTTCGGCATAAAGCTGTTCGCTGAAGAACTCGTTTATCATACCGTACATCCCTTCCAGGTTGGAACCCTTATTTTTTGACTGCGGCCTGCAGGACATTCGCCATAAAATCAAGCTGCGCCTCTGTCATGCCCGGATAGACGCCAAGCCAGAAAGTATCCTTCATGATGCGGTCGGTTTCTGCAAGCTTTCCAACGATGCGGTAGCCGCGTCCTTCCTCGCGCATCCTGTCGAAGCATGGGTGCTTGACGAGGTTTCCTGCAAAGAGCATCCTCGTCTGAATACCATGCGCTTCAAGGGCGCGCACGACAGGTTCGCGTTCGAGGCCTTCGCAGCAGGTCAGCAGGAAGCCGAACCAGCTCGGTGTTGAGTTTGGACACGGCTCAGGCAGGATCAGCCTGTCTGCCGTATTTCCCAAAGCTTCTTTCAGTCGAGCAAAGTTTCTGCGGCGCTTTTCGATAAACCCCGGCAGCTTCCTGAGCTGAGCGCAGCCGACAGCAGCCTGCATATCCGTAACCTTCAGATTGTAGCCGAAATGCGAATAGACGTATTTGTGATCGTAGCCGCGCGGCAGTTCCCCATCCTGTCGGTCGAAACGATGCCCGCAGAGATTGTCCTGCCCCGACGCGCAGATGCAGTCCCGCCCCCAGTCGCGCAGGGAGCGAATGATGCGGTGCAGCAGCGCATCATTCGTATAGACCGCGCCACCCTCGCCCATCGTCATATGATGCGGCGGGTAGAAGCTCGACGTGCCGATGTCGCCGACCGTCCCCGTATAGCGCACCTCGCCGTTCATCGTATACTGCGAACCGAGAGCATCGCAGTTATCCTCGATGAGCCACAGGTTATGCTTGTCACAAAACGCTTTGACCGCCGCGAGATCGAACGGATTGCCGAGCGTATGCGCGATCATGACCGCCTTCGTCCGCTCTGAGCGTGCCCCATCGAGGAGGGCGGCGTCCACATTATATGTCGGCAGACTCACATCCACAAAGACAGGAATGGCTCCGTACTGGATCATCGGCGCGACCGTCGTCGGGAATCCCGCTGCAACCGTGATGACCTCATCTCCACGCCCAATGGCACGCTCGCCGAGAAGAGGTGAAGTGAGCGCCATAAACGCGAGGAGATTTGCCGAGGAGCCCGAATTGACGAGTGAGCAGTGTTTTAACCCAAGATATGCAGCAAGTCCATGCTCAAACTCATCCGTATAGTGTCCCGCTGTCAGCCAAAATTCAAGCGCACTTGAGACGAGGTTCTCCATCTCCTTATGGTCGTAAACCCGTGCCGCATAGGGCAGACGATCTCCCGGCTCAAAGTCCTCCTTCGGCGCATGATATTTTTCACAATACTTCCGCACCAGCGCAAGAATTTCACCACGCATCTCCTGTTCACTCATCTCTTACTCTCCCTAAAATCACACAAAAGCTCTATACAAAGAACGTATCGATCTGCTCCTCCGTCACCGCACGCATATCTGCACCGCTCTCCCACGCTTTTGCCCACGCGACAGTCTGATCCACAGCATCTCGGATGTGCCAACGAGGTTTCCATCCAAGCTCTGTTTTGATCTTCGAGCAGTCAAGCTTCAGGAAATGTGCCTCGTGCGGACCATCATCCGCGTGCGTCTGCCAACGCACGCCGTCTCCCCACGCCTGACAGAAGAGATCGGCGAGCGCGCCCGTCGTCACACAGTCCGCATCGTCAGGTCCCACATTCCATGCGTCGACAAGCGATGCATCCGCCGCCTGCCGTGCTGCAAGCATCATATAGACCGAGAGCGGTTCGAGGACATGCTGATAGGGGCGTGTCGAGTGCGGATTTCGGATATCAATCACCTGCCCACACGTTGCAGCACGGATGCAGTCCGGAATGATGCGGTCGGGCGCAAAGTCCCCGCCGCCGATCACGTTGCCCGCACGCGCCGTCGAAAGGCGCACGCCGCCATCTGCGAAAAAACTCTGCCGATAGCTGTAAACGGCAAGCTCAGCGCAGCTCTTGCTCGCCGAATACGGGTCATAACCCATCAGCGGCTCGTTCTCGCGATAGCCCCACACCCACTCCTTGTTCTCATACACCTTGTCCGTTGTCACCACGAGCACGGAGTGCACCGTATCCGACATACGAACACATTCAAGCAAATGCACTGTGCCCATCACATTCGCCGCAAACGTGTCAACGGGCCGACGATAACTCTCGCGCACAATCGGCTGTGCGGCAAGGTGGAGCACAATCTCAGGGCGCGCCTCCGTAAATGCACGAGAGAGCGCCGCATAGTCGCGCACATCGCCGCGTAAATCGTTTATTTCCTTTAAGACGCCAAGCCGCCGAAGCGCCTCCGAACCGCCCGTCGTCGGCGCGTCCAGAGCATACCCTGTCACCTCCGCCCCTGCCCTGAGGAGCAGGAGGGAGAGCCACATCCCCTTAAAGCCCGTATGCCCTGTAAGGAGTACGCGCTTACCCTTGTAGAAACCAGATACATTCATCTTTGGATTATCCCTCACAATAGGTTCTCCGCACACCGTCCGCAAAATCTATCTGCGCACGCCAGCCCGTATCCGCATGAATTTTTTCAACGGAAGGGCGCATGGAGGAGGGCGGGCGCTCGGATGTGCCGTAGGCGATCGTTCCGTCAGGCGCCAGAATCATCCGCATTTCCTCGGCAAAGCTGCGCAGGGGACGCACATCACCGTGCGCGATGTTGTAAACCTCGCCTGTTCCTCCACGTACAAGCAGCGCTGTCATCGCCGCTGCCGCATCCTCTGCATAGAGATAGTCCCAGAGCTGCGTGCCCGCCGTCATCTGCGGTGTTTCCCCGCTGTAGAGTGTGCATGCAAGATAGGAGAGCAATGTTGTCTCCGGCTCATATTTCCCATATACGCTGAACACGCGCCCCCAGAGCCAGTCAATGCCAAGCTGCTGTGCGCGCAGTCGCGTGAGGTGGAGCGCCGCAACCTTTGCCGCGCCGTAGGGTGTCGCGGGCTGCACCGCCATCACCTCATCCATCATCTCATTTGTCGCGCCGTACTCCGCCTGAGAACCAATACCCAGGAATCGATGGCATCCGATCACACCCAATGTCTCCATAAAATCCAATGTGGCAGAAAGGCTTGCACGCTGTGCAGCAAAGTCCGTGCGGCGCGGATCCCATGCCAGATGCACAGCATAATCGCACGGCTCTGTGATGTGCTTCGGCAGACGCGCTATCTCCTCCATCGCAAGCGGAACGATATGCAGATGTGGATGCGAAAAAAGCCGCACATTGCTTGGTGAATGTGGGCGCACCACTGCTTCGACAAAGAAATCATGTGCAAGCAGAAAATTGACGAGGTTCCATCCCAGAAACCCCGCCGCTCCCGTGACAATCACACGCTCCATCATGCCCTCCGCACACTGTCATGTTCGAGGACGGCGCGCATAACATGCGGGTACTGTACCTCAAGCATGCGCACGATCTCCGATGAATAACTCCCCGCGATAACGAGCACCGCACCGATCTGCCCCTCTGCAAGGACAGATGGAGCCACGATGGGGATATGTGTTGCGGGCGTGAGTTTATTCTGCTTGAAATCTGCCGAGTCAAGCACCACATCGATACGTCCCGCCATTCTGAGCAGCGAGAGATCGGCAAGAGCTTGATGTCCCGCGCCCCAGACAGCAGTATGAATCCCTTTCGCCTCCATTTCCGAGAGGAACGCATCCACACTCCTTCGAACTTTTTCTTGTTGCGTGAGAAAATCACTGACATCAGGGGCTCGACGTCTGCGCACTTCGGCAGAGATCACGTAGCCATGCCATATAGAGGTGCAGGCCAGCACCTCAAAGCCGCAGTGTTCGAGTGTGCGGCGCAGCGTATCCTCTGTGAAGTAAAGCAGATGATCCTGTATGAACTCGGAGTAAAGCTGCTCACGCAGTATCATATCGACATCCGGCACCTCGACAATCCCCACAGCATCCTCTGTCAGATTCCGCGCAATCCTGCGCAGATAGGCACACGGGTCGGGATTATGCTCAAGAAAGCTCAGAATGTAGAACGCATCGTAGGGCGCGCCGGAAATCTCCTCTGCCCCCTCCTCGAGAAACTGTCGATGAACGCGCAGCCCCTCGGCACGCGCCTGCCGCACAAGCTCCTCGGAGAATTCGATGCCCTCCGCATCCGCACCTGCCTCCTCCATCATGGAGAGGAATTCACCGCCGCCGCAGCCGATTTCGATGATGCGTTTTCCGTGCAGCTGATAACGCTCGATCCATTCCCGAAACTGCCGCACACGGAATGCACGCATCTCGGGAGAGACGCGCGTCGCTCGAATCACCTCACGATAGTAGGGAACCGGTTCTCCGTCGAGCTGCATCATGCCACAATACGGGCACACAAAAAGGCGCAGATCCACGCCATGCTCCGTATCCGCCTCCGATGGAGCGGGGAAGAACTGCGCCGATTTCGGCATATTATGGTATTCGAGCAGGGGCGCTCCCGCGATCTCCTGCGCACAGACACGACAATGCAACGTAGACCCCTCCCGTGATATATTATATTACAGCATAGCAGACCGTTTCATAGTGAACCGGCGTGTGGTGTCGGAGATACAGGCGGTATTCCGGTACGATCGAGTGGATATAGAGCGGAATTTCCCAGAGATCGGAGATCGAATGATAGGTACAGATCGCAAGATCCGGACGGCAGCGACAAATCAGCTCCTCTGCTCCGCGCAGTGCCCCCATCTCAGCGCCCTCAATATCCATCTTGATGAAGCTCACCGCCATATCCCGCAGATGATCAGACAGCCGAATCGTCTGCCCCTCGATGCCACCTTTTGAAATAGCATTTCCTGTGATGGCGTCATCATAAAGGACAATTTCTTCCCGCTCGCCTACGCCATAATTATAGGCAAGGATCTTTCCCGTCCCAGCAGAAGCAGTCTCCACATTTTCTCTCAGGTCTTCATAGCTTCGTCGGCTGAGCTCATAGGCGATATATTTGCGGAACGGATATCCGCGCCGCAAAAAATCTTGCATCGTATCACCCGTATAAGCACCCGCATCCACGAGGACAGACTCCTCTGTAAAACGAATGAGATCGTCTTGGAAATACTGATCCCCCCGACATACATCTTCATAATATCTCTGTTTGCCGAACCCCGCTTCGAAATCAAAGAATCCACGCAGCTTGGAAAGCAAAACCGCAGCCGCTTCATCATCAGCGAGTATATCGAAGCATGATCCTACCGCATACACGATATCATCAACACTTGAAAAGCGAATACTTTCAAACAGTTCATTGAGCCGAAAATCCGAGATATCAAGAACGCGTTCCACGCCCATAGCAGAGAGTTGTTCCGCAACCACACGGGACTGTGCCCCCACGCCGATAATGACAAGGGGATCCTCATCGATCGGAATATCTGCCGGCGATATACATGGGATCCCGTTAATATCCCTGCCCCATCGCTTCGCATCATTGTCAACGAACGCCTTTGCCTGTCCGCCAATAGAGTGCAGAAACAGGGGCACCCATACCCCCAGCTGTCCCGTCCCCCAGATATAGACCCCTTCTTCTTGTAAAAGTTTCACTTCTACGTACCATGCGGTACGTGCGGCAATCGTCGGCGCAAACCTCTCCCGAATAAGTTGAATCGCCGACTCTTTTGGGTTGCTCATATGCCCTCCCATCATGATTTGCAACAGCTGTCCGGATTAAAGGACAGCATAACAAACCGTTTCAAATGCAGTCTAGGTGTGATCTGAGATACAGTCGATATTCCGGCACAATGCACGAGAGCGACCTGCCGCTTCGCCATCTGTCCTCTCCCCCAGGTATAGCAGGGACCCTTCGCAAATTGGCAGAGCAGCGTTTTATGCCATTCCGTACGAGCAGCCAGGGATATCATCAGGCGCTGCCGAACAGGGGCAACGAGCTCTTTTCTCTGATGCTCCATATTTGCTCTCTTATGGGCGCGCTTTCCACACATCTGCAGCCACGAAGATGGTATTGTATTCCACTGTCGCATATTCGATATAGCCACGCTCTTTGATAAATCGGATCATCTCCTTGCGTGAACTGTCCAAGTGATCCATCTCAACCATGATGATCTTCGGATGGAAGCGTTCATAATCAAATGCACGCACAATCTTCTCGTCCTCCCCCTCGGCATCGACGAGAAGCATATCGGGTGTTTCGCCCATATGCTCCATGACTTCGTTAATGCCGAGCACGTCGACAGGAATCTCACGCACCTCGTTATGCGTGATACCATCCCACGCCTTATGATGTTCATAGGAAAGGCTGCTGACAAGCGAACTTTTGCTTGCAAAGAAGACCTGCTGCGGTCCGCTCACCGACGAAACAGCAGCATGCAGGAAACGATCCTCTGGGCGTGACATGTGGATGAGCTCACCGACGGCGGGCAGCGGGTCGACGAGAAGACCGCGTGCCCCGAGGCGATAGAGATTGTACGTATTGTTAAAGCGCACGGGGTCGTTCGTCCCGATTTCGAGATACGAAAGACCTTCAAACGACAGTCCCAGCTCCCTGCAGAGGAGCATAAGGACAGCGTCCTCGGCATTCTCCCCATAGAAGGTACGCAGCGGTATTTCCCGCTGTGCAAGTTCATAGTAAAGCACGCGAATCTTTGCAAGAGGCACGCTGAACTCTTCGATAAGATCGGCAACAATACTCACGGGATCTGCCGTGACAAGAACGAGGTCAAACTCCGCAAGGCGCTTCTTCAGCTCCTCCTTGCGCACCGCCTTCTCCGTCGGCATACGCGAAACGTCCTGATCGCAATAGCCCGTCACGTTGAAATGCGCTGCGACCCAGTTTTGATTCTCCTGATATTCCTTGCCGAGTCCGTAGACCAGCGTTTTCTCATTCATGCGTGCTTTCCTCCTCATGCGGGCGGCGCAACTGCGCGACCGGCACATCGTCGATATCATCCCGTGTATAGTGTGCACTCTTGTAGACCGAACAGCCGCGGCAGCTGATATTCTCATAATTTCGTTTTTCAAGCTGCATGACCTGAAAGTTGTATAACTTCCATCCATTCCAGATCTCCGCAAGTGTTTCTTCCTGCACATTGCTGAGGTTCGTCCCGCCGTACCAATCATTGCAACAGGGTGACACTGCCCCATCCGAGCGTACCGCCATCGTTGTGAACGGCATGGGGCATACCGCACGCCCAGTCATCTTTCGCTCAACCTTTGCCATGTCCGCACCATAGAGACGGTCAATGAACTGCTCCCCGTCAATCTCCACCCAACTGTGCGGCTCATCAATGTAAATTTCATCTGCCACATCAGCATAAGCATCACGAAAGATTTGATTTTCCTCCTTGTTGAAGGTGTTCAGCATCTTACAGGCGATGAAGGGACGTTCGCTCCCCATCTCTCTTTTCACACGCTGAAGCATGCGGAGGTTGTCGTGGACGCGCTGCATCGGCACGTTTGAATCCGTAATCTCGAGATGTTTCTGCGGAATCGCGGAGTAAATCGATACGCGCAGATAATCAAGACCGCCGCGTACGAGCCCCCTGCAGATCTCCTCTGTCAGGAGGGAGGCATTGCTCGTCGTCTCGATGCGGTCGGCGATATCTGCCGCATGTGCAAGAGCCAGCATCTCCGTAAAATGCGGATTCGTAAACGGCTCACCGTAGATGCAAAGTTTCAGCACCTTGAACCGCTCTCCACCCCACGCCTTTGCCTGCTCTATGATCCGGCGAAAGAGTGCCATATCCATTGTCTGCCTCTTGTCCTTGAACTTCTCCTGCGCCGCACTCTGGAAGCACATACGGCAGCGGAAGTTGCACGAACTGCTTGGCTCGATGAGGAGCGTATAGGGTTTGGCAAGCGGAATAACATCGGCGAGATTATGCCTCTTCGTATTCTTCAGCTCGGTATAACGAACAATCTCCATTATTTATCATCCCTGACAAAATCCTCTTCCGAGAACGCATCCTTGTAGCTGATTGGCAGCTTCTTCCCATAGAACTTCGACATATGGTTCTTGATAAAATTTCGATCAACGCCTGAGAGGCAGATGGGGCTTTCCTTGCGGAAATGGCGAATCGACAGCCCACGCTCCATAATCTCGGCAAGGCTGTCATCAAAGACGTTGCCGATTGCAATATGGATGAATACACAGGGCATAACATCTCCGTACTTCGTTACCTCAAGAATTTTCTTGACAGCGCCGCAGGATCCCTTCTTCTCATGGTAGGTTGGGAAGGTATCAAGATGCAGTACGGGATACTTTTCATGCAGCTTTCGGATATACTGCAGATCTGATCCGGTCACCAGAATCTCCTCATGCCCCTCCCATCGACCGATCGCCTTGCCAAGCATGATATCTACCTGTATATCGTTCTCCTGACAATATGCCGCCATGCGCTCCGTCTCAGGCGTACGACAGTTCTGATGGGTGAACACTGTCTGTGCGACCGGCTGAAGGTCTGCCGCTACCGCATTTTGAAGTGCGCGCAGCGCTGCTGTCGTCTGCCCCTTGTCATGGAAGGACGGACCATCCTCATCGATGCAGTCCAGACTGATCTTAACCTTGTCGATACCGATGGATTTCAGCCACTTCGCCTTATCTGCCGAAAGGAGTGCGCCGTTCGTACTGATAAATAGGTGGAAGCGATCCGGGCCGATTGCCCTTACAACATCCTCCAGATCAGGAAACATCAGCGGCTCACCGCCAGAAATTCCCATCTGAGCAAGCCCCATCGCATCCGCCTCATCCGCTACACGTCCGATCACCTCGGGTGTGAGACTGCGTTCCTTCGGTGAAAAGCAAAGGTTGCTGCAGTGTGGGCAGCTCATGTTGCAGCGGTAATCATAAGTAAACTCTATAATAGGGGTGTACTGCCCGCGTGCATGCAGTTCCTCGTACTTCTCAAACTTCGCAACAACCTTTGGTTTGATTTTACGCAATTTTTCGCGCTTATCATGTTCCGTTCTCTTCTGATACTCTGTTTTTTTCATATCCTATTGATACCCCATTATAATACTGCATAGCAAACAGTATCTGATTCCTCCATTGTGTGATGGCGGAAATAGAATTTATACTCGGGATTTATCCCTCGAATGTAAAACGGAATCTCCCATAAATGCTCTGCTTTATGATAGGTGCAGATTGCGAGTTTTGGCGAGCAACGGCGAATTGTCCGCTCTGCACCTCGCAACGCCTCAGGTTCTGCCCCTTCGATGTCCATTTTGATAAATGTTACAGGCTTTCCCTCTAAAACCTCATCGAGTGACCGGAATTCCGCGATCCCATCCCCCGATTCATCAATAACGGCAGCCATTCCCTGTCCATTGTAATGTAAGGTTACATTTTTATCCAGAAGCCCATAAGGAAAAACTGTTGTTCGTTTGATGTCATAGCGCGGATCTTCTTGCACTCTGCAAAGCAGATGCGCACGTGTTTCCTCCACCATCTCAAACGCATAGATATGACAGTATTTCCCATCTGTCATGCGCAAAAAATCTGCAATCGTATCACCGTCATATGCGCCGGCATCGACAAAAATTTCCTCCTCTGACAGAGAAATGATCGGCTGTACAAAATATCCGTCTTCGATACAGTCAATGTTTACATTGGCTTCATCAAACCACTTTTCGACCGTCTGGCATATGATCTCCCTCGACGGGTCATCCGCACAAAGTGCAAGCACCTCATAAAGATGCTGCTCCATCTCACGCAGTTGCGCCGGATGTCCCGAATAACGCCGACTCGTATCGAAGCAGAAAATATTCAGTGTTGTCACATAGGTATCGTAAAAACCAAGTGAACGCAGCTCATCGACGGAAGGCTGTGCATTCCGCATAGCTACAACCACCGTCATTTCCGGCAAATGTTCTTCAAACTCTTGGCGGGTAAGCTTTTTCTCTTCGCCGCACCACTGCGCAAGAGCCTGCGAAGAATTGTCAAACACATAGTCAATCGAAATATTTAATTTCTTCAGATATGCATACCAAAGTCGTCCATGACTACCAAGTCCCCAAAGGCAGAGCTTTGGCTTTGCCTGTATTTTCGTTAGAAAACGCACTGCCTCAGATTCCGTATTCTCCATTTCGCGCGAAATCACTTGGTGAATTCTCTCTTCAAAGTTCATTGGAAGACTCTCCTGCAATCATATTCTCTGCAATCTCCTCTGCGGAAAGGAACGGCCACATATCCTCAAGAGGCTTCGACATCATCGAGCCGTTCGGCAGCTGAACTGCCTTTGTACGGGGGCTTGCGGTCGCAAGCGGCGAAACGCGTACAAGGCAGAGGACAGGTCCCTCTGCAGCAAGTGTCTCCGCCATCACACAGCTCAAATCTGCCGCATGATCCATATGAAACACACGGAAGCCGTATGCCTCTGCGACCGCTCCAACATCGGGAATAGCAAGCCCGCTTGCCACGTCTGCAGCGACATAGTTCCCCCCGAAGAAGTTGCGCTGCGTGCCCATGATGCTCGCATAGCCGCCGTTCATCCAGAGGAACATCTTGATCGGCAGTTTTCGTGCCGCAATGGTCGCGAGTTCCTGTATGTTGAGCTGAAACGCTCCGTCTCCGTCAATGAGGACAGTGCGGCGCTTCCCATTTGCAAGACACGCGCCGAGGGCGTATGGCACACCAAAGCCCATGGAACCAAGTCCCGCTGCATTCTTCACCTTCTGCCCGTGCTTCACACGGAGCGCCTGATAGGTAATCTCCCCTGCCGCACCGGAGCTTTCGGGAACGATCACGTCATCCGCTGTCAGTTGGCGCGAGAGCTCATCAATAAACACATGAGCATCGACGTAATCATTCTCGGCACGCATCTCTGCCGTGACCGTAGGGTACTTTGCCTTCATCCGCATACAGTATTCCTGCCATGCGGGAAGCTCTGCCGCCATCTTGTAATCCTGTGCCGCAAGGAGCGGCAAGATCACGGCAAGGTCGCCGTCCATACGCACGGCAATGTCCATGTCCAGTTTATCCGTCTCCGCAGGGTCAATATCAATGACGATTTTTTTCGCATGTAGCGCAAAGTTCTTATGGTTCCACGCCGTAAGGCTGCTGTCAAGACGGCTGCCAAGGACGAGCAGGAGATCAGCGTTTTGAAGCACAAAGTTCGCATAACGGTGCCCCATGCCGCCCGGCGTGCCAAAATACTGTGGGTCGTCAAAATCCAACAAGTCGATGATCTTCCACGTCAGGAGAGTCGGAATGCCCGTTTTCTCACGAAGTCTTTGCAGATCCTCCTCCGCAGCAGCCGCCTTGACCCCGTTGCCGACGAGGAGGACAGGGCGCTTTGCAGCACAGACAAGCGCTCTGATCTGCTCCACGGCAACAGGAGATATATCTGCCGGCTTCACTTCCGGCTCATATCCGCGCAGCTCACTCGGCTCAATCTCCGCCGCCTGCACGTCGAGCGGGATGTCGATCCACACGGGACCGCGCCGTCCGTGCATAGCGAGATAATATGCTTTCTCGATATTGTAGCGGATCTCTGCCGGATCCATAACGGTGACAGCGAACTTGGTCAGCGATGTGACAACAGGTACGATGTCCACCTCCTGCGACCCCATCTGCCGTACGCCGCTCTCTCCGATGCGGTCGCTGCGCTTCACCTGCCCGGAAATAAAGAGCACAGGAGTCGAGTCGATCCATGCGGCAGCAAGACCGGTCACGGCATTCGTGCCGCCTGGTCCCGTAGTAACGAGAACTGCTCCAATCTCGTTGGTGTTCTGTGCGTAGCTCTCCGCCGCAATCGAAGCTGCCTGCTCATGCAGACATGGGACGTATTCTAAAGCCTTATTGCGCCCAAGAGAGTCCACAAGGTGCATACAGCCGCCACCCGGCAGCATAAAAACATATTGGATTCCCTTTTGCGCCAAAAACTCCATGACATAATCGGATAGTTTCATGGTCGTTCTCTCTCCAACAGCGTTTCGACGAGTTCGAGCAGCGCGCCCGTTCCGCCTCTGCACTCTGTGATGATGTCTGCGGCTTTTCGTGCGATAAGGACGCCATCCTGCACGGTAGCACCGATGCCGGCGAGTTCGATTGCGGGCACGTCACGCGCCGAGTCTCCAATATAACAGATCTCATCTGCCGAAAGGTTCAGCTGTGCAAGCAATTTCTCAACAGCTATCTTCTTGTCCTTTGCACCAAAGACCGCCGTTTCAACTTTGAAGCGCTTTGCCATAAAATGTGCAATGGGTGTGTCCTCACCCGTCACGAATGCGAACTCCAACCCTGCCTTACGCCCGATGCCGATGGCATCCAGATCGCGGAAGCAAATCGCCTTGCTCTCTTTTCCATGTTCATCAATACGGACGGTGCCGTCTGTCACGACGCCGTCCATATCTGCAAAGATATATTTGATTTTCTTCACGCTTATCCTCTGAGTTTCTTGCGCACTGCCATCTCCGCAGGACTCAGGGTCTTCTTCCCTGTGCCGAGCGCAGACTCCATCAGGCGAATATCACGCACGAGTGCTTTCAGCGGCTCCGGCTCGATGGAGGCTTTCTGATCCGATCCGTACATATTCACATCGAGTGTGATGTGCCGCTCGATCGAGGTCGCACCGATAGCAACTGCACCGAGCGTTGCAACATAGCCGGTCTCATGGCTGCTGAATCCCGTTGGTACGTTATAGCGCGCCCGAATCTCGGGGATCAGCAGAAGATTTGCATCCTCCACTGCCATCGGATAAGTACTGTTGCAGTGCAGGAGCTCGAACGGGCAGCCGTGGCGGCGAAATACAGCAACAGCAGCATCCACTTCTTCCCATGTGCTCATGCCCGTCGAGATGAACGTGTAACGTCCCTCGCTCGCCATCTCCTCAAGGAGTGCCATGTCGCCGAGCATGGCAGAAGCGACCTTATTATATTTGAGCTCAAACTGACGCAAAAAAATCTGAGAATCCACATCCCAGACCGATGCAAACCATTCGATATTCTTTTCCTTGCAGTAACGGTCGATCTTCTGATAGTCCTCAAGGCTGAACTCAAGCCCTTCCTTCTGCTCTCGCTGTGTCGTCCCCCACGGGCTCTCGCGCGGACTCGCAAGATATTCGGCCGTATAGACCTTATCCACCGTGCGCTTTTGGAATTTCACCGCATCACAGCCGGCATCCACGGCAGCATCAATGAGCTGCTTGCAGAGCTTCATATCACCGTTGTGGTTGATTCCGATTTCGGCGATGAAGAAGACCTTCTTGTTTGCATTCTCCATTGTGTTTAGAACCTCCCTGATTCTGTTTCGTGTGTACACTCCAGTTGCTACGCATACTTATTATATAATATCGTATGTTACTTCACATACTTAAGGAACCACTAATAAAATGAAGTCCGTCAGAATGGCGTAGATTTTTCGTCCGATTGAGGAGGCAAACCGGACGC
>ERZ772967.1365-NODE-1365-length-17043-cov-4.447316_pt1 | contig 17043 bp, 10 predicted proteins | sample MGYA00511677_ERZ772967 | MGnify/ENA primary metagenome ERZ772967 (study PRJEB29015, sample SAMEA2737931) | human oral metagenome | biome: human oral; feature: human-associated habitat; material: dental | place: China | collected 2146 ...
TACTACATAAACGGAGGAAGGAATTTCCATTACCCACTCAAATCAACATAGAGCCTAATTTTTAGACATAAACAACATGATGAAAAAGAATTATATTATTGCAGGAGCCATTATTGGCATTATCGGGATACTGATGGCATGGATATACAGACCGTACGTCGAAGCACATCAAATTGAGGATTTATACATAGGAGATACGCTTGAATGCCTTTTCTTTATCCCTACGGGAGCGTGTCTTCTTTATGGTATCAGTAACAAATACTCTTTTGGAAAGGTCGTATTAATTATTGCTTTCTCAACGGTACTCTATAATGTGATAGGGGGAGATTTCGGATTTTTTGTAATCCGTCTTGTTGCCATACTGGTTAGCACAGTTGCCACTTATTTCATCCAAAAATGTATCAGCCGATGTGCCGTCCCAACGAAAGTCAATAGATAGATCGTTCTATCGTATGATTTTTAAATAGTTGTCTCGAAAGAAACAGATTGCGATAGTCCATGTTCTGTTCTTGATTGAACGAACATGAAAAATTTTGATTGGGCTACCTACGGAGTAGCAGAGCTTAATGCTCAAGAGATGGAAGAAGTGAATGGGGGAGATGGAAAATTTCATTATTGGGAGTTTGGCTTGGCATGTGTTTTGCTTGGTCCTATAGGTGGGGCATTTTATCTATTAGGTGTTGCACAAAATTGAACTAAAATAATTTGATATTTTGTAATTATGTTTGAAGAATTAACTATTACAGAGCAGGAGAATATCTCTGGAGGAGAGCTTGTTATCGCTACAATTGCTTTTTTCTGCTACCAATTAGGTAAAGATTAACTTTGGAAGAATAATGAAAAAAGTTAGTGTGATTTCTAATGTGTTAAGCATTGCTGCTATTATATTCCTCTTCATTTTAGACTATCCGTTTATGAGTGTCGGATATATTATGAAGAATGTATTAATTTTAGCGCTTATCTTGCTATCGATATTGATTTATGTACGAAAAAAACAGACGGAAAATAAATAGCTTTTCAGGTGTTTGTTTTTTTTAGTTATTGTTGCTTTGCAAATGTGATGTTTTGATTGTCAATCAGAGGTTGACACAAGATGTTTAATTGAATATCGGGAATCTTTATCTTGTACAGAGCATAGGATTCCCGATTTTGTCATTCATATTACTTCTGTTTCGCAGATCGATCATTTTAAGACAGAGAACTATACGGATTTTATGCGTTTGCATACTGTGCGTGGTGAACACCGGTATGTTAAGCGCGATAGATGGAATTTTTTTTGCATCTAATCGAAAACGCTTCTATCTTTGTGCGTTTATTTTTTATATTTTTTATAATCGTGTTGATTGCGGCTCTTGTGCGTCGGGCAGTAGAGAGGTTATCCGCCACCATGTAGGCATATTGCCTGCATTTCGATTGTCAACCGATAAATAAATGATCAAAACATAGAAAAGGACGATGGTCAGATGAAAAGAGTAGTATGTATCATGCTTGTTATTATGACAGGTATGTATTTAGGTGCAGGGCCGTCGAGGATGTCGGCTGCCACAGCTGCTCCTCGTGCAGGTTTATTTGATTTCTTCAGAAAAAAGAAGAAGAAAACGGCTGCAACGGAGACGAAAAGTGACTATGAGAAACTGGTGGCAGACGCTTGTCGGAGCGAGGGTATGTTTATCGTTTATCAGAAGAAGAACGATTATTACTTTGAGATACCCGTTAGGCTGCTCGGCCGTGATATGCTTGTTGTGAACAAGCTGCAGCGCGTCCCCTCAGAGTTGAACGATGCCGGCGTAAACCGCGGCGTGAACTATGAGAATCAGATGGTGCGCATGGAGTGGGACAAGCGTGCGGGCAAGTTACTCTTTCGGCAGCAACGCCCACTACCCGATTCACCGCAGGAAGATGCGATACACCGTTCGGTAGCGGACAATTTCATCTCGCCGCTTATCGCCGCCTTTAACATAGAAGCGGTAAAGAACGATTCGACGGCAGTCGTCATCAAGGTCAATGATATATACAACGGAACCGAGACGAGCATCAACAACGTCTTTACCAACATAAATCTGGGTACATCGGCCGTTAAGGATTTGTCACGCATACAAAGGATCAAGTCGTTCCCCGATAATATTGTCGCGATGTCCGAACTTACCACACGTGTTGTCGAAGGTACGACGACCGTACACGTCACCGTCGAAGTCAGCTCATCGCTGTTGCTGCTGCCGGAACGGAAGATGACCGGTCGCTTCGGGAGTCCTAAGGTAGGGTATTTTACCACATCGCTTCAGCGTTTCGGCGACGCGCAGCAGCGTACGGAGAAAAGTCATTACATCACCCGCTGGCGAATGGAGCCCAAGCCGGCCGACCGTGAAGCCTATTTGCGCGGTGAACTCGTAGAGCCGGAACGACCCATCGTCTTTTACATTGACCGTTCTACTCCGCACCGTTGGCGTCCTTATATCAAGCAGGGGATAGAAGAGTGGCAGGAAGCGTTCGAACAGGCAGGATTTAAAAATGCGATTGTGGCGAGAGACCTTACCGACAGCATGATCGTGGATATGGACGATGTTAGCTACTCGGTACTTACATACGCTGCATCGGAGAAAAAAAATGCGATGGGTCCATCGTTACTCGACCCCCGTTCGGGCGAGATCTTGGAGGCAGACATTATGTGGTGGCATAACGTCATTTCTATGGTAAGCGAGTGGATCACTACGCAGACCGGTGCCGTAAACGTTGAGGCCCACCGCTCACCTCTGCCGGATTCGCTGATGGGCGATGCCATCCGTTTCGTTGCCTGCCACGAAGTGGGTCACTCGTTGGGATTACGGCATAACATGATGGGCTCATGGGCTTTCCCTACAGACTCGCTGCGTTCGCCGGGATTCACCGGCCGCATGCACTCTACCAGTTCATCGATTATGGATTATGCGCGTTTTAACTATGTGGCACAGCCGGAAGACGGCGTCAGTCTCCTCTCTCCGCATATCGGTCCGTACGATAAGTTTGCCATCGAATACGGTTATCGCTGGTATGGCAAAGAGACCCCCGAAGAAGAGCGCGAACTTTTAGCCGATTTCCTGAGTCGGCATACGGGGCGTCTGTATAAGTATGGTGAAGCGCAGGACATACGGGACGCTGTAGACCCACGCGCACAAAATGAGGACTTAGGCGACGATCCCGTGCGTTCTTCGCTGCTGGGTATCGCTAACCTTAAACGGATCGTTCCTCATATAATCGAATGGACGACGACCGGTGAAAAGGAACAAACCTATGCTGACGCGTCCCGCCTCTACTATGCGGTCATCAACCAGTGGAACAGCTATCTGTATCATGTTCTTGCCAATATCGGCGGCATCTATATGGAAAATACGACGGTGGGTGACGGGACGAAGACTTTTACGTTTGTGGAAAAGGAGAAGCAGTCTGCCTCCGTACGTTTCCTGCTGGATGAAGTGCTTACTTATCCACGATGGCTCTTCGATGCGGAAGTGGGCAAATATACGTACCTGTTGCGCTCTACACCGCTCGGCATACAGGAGAATGCTCCCACACAAGTACTTAAAAACGCACAGGCTTATATCTTGTGGGACCTGCTGGGCAACAACCGCCTGATGCGCATGATAGAAAATGAGGTTGTAAACGGCAAACAGGCCTATACGACGGTAGAACTTATGGACGCCCTCCATCGACATATTTTTGCCTCCACCGAACGTGGCGTATCACCCGACGTGATGGAGCGTTCGCTGCAGAAAAATTTCCTTGATGCCTTACTAACGGCTGCCGCCGAACCGGAGGCGGTGAAAATAAATAAGCATCTCTCGGAAGATCATTTTTTACTTGCCGGCCGACCGTCGTTATGTCAGCATTCCGATGAAGAACAGCGTTGCCTGCGTCAAATAAACCGGGTGGGAGCACCACGCACGCTTAACTTCTACGGTGCGCAACTTACGCGTATTTCAGACGCCATCTCGATAAAGCGCGGAGAACTCTTGCGCATAAAAACATTGTTGCAAAAACGCCTCGGTATGGCCGATACGGCCGTGCGCTATCATTATGAAGATATGATACTCCGCATCAACACGGCGTTGGGGATTTGACAGACCGGTAATAAACAGAACGTAATTTATATTTTTATGAACAAAGGATTTTTATATGTATTTTTGTGCTTCATCTTGTCGACTGCTGCCGACGCAGCCAATCGTGTTGTTACGGGGGTCGTACTGGCGGGAGACGATAACCAGCCGCTTGTCGGCGTGTCGATACAAGTCCCTTCGGACGAGCTGAAAAAAGCGGGTATCTCGTCGAACACGCTTGGTACGATCACAGATGTGAACGGAAATTTTTCAATATCCGTGCCTGATGAGGTGCGTCGTCTCGTCTTTACTTACATCGGTTATCAGGAGGAGTCTTTGCTCTTGCAGGACGGGCGTAACGACTACCGTATCGTGTTACAGTCCGGTACGCATATGCTTGCCGATGTAGTAGTCACCGGCTACCAGACGGTGGAACGTCGCCGGCTCACGGCGGCTGTTTTCAAAATAGATGTATCCGAGGCTGTTATCGGCGCAGCTAAAAGTATCGACCAGGCGCTTGCCGGACAGATAGCGGGTGTTTCGGTAACGAATACGACCGGCAGCCCGGGCGCTCCGGCGCGTATCCGGATACGCGGTACGGCTTCGCTCAACGGCACGCAAGACCCATTGTGGGTGATGGACGGTATGCCGCTGGAAGGAACGGATATCCCCAGAATAAGCAGCAGTAATGACAATGACATTATCAATATGGGGCAAACCGCTATTGCCGGTATAAGCCCGAACGATATCGAAAGCATCACGATACTCAAGGATGCTGCAGCTACAGCGATCTACGGCGCACGTGCTGCCAACGGCGTGATTGTGATTACGACCAAACGCGGACGCAGCGGAAAACCCGTGATCAACTTCAATACCCGGCTTACGTATATGCCGAACCTTAACACTTCGCGCCTCAATCTTCTCCGTTCCGAAGAAAAAGTCGATCTGGAGCTGGAACTGATGAAAGAGCCCGATGATGAAGTATTTTTTTCTCCCGTGCCGGTATATGCCACCAAGGGAGGGGTCGCTGCCATCCTCACCCGCTATAACCTTCTCGAGGCATATCGGAAAAACGGTTGGAACGGTCTGACACCGGAGGCGCAGCAGGCAATCAATAATCTCAAAACGGTGCATACCGACTGGAACGATATATTGTATCGCGACGCTTTTACGCAAGAGTATAACCTGAGCCTTTCCGGAGGAGCAGAAAAGATTACTTATTATAACTCGCTCGGCTATACGAAAGAGAACGGTAATGTACCTGCCGTAAGCATGGACCGCTTCAACCTCACAAGTAAAACCGATTACCGGTTGAGCAAGGTCTTGAAATTGGGCTTCTCGCTTTTCGTGAACCGCAGGAAAAATAATACGTTCGTAACAGATACGTACGGGTTCTCCAACCCCAATTACTATTCGCGCATCGCCAATCCCTATTTTGCACCTTTCAGCGCTGACAGCCGCTATTTGTATGACTACGATATCGCAACCGGAAACACGCGCGACCTGAAGCAGGGATTCAATATCTTTGAAGAACGGGCCAACAGCAGTGACGAGGCCACGACGACGGCCATCAACTCGATCTTTGATGCCGAACTGCGCTTCGGCGATCATTGGAAGCTCTCATCACAGGTGGGGGTGCAGTGGGAACAATATGAACAACAACGCTATGTGGGGCAAGAAACATTTAGCATGCGCAACGCACGTATCAACAGTCATTACTGGGATAACGCCAGCAAGACGAACAAATACTTGCTCCCCGAAGGAGGTATGCACAAAACAACAGACCGTACCATGTCTCAAATAATGTGGAAGACGCTGGGAGAATATAAAAACACCTTTGCTGACAGTCATGATGTGCAGGCCATGATCGGTTCCGAAATACGTAAAAACCGATACGACAATCACTCAGTCAACGGTTACGGTTACAATCCCAGAACGCTGACGACAAAGCCGCTTATTTTTCGCGACGAAGCACAGGCGCGCGCATATCCGCTTTACACCAAAAACTATCAGGAAAACGCGTTCGCCTCTTTCTTTGCCAACGGGTCGTATTCGCTTATGAAACGTTACATCCTCGGTGCAAGTGTACGTATGGACGGTTCTGACTTGTTCGGCGTGGATAAGAAATACCGTTACCTGCCTATCTACTCCGTGAGCGGATTGTGGCGGATTTCCAACGAAGCGTTCTTACAGTCTTATGACCGGATAGATAACTTGGCGCTTCGTCTCTCTTACGGCTTGCAGGGGAATATCGATAAGAACACTTCTCCATTTCTGATAGGACGGTATGAAAATATCTCCATCTTGCCGGGGGTGACAGAAGAGAACATCACCATCTCCGACGCGCCCAACAGTAAGCTGAGATGGGAGAAAACCGCTTCCTATAACCTGGGGGTCGACTTCTCCGCCATCGAACAGCGCATCAATCTGAGCATCGATTATTATTACCGCAAAGGGACCGATCTTATCGGCACACGTATGCTCCCGCTCGAGAATGGTTTCACCAGTATGAGCATCAACTGGGCCAGCATGGAGAACAGGGGGATAGAAGTCAATTTGCAGACACGGAACATTATGACGAAAGATTTCTCATGGTATACGTCGTTCAACTTTGCCTATAACAGGAACAAAGTGTTAAGACAGATGGTACCCGACAATCAGACGACACCCGGCTTGGAAGGATATCCGGTCGGTGCGATCTTCGCTCTCGAAGTGAAAAGTATCGATCCGCAGACCGGACGTATCTACATTGCCAATCCCGAAGGAAAGGCCGTAACGCTGGAAGAACTCTACGGCGCCTCAGATCCGGCGGGCACCGGCTTCTATGAGTTTAAAACCACCCCGGTACAGGAACGTACCTTTTATAAATATATCGGTTCGTCTGATGCTCCTTATACGGGAGGCCTCATGAACACGTTCACTTATCATAACTGGGAGTTGAGCGTCAATTTCGCGTATCATCTGGGCGCATACGTACGCACTTCGCCCTCATACAAAATCGTAGGACAGGACCCGGGGCATAATGTGAACCGTGATATTCTGGAGCGATGGTCCCCGGCCAACCCGACCGGCACATTGCCGGCTCTGCTCACACGTAAGACTTTCCCCGCCGATTATAGTCTGATCGATAATCGCGGAGATATTTACCGTAATTTGAGTATCTGGGTGAAGAAGCAGAATTACATACGCCTGCAGAACATACGTCTGGCATACCGTATGCCGGCCGTATTCCTGCACCCGCTACACATCAGCGGGGCTACGCTGGCCCTTGAAGGGCGTAACCTGCTCGTTTTCGGTTCAAGCTATAAGAACTATATGGATCCCGAATCTATGGGCAATCTTTATGCTACCCCGATCCCCAAGTCGATTACATTCAACTTTAATCTCGACTTTTAACGCCATGTCATATATGAAAAATTCGATAAAAAAATTTACGGCAATGCTTCTGGCGGCAGGTGTACTGATGTTTTCCGCATGCGATCGTTTCCTCGATATACGTCCCGTAGGAAAAGTTATCCCCGAAACACCGGCGGAATACCGCGCACTGATGACGACGGCTTATCAGTTTCAGTTTATCGACCGCAGTCTTACGGATATGCGTACGGACGGACTTGTTGTACGCAACGATGAGCTGGATCAAAACAACTACGGTGACATCGAGAAATGGATAGACGTCAACTACGGAGCGGCTACGCAACCGTTCGGCTGGGCCAAGTACTATGAATCTGTTTACTATGCCAATGCGATCATTGACGGACAGAGCCGTATGAAAGAGGGTAACGGAGAGGAGATGCTTCAGCTTGCAGGCGAAGCATACCTCATGCGCGGTTATTTGCATTTTCTTTTGGCAAACCTCTACGGGCAGCCGTATACTGTAAGCGGTGCACCTCAGACTAAGGCTGTACCGGTCAAGCTCGACCTCGACTTGGAATCCGTCTTGGGGCGCAGTACACTGGCGCACGTGTATGAATCTGTCTTGGCCGATATCGAAAAGGCCCGCACGCTTATCACAAAACAAACATGGGATTCGGCTCACATGTATCGTTTCTCTACGCTGTCGGTCGACGCTCTCGATTCGCGCATCCACCTTTACATGGGCGAATGGCAAAAAGCATACGATGCGGCAGAGCGTGTACTGCAGAAGAAACAGGAGCTTGAAGACCTGAACCGGAGCGACGCCATGTTACCTAACTATTATCGGTCTGTCGAGATGATCACTCCCTGCGAGATGATCTACTCCTCCTCTACGATCCGTGCCGTACGTGCTACGAGTGCTCTTATCAACAAGTATGATACGTTGGGAGACTTGCGTGTGCACAAATACTTCGGTGCGATTGATGCCAACGGACAGTATCCCATACTTAAGACCGACGGTTCAACCAAATACCGTTGTTCGTTTCGCACGGGAGAACTTTACCTCAATGCCGCCGAAGCGGCAGCACATCTCGGTAACTTGTCGCAGGCACGCTTACGCCTGCTCGCCCTCATGAAGAAACGATATACTCCGGATGCTTACCGGACAAAGCAAACGGCTGTGAGCGCCATGACGCAGGACGAACTGATTACTGAAATACTCGACGAACGCGAGCGTGAATTGGCCATCGAAGGGCACCGATGGTTCGACCTGCGCCGTACTACCCGTCCCCGCATCCAAAAAATACTTGGTGGAAAGCAATATATTCTTGAACAAGACGATGCCCGTTATACGCTGACGATCCCCAAAGAGGCCATCAGTGCCAATCCGGGATTGAACAATTAATGAAACAAGCGGGCTGTGAGAGCATACGATATTCGTGTGATGATAAAACATTTCTGAAAGTAGGAAGAAAACCGTTTCGTTTTCTTCCTACTCGATTGAAATTTATTGCTGTCCATTAAAATTTTTTGAACAATAAAAATTAGGACTGAATTCCTCGCTTGGAATCCAGCCCTTTTAGTGATCTTTGTTTCTGCCAAAATAAACCATAGTAGCGATGAACAAAGATACACATTTTACCGGACAGTAATATAAAATAATTAGAGATACCGTTAATGAAAGCGTAGATAAAACAAAAAAGAACGATATGTTCCCTGTTTGCAGTGGGTCATCGGAGCTCGTAATCGAGTCCGGTCACTTGAAATTCGGTACGCCGGTTCAGCTGATCAGCTACTTCCTGCTGCTCCGGCGAAAGGGCATTGACAAAGGCTTCATTTAGAATGGTTCCTTCAGGGAGAAAGGGATGTTTTTCCGTAAGTTTTGCGGTGATTATTTTGGGTACGGTTTCGCCGTATCCTTTAGCGGTAAGTCTATCGGGATCAATACCTGATTCAATCAGGTAGTCGACGACGGACTGGGCGCGGCGCTGTGCCAGATTTTCGTTGTATGCCTCCGTACCTTTGCGGTCGGTATGGGCTCCCAGCTCGATCGTGACATTTGGATTTTCGTTAAGAATTTTGACAAGTTGGTCGAGCGCTTCTTTCGATTCGGGACGGAGGGTGGCTTTGTCGAAGTCGTAAAAGATATTTTCAACCACCACGGGCTTGTCGACGGGCGAGAGGAAGAAATCGACGTAATATGTTTCATCTTTCTCTTCGTCACTCGTTTTGAGTTCAAAGTACTGGTTCAGGAAGTTGGGCGCTTCGGCCATCATCACGTAGCTGACATCGCGCGCCAGTTCCACTTTGTACGATCCGTCGGGCTTAACGGGTACCTTCATGTTCAGGCCGTCTTTCCCCACGATACGTACGACGGCGTTCTCAATCGCGTATTCTTCGACATCGGACACGTAACCCTCGATTTGTATCGTAATCGTTGGATATTCGAACGAGTAGATATGATCCCATCCACGGGCATCGCCTCGGTTCGAGGAGAAGAATCCGCGTTCTTTGTCACCCTCGAAAGTGATGCCGAAATCGTCGGCTGCCGAGTTAATGGGGGCGCCCATGTGAGTGACGATCCATTGTCCGGTGCTGTCGAGCGTGGCTTTGAACAAGTCCAGTCCGCCCATGCCGGGATGGCCGTCGGAAGCGAAATAGATCGTCACCGAATCGCGCACGTAGGGAAACAGCTCGTTCCCCTCGGTATTGATGGAGGGGCCAAGGTTTTCCATTCCGCCGAAGCCGTTTTCTCCGGTGATTCGCGTGCGAAACAGGTCTTTTCCTCCGTATCCACCCACTGCGTCGGCGACGAAATAGAGGTATTTGCCGTCGGGCGAGACAGCCGGATGCGCCAGCAACGTGATCGAATCTTTGACGATGTTGGCACGCTGTCCCTTGCCCCAGGCGGCTCCGCTGCGCGAAGAGACGTAAATCTCGGAGGTACGCGGGTCGACGGCGTCTTCGGCGCAGTAGGTATAGTACATCGTCGATCCGTCTTTCGAGAACGAGGGGGTACCCTGGTCATACGCTGTCGTGACGGGGTCTTGCACCTCGACGGGTTTCTGCCATGCACCGTGTTCATCTTTGCCCGAAACGAACAGGGCATTGTTCTTCAGTCCGGTGATACCGTTGACGGAGTCTTTGTGTACAATTCCGCGCGACGAGCAGAAATAAAGCTGGTCGTACTTTTCGCCGTAGAGCATGGGGCTGAATTCGCTGCGGCGTGAGTTAAAGATATCCATCCGTGCCACCTGATAGAGTGTCGGTCGTTCGCGCCATCCGGTTGCCATTTCGCATCCTGCGATGCCGTTGGCGGCGCGTGTGTCGGACGAATCGAGTGCCAGATACGTACGGTAGTATTTGATGGCATCGCCATATCGTCCGTCTTTTTGATATGCTTGTCCGAGGTAAAGGAAGAGCATACTGTCCGGATAGTCGTAGCGCAGCGCATTCTGATAGGCGCTGATGGCGCGTGCCGTGTTGCTGGTGCGCTGATTGCAGTATCCCATGCGAAAGGCGATGTAGGCACGCAGGTCCTTCTGTTCGGGCTTCGATTTCGTGTAGAGCTTGCGATACATTTCGGCCGCACTGTGGTATTCGCCGAGGCGCTGTTTCTCTTCGGCATCTTTGAGCTTGACCGTCTTGCACGAGATAAGTATCCCGAGAAGCAGGCATCCCAGCCCGAGCGGCACGTTATATCTTTTTAAAAAGCGAATCATCTTAATGGGTAACGGATCGGTATGCATCTTATTGTGTCATAGCAGCAGCGAACTGTCGCCGTAGCTGAGGAAACGGAAGTCGTGGTCGAGCGCATAGTCGTAGATCGCTTTCCAGTCTCCTTTAACAAAGGCTGAGACGAGCAGCAGCAACGTGCTTTGCGGCTGATGGAAATTCGTAATCATACCACGTACGATCTTAAACTCATAGCCAGGCGCAAGGATGATCCGGGTGGCCGCGACGAGCCGGTCGACTCCTTGGTGATCGAGATGATCCAGAAGATGTTGTAGCGCTTCGCGGGCGGAGATGCCAGGCACCTCATCTGTGTAGGGAGTCCATTGTTCAACGGTCGGAAGGTCGGCGTGGTCGGTCAGCCCTGTCATTGAGAGTCGGGCGCCGAGGTAGTAGAGGCTTTCGAGTGTGCGTACCGACGTAGTACCGACAGCAATTACAGGCCCTGACGCGGTTATGAGGCGTTCGATTGTCCGGCGACTGACGGCGAAATGCTCCGTGTGCATTTCGTGCGATCCGATCGTTGGGCTCTTGACAGGCTTGAACGTGCCGGCTCCTACATGCAGCGTGACCTCTTCGCGCCCGATGCCGCGGGCATCTAATTCGGCCAGCACCTCGGGCGTGAAATGCAATCCGGCCGTAGGGGCGGCCACCGAACCTTTGATACGCGAATAAACGGTCTGATACGTTTGCAGGTCGGTCGGCTCCGTCTCGCGCCGCAGGTAGGGAGGGATAGGCAGTATCCCGGCTGCTTCGAGCACTTCGGCAAACGTATAGCGCGAATCATCCCACCGGAAAGTCACGAGGTGACTCGTGCCGTGTGTCTCTTCCCGCTCGGCTGTCAGTCGAACGGATTCCTCGCCGAGGTATACCGTACGAGTCAGCGTGCCGTCTTTCCATTTTTTCAGGTTCCCGATGAGGCAATGCCAGCTACACTGCTCCGTTTGTTGAAAAATCTGTGCATAGTCGGCCGGCTCAGCCGGTTCGAGGCAAAAGAGTTCGATCTGTGCGCCTGTCGTTTTATAGAAGAGTAGCCTTGCCCGTATGACACGCGTATTGTTGAAAACGAGCAGAGCGTCGGACGGCAGCTCATCGGGTAATCGGTTGAACACCGTTTCGCCGATCTGTCCGCCGCGGTAGACGAGTAGCTTCGACCGGTCTCGCTGCGGTAACGGGTATCGGGCTATCCGATCGTCCGGGAGCGGATAGGCATAATCGTCGATATGTATGTGTTGAGGTGCCATCATTTCGGGAGGCAAAAGTACGAAATTCATGGCAAAAGATAGAAATGACATCTTATCCTTCCCACTTCTTTTTCTCTTTCTTTTCCGAAAAAGAGGCAGACGGGGAGGAATATCTTTTAGGAGAAATGCCGAACTTCTCCTTGAAACATTTGAGAAAATAGTTGGCGTCCTGAAAACCTACGCGATAGGCCAATTCGTTGATGCGGATATCCTCGACTGATAAGATCGCAGCGGCTTTTTTGAGCTTGTAGTCGCGCATATATACCGACGGAGAAACCCCCAGTAGCTTCTTCATCTTCCGATACAAGTGTACACGACTGAGCCCAACGTCTTCGCTCAGGTTCTCAATCGAGTACATTTCGTTCGACAGGTTCTTCTCAATCTGCTCATCGATGCGCCTCATCAGCTCCTGATCGTATGGATTCAGGCGGTTTTTCTCTTTCTCGGGTAGCGCGTCTCTTTTGTAAAGCTCGTGCAAATGCTCCTGCCGGCGCAGGATGTTGTGGATACGCAGATGAAGTTCTTTATATGGGAACGGTTTCGTCAGATAACCGTCGGCGCCCTGTTCCAGGCTTTCCATTTTAATCTCCTGCTGCTGCACGGCTGTGAGCAGAATCACCGCGATATGGCTCGTCAGGATATTCGATTTAATTTCGGTGCAGAGCTCCTTCCCCGTTCTGCCCGGCAGCATGATGTCCGACACCACCACATCGATGTCCGTCTCTTTCAGAATTTCGAGCGCCTCTTCGGCCGAAACCCCATTGAACACGTTGAACGACCGGTTTAGTTTGCGCGAAAGGGTATTCAGCAACGTGATGTTGTCTTCCACCAGCAGCACATTGTATCTTTTCCTGTTCGATGTATCGGCCGAGATAACAACATCTTCCTCTTTTTCAAGCTCCGACAACACCTCTACCGGCAGTACAAAACTTTCCGACGTCGAACAGGGCAAGTCCTCGCTCAGTCTGAAGCCCCGCAGCCTAACCGTAAACGTACTGCCCTCGCCCGGTGCGCTGCGAACGTCGATCTCTCCCTTCATCAGATCTTCGACGATTCTCTTCACCAGCGAAAGCCCGATGCCGCTCCCGGCGCTGTGCGCTTTCTTCCCTTTGAAGAAACGGTCGAAAATATGAGGCAACTCTTCGGGCGAAATGCCGCTGCCCGTATCCGATACTTCGATCAAGAGGCCGCAATGCTCTTGATCCTCGGGCGATGCCTGCACCCGAAGCGACACGCATCCTCCTCGCGACGTGTATTTGAAGGCGTTGGACAACAGGTTCAGCAGCACCTTCTCGATTTTATCCTTATCTATCCACAGCGGCTTGTCGGTCGTTACGGACAAGTCTGTCTTCCAGACAACCCCGTTCTTCACAGCCACCGACTGAAACGCGGCGTTTACATTTTCCAGAAAGTTCTTCAGCATGAGCGGCGTTTCATCCAGATGCTCTTTCTCCAGCTCGATCCGGTTAATGTCCAGCAACTGATTGACCAATTGCAGAAGGCGTCGGCCATAATACTGTATAATCGAGACTTTTCCGCGATCGTCAGGGGGAAGCGACGATGTCTCCAGCAGTTCTTCCACAGGATTCAGAATCAGCATCAGCGGTGTACGTATTTCATGACTGATGTCGGTAAAATATTTCACTTTCATGTTGTGTATTTGCTCGATCTGCTGCCGTTCGAACTCTTTCAGACGAATACGGTGTTTCAGCTCCGCTCTCCTCAGCATATTGGCCACAACCGCCCAGACGGCCGCAAGACACAGAATGATATACAACACGATGGCTTCGCCCGAAAGCCACCAGGGGGGAGAAACGATAATCGGAACCGTCAGAGGATCGCTCCAAACGCCGTCGTTATTGCCCGCGTGAACCGTGAGGGTATATTTTCCGGCGGGGATTTTTCCGTACTCGGCTCGTCCATCCAGCCCGGTATATCGCCAGTCGTCGTCGAAACCGTCGAGCCTGAATTTGTAGCTGTTGTTTTCCGGCATCAGGTAGTTCAATCCGGCAAATTCGAATGTAACGGTCGTCTGATCGTATTTCAGGCGCATCTCTCCCGGGTTGAGCATATCGATGCCGCTGAAATCGGGCAGCTCGGCTATCGGAGTATTGTTGATTTTAACGGCCGAGAGATAGACCGAAGGCTTGTAAAGATTCTTATAAACGTTCTTCGGATGAAACGAAATCCACGCGTCCTTACCTCCGATAACGAAGGGAGAAGCCGGCTGACTTGTTCGCAAACAGGCTCCTTCGTTTATTTCGGACAGAGGAAATCCGTTTCGGAGATGATAGTTGATGCAGCCGCCGTCGGCCGTTAATTGGGAGATGCCGTTGATGCAGTTGGCCCATACACGGTTGTCGAAAGAGATGGTACCGAAAACGGTGTTGTTCTGCAAACCCTCTTTTTCGGTAAAATGCCGGATGACTCTCAGCTTCCTGTCTAAGAGAAGAAGCCCGTTGCCTTTCGTACTCACGTAGAACGTATCGTTCAATAGCAGCGTGTGATTCACTTGCCGGATATCGGGAAGCACTTTTTCGACCTTGCCTCCGGATCTGTTTTCAAAGGCAATCAGTCCCGAGCCGATTGTGGCAAGCAGGTAGTTTACGGAGTCGATGAGCAGTAAGTGCATGCACTTGCTTCGTCCGATGACGGGATGCAGTTTTTCGCGAATGGGAAACGATTCCGTCCGCCCGCTAACCGGGTTGTATCGGTTCAATCCGCTTCCCCGGTCCGAAAGCAGCCACAAGTCGTGCCCGGAGGCTTTTTCGATGCCGTTGATGACTCCCAGCGTTTCCAGTCCGGCAGATACTACCCGGCCGTTCTTCATCTGGTAGAGCCCGTTTCTCAATGTGCCGATCCACAACACATCGCTCTCCTCGTCGTAATACAACGATTTGATAACAATCGGATTTCCCCGTGCGTCTTTCAATTCCGTACGTTTTGGCGAAGCTCCTGCGTCGCCGTACTCCAGCAGGCAACCGTTTTCGGTGCCTACGAGCAGCGATCCGTTTTTATCAGCAAAAGCGCTTACGATCTGAGTACCGTCCGCAGGAATAGGATGCGTTTGGAAGCGCGACAGGTAGTTGTCGTAGAGGTAGAGGCCATCGTGATACGTACCGATCCATAAAGAGCCGTTCTTATCGAACATCAGGGAGCGGATGGAGGCGTTTTCCACCTTATCGAAACCGTTCAGGAGATTGACTCCGGTAACCGTACCCGTGTTCGGGTCGAGCAGCCCGACCCCTTGAAAGCTCCCGATCCATACGTTCCCGTCGGATGCCAGGGCCAACGAACGGACATTGTCGAAAGGCGAATATCCGGAGGCTTTTTCCGAAGAAGACCAACGACGCAGCGGCTCCCCCGAAAGCGTACACTCATAGATACCGCTTCTGTACGCGGCCAGATAGACTCTTCCGTTCGGATGAAAAAGAATGTCTTCTATCCGTTCGTTTTCGTTCAACAGCACAGGCGCTCCGGAGGCGCAGGAATAACGCACTGTCCGGTTAACCGAAACATCGTAGCGGAAAAAGGCACGGGTAGCCGTCGCAATCCAATACTCGTTTTTTCGGGGCGATGCCACGATTTTCGATACGGAGGTGTCGAACACGCGAGCGTCTTCCGTCAAATTCCGGGGCTTCGAAAAGAGATCGCTTGACTTGTCGTAGAGATAAATCCCGCTCCAGCCGCTTGCCCAGACGCGACCGTCGATCACCGACAACGACCGTATCTCATGGTCGGACGAGCCGCCCATCCTGTAATTCCTGAAAACGCCTTTTTTCCGGTCAAAAAGGCTCACGCCGTTGTCGTGCGCGATCCACAGATTTCCGCCTTCTCCGTTTTCGATGTCGTTGATATGGTTGCCGGCGATGCTGCAACTGTCGCCCAAAACATGCCGATAGATTTTCACGCGATTCCCGTCGTATTCGTTCAACCCGTCGCGCGTACCGACCCAGATAAATCCCAAGCTATCCTGATGGATCGTTAAAACGGAACGTTGACTCAATCCTTTCTCCGGCCCAAGCAGCTGTACGGGTATGTTTCTCTGAGCTGTCAGAAGGCTTGTCGAAAGCAGCAGCCAACCGCAGCAAAGCAACGCAGAAGGAATACAGTGAAAGGAGTATCGCATAAACAACGTTTTTATTCAATCGTTTTAAATAATCGTTTCAAAGATACAACGGTTTATTGGTCTTGGCAAGAGCTTCCTCATAGCGTCTTAATGGACGTTTATGAAAACTAGCCGTATAATGCCGTGCGGATGAGGAGAACCCTCCTCTCCGCCGAAACATTTCCGTAGGCTCTACGATGATCTCCCGTTGCGCCGAAACATCTTCGTAGACTCTACGATGATCTCCCGTCGTGCCGGGAGATTATCGTATACTATATTATCCTTTCCCGTTGCGCCGGACAATGATCGTAGGAGCTATGATCCATTCCCGTCGTCGCGCGGGGAAAACGTCTGCCGTTCTGTTTATCCCAGATTCCGCAATAGAAGAAATAAGAATGAATTTCATTCAGGCCTTCAGCCCTCCGAACAAGGTCCGGATGTCGATACCCCACCCTTGCGGGATGGGGCTGAAATAATTTGGGCTTTCAGCCCTTTCGGGTAATGGTTATGCGTGTTACACGCCGAATCATGTACC
>ERZ772967.1367-NODE-1367-length-17037-cov-3.737428_pt1 | contig 17037 bp, 17 predicted proteins | sample MGYA00511677_ERZ772967 | MGnify/ENA primary metagenome ERZ772967 (study PRJEB29015, sample SAMEA2737931) | human oral metagenome | biome: human oral; feature: human-associated habitat; material: dental | place: China | collected 2146 ...
AAAAATAACGCATAAATTTGATTCCGATTTATGCGTTATTTTTTGCTTTGCCAAATACAAAATCAGAAAAAACAAAAGCCGCTAATTACTTAGCGGCTTTCTAGAATTTGGCTCCTCCTGCGGGACTCGAACCTGCGACATATGGATTAACAGTCCACCGTTCTACCGACTGAACTAAGGAGGAATAATGGTGCCTCGAGGCGGAATCGAACCACCGACACGGGGATTTTCAATCCCCTGCTCTACCGACTGAGCTATCGAGGCAAATTCTTGTCACTACTGACAACGGGGCGTATTAAACGATTTTTTCCGATCCCAGTCAACAAATAATTTTAAAAAAAGTTATTTTTTTTATAGTTTGCATAATCCATAAACAATATGCTTACAAAAGCGACATTTTACTCTTCTAAACCAATTCTTTCCAATAACGATATTTTAAAATTTTGACCAAATAGATAAATTGCCTTGATTAGTTATTGAAAAAAGGGGAGGTTTATTGCGATAATCATAAGAATTTTGGGGGGATCTTCTTAATGGTGTTTTAAGCGCTTATTCAAGCTAAAATATTTATATAATTCTAACAAGATCAGTTTTGTACATTTTATAAACTTAGTGGAAGACAATGGCAGAAAAACGTAATATTTTTTTAATTGGCCCTATGGGCGCGGGAAAGAGCACTATTGGACGCCTACTTGCTCAACAACTTAATATGGAATTCATTGATTCGGACACCGTCATTGAAGAACGTGCCGGTGCGGATATAAGCTGGATTTTTGACATTGAAGGAGAAGCCGGTTTTCGTAGACGTGAAGAACGTATCATCAATGAATTAACCCAATTACAAGGCATTGTGTTGTCAACGGGTGGGGGCGCAATATTATCAAAAGAAAATCGTAATTACCTTTCCGCACGCGGTATTGTTATCTATTTAGAAACAACCGTTGAAAAACAATTTCAACGAACTCAACGTGACAAAAAGCGACCGCTCTTACAAAATTCTGACGATCCTCGTCAAGTACTGGAAGAATTGGCTCAAATACGTAATCCGTTATATATGCAGATTGCAGACATGACACTATCGACTAACGAGCAAAACACAAAAGCGATGGTCAATCAAATTGTGGATCTTATCGATAACATGAACGGATTACACGGTTTTAACTAAGGACTGGCAATGTTGCGTATTAATGTGGAATTAAAAACCCATCCTTATCCTATTTATATCGGCGCTAATTTGTTAACAACTCCGGATTGTTATCCGCTGCGTGCCAAAGATAAGGTTATGATTGTAACCAATCCTACCGTCGCGCAATTTTATCTCTCGCCGGTAACCGAAACATTGCAAAAAATCGGCTGTGAAACGGAACATGTACTCCTGCCCGACGGCGAAAAATACAAAACCCTTGACTCATTAAACCTGATTTTTACCGCACTTCTGAAAACCAACCACGGCCGCGATACCACTATCGTTGCACTGGGCGGTGGGGTTATCGGCGACATTGCGGGCTATGCCGCGGCGAGCTATCAACGAGGTGTACGACTTATTCAAATTCCAACGACATTGCTCGCTCAAGTGGATTCCTCGGTCGGTGGAAAAACAGCCGTTAATCATGAGCTGGGCAAAAATATGATTGGCGCCTTCTATCAACCCGATGCCGTCATTATTGACACGACTACACTCAACACGCTACCAAAAAGACAAATAAATGCAGGCTTGGCGGAGGTTATTAAATACGGTGCAATTTTAGATTACGCATTTTTTGAATGGTTAGAACAACATATGCGAGAACTCGTCGCGCTAAAAGAAGAAGTGCTGCAATATTGTATTGCCCGCTGCTGTCAAATTAAAGCGGAAGTTGTTGCCGGCGATGAGACCGAGAAAGGTCAACGCGCCTTATTAAATTTAGGTCATACTTTCGGCCATGCTATTGAAACCCATCTCGGCTATGGCAATTGGCTTCACGGTGAAGCCGTCGCGGCCGGAATGATGATGGCTGCGGCACTTTCCGAACAACTGGGCAATCTAACTCAAACTGAAGCGGCCCGTCTGGAAAAATTACTCGCCAAAGCTAATCTGCCTACGCTCTCACCTGATTCGATGACCGCCGAGGACTACCTGCCTCATATGATGCGTGATAAAAAAGTATTAGCCGGCAAATTACGACTCATATTATTAAAAACATTAGGTCAGGCCTATGTGGCTTCAAATCTTGATGATCGGCTGATTCTCAACGCCATTCGCCGTTGCAGTCAAACAAACGAAAATGTCTTATCGCACACATAAAACCATGCCGAAAATTAAACACCGCCCTTTTTTAAAATGGGCGGGCGGCAAGTTTCGTCTCACCGAGCACATTAATAGCGCCTTTCCGGCAAATAAAGAATGTTTAATCGAACCTTTTGTCGGCGCCGGCGCCGTTTTCTTAAACTCAAATTTTAAACGTTATATTCTGGCGGATATTAATCCTGATCTGATTAATTTGTTCAATATTGTCAAAAATGACGTCGAACAATATATTCTTGACAGCAAACCCTTATTCAAAGCGGAGAATGCGAATACGTCTGAATACTACTACAATAAAAGGGGGCAATTTAATTGTTCAAAAGATCCTTTTGAGCGCGCCATTCTTTTTCTTTATTTAAACCGTTACGGATTTAACGGACTTTGCCGTTATAATCGTAAAAACGAATTTAATGTACCGTTTGGCGCATACAAAACGCACTATTTTCCGGAAGACGAATTACGTTATTTTTCACATAAGGCACAAAGTGCGGTCTTTTTTTGCAGAGATTTCCAAGAAACTTTTAAGCTGGCAGAGAAAAATACCGTTATTTACTGCGATCCGCCTTATGCGCCGTTGTCACAAGGCAGTAATTTCACTGGCTATTCGGGGAATCAATTTGATCTGGCGGATCAAAAAGCGCTGGCCGAGCTGGCGAGGCTAACCCACAAAGAACGCCAAATTTCGGTCCTAATTTCCAATCACGACACAAAATTTACCCGTGAAATTTATAAAGACGCCGTGTTAAAAACGATCAAAGTACAACGCTCCATCAGCCAATCACCCAATAAACGGATTAAGGTTAAAGAGCTGATTGCCATCTTCCACGGCTAAGTTAAAAGTCGGGATTAACCTTTACATTTAACCGTTTGACTTCCGGATAGGACTGCTGAATAAACATGATCAATTCATTTTGTCGAAACAAAATTCCTTGCCGAACGACCGCACTTTTTACTTCAATAAACAAAGTATCTTGCGTGATCCCGCCGCAACGGAACACCCCATGAAATTCGAGCGGAAAAAGACGACTTAATTTCATATTCAACTCATTAATTAACAATCCTTTTTTCATTAATCCGGCTAAATTTGACGACGCCATCAAATCCGCAATATTCATCATTTTTTGGTAACGATCCGACTTGGTTTCCATTAAAAGATCCTTAATCACTATGACATTAGATTAAATTTCGGCTACAATACAGCGGATTTTTATGAGATACAACAAGATGATAATTTTAACCAAAGGCAAACAGAATTTTTGGTCGCAACTACTCTTGAGTATGATTGCGCTCTTTACTTTGCCTAATGCGCAACAAGATATAACCAATCAAATTCCGCAACAACGCAGTGAAAGTTATCAATCGTTTGCCACCATCGAACAAACGCAGCAAACGACAAAATCCATTATACAGAAAACAGCCGTATCACAAATCTCGACCGGCAAACCGCCTATTGCGAAACTCGCCGAATGTCGACCGCACTTTACTGATCTCATAATCAATCCGCAAGCGCCTATTCGTGCCGGCCCGCATCATCTTCAAGCTTAATATTGATTTAACCGTCAACTTTTTACTCAATAAAAATGAGGGGCTTCCCTCAATGACTATCTAACCGTTTAACAAATAAAGAGAAATTATGAGCTTTTTAACAAAAATTTTTGGTAGCCGTAACGAACGGATTTTACGTAAACTCAGAAAACAAGTCGCTAAAATTAATAAATTAGAAGCGACATTTGAATCCTTAAGCGATGAAGAACTTAGAGCGAAAACCGCCGAATTCCGCCAACGTTTGCAAAATGGCGAAACATTACAACACATTTTACCGGAAGCTTTTGCAACTGTGCGCGAAGCAAGTAAACGCGTTTTAGGAATGCGCCATTTTGACGTTCAGCTCATCGGCGGAATGGTTCTCACCAATCGCTGCATTGCCGAAATGCGAACCGGTGAAGGTAAAACCTTAACCGCAACATTACCGAGTTACTTAAACGCACTTGAAAACAAAGGCGTTCATATCGTTACCGTCAATGATTACTTAGCCCGACGCGATGCGGAAACCAACCGACCATTGTTTGAATTTTTAGGCATGACCGTCGGCGTTAATGTTCCCGGTTTATCTGCGGAAGAAAAACGCAAAGCCTATGCGGCGGATATTACTTATGCAACCAACAGCGAGTTAGGATTCGATTATTTACGCGATAATTTGGCACACAGTAAAGAAGAACGTTTCCAGCGCCATCTTGGCTACGCTTTAGTCGATGAAGTGGATTCTATTTTAATTGACGAAGCACGTACGCCTTTAATTATATCCGGCCAGGCAGAAGACAGCTCCGAACTCTATATTGCCGTCAACCGCCTCATTCCCGAATTAATTAAACAAGACAAAGAAGACAGTGAAGACTATCAAGGCGACGGCGACTACACGCTTGATCTCAAAACCAAGCAAGCCTATTTAACCGAACGCGGGCAAATTAAAGTGGAAGATTGGCTCGTTAAACACGGGCTGATGACTGAGGGGGACTCTCTTTATTCTCCGGCGCGTATTGCGTTGTTGCATCATGTCATGGCTGCACTGCGTGCACATAGCCTGTTTGAGCGTGATGTCGATTATCTGGTTAAAGATGGTGAAATTGTTATTATTGATGAACATACAGGGCGCACAATGACCGGTCGTCGTTGGTCGGACGGTCTGCATCAAGCAATTGAAGCCAAAGAAGGCGTTGAAATAAAAAGCGAAAATCAAACAGTTGCTTCCATTTCCTACCAAAACTACTTCCGTTTATATGAAAAGCTCGCCGGAATGACCGGGACTGCCGATACGGAAGCCTTTGAATTTCAACAAATTTATGGGTTAGAAACTGTCGTAATTCCGACCAATCGCCCCATGATTCGTGATGATCGTACGGATGTTATGTTTGAAAATGAGCAATACAAATTCAACGCGATCATTAAAGACATTAAAGATTGCGTCTCACGCAATCAACCTGTGTTAGTCGGAACTATCTCGGTAGAAAAATCCGAATTATTGTCCCGGGCATTAACGGAGGCAGGCATCAAACATAATGTACTCAATGCTAAATTCCACGCACAAGAAGCCGAAATTATTGCCGAAGCCGGCGCACCGGGAGCCGTCACTATCGCAACCAATATGGCCGGTCGGGGAACCGACATTATCCTTGGCGGAAACTGGAAAACGAAAGCGGCCAAACTAGACAATCCGACACAAGCGCAATTAGACCAATTAAAGGCACAATGGGAGCATGATCACGACATTGTCATGAAAGCGGGCGGTTTACATATTATCGGAACGGAACGCCATGAATCGCGTCGAATCGATAACCAGTTGCGCGGACGTTCCGGTCGCCAGGGCGATCCGGGCTCTTCCCGCTTCTATTTATCACTGGAAGACGGTTTAATGCGTATTTATCTTAACGAGAAAAAACTTAACATGATGCGCAAGGCCTTCAGCCAACCGGGCGAAGCAATGGAGTCAAAATTATTAGCAAAAGTCATCGCTTCGGCGCAAGCAAAAGTCGAAGCACATAACTTTGACGGACGTAAAAATCTCCTGGAATATGACGATGTGGCCAACGATCAACGTCATGCCATTTATGAACAACGTAATTATCTCTTGGATCATGACGATATTTCAGACACGATCAACGTTATTCGCCATGATGTATTTAATGCCGTTATCGACCAATATATCCCGCCACAATCTTTGGAAGAGTTATGGGATGTAAAAGGCCTTGAACAACGCCTGGCACAAGAATTCGGCATGGAATTGCCGATTGAACAATGGCTGGAAGAGCATAATCACCTAGATGAAAACGGCTTACGCGAACGCATTATTCACATTGCCGAAGAAGAATACCGCGCAAAAGAAGAACTGGCCGGCGCGGCAACAATGCGTCAATTCGAAAAAGGCGTCATGTTGCAAACCCTAGACGAACTGTGGAAAGAACATCTCGCCTCCATGGATTATCTACGCCAAGGCATTAGCTTACGCGGCTACGCCCAAAAAGATCCGAAACAAGAATACAAAAAAGAATCTTTCAGCATGTTTACGGATATGCTTGAATCGCTTAAGTATCACGTTATTACCACATTAACCCGTGTGCGCGTGCGTACCCAAGAGGAAATTGAAGAAGCGGAACGCCAACGTCGTGAAATGGAACAACGATTGGCGGAAACCGAACGGCCACTGGCGCAAGAGAGAGCTCATGGCGCAAACAATGAATTCGAGGGCCATCGCATTGGCCGTAATGAGCCTTGTCCTTGCGGCTCAGGGAAAAAATACAAACACTGCCACGGCAACCGAGCTCGTCATGTGTAATTAACCTCAAAGTGCGGTCATTTTTAATGAAATTTATTGAAAATTGACCGCACTTTCGGCTTCTGATTTTTTATTAATTCGGTTTTAATGAGTGAAGTATGGTCGAGTATGCTCTTTTAAGTGCATTCACATTAACAGCGTTAATTTTCATCAAGAATTCACATTATCGTTGGACTTATTTATTTGCCTGCGCACTGTTTCTCTTTTTCGCAGGCGCCGTGTTAGCGCTAACGGGACAGTGGCAGCGTGCACTTAACTTTGCCGCCTTGCTTTTTATCATATTGATGCTATTCCACCGACTAAAAATTCATTATTACAAACAACCCTTCTTGATTTCCGATTTTTTCCTGATTACCGACTGGCACAATTGGGAAACCTTGCTCCACTACAAAGGCGCCCTTCTTGCCATCGCCGGCTTACTCGGTCTACTCTTTTACGCCATCATGGGCTGGCAATCCGCCGCACCTCTATCCGGCATATGGCAGATGGTAGGCGGCCTTGTCAGCATTATCGCATTTACGATAATGTGGCATTACAGTAAAAATGCCGATGCGATAAAAACTTGGCTAGATTCTTTGCCCGACGACGGGCGAGATGTTTTTTTAAACTTACCGATGTCCTGCCGCGGACTTTTCTTTAAAAAACCAAAGCATGAAGGTCATCCCGATTATTTCCTGCAAAAAGCGCAAAATATTAAGGCTTACCCTCACGCCTCAGACAAAGCGACTATTGTTGTTTGGTTACAAGAATCCACTCTCGATCCAATTAACTTTACATTAAAATCTTATCGATTCCCTCCGCTTTCGATGTATCAGAATCAGCCGGATACCCTGTTTAATGCGCCGTTACGCGTCCATACTTTCGGCGGCGCAACCTGGAAATCGGAATTTGCCTTTTTATCCGGACTGCCTTCGACAGACTTCGGTGCCATGTCAAATGCCGTATTTTATTCCGTAACACCCCATTTAAAATACAGCCTAATCCATAATTTAAAAGCACAAGGCTATTATTGCGTAGCATTATCACCTTTTACAAAAGGTAACTATAACGCCAAATCCGCCTATGATCATTTTGGTTTTGACCTGATGCTACAGCCGCAAGACTTGGGCTATCCCGCGCCGATGGGAAAAAACTTATGGGATATCGGCAGTGATGAAATGGCCATTTATGCAAAAAAAATTCTTGAAAAACAAGATGTTCCAGAAGAATTAGCGAATACGGATAAACCGATTTTTCTTTATGTGCTTACCATGAAAGAACATGGCCCTTATCAACGTGATTTTACGGATCTTTATCACTTAGCCGAAAATCACTTTTCTCCCTCTTTAACCGGCGGATTAAATGACTATATCCACCGTCTCGTCAAACTTAATGAGGTGATTGAAGAATTTAATGATTATATGAAAAAACAAAATAGCGCCTATATTTTCGCCTATTTTGGCGATCATCAGGTTGATATTTGCGGCGAAGCCGTTCCAAAAAGAATTCCGTACCCACAACCGAATTATATTACGCAATTCACCGTTCGCGGCAATCTTGTTAATGTACCGACACAACAACAAGATTTCCTGGATTTAGCTCAGACCGGCGGTTTATTGCTGGAAATCGCCGGATTGCCTTGCGATACTTTCATGCAGGCAAATATTGCAATGCGTAAATTATCCGGCGGAAAACTGGAAGATTGCGCTGACGAACAATTATTAAACAGCTATCGCAGCTATTTATATCATGTGCTTGATATCACAAAGTAAACTGCAACAAAAATAACCATTTAACGATTCCTTTACAATAAAACTCAGCAAAAATCGACCGCACTTCAAACAAGGAGAGCAACATGGAAAAACCTCGAATACAAGTTGCCGCAGGCATTATTCGTAATGAGTTCGGACAAATTTATTTAACACAACGCCTTGAAGGTCAGGACTTTGAGCAAGCCCTCGAATTTCCGGGCGGCAAAGTTGATCGCGGCGAAACGCCGGAACAGGCATTACAACGCGAGCTGGAAGAAGAAATCGGGATCCATGTTCTTCACGCCGAATTATATGAACGTTTTGAATTCGAATATGCCACCAAAATTCTCTCCTTTTCTTTTTATTTGGTCACAGAGTGGATTGGAGAGCCTTTTGGGCGGGAAGGGCAAGAAGGTTTTTGGGTCGAACAACGAGAACTGGATGCGGGTCAATTTCCACCGGCTAACTCAAAATTAATTCAACGCTTAGTCGCCGAAAGCGAACATTTAACGGGCAATTTGCGCGGATAAATCTGCTAAACGCGCCCATACCTCATCACTGAATTCTTGCTTGGCAAGTCGTTCAATATCCGCTAGCTGCTGAAAAAAAGAATACAACTTTTGATAAGTCAAACGTTGAATGGCCGTTAAAAATAGCGGTCGACGGTTTTGCCAAACCTTCAAACGATCAAATTCGTCTTTAAGTTGCGATAACGGCAAATGTTTGCTAAGACGGAGAGCCTGTTGCGGCTTAGTCAACGCCAGTATCGTCATTAATTCCTTTTGCAAGGTTCGTAACAAAATAATCGGTTGAACCTCCTCGTCTCTCAGCCCGCTTAAAATTCGCGTCGCACGCTTTACCTTACCTGCCAATATCGCATCAAGCCACTGAAAAGGCGTGTAAACGGCAGATTGCTCCACAAGTGCTTCTACTCGGCTAAACGTTAAATGGTGATCAGGGTACAACAAAGCCAGCAATTGCAAAATTTGCTTTAATGCCAATAAATTATTCTCGTAGTGATAGCAAAGTAGCTGAATCGCCTCATGATCAATCTGTAATCCCATGTCTTTGGTTCGATGAAGCACCCAATTCGGTAATTGCTCCGCCGCCGGCGTTTGACAATTAACCAATATGGAATATTTATCGTACTGATTTAGCGATGTAAACCAAGCCTGTTTTTCCATCGCTTTCGTTAATTTCACCAAACGTAAAATACACAGTACATCAGTATGAAGCAGCTCGGCTAAAGCGGAAAGGCGGTTCTGTAAAAGTGCGGTCAAATTTTCCGGTAAATCAAGCACGATGATTCGCTTGTCTGAAAAAAGGCCTATGGATTGACAAAGTGCAAAAATCTCCTGCCAATCGGTGCTATTTTCAATTTGAAAAACAAGTTTTTCGTCAAATCCCTGTTTCGCCGCAATTTGTTGTATTTTGTCCTCTGTTTCACTGAGCAACAACGGATCGGTTCCAACCAAATAATATACTTGCGCCCTATCGGTTGTCGGCAATAATTGTTCAGGAGAATAACGTTTCATTATGCCGTTTATCTATCAATTTGATGTTGTAAAGCAATCATTTTCGTCATTAGCTGACGAGCCGCCTGCTCACGCATATCATTCCAAATCACATCGCGTTCCGCCGCTTTCGCTAATGCGGCGCGGGAGTTATCGAAGAAAGTGCGGTTTACTTTCACATAAAGCGGATACTGCTGTCCATGTAAACGTACCGTCGCCTCAATTTCTAACATAAGAATTTTTTCCGCTTCACGACCACGTTTAAAAATAGAGGCGACCTCGTCTTTAGCGGTTAATTTATTTATACGCAATACCGGCAAATCCAGCTTGGCCTCAACAATTAAATTAATATTATTGGCTTGCAATTGTCGACGCATTGCCATCGACATTTCGCTATAAGGATCCGAGCTTTCAAAGACAAGATTTTTCAATTCTTGCGGAATCAATTCGCCGTTCTGGAAATGAAATCCGCAGGCGGATAACCCGAAAACGGCGGTGGCGAGAAATAAGGTTTTGATCTGTTTTAGCATAAAAATCACCTTAAAAACCGACCGCACTCTGCGTTAAAAGTGCGGTCATTTTTTGGATTAAATTACAGTGGCTTCACCACAACATTGAGCAATTTGCCGGCAACGTAAATCACTTTCATAATTTGCATACCGTCGGTAAAGCGTTTAACGTTTTCGTCGGCGAAAGCAATGGATTTCACACTATCTTCATCGGCATCCGCCGCTACGGTAACTTTACCACGCACTTTGCCGTTCACTTGAACCACAATCAATTTTTCATCTTCAATCATCGCGTCAGGGTCGGCTTCCACCCATGGCGCAAAATCAATGGCGTCTTGGTTGCCTAATTCCTGCCACAAACGGAAACAAATGTGTGGCGTAATTGGATAAAGCATACGTACGACAGCGCTCAAGGCTTCCGCCATGATGGCACGATCTTGCTCGTCATCTAATGGCGCACGGGTCAATTTGTTCATTAATTCCATGACTGCCGCAATCGCCGTATTGAACGTTTGGCGACGACCAATGTCATCACTGACTTTCGCAATGGTTTTGTGGACATCACGACGTAACGCTTTTTGAGCGCTAGAAAGTGCGGTCGGATTGACGGCTGTTTTTGTTGGATTTTTGCTGTATTCAAACACCAAATTCCATACACGCGCTAAGAAACGTTTCGCGCCTTCAACACCGGATTCTTGCCACTCCAAGGTCATTTCTGCAGGAGAGGCAAACATCATGAACAAGCGCACAGTGTCCGCGCCGTATTTTTCCACCATTTCTTGCGGGTCAATACCGTTATTTTTGGATTTCGACATTTTGGTCATGCCGGCATGTACCAACTCATGACCTTCATCATCCACCGCTTTGACGATGCGACCTTTGTCGTCACGCTCTAAAGTCACTTTAGTTGGCGAAACCCAAATACGTTCATTGGTCGGACTGGTGTAATAGAACGCATCTGCCAATACCATGCCTTGACACAATAATTTATTTGCCGGTTCATCGCTGGTGACAAATCCTGCATCGCGTAATAATTTATGGAAGAAGCGGAAATATAATAAGTGCATGGTGGCGTGCTCAATACCGCCGATATATTGATCTACCGGTAACCAATAATTTGCCTCTTCGCTGTCCAACATGCCTTGTTGATATTGTGGGCAAGTATAGCGGGCGTAATACCACGAGGATTCCATAAACGTATCGAAAGTATCGGTTTCTTTTAATGCCGGTTTGCCTTGATAGGTGGTTTTCGCCCATTCAGGATCTGCTTTAATCGGGCTGTTTACGCCATCCATAACTACATCTTCCGGCAAAATAATTGGCAAATCTTCCATCGGTGCCGGCACCACATCGCCATTTTCCAAGGTCAACATCGGAATTGGCGCGCCCCAATAACGTTGACGAGAAACGCCCCAGTCGCGTAAACGGTAATTTACTTGGCGTTTGCCTACGCCTAATTGTTCTAATTTATCGGCAATGCCGTTGAACGCCGCCTCAAAGGTTAAACCATCAAACTCACCGGAATGAATCAGTTTGCCGTGTTCGGTAAAGGCTTGTTTGGTTAAATCGATTTCTTCGCCGTTCATCGGTTCGATGACTTGTTTAATCGGTAAATGGTATTTTTGGGCAAATTCAAAATCGCGTTGATCATGCGCCGGCACGGCCATGACTGCACCGGTACCATAGTGCATTAACACAAAGTTTGCCACCCACACAGGCACTTGTTCACCGGTTAACGGATGTACTGCATACAAACCGGTCGCCATGCCTTTTTTCTCCATGGTGGCAATGTCTGCTTCCGCGACTTTCGTGTTTTTTGCTTCTTGAATGAACTGTGCCAATTCAGGATGATTTTTTGCCGCCAGTGTTGCTAATGGATGGGCGGCAGCCACCGCCACATAACTCACGCCGTAGAACGTATCCGGACGAGTCGTGTAAACCGCTAATTTCTCGTTGGTGTCTTTAATATCAAAAGTGATTTCAACCCCTTCAGAACGGCCAATCCAGTTACGTTGCATGGTTTTGACTTGATCAGGCCATTGCGGTAAATCGTCTAAGCAATTTAATAATTGCTCGGCATAGTCGGTAATTTTAATAAACCATTGTGGAATTTCTTTTTGTTCTACCGGTGTATCACAGCGCCAGCAACACCCTTCATGCACTTGTTCATTCGCCAAGACGGTTTTGTCATTCGGACACCAATTCACCGTAGAGGTTTTTTTATACACCAAGCCTTTTTTATAAAGCTCCGTGAAAAACCATTGTTCCCATTTATAATAGTCCGGTTTACAGGTCGCAATTTCACGATCCCAGTCGAAACCAAAGCCTAAAAGTTGAAGTTGTTTCTTCATGTAAGCAATGTTTTCGTATGTCCACTTGGCCGGTGCGGTGTTGTTTTTCACTGCCGCGCCTTCCGCCGGCAACCCGAAAGCGTCCCAACCAAAAGGTTGCAACACATTTTTTCCTTTCATGCGTTGATAACGGGAAACCACATCACCGATGGTGTAATTACGCACATGCCCCATATGCAAACGGCCGGATGGATAAGGGAACATGGAAAGACAATAGTATTTTTCTTTGTTGTTATCTTGGACAGCTTTAAAAGTTTTATTATCCTGCCAGAATTTTTGTACTTCCGGTTCAAGTAAATCAGGACGATATTGTTCTTGCATAAAAAATCACCTTAAAAATAGACCGCACTTTGGCGGGTTTTAACTGAGAAAATACGGCATAGAATAGCGTAAAATGGGGAAAAATAACAGAGGCTAGTCGCCTGATTTAATAAGTCATATCTCAATCTAGATTCATTATTTGCTCCCCTTCCCGTTTTCTTCTGAGGCATAGCATCATGCAGTGATCTTTATCACAAAAATGAGCAATTTTCCTTTAGACTTTGGTTTTTATCATAGATTCGTACCAACGGATCTATTTAGAATGCCTCCCATCTTATTTTCTTCATTGCAAGGAACAAAATATGAAAACTTATCTGAAAAAAAACAATATTAGCCCTACTCGTTAGTTTTTATACGGCCGGTGCTTCTTCCTATACCGAAACAGGACGTTCCGACAGTACACAAAGCTGGGAAAGTGCAGAATATTTAAAAGATTGAGGCTTAAGATCCATGAATACGTCTATCGCCCGCAATGGGATTTAACAGCGCTGGCGTAAATATCGACGTGATGGACCCCGGCGTGCTATTGCCACGCCCTGAATTTCAAGACGGGAGAATCCACACAGTAAAAACGACAGGAACCTATGGAAATTAGCTCTGAATTTAATGTTGAGACAATGACTATGTTATTAAGCAGGCAAAAAGTGCGGTCAAAATCTTACATAAATTTACTGACGGACTAAAATTTTCTCAATACGCTCAGGCATTGCTTTCGGATGCGGAATCCAAACTTGTTTATGGCGACTCAGTTCACCTTTTTCGAACACAATACTGCTTTTAGGCACTTTAAAAGCTTTGCTGAGAAATTTGAGTAAGTGTGCATTTGCTTTCCCGTCAATTGGCGGCGCGGTAATGCTGATTTTCAGTTCTCCGTCGTATAGCCCGACCAGTTCGTCTTTCGACGCCTTCGGTTGTAAAAAGAGGCGAAGACGTATTCCGTTTGAGGTTTGTTCAACTGCAGACATAATTAAAAAAATAAACGCCCGAATCAAAAACACAAAGAAAATCAACCGCACTTTATCCCGCCATCATCCACAAGTCTTGAAAAAAATCATAAAACAGGTTATTCAAGAAAAGCAAAATAAAGGCAATGACCATCGGTGAGAAATCAATCATACCAATCGTCGGTAAAATGCGTCGAATCGGTTTTAAAAGCGGTTCAGTAAGTTGATAAAGCGCGTAATATATCGCATTTCCTCCTTGATTAAACCAACTCAAAATGGCACTCGCAACCAATACATAAAAAATGGCAACGCCGATATTCTTCACAAAGCCAAGCAGCCCTATTAAAAGAAACAACGAAAAATTAAAACCGACAAGGAGAACCGACTTTAGAGCGCAAAGTAAAAAAATCAATACTAATGACGCCGTTTCAATATTTTTAACCGTCGGAAAGACCTTGCGTAAAAGAATCACAACGGTCTGAGTAGCTTTGGCGACAAATTGAGATAACGGACTATAAAAATCCACTCGGCAAAGCTGTAACCATACGCGTAAAATTAAAACCAAACAGTACAAATTTATAATTGAACCTAAGAATAATGCGGTTTGGGTAATTTCCATTACAACCATCCTTTACGTCTAAAATAAATATACGGGGTCAGTGCAGCCCCAATCATCAAAACAATGGCCATCGGATAACCATATTTAAAGTGCAGTTCCGGCATAAAATCGAAATTCATTCCGTAAGTCGAAGCAACAAGCGTCGCCGGCAGGAACATTACGGAAACAACGGAGAAAAATTTCATAATTTTATTCTGCTCAATATTAATGTAGCCCATGGCTGCCTGCATAAGAAAGTTGACTTTTTGAAACAACGCTTCGTTATGTGGCTGTAAAGATTCAATATCTCGCAGGATTTCGCGCGCCTGTTCCAATTGATTTGTCGGCAAGCGGGTTTTGCGCACTAAGAATCCGAGCGCCCGCTGAGTATCCATCAAACATAACCGCACTTTGGAACTGGTATCTTCTTGTTCCGTCAAGGTGCTTAATGCTTCATCAAAGGCTTCGTCTTGCGTTCCGTTTAAAATCACTCGACTTAATTCTTCCAAATCGGCATAAACGTTTTCGATCACATCCGCCAATTGCTCAATCTTGGTTTCAAATAAATCCAACAAAACCTCGTAAGCATTGCATTCCAGCAAACGTTGACTACGGGAACGCATACGATATAGGCGAAACGCCGGCAATTCCCGATCGCGTAGGGTAAACAAGCGGCCATCTCGAATAGTAAACGCCACACTGGCAAGATCGGCAAAATCGTCTTCATCTTCGCAATAAAAAAATGAGTGAAGGTGATAACGAAGCTACAAAAATGATGGCTAAAATCCTACAAAAAGCTACATATGTGGTTAATAAAGTTGAAGAAAAAGGAGATGAATCTCAACTTGATGTAACTATAAAGGCAGTAAATTTAACGAAGTATTTAACTGAATTTATGGTATCTTTAAAGCCATTAATAGAATCTAATATGGGAGAAGAAGCTTTTACTAAAGCAACTGTCGATTATTTTTCAGATTTATCAAAGAAAGATTTAGATTATACTGAAACAAATGTAAAAATATATATGGAAAAAATTGATGGAGAATGGAAAGTAATAAATACAGATGATATTTTAGTTGGAATATTTGGAGGTTTAGAAGAATTTGTAGGAGGACCTCATAATTAATTGTAATAAGTGCTTTAAAATTCCTTAAATATATGCTAGTATATGGATAGTATTAAGTTTTAAGGAGGAGAAGTAAATGAAAAAATTTTTTTATTATCTATTGTTAAGTTGTGTATTTTTGATGTTAACAGCTTGTGGAAAACCAGATTCACAAAAAGCATTTGAAGAAAGATTTAAAGAATTTAATTCTTTAATAACTGAACAAGTACAAAATGCTGATGAAGGGTCAAAAAAAATGGCAGAAATTATCAGTAAAGCTACATTTAAAGTTAATAAAGTCAAAGAAAAAGGTGAAAATTCAGAATTAAATGTAACTGTAAAAGCAATAAATTTAGGTAAATATGTAAATGAATATGTGGCAGCTGTAACAGAAAAGTATGGGGAAAGTATACCAGCTGAAAAACAAGAAGAATTTAATAAATTTTCTGCTGACTTTTTTTCAAATGTAGCAAATGATAAAAATGTAGAGTATGTTGAGACAGAAGTAAATGTACAAATGCAAAAAATGGAAGATGGATGGAGAATAACAAATCCAAATGAATTAGTGGCTGCTATTTTAGGTGGAGCTGCAAGTTTAATAGGTTTATAAAATAAAGAGGAATAAAAAAGTATGAAAGCTATTACAAACTAATTAGAAATGTAATAGCTTTTTTGTTTACCAATCTAAATCATAAGAGGCCCCTATTGAAATACCATTTGATCTACTAGACTTAGTAGAATTCGTGGTAGTAGATATTTTTGTGTTAAGTCTTAATCTTTCTGTTGGAGCATAACCAATTCCGACAGCAACAGCTTGATTATTGGCTGAATGTCCTACACCAGCTCCAACTCTGAATTTTTTAGCAGGAGTTTTGCTTAAATCAACAGCTCCCATAGCAGAGCCTAAAGCTGTTATTCTATTTGTTCTATCAGTAATTTCTTCAAATTTATCTTCTCTATTATTCTCTTCCTTTTTATTAATTTTTAAATCTTTATTTGTACTTATTATATTAGAATTTTTAGATTTATAATTTTCTTGATAAGAATTTTCAGAAATAGTTTTTTCATTATTCTCAACAGAGACAGAAGAATTTTCATCAGAGTAGATTGATTCAATAGGCTCTATTTCCTTAATGTCATTATCTAAAGAAAAAATATTAATGCTATTTAATAAAAAAATACATAAGAGAATATTAAATAATTTATTTTTCATAAAACACACCTTTTATTAAAATTGTTATTTTAATATATTATACACTTTTCTAATGTAAAATAATATGTTAAAATTTAAAAATATTTGAGAATGGAGAAAAGAATATGAAAAAAATTTATATAGCTCCTATTGCAGGGG
>ERZ772967.1368-NODE-1368-length-17018-cov-5.755409_pt1 | contig 17018 bp, 16 predicted proteins | sample MGYA00511677_ERZ772967 | MGnify/ENA primary metagenome ERZ772967 (study PRJEB29015, sample SAMEA2737931) | human oral metagenome | biome: human oral; feature: human-associated habitat; material: dental | place: China | collected 2146 ...
GCGAACAGCAAATCGCACCGATTTTGCCCTCTTTCAATTCAGGCAGGCTCTCCAGCGTGTCAAAGTCCACGCGGTATTTGAAAAATCCCGCTTCGCCTTCGTGTTCGACATTTTCGATTTTCGGTTTTACCGAAATAAAATGCTGCCCTTCGACATGCACGTCGGCATAACCGATATATTCAGGCGCAAGCGGCAACAAAATAGCTTTTTCAGCCGTTTGGCCGTCTGAAAGATTGAATTTGCCGCCGAACAGGTTGAACAAATAGAAAAACGCATTTTGCGAACCATTGGTCAGCGCGATATTGTCCGCCGTCAGATTCCAGCCGTATTCACGGTTGAGAAACTCAGTCAAAGCCGCAATCAGCGCCGCATCGCCCTGCGGATTGGAATAATTGCCGATATTCTCAACAGCGTATTCCGCTGCCAGTTTAGAAAACACATCGGCGAACACCGCATTGACTTCAGCAATCTTCGCCGGATTGCCGCCGCCAAGCATATTGACGGACTTGTCGCTTTTGAGCGCGTCGCCCAAATCGTCCATCAACTGCAAAATACCGCTGTGTTGTGTGAATTTTTCGCCGAATGCTGAAAACTGCATGGAAACTCCATTGCTGGGTATGTGGAAACAATAAACCGCTATTATTAAGAACAAAGGCCGTCTGAAAACTAGTTATCCTGATTTTTCAGACGGCCTTGACTATCCAATCTTTCCTTTAACGGCCAAAATTGTCACGACGTTCGCGCCAGTCTTGGCGGATGGAGCCGCTTTTGCCGACCGGTGTGTCTTGTTCGACTTCCCAAATAAAATTCGTTCCGCCGCCAATCGGATGCGAACCGCGCAAGCCGATGTGGCTGCCTTGGTCGGCAACGGCGGTTCGGCTGTATGTTTGGCCACCGAAACGGGTTTGCGAGGTTTCGATGCCGCTTTTGATGCTGCCGTAAAGCTGTACGTCGGCGTGTGCGGCAAGTGCGGCGGTGAAAAGTGCGGCAGTGAGGAGAAGTTTCAAGTTCATGGTTTATCCTTTTTGGGAGAGGAATTGTGTGACGATTGTATCGGCCTTGTACGTAAACAAGTTACAATTCTTGCAAAATCTGACAGGAGTTTTGATGATGCGCTCTTTACGCGCCGCCGCTGTGCAAATGGTGTCGTCCACCGACCCCGAAACCAATATTGCCACCATGAAGCGCCTTGTCCGCGAGGCGGCCGAGCAAGGGGCGGATTGGGTGTTGCTGCCTGAATATTGGCCGCTGATGGGCAAAAACGATACGGATAAGCTGGCATTTGCCGAGCCTTTGGACGATGGACGAGTTGGCGAAACCTGCCCCCCCCGTTTTCAGACGGCCTTAAGCGAAACGGCAAGGGAATGCGGCGTGGTGTTGTTTGGCGGTACGGTTCCGTTGCAAAGCCCAAACGCTGGCAAGGTAATGAACACGATGCTGGTGTATGACCGCGACGGCAACCGAGTCGGGCTTTACCACAAAATGCACCTGTTCGGCTTTTCCGGTTTGGGCGAACGCTACGCCGAAGCCGATACGATACTGGCGGGAAGCGACGTGCCGAAGCTGAGCGTGGACGATGTTCCGCTGGCGGCCGGTGTCTGCTACGATTTGCGTTTTCCTGAGTTTTTCCGCGCCCAGCAGCCGTTTGATGTTTTGCTATTGCCGGCTGCATTTACCTACACCACCGGCAAGGCGCATTGGGAATTGCTGCTGCGCGCCCGTGCGGTGGAAAACCAATGCTACGTCATTGCGTCGGCACAAGGCGGACTGCATGAAAGCGGCCGCCGCACATTCGGCCACAGTATGATTATCGACCCTTGGGGCGATGTGTTGGCGACGTTGCCGGAAGGCGAAGGCGTGATTTGTGCCGATTTGGATACCGCGCGCCTGCAAAGCGTGCGCACGCGCCTGCCTGCCCTGAAACACCGATTACTTTAAACACGCACTATGTCCCAGTTCCAACCCACACGCATTCTTGGCATCGACCCTGGCAGCCGCGTGACCGGCTTCGGCGTGATTGATGTCCACGGCCGCGAGCATCATTATGTTGCTTCCGGCTGTATCAAAACGCCGACCGGCGCGTCGCTTTCCGAACGCATCGCCGTGATTGTCCGCCATATCGACGAAATCATCCGCCACTATCAACCCCATCAGGCAGCCATCGAGCAAGTATTCGTCAACGTCAATCCGGCCGCAACGTTAATGCTCGGTCAGGCGCGCGGTGCAGCGATTGCCGCTTTGGTCATGCACGATTTGCCCGTGTTTGAATACACCGCTCTTCAGGTCAAGCAGGCTGTGGTCGGCAAGGGCAAGGCCTCCAAAGAGCAAGTGCAGCATATGGTGGTCCAAATGCTTGCACTTTCAGGCACGCCGCAAGCCGATGCCGCCGACGGACTCGCCGTCGCCCTCACCCACGCCCTGCGCAATCACGGATTGGCTTCGCAACTCAACCCCGACGGACTGCAGGTCAAACGCGGCCGCTTCCAATGGTAAGCCGACATTCAGGCCGTCTGAAATAGTGTTCCAGCCCGTTTTCAGACGGCCTTTCGGTTATAATAGCCCTTTGCCCACATACAGCGAGCCTTCATGAAAGCCGCCTTCCTTTTTCTCTACCTCATCCGCCTGCTGCCTTTTTGCGTGTTGCACAAGATTGCCGACGCGATCGGTATTCTCGCCTATTACGCAGTCAAACCGCGCCGCAAAGTCGGCGAGGTCAACCTTAAAAAATGCTTTCCCGAGCTGAACGACAGCCAGCGCACTGCCCTGCTCAAACGCCACTTCCAACACATGGCAAAGCTGATGCTCGAATACGGCCTCTACTGGTACGCACCTGCGGACAAGCTGCGCTCGTTGGTACGCTATCAAGACAAACACCATCTTGACGAAGCCCTCGCCGCCGGCGAAAAAGTCATTATCCTCTATCCGCACTTTACCGCATTTGAAATGGCGGTTTACACGCTCAATCAGGATGTGCCGCTGACCAGTATGTATTCGCACCAAAAAAACAAAACCCTGGACGAGCAAATCCTGAAAGGCCGCCACCGCTACAACAATGTTTTCCTGATCGGCCGCACAGAAGGCCTGCGCGCCATCATCAAACACCTGCGCAAAAGCGATGCTCCCTTTCTTTATCTGCCCGACCAAGACTTCGGCCGCAACGATTCCATTTTCGTTAATTTCTTCGGCATTCAGACGGCCACGGTTACCGGCCTCAGCCGTATCGCCGGCATGACCAAAGCCAAAATCATTCCCGCCATCCCCACGCGTGAAGCCGACAATACCGTAACCCTGCGCTTCTATCCGGCTTGGGACAATTTCCCAACCGAAAATGTCGAAGCCGATACCCAGCGCATGAACGACTTTATCGAAGCGCGGGTACGCGAGCATCCCGAACAATATTTCTGGCTGCACAAACGCTTCAAAACCCGTCCCGAAGGCGAAAGCAGCTTTTATTGACTACATCGAATTACAATTTGAATATACAAAAAGCGGCGAAATTTTTCTTTCGCTGCTTTTTCATTTTAATTAAATCAAACCGAAACTCATGTTTGAGTTCAAACAATCAAATAATATTCCGCTTTAAATGCTTTAAAAACAACTTTTTTCATTTATATATTAAATTTAATTTCTTTTAAAAACAATATATTGCAAAATAGTTCATTTGAAAAAATACATTTTAATCATTCAAAATATGAAATAAAATTAAATTAAAATTTAAAAAAATAAAATAAATACCTAACTTTTGAACAATTATGAAATATAATTGCAAAAATATGACAACACCTGAAATTTATACCAAAACAAGCCTTCAGAAAAAAATACTTGGCAAACTGTAAAAATTCGCGTAAATTTCACTACATCAAATTACAAAACGTTCAGACGGCCTCGCCGGTTTTAGATACTTTTGTAAGCAATTTTCTGATATTGCAAAAAATTGCGGTATTTTAGAGGATTTCGGTGCAATGCCCGGAATGAAAGTTTACCGATGCAGAGTTGAGCTGCATCTGTAAAGCCGCAGGTGAAAACCTGTATTGTTTGTGAAGCGTAAATCTCTGATTTGAGGTATTGGGGCAATCCTGTGGGGGATTGCCTCTTTTTTTATCTGCGCCGTCATGCCACAATGACATCATCCCTTATCCAACCCGATCACGCCATGACTCCGATACTCGCCTTCGACATCGAAACCATTCCCGACGTAAACGGCATCCGCCAGCTTTACGATTTGCCTGCCGATTTGCCCGACAACGAAGTCGTCCTGTTTGCCCAACAGCAACGCCGAGCCAAAACCGGCAGCGACTTTATGCAACACCATCTGCACCAAGTCGTCGCCATCTCCTGCTGTATGCGCTGGGGGCAAGACAAAATCCGCGTCAGCACCATCGGCGATCCCGAAGACAGCGAAGAAGTCATGATTGCTAAGTTCTTCGAGGTCATCGAAAACTATACGCCGCAACTCGTCAGCTGGAACGGCGGCGGTTTCGACCTGCCCGTCCTCCACTACCGCGCCCTGATACACGGCATCAGCGCCGCCCGCTATTGGGACATGGGCGACGGCGACTTTGGCGACAGCCGCGACTTTAAGTGGAACAACTACATCAGCCGCTACCATACCCGCCATTGCGACCTAATGGATTTGCTCGCCCTCTACCAACCGCGCGCCAGCGTGCCTTTAGACGATATGGCCAAACTCTGCGGCTTCCCCGGCAAACTGGGCATGGACGGCAGCAAGGTTTGGGACGCTTATCATGCAGGCCGTCTGAAAGACATCCGCGACTATTGCGAAACCGATGCCGCCAATACCTACCTGATGTACATGCGCTTTCGCATGATGAGCGGCGCGCTCGATGCCGATGAATACGAAGTCGAAATCAAACGCATCAAACATTATCTGGCCGCACAAGCCGAAGAAAAACAACACTGGGCGGAGTTCGTCGCTGCTTGGCATTAAACCAGGCCGTCTGAACAGCTAAACCAAAAAACCAAAAGGGCGTGATCGACACGCCCTTTTTTATATTCCGACAAATCATGCCCGCTAAGCAGGCAAACGCCCCAGCGTGACCCTGTCCAATCCAGCCAAATCCTGTTCGGTTGCCACTTCGGCAAAACCGTTCTCCAACATAATATTCCGTACTGCTTCGCCTTGGTCATAGCCGTGTTCAAACAGCAGCCAGCCGTTGGCTTTCAGGTATTTTGGAGCTTCTTGGGTAATGTGGCGGATATGGCTGAGGCCGTCTGAAAAGTCGGTCAGCGCGTTTTGCGGTTCAAACCTCAAATCGCCTTGCGACAAATGTTCATCGCCATCCTCGATATACGGCGGATTGGAAACAATCACATCATATCGGCCTTCAGACGGCCTGTCGGTATCAAACCACGAACCCTGCGCAAACTCGACTTTTGCGCCCAATTCGGCCGCATTTTGGCGGGCAGTATCCAAAGCACCGACGCTGATATCGGATGCGCGAACATCGGCATCAACGCGTTCAAGCGCGACGGTCACGGCAATGGCACCGCTGCCCGTTCCCAAATCCCACACGCGGCCTTGCGGCGGCAAGCGTTTGAGCACGGCTTCCACCAAATGCTCGGTTTCAGGGCGTGGAATCAGTACATGGGGATTGACGGCAAAGCGTCGTCCGTAAAACTCACGCACACCCAAAATATAGGCCATCGGCTCGCCGCTCAGACGGCGTTGCGCCAGCCTGTCCGCCCGCTGCCGGACTTCGTCCGGAATTTCTTCCCCGCCCCGTGTCAACAACTGCACGCGCGTATATCCCGAAGCATATTTCAGCAGCATTCTTGCTTCATTTTTAGGTAGTTTTGACAAGCCCAACCATTCGTCAAACATCATTTTTTATCCCGTCTGCCGCCGATGCGGCTCGAACATTTTTTCCGGCTTTGCGGCACGCTTGTTCAAAAAATATCATTTTCGCTTTGGAATTATATAATAAAGAAAAACACCTTATCGCCATTTCGATACCGTAGGAATTTATCCGAATAACAGAAACGCTCCGCCGTCATTCCGCGAAAGCGGTCATCCGGAAACATAAGGCTGAAGCGATTTTCGGGAATGACGATTTGAAAGTTGCCCGAAATTCAAAAACAAGCGAAACCGAACGGGGCGGATTCCCTTCCAAGCGGCAACAACGGAATAAATAAAAACAATGATATAGTTGATTTTACTTTGAATTTGCGATATTTGCGGCAGCTGAAAAAATCCGCACCCGCCTTCAAATGCGGATACGGATTTTCTTGTTAAACAAACTTATTCGGCCAACAATGCTTCCGGTTTGACTTTTTCGCCATACACGGGCAACAGGGTTTTTTCATAGGCGGCTTTCAGACGGCCGTCTTTTTTCATGGCGGCGATTTCGCCGTTGACCCAGTTCAAGAGATCGGCGTTGCCTTTTTGGACGGCGGGTGCGATAAATTCGGCAGGGCCTAAATTACCGATGGCGACTTCAAAATCCGGGTTTTCTTTCGCCCACGCCCACAGCAGGGCGTTGTCGTGGGCAAGTGCCGCGCCGCGTCCGTCTTTCAGCGCGTCGAAGGTTTCGGTGTTTTGGTCGAATTTCAGCAGTTTGACTTCGGGATGGCTTTTGGTGAAGAAGGCGTCGGCGGTGGTGCCTTTGTTGACCAGCAGGGTTTGGTCTTTCAGTTGCGCCACGTCGGTAATCGGTTTGCCTTTGGGGGAAACCACGCCCAATGCCACTTTCATGTAGGGGTCGGCAAAATCGACAGCTTCGGCGCGTTCGGGGGTTTTGGTGAAGTTGGCCAGGATGAGGTCGACTTTGCCGGAACGGACGTATTCAACGCGGTTTGCAGCCTCGGTCAGGACGAACTCGACTTTGTCTGGGCTGCCGAGCAGGTCTTTGGCCAGGTCTTTGGCGATTTCAACGTCAAAGCCTTGGTTTTTGCCGTTTGCGTCAACATAGCCGAACGGGGGCTTGTCGCCGAATACGCCGATGCGGATCACGCCTTTTTCCTTGATGGCGGCAACGGTTGCCGCGCCGCTGCTTTGTGAAGATTGGGTGTCGCCGGAGCCGCCTCCGCAGGCGGTCAGACCGATGGCGATGGCGGCGGAAGCGAGTAGCGCTTTGAATTTTGCGTTCAGTTTCATTGGGAATCTCCTTTTTGAATGTTTGCTTGGGATAGAATGCCGTCTGAAAGGGGGAGCGGACGGTTTGCGGTAAATCAGTAGTCCATACCTGCCAGAAATTGGCGGGCACGCTCGCTTTTGGGTGCGGAAAAGAAGGTTTCGGGGTCGGACGATTCGACGATGCCGCCTTTGTCCATGAAGACGATGCGGTCGGCAACTTTGCGTGCAAACCCCATTTCATGGGTTACGATGAGCATGCTCATGCCTTCGCGGGCGAGTTCTAAAACCACTTCCAAGACTTCGCGCACCATTTCGGGGTCGAGTGCGGCGGTAATTTCGTCCAGAAGGATGACTTCCGGATTCAGGCACAGGGCGCGGACGATGGCGATGCGCTGTTTCTGGCCGCCGGAGAGTTCGCGTGGATAGGCGTTTTTGCGGTCGAGCAGTCCGACACGTTCCAACAGCTTGTCGGCTTGAGCCTCTGCCTCGGCACGGTTGCGGTTTTGTACTTTTACCGGGCCTAAGAGGATGTTTTCGATGACAGTCATGTGGGCAAACAGTTCATAGCTTTGAAAGACCATGCCAACTTTTTGCCGGGCGGTTTGCCAGGAAACGTCTTTACCGAATTCGCCAACACCGTCCATCACGATGCTGCCGCCTTGGTGCGGCTCCAAACCGTTGACGCAGCGCAAGAGGGTGGATTTGCCGCAGCCGGACGGACCCAATAACACAATCACTTCGCCTTTTTCCAAGTCCAAATCTAAGGATTGAATGGCGGTTACGCTGCCGTATTGTTTGTGCAGCTTGCGGATGCTCAATAAAGCCATATCAGTGTTCCCATTTTTGTTCAAGTTTTGCCGCCAGCAGCGACAGCGGCCAACAACAGGAGAAATACAGCATAAAAATCAGGCCATAAACCCAAAATGAGGCATTGGGCTGCGTCAGCAGAGAGTTTTCAATAATTTGCTGTCCCACTTTGACCACTTCAATCACGCCGATAAGCGAGGCGAGCGAACTGGTTTTAATCATTCGCGTAAACAAATTAACCGCCCCCGGCAAAGCGCGGCGGACACCTTGCGGCAATTCGATGTAGCAGAACACTTGACGACGGCTCAAACCCAGTGCCAAGCCCGATTCGACTTGATGTTTTTCAATCGATTCCAATGCGCCGCGCACCAAATCGCCCATTTCGGCGATGCCCCAAAGCGTAAAAACCCAAACGCAAACCCAAAATCCGCCGATGTGTATGCCCGTCCACACGGACAAACCGAAATACAGGCCGAACAGCCACACCAAAATCGGCACGATGCGGATGGTTTCGAGATAAAACCGTCCGATAAGGCGGACAAGCCAGTTGCGCGAACGCAAAACCAGGCCGAACAACGTCCCCAATACGCAAGAAGCCGCAACAGAGATTAAAGAAATTTGTGCCGTTAAGAGCAGGCCTTCGCCCAAACGTGCCGCATTTTTTCCTTCAAAAAGCCAGTCAAACGCCATATTTCGCCCTCCGTATGCGGTTTTCCAATCGCCGCACCAACAAAGAAACAGGCAGCAGGATAATCAGATAAGCGGCAAACAGCAGGAACAATGCCTCGTTGGTTTTATAGTCCATACCAATCACATCTTTGGTAACAAACAACAATTCCGCAATACCGACCGCGCTAATAACGGATGTTTCTTTCATTAAAAACAATATATTAGCGGCAACAGCCGGAAAAGCGACCGCCCAAGCCTGCGGCAATTCGACATAGCGGAACACTTGAAATCGGCTCAAACCGACCGCCTTGCCCGCCTCGACCTGCCCTTTTGGCACTGCCAAAATGCCGGCGCGGACGGCTTCTGCCATATAGCTTGCGCCCAAGAAAACCAGCGCGATCACGCCGCAGGTGAAACCGTCCCATTTGATGCCCATTTTCGGCAGGCCGTAATACAGGAAAAACAACTGGATCAACAGGGGCGTATTGCGCGACAGTTCGATATAGGCGCGTGCCAATGCGTAGAAAGGGCGGATGCGGTATGCCGTTACCACGGCGATGGGCAGGCCGAACAGCAACGACAAAACAACGCCGTAAACGGACAATTCCAGCGTCAGCTTTGCCGCATCGGCGAATTTGGGTATGGCATCGATCAGATAAGGCCAGTTCATCAGAATCAGACAATCAGCTTAACGAAAGGCGGTATTTTAATGAACTTGTAAGATAATGTTAAAGAATTCTTGGGAATATCAAACATCATAAAAAAGAATAAGGCGATGCCGTCTGAAAAAACTTTCAGACGGCATCGTACTGGATTCCGCGTCAGATTGCGCTGCCGCCGACGGTCAGCCCGGCATCGATACGCAAAGTCGGCTGCCCCACGCCGACGGGGACGCTCTGCCCTTCTTTGCCGCACACGCCGACACCGCTGTCCAACGCGGTATCGTTGCCTATCATCGAAACATGTTTCAGCACTTCGGGGCCGTTGCCGATAATGGTCGCGCCTTTGACAGGGTATTGCAGTTTGCCGCCTTCGACCCACCACGCTTCGGATGCGCTGAATACGAACTTGCCGCTGGTAATGTCCACTTGTCCGCCGCCGAAGTTGACGGCGTAAATGCCCTTATCGATGGACGCGATGATTTCTTCCGGCTCATAGCCGCCGTTTTCCATAAAGGTATTGGTCATACGCGGCATAGGCGCAGAAGCGTAACTTTCGCGGCGGCCGTTGCCGGTCGATTGCGTACCCATCAGGCGGGCGTTGGTTTCGTCCTGCATATAGCCGACCAAAATACCGTCTTCGATCAATACAGTGCGGCGGGTTTCATTGCCTTCATCGTCGATATTGAGCGAACCGCGTCTGTCGGCAATATCGCCTTGGTCCACAACGGTAACGCCTTTGGCGGCCACGCGCTCACCGATTCGACCGGAGAAAACACTGGTTTCTTTACGGTTAAAATCGCCTTCCAAACCATGTCCGACCGCTTCATGCAACAACACGCCCGGCCAGCCGTTGCCCAAAACGACGGTCATCTCGCCGGCAGGCGCAGGACGGGATTCGAGATTGGTCAGGGCTTGTTTGACGGCGGCATCGACAAACCGATACACCAAGTTTTCATCGAAATAGGCCAAATCATAACGTCCGCCGCCGCCCGCGCTGCCCTGCTCGCGACGCTCGCCCTGCTTGGCAATGACGGTAACATTCATGCGCACCATCGGGCGGATGTCGGCAGCGTGTTTGCCGTCCAAACGGGCGATGTACACCATGTCGTATTCGCAGGTCAAACCGGCCATCACTTGCACGATACGAGGATCGGCGGCTTTGGCCAGCGTTTCGACTTTGTTCAACAGCGCGACTTTGGCAGCGGAATCGAGGCTGGCAATAGGGTCAATCGCCATATGGACAGTCTTGCCGTAGGCAGGTGTCGGCACTTTGACGCTGGCTTCGCCGCCGGCCGCACCAATCACGCGCACGGCTTTGGCAGAGCGGTTGATTGAATCGATACACAGGCTGTCGGCGTAGGCAAAAGCGGTTTTATCGCCCGAAACGGCACGTACGCCCACGCCCTGATCAATTTGAAAGCTGCCCGATTTGACGATGCCTTCTTCCAGATGCCAGCTTTCATAGGCAGTGCGCTGACAATAGATGTCGGCATAATCGACATGGTTGGCGCCGATAATGCTCAGGCTTTGGGCGAGCAAATCGGGAGAAATATGGTTGGCTTCGAGCAAATCTCGCTGTACGGCGGCGTAGGTTCGTTGCATAATTTTTCAGACGGCCCGACAAGCAGGCAAAGTTAATTTGGCCTTGATTATACGGTATTTTATATGGCTTTGGATATGTTGATTGCTTGGATTTATGAGTGATTGAAACAAATCAAAAGGCCGTCTGAAATCTAGGGTTGAAATGTTTGCCTTACCCTATTTCAACGTCAGCCGCGTAATGAAGATACGAAATCATCGTAGGATTGATGCAGCGCAGGCTGATAAAGATTCAAATAATAAATAGATTGGAATTGAAATGAAAAAGTTACTTGTTGTATTGCTAGGACTGGCAAGTCTTAATGTTTATGCTGCTGACCCCGCAACCAGAGGAGCATTACAAAATGACCCTGGCCTATGCCAATACGGATACAATCCTAACTGCTCCTCAGGTAACCAACGCTCTATAACTTCTAAAAAAAGGATCGTATATGTATCTAAATATGGTGCAGTAGCAACTAACGAAAGAACAGGTATTTCAAGCGGGGCTTTAAATAAAGACTCTCTCGAAGAGGCTAAACATGAAGCAATTAAAGCTTGTGAACAAGGGGGGCTCAATGCACCATGCAAAGTTGCCATGTGGGTAAGTAATGCCTGTATAGCAGCCGCGGCAGGCAAAGAAGGTCAAAAGTTCAGAATATTTTATACTGCTCGGGAAAAATCAGGTCAGGCTGAACATGCTGCGCTACAAAAATGTAAAAAAGCTGGTTTGAAAAACTGTGAGATTACTATTCCTGAAGGTTGTTCCTTCCCTTAATCATCACTCTCTCAAGTGCCGTCTGAAATTTTAGACGGTACTTGATTCTCTTCTCCATTCTGTTTTAACGAGTACGACACGATAAAACGCTTATCCGGTTTTGTTTTAACCGCAGCCCTATTGCCGTTTTCAGCCTCTGCCAGGCGATGCCAAATATGCCTGTGGGTCATCAACGGCCTTTTCAATCACGGCAAAGCCGATACCGAAATTTAATTTCCATACAAAACAAATCATTACGACAAAACCCATTATTTTTTCAATTTTGCTATTGATAATAGTTATTATTAGCGTATAATCAAAACCACTCGGAAGACGTCCTAATCCGAGCCATTAAACGACAGATTTTATCCCCCTCTTTCCCATTATCTCTTGATACTCGGAGTGCGCATATACGAAACATACCTGTTCCCCTTTATATCAGATACTCAAAACCGAAAAACACGAAACCCACTGCCGATACAGTGGGTTTCGTGTTATGTGCGTTCGGTTTATCAGGCTTGGGACTGCTGATCAGGCCGTCTGAAACCGAATAGACCTGATTATCGGCAGGTTTTCATGTTCAACTTGCCATAACGGCCGACAATGTTTCTGATGTCTTGGGCATCACGCTCGTCGACCGCCATAAAGACCACGGTCATGCGCGCCACGCTCAAACCGGTATCGGGTGCGCTTCTGTCTTCCTGCTCAACAATGCGCGCGCCGCCGAAACCTGCGCTGGACAAGCGTGAAATCAAAACTTGGGCGGAAGAACGGCTGCGTGTTACGTCAATGCTGATTTCGCCGTTGTGAATGCTACCGCTAAAGCCGCGGCTGCCCAAGGCATCAAGCTGGGCAGAGGTGTCGCCGTCGGCAGGCAAGACCACGCGGAAGGTTTTGGAAGAAGTCTCACCACCGGATGCGCCGTTGCGTTTCTCGATACTGCGGCTGGCCGCATGAGGCCATTTGCCCAACAAGCCTTTGATGCGGTGGTAATCGTCTTCATCCATCACCACGGTGGCGCTGCTGGTGCACAAGCGTTCCACGCCGGCCGCGCCCATCTCTTCTTCAGCGGCGCGACGCTCTTGCGCCTCTTTCTCGCGGCGCATTTTTTCTTTTTTCTCTTTCAACTGCTGCGCTTCTTGCTTTTTACGCAAGGCTTCCGCTTCTTCGGATTCAGGTTCGGCCATAATCAGGCCGTCTGATTCGACCACCACCCAATCAGGTTGCGATGCCTGCTGAGGTTCGGCTTTAGGCACATCCAAAGAAGACGGGCGCAATAATTCGTGTGTACTGCCTTCCAAAGCAGATTCGGGTTTGGCGGTTTTATGTTGTGTCCGATAGGTAACCATGCTGCCAAAAACAATGATGTTGAGTGCGACCAAGACCGCAAACAGCCATTTCATGATGCGTTTTCCTTTTTATTGTCCGTTGCGATGGGCAATCCAATGCAAGAGCCCGTGAATCACGAGATTATCGACGATTTTCACTTGATTGTCATGAACGAATGACTCCGGCAGCGCCTGCACGACTCTGCCCGCGCCGCCGCCCGTGATAATAATATCGACCGGTTTGCCCCCGCCCGTTTTGTCTTTCAGACGGCCATGCATCATCATCAACGCGCCGCAAACGGCATCCATCATGCCGCTGGCAATGGCGTTCGGCGTTGTGGTTGGGAACGGATATACCTTGCCGATGGGGCGGTTGAGGTTGGCGGTTTTGAGCGCCATCGCCTCTTTCATCAAGTGGAAACCGGGCATGATGGTGCCGCCGAGATAATGATTGTCTTCCGTCAGCGCGTCGGTGGTTATGGCGGTACCGCAGCTGACGACGACGCAGGCGTTTTGCGTAAAGCGGCGGCTGCCCAGCGCATTAAACCAACGGTCGGAGCCATGTTCTTCAGGGCGGCGGTAATGGTTGCGGATACCCAAAGCCTGCGGCATGGAAGACAGCCATTCGACCGGACGGGTTAATTGTTCTTCAACCATCGCTTTTTTTACCGAACCGCACACGGCGCAACCGACAATCTTCACATCTTCATCGGCAAATTGTAGCCATTCTTCGCCCAGCTGGGTCAAATCACGATACGGTGCGCGGCCAACTTCGGAAAATGTGCCGTTCTCCACCCACGCCCATTTCAACTGACTGTTGCCTCCGTCCAGCAGCAAAAAGCGTTCCGGTTTGGCGGCGGCAGGTTGTGCCGGGCGGTTATCCGGACGCAAGCTGATCTCGCCGCTGACAATGGTTTTCTCGCCTTTGTCCGTCAGCAAACGCAACGCGCCTTGCGCATCCACGCCTTTGACCACTCCTTCGTGTACAACGCGTCCTTCCTGAAGCAGCAACACTGGTCTGTCCGTATCGCGGTTGGCGGCATCGTATTCGCTGACACATGACGCAAATCCGTTTTGCGCGTATTCGCTCAACAGCGCATCGAGTTGCGCCAATACTGCATTCAACAAGGTTTTGACGCTTACGCCCTGCTTAGAGGCCGTCTGAAACAAGGCCTGCACGGAAGTGGCGTTTTCAACTTCTTTCGGCAATACAAAATTGATGCCGATTCCGATGACGGCGACGGTTTTATTCTCTACCCGAGCCGTTTCAATCAAAATACCGGCCAATTTATCGTTGGCCACGACCAAATCGTTCGGCCACTTGATATTTACGTCCAAACCGATATCGGCAAGCGCACGGCGGCAAGCCAATGCCACCACCAACGCCAGCGAACCCAGCTCATATTGCGGCTTGTCAAACGTCCAGCCCAAGCTGAACATCAGACATTCGCCCTGTCGGTTGACCCAGCTTCGCCCTTGCCGTCCGCGGCCTTTGGTTTGAAAATGCGCCACACACAAGGCCTTATGTGCCAAATCTGCCGACTGGCGCGCCAAAGCCATGATTTCATCGTTACTGGACGAACATTCGTGTTTCAACTGCGCACGAAAACCCTGTTTTCCGGCCATTTGTTGCAAAGATTCTTCGGAAAACACAGCCAAAGGACGCACCAAGCGCCATTGCCCGTCGTGCTGGCGCAGCAAACCGCGGATATGGCCCGGCATCTGCTGCCAGAATCCGTTTAATTGTTGCGGCTTCATCCCGACCACACGCGCCAACTGAGAAACGTGTTGCGGCAGGCCGTCTGAAAGCGCGGCAAGCAAGGCCCAATGGCGGCTGTTCAAATCCGTCATTCGCCTCCTCCGGCTTCGCGGATTTTCGCCAACGTTTTAGTGGTCGAAGTCTGGTGTAAAAACGGAATCGAAAATACTTTGCCGCCACGCGCAAACGTCTCGGCCGCACCGACAATCTTATCCACAGGCCAGTCGCCGCCTTTAATCAATACATCGGGTTTGACCATTTCAATCAACGCAGCCGGCGTATCGTCATCAAACCATGTGACCAAATCCACGCTGGCCAATGCCGCTGCCACTGTCGCGCGGTTTTCCAAAGGATTAATCGGGCGGTCGTCCCCTTTACCCTGCCGGCGCACCGAAGCATCGGTATTCAACGCCAACACCAAAGCCGCACCGGCCGATCGCGCCTGCGCCAGATAGGTTACATGGCCCCTATGGAGAATATCGAAACAGCCGTTGGTAAACACCAGCGGACGGGGCAATGCCGCCAAACGCTCCGCCAGCTTTTCGGGCGGACAGATTTTGGATTCAAATTCTGGAGCTGGCCATTCGGACATGATGCGGTTCCTTTGGGAATGAAACAGAAAATAATCGGGGTATTATAAAGGATAACGGCGAAACGCCATAAAAAGATACCAAACGGTACAATATTCGGGCTTGATTACGTATTCATTGATATTTGATAACACGGCAAATGCCATTTTTGCCGATGCCATGATGAAACGGTTTGATAAATACTTTTTTGAAACCCAATTAAATCTGAAGTAAAATTCGGGTATAAATGAAAAAAGCCTGCATACAATATGCAGGCTTTCATCTGGGGTGGCTGATGGGGCTCGAACCCACGACAACTGGAATCACAATCCAGGGCTCTACCAACTGAGCTACAGCCACCGTAAAACTAAAATTTTGGCACGCCCGACAGGAATCGAACCTGTAACCCCCGACTTAGAAGGTCGGTGCTCTATCCGGTTGAGCTACGGGCGCTCATGCCGATTCGTGCTAAAGCATTATTGGTCGGGGCGGTGGGATTCGAACTCACGACCCTCTGCTCCCAAAGCAGATGCGCTAACCGGGCTGCGCTACGCCCCGACTTGAAGAGTGAAACTATACAGATAGGTTTGTAAAAGGTCAACTGTATTTTTAAGTTTGTTTTTATTTCTTGTCCTATCTTTTTATTTTTTATTAAGATTTATTTTATGGGTATGCCAGGAAATGGAATGGGAATAGGGGTTTGAATGTGCAGGAATGTGGTTTTACGGGATGTGTCAAACCGGTTTAAAAATGCGATAATCGCCGATATTGTTCATTTTGATTGGGAAGGAAGGTTTATGGCTGCACAATTAATCAACGGTAAAGAGGTGTCGGTCAAAAGACTGGCAAAAGTTGCCGAAGCGGTGGTAAAGCGTCAGGAAGATGGTTTGCGCGAACCTTGTTTGGCGGTCATTTTGGTGGGTAATGATCCTGCCAGTGCGGTATATGTCCGCAATAAAAAGCTGGCTTGCGAAAAATGCGGTATCCGTTCTTTGTCTTATGAGCTGCCCGAATCGACTTCCCAAGATGAGTTGTTGGATTTGGTCGGGCGGTTGAATGAGGATGATGCTGTGGACGGTATTTTGGTGCAGCTTCCGTTGCCGGCACATATCGACAGTCAGGCCGTTCTGGAAAATATTGTTCCACATAAAGATGTGGACGGCTTCCATCCTTACAATATAGGACGGCTGGTGGTGAAAATGCCGCTGATGCGGCCATGTACGCCCAAAGGCGTAATGACGCTTTTGGAAGAATACGGGGTCGATCCAAAAGGGAAAAAAGCGGTTGTTGTCGGCGCTTCAAATATTGTAGGCAGACCCCAGGCTTTGGAACTACTGTTGGCACGCGCGACGGTAACGGTATGCCACAGCGCGACGCAAAATCTTGCTGATGAAGTGGCTGCGGCGGATATTTTGGTCGTCGGCGTGGGTATCCCGAATTTTGTTAAAGGCAGTTGGATTAAGCCCGGTGCGGTTGTGATTGATGTCGGTATCAATCGTTTGGAAGATGGCAGTTTGTGCGGTGATGTGGAGTTTGATGTGGCAAAAGAACGGGCTGGCATGATTACCCCTGTTCCCGGCGGCGTCGGTCCGATGACGATTGCGACGCTTTTGGAAAATACCTTGCACGCGGCTGCACTGCATGACTGAATGATATAAATTGTTATGGAAAAGCCGAGCCGGAATACATGGGAGGTATACGGTATCCCGCGTGTTTCGGCTTGGCTTTTTGATGTCGTGGTAAAGGTCCTTGGATTCGGATTTCAAGTGCAACACTAGTGTATCAGTGGTTTGAAC
>ERZ772967.1369-NODE-1369-length-17009-cov-5.557155_pt1 | contig 17009 bp, 17 predicted proteins | sample MGYA00511677_ERZ772967 | MGnify/ENA primary metagenome ERZ772967 (study PRJEB29015, sample SAMEA2737931) | human oral metagenome | biome: human oral; feature: human-associated habitat; material: dental | place: China | collected 2146 ...
CCTCTCGGAGCCGTTTTGGGGCATTCGTGTACACTGTTGCGACGTTGTGGACAGACGTGGGGACGCAGGAGTGTACACAGATCGGCAAAAATGACCTCTCGGAGCCGTTTTGGGGCACTTGTGTACACTGTTGCGCCAGCTAGTTGCGACGCGAGTCGCGTCAGATGGCACGAGTGCCCCAACCACCATGGCGTACCGCCGGCGCCCCCTCGGTGGCCACCTCCCCCTTGGTCGGAAAAACAGGCTCTGCACGAGCGGAGCCGCCGCTAGGTTGGCGTCTTCGCCGAGGCAGCAACCAACACAAACCCCCGAGGAGCCCCAGAAGGCAATGGGGCCCTCTCTCTTTGCGGGCAACAACGCGTCATCCCGATTACTTGGACGCCAAGAAATCAAAGGTATCATCGATGCTCACTACCAGACGGCAAGCCATCTTTGGTCTCAAGGCGTACAGGCAGCCACCTGCCCATGAGACTATTGTCAGCGGGAAGGGAGCGTAGGGCATGAACCTTGGAGCCGAATCAGAGCAAGTGGAGTTCAAGAGGTCCACGGGTGAGCATCGTGAAGCCATGGAGTCCATCGCATCGATCCTCAACAAGCACGGCAGCGGCGTGCTCTACTTTGGCGTACGAAACGACGGGGAGGTCATGGGCCAAGATGTCTCGGACAAGACGCTGCGTTCCATCAGCCAAGAGATTGGATCCAAGATCGAGCCAAGGATCACGCCACAGATACGCACGGAATGTGAGGACAGCGGCAAGACGTACATCCGCATCGACTTCGAGGGGGACGAAACGCCGTACGCCTGCGAGGGGCGCTACCGCATCCGCCGTGCCGACGAGGATGTGCTCATGACACCTGCGCAAGTCAAGCGCATGTTCGCTGCGGCCATAGACAGGGAGGTGCCATGGGACACGCGCCTCTCGGGTTGTCCCGTGTCCGATGTCAGCGCAGCGCTTCTCCATGCGTACATCGATGCGGGCATCAAGAAGAATCGCATTCCCACGACATATGCCAGGCCTTCTGATGCTGCCAACGTGCTTGAGCGCCTCGGACTCGCGCGCGATGGGCGCCTCACGAATGCCGCGACCGTGCTATTCTGCCACTCGCCCTCCCACAAGCGTCTGACCATGGGGGTGCTCGCCGGTAACGATCGCGTCAACATCCTTGATCTTCAGCAGGAAGACGCCCCTGCGCTTGAGCTTATCGACAAGGCGGAGTACTACGTCAACTCCAATATCCGTCGCCGCATCGTGATTGACGGCAGCCCGACACGCGAGGAGATCCCTGAGATTCCACGTGAGGCTATCCGCGAGGCAGTCATCAATGCCTTTTGTCACAAAGAGTATCAAGGTGACAGCCGCGTGATGATCGATATCTTTACGGACACGGTACAGATCACGAATCCCGGCCTCTTCCCTGCAGGCACCACACCAGACGACTACCTCATGGGAGTGGCAAGGGCACCACAGAGCAGAAACCCACGTATTGCCGACGCCCTCTTCCGCGGCGGTTACATCGAGGCATTCGGTAGTGGTCTGCGCCGCATCAAGCAGGCCTGCGACGAGGCTGGCGTGAGGTTCGAGTACTTCCAAGAGGGCAACGCCACGCGTGTGGCGTTCCACCGCCCAGGTTCGCACGTAGAGCTCATCTCATCTGGAAACTCGAACGAAGCAGACGCGAAAATCGGACGCGAAAATCGGACGCGAAAATCGGACGCGAAAATCGGACGAAGGCAACCAATCGAACAAAGCGCCACATAGTTCAACATATCGCATCAGCCGCAGAGCCGCTCGGCAGGGCAGCGATCATGGAGGCAACCGGGCTGGGCGCGTCACGGACAAGCGAGCTGCTCGGCGATCTGGTAAGCGATGGCATCTTGGCTGCACGGGGCTCCAACCGCTGGCGCACGTACACGATCGAGGACGAGAGGGCTGCAAGGAGGTATCTGGAGGAGAGCGACTGACCTGCCTCGCGCCGCCCAATGGCCTGATGCGCATGGTGGAAAGATGCCTGCCGACAAGGGCGGCTTGTCCCAGCCCCGCCGATGGCCGATGTCCAAGCGCCTCACGCCACGCACATCACGCCCTGGGGATGCAGCCCGAGATGAGCGTGACCATGTGCTCGACGGACTCCGCACACCCACCTTCCACCCAGCGCGCGGTGATCGCCGTGATGCCCGTAAGGTAGAACTGCAGCAGATAGCGCCTGTCGGAGGGGCTGTCGATGCCCCGGCTGTCAAAGTCGTCACTCACGCCCTCCTCTATCCTCCGATAGAGGCCCTCGATGTCAAAGGAGCGAGGACTTCTCATGCTCGCGCGAAACAACGGCTGATGCTCCTTGACGAACTCAAGGTAGGTGCCCAGGTATTTACCATCCCTGAGCACCATGCCGGCCTTTCCCAAGCCAGCGAACGAGGCCCAGAACTCACCCATGGCGCCATCGGTCACCTCGACGAGGAGGTCCTGCAGGTTGTCGTAGTGAGCGTAGAAGGTCGAACGATTGACTTGGGCCTCCCGGCAGAGTTGGGTCACGCTCAGACGCTCGAAGGGCGTGCCGCCCTCAAGCAGTCTCATGAGAGCATCACCCATCCTGATCGTGCTGTTGCGAGGCCTCACCCCCGGCCTTCCCATAGTTGCCCCCATCCGATCGCCCCACACCCGCCGCTCGTCCCAAGAAGAAGCGTACCCCAAGACGGTGATCATGCGAGGCCCCATGACGCACCAGCTCATCCCCCTCGGTGGGCTGCCCCCCCATGCCACCCGGCCAGCCCGCTGAGGGTGGTTCCTCAGGGACCTGACGAGACTGTGATGGGCTGGGCCTCCCTCGCCATGCCCATTATGCCCGTCGTCACGACCCCACCCCTATCAAAAACCGACACTTGTCGTGATCTTTGTTGTTGTGCAGACGACATTCTCAAGCGACCATACACCTATGGAAGTCAAGGCGATGCGCCGCACGGAAGAGTGGCGCATCACGAAGCGAAAGGAAGCTCCACCATGAGCAAGCATACCACCAGCACCTCCGTCAGGCAGATCGTCGACAAGTATCGTGACCAAACCCCGCAGGAGTCCGTGGAGGATCGCATCCGCGAGCTCGACGAACAGGCGACGTCGATGGCAACGATCAGCGCCATCACGATCGGCGTCCTCGGGGCGCTCATCCTAGGGGCCGGTATGGCCCTCACCATGGTCTACAGTCAGTACTTCGCACTGGGCGTCGTGGTGGGCATCGTCGGCATCGTGGTGCTCTGCCTGGTCCTGCCCGCCTACCAACGCGTCCTGAAAAACGAGCAGGACAGACGACGTGCCGAGATCCTAGAGCTCAGCGCCTCGATCAGACGCTAGCTGGACACAGCCTGCATGGAGGGCCCGCAGGGGCAGGCCACGCGAGGGCCCTCCGTACGGCCCACCTCGCACTGAGCGCGTCACGTCCCGTTACGGCAGGCGCCGCGCGCCAAGGCCCCTGCTGGTCCTTCTGACCTCACGACAGGGCAGCCGCCCCTGGCCCTTCGGAAGGCGCGAGGCGCACCGTCCCTTGTACGGCACACCTCCCACCGGGTGCGCTCCTTTGCAGGATGCATCGTATATTGTGCAGCTGGCATGCCGCCATGCCGTCTACGGTATAGTTCTCTGCTAGCACGTGGCTCACTTCTTGTCAACAGACGGCCTCAGGAGGAACTCCATGGCAGACAACAGGGGCGACTGGCAATTCTGGTGCGACGGCATGCACATAGTCCAAGGCATCAGGCAACGGGCGACAAACGGCTTCATAGGCATCGATGGCTCAGACGAGCTCGTCCTCTTTGACAACAAGGGCAACGAGTTCGATCGTGCACCCATAGGCGAGGTGGAAGCGAAGCTCAAGACGTGGAGCGGTGACTCCATCAAGGTAAACGGCACGAAATATCGCCTTGAGTTCTCACCCCTCAAGGCCGCGCTGGGACGCTCGTTTGGTGCCCTCGGCGCCATCGCGGCAAACGCCATGAGGGAGTCCAGCGAGGACTCGCGCACCCCAGCCCAGAGGCGCGACGAGTTCGCCGAGCTCGTGCATAAGCTGCAGGGCAGGTGAGCGGGCGTTCTCATGGGGACCTCCCCACACCTTCACAACGTGACCCCCCCCTGCGCTCCGCATGTGCCCGCACCTCCCCACGACCACCGCGTCGACCTTTGCCCGCCTCACGGGCACCCGTACCCTTCGCACGAGAGCAGCTGACAGGTCCTCGCAATCTCGACCTCATGCCGCCCTATGAGGGCACGCAGTACCGGCATCGAGCCCTGCCACCGCAGGACCCCGACGCTTGCGCGCGTCGAGGGGGACAGCGACGTCAGGGCAGCGGAGGAGAGGCGCGGGTCGAGGGGCTCGGGCAGACCCGGCGACGGGCAGCTCGCGGCCTACCGCGTCCTGTTTGAAAAGCGCATCGGAGGGGCGCATGGCGGCGAGTACGTCGTTTTTGACTTCGGGCATCTGCGGGATCTCGCGGCCATCGACCACACACTCAGGTACACCTTGCTCCCGATGACGCTGGACATCGAGCACTTCGCCAAGGTCAAGCTCATGCGCGAGGTCACCGAGCGAGCAGACGAGGACGGCTACTCGATTGTCGCCGACTACCTGGAAAGCCTGAGTGAGGGGAACCGATCGATCCGTGAGAAGGAGATGGAACGGCTGAAGAGGGATGGGTACAGTGGGGGCATGGCCCGCAAGTACGACAAGGAGAAGCCCGTATGGGTCCTCATCGAGCTGCTCTCCTTCGGGGGCTTCATCAACTTCTACCTCTTCTGCGCAGACAGGTGGAAGGACCAGCGGATGAGAAGCGAGCGCTACCTTCTTAGGCAAGCCCAAGCCGTGAGGAACGCCTGCGTCCATTCCACCGACATCATAAACGGCTTCGCGCCAGGCGAGACAAGCACCATCCGCACCCCGAGAGAGGTCGCGCTGGCGCTCGACGAGATGGGCATCAACAGGCGTGCGAGGCGAGCGAAGATGGCCAACCCGCGCGTCCAGCAGATAACGATGATGGCGTTCGCCTACAGGGAGATGGTCGCGGGCTCCCACACGAGGGAGATGTGCAGGGGCCTGGTCGGTGCCCTAAAGCATCGTGCCGTCGAGCACGCCGACTGGTACACGAACGCCGATTGCGTGGTATCCGCTTACAGATTTCTTGCGAAGGTGTTCGACAACTGGGCGTAATCATCCACAATGGAATCAGACAAAAAACCTTCGGGTTTTGCGGGGCGGGGTTGCGAAGGCGGTCCTGCCCTAGTTTTTTGTCATGAAGGCTGCGTTAACCCTCGTTTGATATTTTTGACCCCACAGTCGTATGCCTCTCCCATACCCGGAGGTGAGGAAGGCGGCATGTCTGCGAAGGGGCCGAAGGCAATCGTCCACACGATGTGCGACGACATGTGGGAGAGGATGCTCGGGCTGCTGTCGCAGGCGATAGCGGGGGAGCGGCCGCCCAAGGGAGACGACGCGCGGCTGCAGGGGAACACAGGCGTCGGCTGCACCAGGGAGGATCTCGCGGGGTGCGCGCCCGCCGGGCTGTCGTGTCGACCGACAGGCAGGAGGCTTGCGTCCGCGCGCTCGCAAAGATGGGCGTGGCGGCGCACCAGAGGTTCGCGTCCTCGGGACCGAGGGCACCGCCCGACCTCGCGATGCGCGACCCACTCGGCACCCGAGGCGTTTCTCGCCAGGTTCCGTGACATGTGCCCCAGCGTTGCGGAGATGATCGGGTACGGGATCTTGTCGGCAAGCATGTTCGTGGCGGCAGGGTGGCGCAGGCTGCGCGTCCCGTGGCGCTTGCCGGACGTGTCGATCCCGGCGGCGGCGAACGCGCGCGTGAGCTCGCGGTGGAGCGCATGGGCCGAGTCGATGGGACGGTACGGGGCGCACGAGGTCATGGAGGCGCGGTCGCTGTCGATGTCCGGGCGCTCGTCACGCAAATGTTCGGCGATGGCGGGCCACGCCTCCTCCGGCATGGGCAGGATGACGCCCACCCGCGTCTTCCTCTGCACGAATGACGGCGATTTTCTGTGCCAGTCTATGTCCTGCAGCCTCAGCCCCTTGATGTCTGACGCCCGCATGCCGAGGATGCCCGCGGGCAGCATGATCGCCCGGCTCCCCTTCGGCTTGGGATGCGTTCCGGGCGGCCCCTTGTCCGCGAGCAGCAAGGACAGCTCGCTGCGCGAGTACGCCGAGGGGATCGATGAGTGCTTGCGCCCGGGCATCAGGGGAAGGCAGCCGGCGACCTCCGGCGCGCATTCGCCCATGCCGGCGAGGAGCTTGAGCATGTCGCGGACGACGTAGGGCCTCGACGCCCTGGCCTGGGGCGTGCTGCCTTCTATGGATCGGGCGAGCCTCGACACCGAGCGCGCGGTCAGGTCAGCCGGCTCGGACTCCCCGCAGCTCGCGAAGAAGCGTCTCGCGACGCTAGGGTGACCGCATATCGTCGAAGGCTTCAGGCCCCTGGACGCAAGCTCTTTCTCGTAATCGGCGAACGCCTCCTTGAATCCGTCGGGGACGGCGTGCTTCGCATGGGCGGCCCGCCCCGGCGGCGCGCCCGTCTCCTCCAGCGATATGAGCGTCTCCATGAACCCGCGCACGCTGCGGAGGCGCTTGTTGGGATTGCTGGCCTCACCCAACCCCGCGTAGGCGAAGCAGCGGCTCTGGACGTCCGCATCGTAGCTTCGAATTCCGTCTTCCTCGCACCAGGTCCTGAGTCGTTCCCAAGCGATGCGGTAGTGCCTGAGCGAGGACTGGGAATGATCGGGTTCAAGCAGGTATTCCTTCCCCTTGCGGATAAGGTCGTCGAGATCGTGCATGGCATCAGCCCCTTCCTTCGTGGATTCCCATATTCGAAGGATAGGTAAGCTGGTGTTATGCGAAGTCCGGAGCAGCGGAATCGCAGGTCGAGCGGCCTCGATGCGCCCAACTTCGCATAATGTGGAACTTCGCATTAGACGAGTGGCTCACCGAGGACGTGGACGACGTGGCGATACGCTTCTTGCTCGAGCTGGTCGAGCGTCGCTACATGTCGCGCTCGACGGTTCTCTGCACCCAGTACACTCCCGCGGAGTGGCACGGGCGCCTCGGCGGCGGCGTGCAGGCGGATGCCTTGGTCGATAGGCTCATTCACGGGTCTGTTCGGATCGACCTCGGCGATGTCAACGTAAGAAAGCTGCTCTCGGGCAACAAGTAGCACCGAAGCGATACGCGCAGCGCGAAACGCGCGATACGCAAACGACGTGAGCACCGATACGAGAAGTCCGAAACATGCGGTGTTCACGTCGCGAAATAATCAGCTCGCGATGCGACGGGCGGAAAAGTAGGACGACCTCACGTATTTGACGGTATTCTCCATGGCGCCCTTCGATTCCGGATCGCCCTTGCCGCAGACCCAGGGCCTGAGGTCCTGCTCGGTCAGGAAGTCCTTGAACGTGGCCGTCCCGGACACCTCGCCGTAGATCTCGTCGGTGACGAACACGCTGTCCTGGTCGATGACCAGCGTCCTGGGCCGCCCGCCCACCTTGCAGGTGAAGCGGTGGATCGCGCGGCAGGCCTCCTCGGAGTCGAGCCTGTGGTCCTGGGCGCAGACCCACAGGTGGCGCGAGTGCCACAGCAGGATGCTCGTGAGGTGGACTGACAAGGCCCTCCTCGCACCTCTGCTCGCCGAAGTCCATCCGGGCCCTCTCGCCTGCGGGCGGCGCGCCCGGGGAGTCGTGGCGTCGGCGCGCATCTGCGCCCTGCGGCATGGCGCCCTCGTCCTCGAGCCTGTGGACGAGGTGGCGCAGCGTCTGCCCGTTGCCGGGGAGCCTGTCGCAATCGCCCTCGTCGACGAGCCTCTCCGCGAGCACGTCGCAGGCCGGGCCCATCTTGCAGCCCGGGTTCTTCGCCATGATCTCGATGACCGCGCCCCTGAGCGGCTCTGCATCGAACGCCATCCGCCTGCCCGCCTTGGCGTGGTTGTCTTTGGGCGCGGCCTCCATGTCGTGGTGCTTGCGCACCGTCTTGATGTGGGGGGCTTTCCTGTGCTTTTCCCTGAGCCGGTCGTAGGCCTCCTCGAGGCTGAGGCCCGACAGCCTCGGCTCCTGCATCTCGTCGATCATCTTGTCCCGTATCATCTGGTTTGCCTCCTAGCGATGTCTTGGTCGGACAGTCGTTAGGAGGTTCCCAGACGAATCCTCCTCTCGTTGCGGAAAACGGAAGAGCTGCTTGCCGCGAGAGGGAAATTCTCCCCACCGAATCCAGGAAAATTCTGATTACCGGGCCCTTGGGAAAACTGCTTACTGTGGTCGGGAAGGAGTCCTTACCTCATTGCGGTAAAAACACCCTACCGTCCACACGCCCTGCTCGCATAGGTCGTCGACGATGGCTTCCAGCTTCTCCCTGGCCTCGTCGGGGAGGCCCGCGTCCTGCGGGTATCTGACGTCGGGCGGGCAGACCGTGGCGTCGAGGACGAGCGTGCCCTCGTTGCCCTCGGCGGCCATGGCCTCCCAGCCCCCGCCGAGCGCGTCTTCGCTGGCAGGCGGCTCGTCGTTGCCGTCGTCCTCGGGCTCGTCCTTGCGCTCGCGCCCTGCCTGCGCTCTCATCACGATCTCGTTGATGCGGTTCACCTCGCCTGCGGGGAAGCGCCTCCGGAAGCCGCCCGCGGTCGACGCGCCGAACGGGCACTCGTCCGAGAACTCGTGGAGGCCGACGAAGAACTGCAGGTAGGGATTCTCCTCGACGGCCGAGACGAGGTCGCGGCCGCTGCATCCGAGCACATGCTTGGCCACCAGCGCGCCGAAGGCCATCCGGGCGGGGTGCGCGGGCGCGCCGTTGTCCACGAACTGCTTGGCGTACCCCGCCTCGACCTCGTCCCATGGGATGAGGCTTGCCAGGACGACCCAGCGGTTCTTGGGGTTGAGGCTTCCGTACGGGAACACGAACTCGTCGAGGGACGTCTGGGCTGGCTTGCGCTTGTACAAGGCCAGATCCCCCGTAGTCGGGCCTCTCGGCGCTGGACAGGCGCGAGGGTTTTGGCCGTCTCAGGGGTCGGACCCTTGCGCACATTATACCAGCAAATGGCCTTTCACCTGCGGATATAATATTCCGAGCAGACCCTAATTATAGTTCGCCGGCTTGCCCCCACGGCTCAATTCAGCGTCGGGAGAGCTGAGCGCTGCAAGGGTCGATTTTTATTCAAAAAGTTTTAATCATCTTGATATATCGCTTGTTTCAGAGGAGCACTCAGAACTGGTGGTGTTCTGCCTCACGACGGCAATCGCCTCATGAGCGACTGATGTCAGCTCTTTGACAGGGGTTGCCTTCCCAATGCCTATCTCAGAGAATAGCGTGCAAGCGCTTGTTAGGGACATGTTAAACAGGTACTCCTGCATCAGACGCTCTTTCATGTACTGCTCTTCAGGCATCACTTCTAGGAACTTGGCCTTGCATAGGATGGACAATGACCAGGGAAAGGTACAGAGCATGACGCAGAGGGCCTGGCGCTGGAGATGTCTCGAGATGAGTTCGACACCACTCTCATCGTCCTTGCATCCATCCTGCCTTATTGAGTCTTCCAGAAATCTACTATTGATCTTGAGTGGGAAGAGTGCGCCCGCAAGAATGCCGACCAGTGCTATGAGTAGCTCTAGCATTGAAATGGAGTTGTCTGTGGACATGCAGACCTTCGTCAGCGTCTCGATGAGGACTGAGCCGACAAGGGAAACCACAATCGTTGTCGCCATGCCGTTCTGCATGACACCTCCCTTGGCGGTGTTTGTGACTGCGGAAGGGAGATGTTGGTGCTCCTCCCCCGGTGATAGGGACTCCGCCACAATTGCGGGGATCACAAGGTAGGCTACGCACATACACGCTCCACCCATGAGTGGAGATAGGAATGTTGGCGTGATAGATACGCCCACGCCTTCGGAGGGCGCTATTACCGCCAAGGTGACAAGGGCACAGCCTATAGCAATGACCTTCGCTATTACCAAGTCCCATTCACTAGGCCTCACTCCGCGCAACAGAAAGCAGTTGGATACGAATGCATCATAGAGAAAGAGAGCGATACCAACAACGATGGCGGGTGCAAAAACAAGATAGGGGCAAGACGCAACAAGAGGCGATCTCAACTCACAGGAAACTGCAAGGACGAAGACATAGCAGAGCGCCACTACAGCCGCCAACAGTACCCGTGCTTTGGGAGCAACTCTGATTAGTTTCCGCAGGACGAGCCAAGGCACAATGCACATTGTAACAAGCAGCAAGATACTCGTGACGTTTATATTCAGGGAACCACGAAGTGAGCCGGGCTTGACGTTCATGAGAAAGAACGCTGCGAATATGGTGAAACCTGCACCCTCAACAGGTATGAGCGAGTATACCGTTGTTCTGATTCTGCCAGAATCGATTTCGGAACCACATTTTTCTTGGGAGTGGACAAAACGTACGTCCCAGCGCATCTTCGTCGCGAATGAGCCAAACAGAGTAGTTGCAAAGACAAGCTCGTCCAGACCATCAAGGTCGGCTGGAGCCGTTCCTGCAACTATAAGGAAGCAGAGCAATGCTCCGCAGGCTGCGGTGACCCTGCCCATCTGATGTCTCACTGGCTCGTAGGGACTCTTTTTCGATGGGTTGAAGGGGGCCTGCCTGCGCCCGCTTGACCATACGGAGGAGCAGACAGCAGACACGAATAGCCCGAGCACGCACATGTCGCCTGCAGCCCAAGGCAATCTCTCAAGCATCCCCTCCACCTGCGGTGTGCAGGCGAGCGTAAGTGCTATGCCAAGGTTCGAAATTGCGAGTGCCAGCGCCTCCGCCCCGAGACTCCGCCTCCCTGTGCTGTCGACAAGCAGCATTGCCATACCAATCAAGACAAGCCCCAGGCACAGGAACACGATCTCGCCGGACATAGCGTATGCCGGGTCCACAGCGAGCGAGACACCCATTCCAAGGAGCGTCCCGGGAATGGCAAGTGCAATGCCAGCCGTACAGCTACTCTCGTGGGCACGCCGGTAAAAGAGTGCGGCGGCTAGCAATACGGCCGCCGCAGTTACTGCAGACCGCCACGGCGAGATGAGCAAGGTAGTGTGATCGTCGAGCATGTGAAGCTGGCTATAGCCCGATAGTGCGGCCCAAAAGAGAACTTCGAACGTTCTCGCCACACCGTCTGGGGGTCGCCTTCTGCGAGACACCCTCCAGAAGAGCCATATTGCGCCGCAGAAGAAAGCAAACGCCGCCACAAAGAAGGCCGCATGGTACCATCCTGCTGCATTGAAGCGGTGTGGCTCGGGTATCGTCCAGTTGAGAGCCGTATCATTCCTTGCGAGCCAGGATGCTTGTACCGCCATGCCAAGGAGTCCGGAGGCAGAGGCAACAGCAATCGCCCCTCGTTTTTCATGTGTGTCGATGGGCTCGCATAGGGTGAACCACCCGATCAACGCACCCGCGCCCATGCTGAGGAAAAGTCCATCTCCCCAAGTTGCGGCCGCGTAGTGGTAGAGTCCAGGGAGTGCTGGATCATGTTTGGCTAGCAACCAAAACGCACTCAACACACCGAAGCCCGAGAAGCAGGCAAGAAATGCTGCAACGATGAACATGCACCAAGAGCGCCAGATTCTTGACTTTGTATCTACCATCAATGTCCCCTTTCTTACGCTTGTCACTCAGCCAAACCCCACTTTGCACATAATCTATTTTATTCTGTATATGCTTGTGTAGGCGGGTCAAAAGGCACCTCACAGGCGCATAAAGATGACGAGATAGATGATCCATAGTAGCCCTCTGAGAAACCCCTCGGTCGTCAGAATAATAGACATTTACCTTAAGCTTATTCTATCATTTCTTAGTTAAATATAACTAAGATCAAAATACTTCCGCTTCTAATCGTCACTACAACTCTATTATTTTCTCTATGTTAGACGATTGATCGCGTCGTGAATGTTGGTGTAGGAGCAGAAACGCGCTGCTAGTGTAAATTACGCTCGTTTTGACCCAACCATCCAGTCCTGCTGACCCACCAATCCAAATCAAACTGACCCATGTCAGCACGCGGCGCACCCTCTGTGCATGACGGTCGAATAGGCGGCCGCATGGACATTGGAGGCACATATGCGTGTCAGCAGAAGGAAGGTCCTCGAACTCCACGACTTCGGGGACGGCCTTTGGAACTCAGCATGGGATATCTCTCTTGTTGCTCGCCATCACATCGATTGCAACCGAGAGTGTTCCAAAAATCAACGCGATGACGATGGCTCTACAGAATGCTTGATCCGGCATACTCACAGAGAGGCCATACATTGTTCCCAACGGGAGAAACGCTTCGATTCTAAAGCTTGGCCCAAGCAGGGGAGCGAGAGCCAGGTTGACTATGCCGTACACGATTCCGCTTCCATACACCAAAGCAACAACGATCCCGATGACATGGTTTTTGCAGAGGCGGATGAAGCACGACATCACATACGTCGCGCATACTAGCAATGCGCAATACGAGACGGCGAAACGGCCCAATTTCGAGATCGATCCAAAAGGCAGATCCGCATACCCAGCTATGATGAGCGTATTGCTCAGCGCGGAGGCCCCAAGCAAGAGCGATACCGTAAGAACGCAGACCAACAGGCAGATGACGGCGTTAGAGGCGACGAAGTACCATCTTCTCCTGACCGAACAAACGACGTTCTTTTCGTACCCTGTCCTTCTATAGGCCCCGGCGAACAAGGCGGCAAAGACGATCATCGTCATAGCGACGATATTTCCAGAAAACACGTCGCAGATGAAATCTACTTTATTTGAATGATTTGCGTCATGTTCAGACACACTGCTGTCGTCGATTATCACAATGGAGTTCTGCTCGGACGTGCTAGACGTCGTATCGGCGGGCGACGCATGGATCGAAGTGTCTGCAATAACGGCGCAGAGCACCGTGATCATCAAGAGAATGATCAGTATTATATAGAAGAGCCTGCTCTTAAGAAGCCTATATACGTCCATTCTCAGCACATGCGTCATCTTCCATCTCCTTGCGTGATCTGAAAGTAGAAATCTTCAAAGGACATGTCCTTGTTCTCGCACTCTGCCTCAAGCGCTTCTCTCGAGTTTTCGTAAACCAGCTTTCCACAGTCCAAAATGCCATACCTGGTTGCGACTTTGGACAATTCCGATAAGATATGGCTGGAAATGACGATCGTTGTGCCTGTTTCCCGGTTGATTTTGAGGATTAAGCTGCGGATCTCGGCGATTCCCTGGGGATCGAGACCATTTATAGGCTCATCCAAAACCAGAAGCTCTGGATTCCCTATTAACGCCATGGCCAACCCCAAGCGTTGCCGCATGCCAAGCGAGAAATCTCTGGTATGTTTGTTTCTCACGTTCTGCAAACCAACAAGCTCCAGTAACTCTTTTATGTGCTTGTCGGGGGCGTCAATGCCACAGCAGATGCATTTCAGCATCAAGTTGTCGGTGGCATTCATGTATGGGAAGAAGCAGGGCGTTTCTATTAGTGATCCGATCTTAGAAAAAGATTCAGACCCCTTGGTAAGCGGGTCGGCACCCAAAATTGACATGGAGCCGGATGTCGGCGAGGACAGGCCGCAGACTATCTTCATAAAAGTGGTTTTACCTGCGCCGTTCCGTCCCACCAACCCATAGATATCCCCTTCAAGCACAGATAGGCTGACCTTATCGAGGACGTTTTGACCATCGTATTTCTTCACTATGTCTTTCGTCACAATCGCTAAACTCATTACGCGACCTCTCCAACCAGATATAGGCTCATCCATCTATATCCTTGTAACCGATGGTTTCACGAGACATCCACCTATGAAACTCCGTGATAGCCTCCTCTTCAGCCGCTGCTTGATCCCGAGCAGGTAATTCGTAATATTCCCTGCTCAAGAACTCATAGCGAGATACCTGAATTCCATATCTTACGTGTATCAAAGTAGGGACCCAGCTAATCGAGAGAGAACCAGTCAAATTCTCGTAAAACGCTTTGTCGTCCTCTGTTGCGCTCTCCGCAATAGCTTTGCTTCGATAATCTTTAATGTCTAGGTAAACCACTCCAGTGGACTCGTCATTGATGTATTGCTCTAGAATAGGCATGAACTTTTGGCAGTCCCTGCAATCATCTCTGCCGATGTAAAGAACGAAATCCAACGGCTCGTTCATCATCGCAGTCAGATCAGCATAGCTGACTTCTTCTAAGCTGTTAACCGGTGCTATTTTTATAGAATGACTCATGCAAGCCTTATATAAATCGTCTTCGCTCAGCGTGCCCCTATAAATCCAGTTTTTTCCATCACTAATAACAATAAGCGTCGGAGTTTCTTGAATCTGCCATTTTTCTAGCTCTTTTTGGCTCGAGATTAAATCAACGTCTAGATAATAAATATCTAAATTAACTTCATTTGCCATTTTAGCAACAAGTGGAGTAAACGCTCTGCAAGCACCACAAGTATCCTGCCCACAGTATATGATCATATCCCTATCTTTAAGTTCGAGCGCAATCGCTGCATCAGATGGAGAAATACTGGTAAAGCTCGATGTATCGTGTGATTTTTCGAATACACGCAGATTGCTAGAAAGAATGGCAAGTAGAACAACAGTTATTAATGCCACAAATAATACTACGCATTTTTCTTTCTTCATGATCATCTTCATGATCAGTTACTCCTGCTCAATAATCTTCCCATTTTCTAAACTATAAAACTTATCGCAGCAATCCAGTGTATGTTCATTATGGCTAATAATTACAACAGCCTTACCCCTTTTTTTAAGCTCATCAAAAATTTTAATTATTTCCCGCTGAGAATTAAAATCGAGATTTGTATCAGGTTCATCAAAGACGTAAATATCTTTCTCATGTTGCAAGCATCTATCTAATAGTACTTTCTGTCTTTCACCTTGAGAGATATTTATTCCATTAAAAAATAGTAAGAAATCCTCTGGCAATTGATTTAAGTGAGAGATTGACTTTGAAGCAGCTTTATCGTTGAAAATGTTGAAGGCAATGTTGTTAGAAACTGATGAGCTATAGATATACATATCGGCAGAGAACAGCCCTACATAATCAGTGATATTGCTATTTTGTAAAGTGCTGAATTTTTCAGTAGAGTTGATACAAAAAGTTCCTGATGTCGGCGTTAATAAACCTAACAATAATTTTGCTAGAGTAGTCTTTCCCGCTCCGTTCACGCCTTTAATTCCAACAGTTACACCCGGTTGTATGGTAATATTTATGTTTTCAAAAATCTTTAAGTTACCAAATGAGACTGAGATATCTTTAAGCTGAATGCTTTCGACTGATTTAGCGTTAATTTTCCTCACTGAATTTTGTTTACGGCGAGGCTGCTTGATAAACTCAATGTACTCTATCGCATTTGTACTCTTTTGATATTCTATCCATTTTTGAAGTGTTGGCCTGAACAGCATGAGCATAAAAATTGACATATAGAAGGCTATTGTAGTATTTGAAGCAGAGACAGGAATCGCATCAATATACGAAAATAGCATTACTGCTAACCCGAGTACCATAAAAATAAAACTATACATCTCATACTTAGACATAAGCTTTGTCTCATTTTTTCCAAGCCTACTTTGAGCAGATGCGTATCGCTTATAGACAGAGCTACAATAATCTTCAACAGTAGAGATATTTGAAAAAACCTTTAGATCTGTACTCGACTGTGTCATTTCCTGTACACAGGTTGATACTTCACTTGATGCCCCAATTAAAGCAACCTGCTCATTTTTTATCTTTAGGCGTGAAAAATAGCAGCACACACAGATAATACCAAGGAATGACCCTACCAGCACAGTATACCGCCAGTCAATGATCGATAACACTATAATTGCTCCCGCAATAACGGCTAAATCCACTTTAAAAAAGAATTTTTGAAGAATGCCAGAAACTGAAATCACAATATTCCAAAAAATACCTTCGACATCGGTCGATACTCTTTTGTCATCACACCGTTCGATTTCGCCAATGAGATAGTCTATCACCATTTTTTGAGATACTTTTTCGGATAGAGAGGCTTTCTCTTCATAAAAAATAATAGAAATATAGTAATAGATAATTGCACTTAATGCAAATAAAATAGTAATTAATATCATATTTTGCGCAGTAATTTTTTCAACTTGGTACATTAACAAATACTGCATAGCATATAGAAGTAAAACCGGGATTCCCCATTTCAAAATGGAGAGAGAGGCATATTTTGTTTTATTAGCAAAACTCAATTCCTTTACTATATTGATATATAGTTCGTTTTTCGCTCTTTTTGTTGAACTCTCTTTATGAACGTCCTCGACTAAAAGTATGTATCCGGAAAAGATACTTTTAAAATCAGAAAAACTCACTTCTGAAATCTCTGTTAATGCAGGATCAGAAACAACGAACCCTTTCTTCTCGCTATACTCATGTATAACGACATAGTGATTAATGCCCTTCCTATCGACAAGCGCTATAGCTGGAAATCTGATTCTTCTTAATTCTTCCGCGTCTGAGACTTCATAAATACCTGCTATTATTCCATGTACTTTTAAGATTTTACTTAAATCTGAAAAAGAAAGCCCCTGCTCTTTACCAATTTCAATAAAGGAAAAATCAGACTGGGAAAGGCTTCGTTTATGCTGCTGCAAAACAGTTCTCAACACTGCTATACCACAGTCTGTAGTATTGTTTTGCATATTGTGATGATACATGTAATCCACCTTGATGGCTGATAGACGGACAGCGGAGGAAGAAATCCTCCGCTGCTCTGGTAGGATTAAACCCAGCACATGAAGCCGACGCCCCCGACATAGACCAGGCAGAAAGCACCAGCCCTCAGGGCAGCAGCCCTGCTCTCAGAAATCTTTTTCATTATACAACCTCCTTTCTAATTGTTGTTGTCCTATACGAGTAAAATTTTCTTTAGTCAAAAGATATCACAGTCTCCCAAAAAAGTCTACTAATATAGGGAGATTTTTTGAGCCTTCGGTAGTTCTCGTGGCCTAGGGGTCGTCTAGTTGCCCCTTGCCATCTT
>ERZ772967.1370-NODE-1370-length-17008-cov-8.322067_pt1 | contig 17008 bp, 18 predicted proteins | sample MGYA00511677_ERZ772967 | MGnify/ENA primary metagenome ERZ772967 (study PRJEB29015, sample SAMEA2737931) | human oral metagenome | biome: human oral; feature: human-associated habitat; material: dental | place: China | collected 2146 ...
CGCAGCTGTGCACGCTCATCTACTTCGGCTTCTTCCTGTTCATGCCGTGGTGGACGCAGGCGGGCACCTTCAAGCAGCCGCCCGAGCGCGTCAACTTCAAGCCCCACCACTGAACAGACAGGTAGCGAGAAACGTATGAACATTCCCGTCTATATCCGTCGCCGCTTCGGCCTGGTGGCCACCGTCATCGCCTGTGCCGTGTCGGCACCGGTGCTGGCCTCGGAAAGCGTGCACCTGGACAAGTTCCCCACCGAGAAGATGCAGAGCATGCCTGCCCTGCAGGACGGTGCCCGCACCTTCGTCAACTACTGCCTGAACTGTCACTCGGCGTCCATGATGCGGTTCAACCGCCTGCAGGACATCGGTCTGACCGATGAGCAGATCAGCGGCAGCCTGCAGTTCACCGAAGGCCGTGTGGGTGATCTGATGAAGGTCGCCATGCGCCACGAGGACGGCAAGGCCTGGTTTGGCGCTGCGCCCCCGGACCTCTCCGTCGAGGCCCGTGCCCGCGCTTCCGAGTCCGGTTCGGGCGCTGACTGGATCTACACCTACCTGCGCAGCTACTACCGCGATGGCTCGCGTGAGACCGGCTGGAACAACGCGATCTTCCCGAACGTGGGCATGCCCAACCCGCTGTGGCAATGGCAGGGCATGCGCGGTGCCGTGGAAGAGCGCGTCGCTCCCGTGACGGACGAAGCCACCGGCAAGGTGACGGGCTGGACGAAGACCACCATCACCTATGACCGCGAGGGCAACAAGTCCGAGAAGGTCGAGAAGGTCAGTGGTGATGGCCTGCATGAAGGTACCCACTTCACGCTGGGCACGCCCGAAGGCGGCACGCTGTCTCAGGCCGAGTTCGACGACAAGGTGGCCAACCTGGTCGCTTTCATGAAGTTCATGTCCGATCCCTCGGCGTCCACCCGCGGCCGCCTGGGCATCTGGGTGTTGCTGTTCATCGCCCTGTTCGTGGGCTGCACCTGGTGGCTCAACCGCGAGTACTGGAAGGACATCAAGTGATGGTCTGAACGACCGAACGCCAACGCCGGTTCCTGCGTTTCACGATGCGCAATTTTCTGGGCTTTTGGCGTTCCACATGATATCTTGCAGGGCCGGGCCTTCATGTCCGGCCCTTTTTGTGTCTTCAGGAGATCCCGCCCATGATGGTGCTCTATTCCGGCACGACCTGCCCGTTCAGTCAGCGTTGTCGTTTCGTGCTGTTCGAAAAAGGCATGGATTTCGAGATTCGGGACGTTGACCTCTACAACAAGCCCGAAGACATCTCGATCATGAACCCCTATGGCCAGGTGCCGGTGCTGGTGGAGCGGGACCTGATCCTGTACGAATCGAACATCATCAACGAGTACATCGACGAGCGCTTCCCGCATCCGCAGCTGATGCCGGCCGATCCGGTCATGCGCGCCCGCACGCGGCTCTTCCTGTTCAACTTCGAGCGTGAGCTGTTCGTGCACGTGCAGACGCTGGAGCGGCGTGACCACGACAAGGACACCGCCCGCACGATGGAGCGCGCCCGTACCCAGATCCGCGAGCGCCTCACCCAGCTCACCCCCATCTTCGTGAAGAACCGCTTCATGCTGGGCGACGAATTCTCGATGCTGGACGTGGCCATGGCCCCGCTGCTGTGGCGCCTGGACCATTACTCCATCGAGATGCCCAAGACGGCGGCACCGCTCATGAAGTATGCCGAGCGCATCTTCTCGCGGCCTGCCTACATCGAGGCGCTCACACCGTCCGAAAAGGTCATGCGGCGCTGATCGTCTTCCGACGATCACTCGCACCGTGCCGTCCCGAACGGCACACACCATCGTTCACCCACTGACGGACCCCCGATGGCCGAGATTTCCACCAAGCCCTACCTGATCCGCGCTATTTACGAATGGTGCTGCGACAACGGCTATACGCCTCATCTGGTGGTGAAGGCCTGTGGTCGCGCACGGTTGCCCATGGCTTACGTGCGTAACGGCGAGATCGTGCTCAACGTCTCGCCCACGGCCACCAATGGTCTGCAGATGGGCAATGACGTGATCGAGTTTCAGGCACGGTTCAACGGCGTGCCTGAATACGTCGTCGTGCCTGTCGACAACGTCCTGGCCATCTTTGCCCGTGAAACCGGCTTCGTCGTGCCCTTCAACATCGGGCCGGCCGCTGGCGCGGATGCGGACGCCTCCGGCGCTGGCTCGGCAGGCGCGGAAGGGGGCGCGGCTGGCGGTCCGGCGGATGCCGGCGCGCAACCTGCACGCCCCGGCCAGGAAGGTCAGGGAACCTCTCAGGGCGGCCAGGCAGGCGGGGGCGCATCCGCGCCTGCCGGCGGGGGCGATGTGGTGGACTTCCGGGCGGCGCGTGCAGCCCGTCCTGGTCTGAAGGCTGTGCCCAAACCGGGCGACAAGGACACTTCCGACGCTTCGCGTCCCGCCGATGAGGAAGGGCCCAAGGGGCGTGGCACCCAGGCTGACCCCGCAAAAGGGGGCGCCACGGAGGGCGCTTCGGAGAAGGGCCGTGGCCGTTCTTCCAGCGGATCGTCCGTGGGAGATGCCTCCGCTCCGACCGAGGGCGATACCCCCGAGACGGACGAAGGCGGCACCACGCGCGGCCAGCGCAAGCCCGCTTCCCGCACGACCAGCCCACGTCGCAAGACGCCGGCGGCAACCGATGGCGGGGCGGCTGATGTGCCCGCCGCCGACACGCCCGACGCACCCGCCAAGCCCAAGGCCACCCGCAGTCGCAAGTCCACGGCCGCCCCTGCCGAGGGCGATGCCGCCGCACCGACCTCCGCTGGCGCTCCCAACCAGGCTGGAACGTCCACCCCGACTGGCGCGCCTGCCACGTCAGGGGAAGATGGCAAGGGGGCTGGCACCGAGAAAGGGCGCAAGGCCCGTCCTGGCCCGCAACAGGCGCCGGCCGGCACGCGTGCGCCCGTTCCCGGAGCGCCGACCACGGATGGCCCGCCGGACACGCCGCCGCCCACGCCGCCTGCGGGCGGTCGTCCCCGGCTGGTACGCATCAAGTAGTACGGGACTCGGCAGCCTTGCACGGCCACGTGCATTGCCTGCTAGAATCGCCCCGCGTGCGTTGGCACGCCATGGTTTCCATGGCCGCTTTAGCTCAGTTGGTAGAGCAACCGCCTTGTAAGCGGTAGGTCGTCAGTTCGAATCCGACAAGCGGCACCACTTTTCTTCTACAGGCAGGCAGTTCCGGGCAGCGCAGCCTGCACACGGTCGGTCGGGCAGCACGCTTCCCTCTGATGTCGCGTCTGCGTGTTCGGGGCAGCCAACCCCCACGAGACAGACCCGATGAGCAGCTCAGCGCCCGCCACCCCGCCGTCACCGCCTGGCCAGTCCACGGCGCCCTCCCCATCGTCCGGCAACGGGCTGCGCCGCTCGCTCAAGGCGCGTCACCTGTCGATGATCGCCATCGGCGGCTCCATCGGCACCGGTCTGTTCGTGGCCTCGGGGGCCACCATCTCGCAAGCCGGCCCCGGCGGGGCGCTGCTGGCCTACGGCCTCATCGGCCTGATGGTCTACTTCCTGATGACCAGCCTGGGCGAACTGGCCGCCTACATGCCGGTCTCCGGCTCGTTTGCCACCTATGGCGCCCGTTACGTGGACGAAGGCTTCGGCTTCGCGCTGGGCTGGAACTACTGGTACAACTGGGCCATCACCATCGCGGTGGACCTGGTGGCGGCCCAGCTCGTCATGGGCTACTGGATGCCTGAGGTGCCCGGCGTGCTCTGGAGTGCGCTGTTCCTGGGCATCATGTTCCTGTTGAACGTCATTTCGGTGAAGGGCTTCGGTGAGGCGGAGTACTGGTTCGCCGCCATCAAGGTCATCACCGTCGTCATCTTCATCGCCGTGGGCCTGATGATGATCGTCGGCATCCTGCATGGCAGCGAGCGCGCCCATACCTTCTCCGAGCACCTGGCCAACTGGTCCATCGGCGAGGCGCCGTTCGCGGGGGGCTTTGCGGCCCTCATCGGCGTGGCGATGATCGTGGGCTTCTCCTTCCAGGGCACCGAGCTGATCGGCATCGCCGCGGGCGAATCGGCCGATCCGGGCCGCAACATCCCGCGTGCCGTGCGGCAGGTCTTCTGGCGGATCCTGCTCTTCTACATCCTGGCCATCCTCGTCATCAGCCTGCTCATCCCTTACACCGACCCGCGCCTGCTGCGCAATGAAGTGGGTGATGTCAGCGTCAGCCCGTTCACGCTGGTGTTCGAGCGGGCCGGCCTGCTGTCGGCAGCCGCGCTGATGAACGCCGTCGTGCTCACCTCGGTGCTTTCGGCTGGCAACTCCGGCATGTATGCCTCCACCCGCATGCTCTACACGCTGGCCTGCCGGGGCATGGCGCCGCGCATCTTCGCGCGCGTCTCCACCCGCGGCGTGCCGGTCTACGCGCTGCTGGCTACCACCGTCGTGGCGGCGCTGTGTTTTGCCACCTATCTGGCCAGCGCCGAGGTCATCTACATCTGGCTGCTGAACCTCTCGGGCATGACGGGCTTCATCGCCTGGCTGGGCATCGCAGTCAGTCACTACCGCTTCCGCAAGGGCTACCTGGCCCAGGGTGGCAAGCTCTCCGATCTGCCCTATCAGGCGTCCTTCTTCCCGTTCGGCCCGCTGTTCGCGTTCGTGCTGTGCCTCATCATCACGCTGGGCCAGAACTATCAGGCGTTCATGGAAGAGCGCATCGATTGGGGCGGCGTGGTGGCCACCTACATCGGCCTGCCGGTCTTCCTGGGCATCTGGCTGGCCTATCGCCTCATCAAGCGCTCGCACTTCATCCGCTATCAGGACATGAAGTTCGATTCGGAAGAGTGACGGGAACCTGCCGTTGACGCGACAACAAGGGGCCAGCGATGGCCCCTTGTGCGTTCATGGGCCCTGCGAGGTCGTCTTTGCCCTGGAAACTCATCCTGATCCGTTGAATACCGCCCGGATGTTGCCGTAAACCACCGGACGTGTCGCCGGGGACACGAAAACGTTGCCTCCTGACAATGCTTCCCATTGAAACCAGTACCTGGGGGCTGGATCGTGTTAGGCGGCAAGACATGGGGCCGGGGAACGACACCCGTGCTCGTATCGGCCCTGTTGGGCCTGGCGGTGGGGGCGTGCGGTGGCGCAGGCGATGGTTCCGACGGCGGCCTGGAGCCGTCGCTGGGGCAGGGTAATGCGGCTTCGATCCGCACCGAGTACCTGGCGCTGGGGCTGCCGCTGGCTTCTCAGGACACGGGTTCGATCGTTGCGTCGGTGTTGCCGCACGGCGCAGCCGCAGCCGCAGCCGGCACGACCTTGTCAGCAGCTCCTGTGGTGGCTGACCGTGCGGTCCGTGCCGGGATGGGGCGCATCGACTGGATGCAGGCATCCGGTGCTGCAGCAGACAAGGCGGCCCAGGACAGGGTAGCTCAGGACAAGGCGAATCAGGAAAAGGCGGCTCAGGCCCGGGCGGACGCAGCGCGCTATCACGTGCTGGCGCAGCAGGTGGTGCAGGCGGTGAACGAGGCGCGCGCCCAGCCACGCACCTGCGGAGAGGTGGCCCTGCCGGCCGCGCCGCCGCTGCGCTGGAATGCCCAAGTGGCCTATGCGGCGCTGCTGGAATCCGAATGGATGCTGCGCACCAACAAGTTCAGCCACGGCTGGGATGATGGCAAGTTCGTCTGGCACCGCTTCGAGATGGTGAAGTACGACTGGGCGCAGGCAGATGAGAACATTGCGGCCGGCTTCCGGACGCTGGCCGAGGCGATGCAGGCCTGGATCGACAGCCCGTCGCACTGCAAGGCGCTGATGCGCGGCGACATCCGGGAGGTAGGGCTGGCGGTGGTGCCTGGCGCGGCCCAGAGCAAGTACGGTTCGTACTGGACGATGGCGCTGGGGACCGCGCGCTGAGGCAGGGGAACGCGCAGGGTTTCGGGTTGGGACGTCCTTGTCAGTCGGCGCGCTGCTGTTCACCCAGCAGCACCAGGCTGATGAAGCTGCTGATGACGCTGTAGATGACGGCAGCCAGCACGGCCCACCAGAAACCGGTGATGGTGAAGTTGTCCACCAGGCGGGACGTGACCCAGAACATCAGGCCATTGAGCACCAGCGTGAAGAGCCCCAGCGTGAGCACGTTGACCGGCAGCGTGAGCACGAACAGTACCGGCCGGATGAAGGTGTTGAGCAGGCCGATGACCAGTGCGACCAGCATGGCGGTGCCGAAATCCTTGATGTGCACGGCGGCCAGGATGTAGGGCAGCAGGAAGATGGCGGCAGCATTGATGAGCCACACCAGGATCAGTCTCATAGCGTCGTCCTCTTGAACGGGAAAGCGTCTTGATGCCTGTCATGATAGCGTGGCGGCTTGGTGGCAGCGGACGCTGCCGCCGGACATGGCGGGGCATTCGCGCACTGTTCGATGCATCCGGTGTCGGCCACGGCGCGCAGGGAGATGTTGCGGCCCGGGCTCCGGCAGTCCGCGTCGGAGACCGACTGCCAGAGCCCGCCATGGATCAGTTGAAGTAGTACCGCAGACCCACCGACACCTCGTGGGCGTTCAGGTCGGAATCCATGTGGTTGTAGCGGTACCCGGCATCCAGCGTCATCTCGTTGGACAGCTTGTAGCCAAAGCCCAGCAGCAGGCCATAGCCGGCCTTGGTCTTGCTCTTGCTGGTCGAGAAGCGCTGGCCGGCGGCGGCGTAGCCTGCCGAGTATTTCAGCTTGTTGGCTGCGAGACGGGCGCCCACGTAGGGAACGAAGTCGCTGCCGTAGTCGAAGTCATAGATGGCCGACACACCGAAGCCATTGGCCTTGACGCCGGCATTCTGCGTGGCGCCGTTGGCCGCATCGTAGCTTTCCTTCATCTCCTTGTAGTGGGTGAAGTCGCCCGCGACGCGCAGACCGTTGCCCAGGGCATAGCCGACCGACAGGCGCGGCATGAAGCCCGATTCGTGGTACGAGTCCTTGATCTTCCTGCCGACGTTGCTGACGCGCAGCTTCTCGTTGTCGTCGACCTTCAGGTGACCCAGGCCGATGTCGCCCTGGATGTAGGCCCCTTCCTCGGCCACGGCAGCGGCGGAAAAGGACAGGGCTGCAAAGGCGGACATCGCCAGGAAAACGGATTGGGCACTCTTTCTCATGGTCTTGCTTCCTTCCTTGAGTTTGAACACGCAGACAGCGCCGCGGGTCGGGGCGGCGTTCCGGAGGGGCATTCAGCAGGGCTGCGGTGTGTCCCTGTGTGTCGGGCTGCGCAGCCGGGTCCCGCACTGAACGTATCGGGACCCTGTCTCCGGATCGGGGGCCACGGAGGCATGAGCCTTTTCATGAATTCCATGAATGATGACCCAAGCCAGCTCGCCCGTTCTCGCGGTGCCTTCGGCAGATTCAGGTTAGCACGCTTGTAGCGCGTTTTGATGCAATATCGTGGATTTTTGGGCGATTTTGTTAGCGTAATATTGCGACGTATTATGAATTATAAGAGTCAATGTCGAATCTTGTCGCGATGTGACCGAATGGACGCATCGTGAATATATTAATTGGGTGAATTGCTGGTGCGTCGCAGTGATCTTGCCCAGTGATGCAGCACGTCCGGGCTGCGCGGGGGGGGCCGTCTGCACCCACCCCTGCATCAAGGGGGACGGGCCTTTCCGTCACCCGTTCTCGTCGAAGGCCTTTCTGGCAGCCTCGGTGCATTGCCGGGTCGCGTAGACACCGCATTGGTCGATGACGGCCCGATCGCACGATGTCCAGTACACGAACGCGTAGGCCATGTAGCACACCGCGGCGACGATCAACCCGTGAAAGATCCGCACCATCCATGCCTCGCTGGGCACCAGCCGCCAGAGCCAGGCGCGGAAAGCGTATCCCTTGCGATCGTCACGATGCCTTCGCATGGCTGACCTCCTTTCATCGAGAGGGCAGTATCTCCTTGAATGTGCGAAGGAGATGTGTGCGATTGCGCTTTGCGCTGGCTATGGATTCTCTTCGCCCTGTCTGGGCTGTCCTCGCCGGGCAGGCGGATCCCACGGCGGATTGAGCCCCTGCTCGATGTTGAACAGGTCCAGCACCCGTCCCACCATGTGGTCGATCATCGTGGCCAGGTCGGCCGGGCGCTGGTAGAAGGCCGGCACCGGCGGGCAGATGATGCCGCCCATTTCCGTCACCGCCGTCATGTTGCGCAGGTGGGCCAGGTTCAGCGGCGTCTCGCGCGTGAGCAGAACCAGACGGCGGCGCTCCTTCAGCACCACGTCGGCGGCGCGGCTGATCAGGTTGTCCGACAGCCCCATGGCGATGGCCGCCAGCGTGCGCATCGAACAGGGGGCCACGACCATTCCCTCGGTGGCGAAGGAGCCCGACGCGATGCTGGCGCCGATGTCCTTGACCGGATGGACATGGTCGGCCAGCGCCTCCACCTCGGCCCGACTGCGGTCCAGCTCCGTCACCACGGTCTGCCAGCCAGCCGACGAGACCAGCAGGTGTGTCTCGATGTCGGGCTGCAGGCGCAGGTATTCCAGCAGGCGCACGCCCAGGATGGCGCCACTGGCACCGGTGATGGCGATGATGAGACGACGGGGCATGACAGAGGGGGAAGAAGGAGGAAGGGGTGAGTGTGCAGCGCCGGGCAGCGGGATGCAAATCGGCATCACTCCCCCGGGTTGTGACACACTATCGGAACCCTACATCGGCCGGGGCGACACACCCGCCTGGAACCCGGGACATGAGGTGCACGGTGCCATGCACCCGGCGTCACCCTGGGCCGGCGCCGGCAAGTGGCGCGCTTCCGGTCGGTGCAGGGCCGCATGGCATGACCCAGGAATGATGAAAAGATGAGTGTTCACAAGGTCTTTGTAGATGGACAGGAAGGAACGACCGGCCTGCAGATCGACGAGTATCTGCGCAGGCGTCGTGATGTCACGGTGCTGCGCATCGACCCGGCGCTGCGCAAGGACCCGGCCGAGCGGGCGCGGCTGCTGAACGCAGCCGACGTGGCCTTCCTGTGCCTGCCGGATGCAGCCGCCCGCGAATCGGTGGCCCTGGTCGACAATCCGGCCACCTGCGTCATCGACACCAGCACGGCCCACCGCGTGGACCCGGCCTGGACCTACGGCCTGCCCGAGCTGGACGCGGACCAGCGCCAGCGCATCCGCGATAGCAAGCGCATCGCCAACCCCGGTTGCCATGCCACGGCCTTCATCCTGGCCGTGCGGCCGCTGATGGATACCGGGCTGCTGCCGGCCGAGCATCCGCTGTCGGCTACCTCACACACCGGTTATTCGGGGGGGGGCAAGAAGATGATCGCCCAGTACCGGGCCGCACTGGCAGCCCTGGGGATGAGCGATGACGGGCGCGGCGCGACTGCCGAGGCCGAGGTGTCGGTGGAAGAGGCCCGCAAACTGCTGGCTCCGCGCCCCTACGCGCTGGGGCTCACCCACAAGCACCTGCCCGAGATGATGCGCTATGCCCGCCTGGCGCACGCACCCGTGTTCCTGCCTGTGGTGGCGCCGTATTACAAGGGGCTGGCGGTGTCCGTGCCGCTGGATCTGGCGCGGATTCGCGCTGCCGGCAAGATGGACGTGAACCGGGCAGCCATTCATGCCGCATTGGCGGCCCGTTATGCGGGCGAGCGCTTCGTGCAGGTGGCGCCGCTGGACGCCGCGCCCGAAGGCGGCTTCTTTGACGTGCAGGGGAGCAACGACACCAATCGCGCCGATCTCTTTGTCTTTGGCAATGACGACCAGTGCATGCTGGTGGCGCGCATCGACAACCTGGGCAAGGGCGCCAGTGGCGCGGCCGTGCAGGCCATGAACATCCACCTGGGTCTGGACGAGGCGACCGGGCTGGTCTGATTGACCTCGTAAAAGAGGGCGTGTGTGCGGCTGCGCAGGCCTTCGGGTCTGCGTGTCTTCGCCTACGCACGTCTGCAGGTCTGCGGGCCTTCTGCCGTTTCAGCGCGACAGCAGGCGCGAGGACGCGCAGGAGGGAAGGGGCGACCCGGCCAGTGCCGGGCTCCCTTCGGGCGACTTTTCAGTCGGCCTTGCTGGCTCAGGCGGCCTTGTTGCCTTCCGGAATCAGCTTCTGCAGCTCGCCCGACTCGGCCATCTCGGCCATGATGTCCACGCCGCCGATGAACTCGCCATTGATGTAGAGCTGCGGGATGGTGGGCCAGTTGGAGTAGTCCTTGACGGCCTGGCGGACCTCGGCGTCTTCCAGGACGTTGATGGTGACCAGCTGCTTGATGCCGGCGTTCTTCAGCACCTGAATGGCCTTGCCGGAGAAGCCACATTGGGGAAACTGCGCCGTGCCCTTCATGAACAGGACGACGGGGTGCTCGGTAACGGTCTGGTGAATGAATTCCTTGGCGTCCATGGGGGACCTCCACACGATGGAAAAGGGGGCCGCCAGAATACTGGTCGGGTAAAGACAGCGGATGTTATCCTGCCTGTGGCCGCGAGGAAACACGGCGGCCCGGTTTTCAATCCGGCACTGGCGTCTGCACGGGTGCCTGGTCGGCTGGCGTGCGGCCGATTACCCATCCTTCATGACAGTGAACAAGAATACTTTCGTCATCGGCTTCATGCTGTTCGCCATCTTCTTTGGCGCCGGCAACCTCATCTTTCCCTCGGCACTGGGCCTGGAAAGCGGCCAGACCTTCTGGCCGGCACTGCTGGGCTTCGTGTCCACGGGCGTGGGCCTGCCGCTGCTGGGCATCATTGTCAGTGCCTATTACCAGGACGGCTACCGCACCGCGCTCAACCGCATCCACCCGTGGTTCTCGCTGCTGTTCCTGGCGGTCGTCTACCTCACCATCGGGCCCTTCTTTGCCATTCCCCGGACGGGCGCCACCTCGTATGAAATGGCCGTGGTGCCCTTCCTGGGCGAGCCGGGCAGCACCTCGCTGCTGGTCTTCAGTCTGATCTATTACGGCATCACGCTGTGGCTCAGCCTCAACCCCTCCAAGATGGTCGAGCGCATCGGCGCCATCCTCACGCCCGTGCTGCTGGTGTGCATCCTGGCGCTCATCGGCAAGGCGGCCTTTTGGCTGTGGGGGCGTCCGCCGACGCTGACCGATGTTCAGGCCACCGGCACGGCCGCCTATCTGAACGGCTTCGTGAACGGCTACCTCACCATGGACGTGCTGGCCTCGGTCGCGTTCTCGGTCATCGTCATCACCGCCATCCGGGCCCGCATGCTGACCAAGGGCGCCCAGGACGATGGCAGCGTGGCCGCCCTGAATGAAGCCGTGCTCACCCCAGCCCAGCGGCGCCAGCTCATCGTGCAGACCACGCTGGCTGGCATTGTGGCCGCCACTGCACTGGCCGTCATCTACGTGGGTCTGGGCTGGTTCAGCAACCGTCTGCCCGTGGATCCCGCCGTCCTCGCCGATCTGAAGGAGCGGGGCCAGGACCTGGGTACCTACCTGCTCACCACCGCTGCCTACAGCACCTTTGGTGAATTCGGCCGCGTGCTGTTCGGTGTCATCGTCACGCTGGCCTGCCTGACCACCTCGGTAGGCCTCGTGACCGCCGTGTCCGAGTTCTTCAACGACATCTTCCCGCGCATCAGCTATGTCGCTTATGCCGTGATGTGCACGCTCATCGGCTTCCTGCTGGCCAACCAAGGCCTGAGCGCCGTCATCGACAAGTCCGTGCCGGTGCTGATGGTGCTGTACCCGGTCGTGATGACGATCCTGCTCATCATGCTCATCGAGACCTTCGTCACGCCCCTGCCGCTGCTGGCCCAGCGCCTGGCCGTGGGGATGGTGATGGTCGTGTCCATCCTGTCGGTGGCCGGCACCGACTTCTCGCAGCACCTGCCGCTGAAGGCCTATTCGCTGGAATGGCTGCCGTTTGCGGCCGTGGCTATCGTGCTGGGCGTGGTGGTGGCGTGGATGCGGCGTGGGGCGGCGCGGGAAGAGGGGTGAGTCGGACCGCCGAGCAGGCCATCCGCAGACCTCCCCCAGTTGCACGGTATATTTCCGTACAACTGGGGTGCCGCCATGGCAGCAACGACCACTGCCCGTCTTGATCTACGTCTGAATATTGAAGACAAGAACCGCATCACAAGAGCGGCTGCCTTGCGGGGAATGTCACTATCCGTGTTTGTGCGGCATGCCGTGCTGCGAGAGGCGGATACGGTGCTGGCTGCGGACGCGGCAGTTGTTCTTTCTCCGGAAGAGTCTCGCCGTTTTCTGGATGCCCTGGACAACCCGTTCCAGCCCAATGCCAAGTTGAAAAAAGCCATGGAAGAGGCTGACAGGCTTCTGACACGCTGACACCATGGCACTGCAAGTCCTGCGGCTGGATGGTCGCGTGCACGATCGGACTGGCTTTTCCTGTGGCGTACCCGTCCTGGATGATTATTTGCGCCGCCGCGCCAGTCAGCACCAGCGAGACGGTATTGCCACCACGCATGTCCTTGTCAATGATGCGAACCCGCAGCGTATCCTGGGGGGCTGCTCTTTGGCTGCTGCTTAGCTATCTTTGAGCGACCTGCAGGAGCCTGACCGTCACCGGCTGTAGCTCTTGTCGCGCGCACCGGCACTCTGGCGAGCATGTCGATTGCGCTTTCTCTCTCAGCTCTTCCATCGGCCAGGCTGGCCCTGGCATCGACTACCAGTCCATGACGGTTATCCGTCAGCACATGCCCCTGATAGCACAGGATGGCTCCCGTTGCGCTGCTCTTGCGATACAGTCTGGCCTGAGGGTCTGTCCCTGACTGATGGGTCTGGCTCGAGCGCTTCTCCCCATGCCTGTTCCCGGACGTGCCTCCTGCGTCATGGTCATCCTTGCGCCGAAAGCTCTTGTGCCCTGCCCATGCCTGAATCAGCGTGCCATCCACGCTGAAATGCTCTCCGGACAGCAATCCCTTTTTGTGAGCCATCTCTACCGTTCGCTCGAAGAACATCACTACGGCATCATGCTCGATCAACCGGTTCCGATTCTTGCTGAAGACCGAGTGATCCCAGACCCGGTCATCCACCGGCAGTCCCACAAACCAGCGAAACAGCAGGTTGTAATGGACCTGTTCCATCAGCTGCCGCTCGCTCCGGATGCTATACAGCACCTGCAGCAGCATCGATTTGAGCAGCTTCTCCGGGGCAATGCTGGGACGGTCTCCCTTGATGTCGGCTTCGTACATGGCGTTGAACCGCTCATTCATCGATGCCAGAACCTCATTGACCCACTGCCGGATGGGGCTCAACGGATGCGTGGGCAGTACGAACTCCTCCAGCCTGATCTGTGTGAACAACTGCTCGCTGTACCCGTCTGACCCCCGCATGTTCCACCCCCTGTGATGCTCTGCCCCTATGATCGCTGAATCCGGGCAGGGGAGTGTTTCAACAGCCTGCTAAGCCCTTTTTTGCAGGGGTGCCGCTTTGGTTGCTTATCAGAAGACTGGTGTCTACATCACAAATTTTAAGGCTTATTGTTTTTGCGACAGAATGAAATTGTCTTCAAAGATTCTAGAAAATTCTGGATTAGAATTTTGGCACTGCTGAATATATGGGTTTGTTAATTCAAGGACTCTTTCGTAAGGCTGGTCCATGTCATTGGCAGCTATTGATGCCGCTGTGAGGTCTTTGGCAAAACTTTGCTTGTCAAATATCTCATCGCATTTTGTGTATTCAACCATTTTTGAAAATAGCGAGATTAAGTACACCTTTTTTGCGGCATTCATAACTTGAGGGATTTGAGCTTTCATCGCTGGATTTATTTTAGCCGCTTTAAATGCAAGGTCTGTCATAAAGCCAGTAAACGCAAAGTTTTCGTCGAGAAAAGCCATGCGAGCTAGTTCACTTTTTGGGCCAGCGATTTTTGTCCTCCCTTTCCATAGATCTTCTGTTATGATTTCTTTAACAACGTCGTCTGCGGTCTTATACGACGAAGTTGAGAAAATCTTTCCGCAGCCGGCAAGGAGAATAACAAGAACAATGATCGTGTTTTTCATGGTGCTCTCTTGTTTTTGAAGTGGCGCAGATTGGTTCTCAAGTTATTTGTTGCAGAGTAATGCACTAATAGTAAAGTAGCAAGTAATTTGATTGTTGGATCAAAAACTTGACCAAAGGGTACTTTTGGTGGATAAACGTAGGTTTTCTGTAAATATGGGTCTTCGCGGATCAGTGTAAACGCTCCATAAAACACATTCTGTCCACCAGCCCCTGACTGCGGCATAGTGCCCCCTTTGCAAATCAATCAGGATGGAGGCATTCATGACAACGAAAGTGGACTGGGCAGCGCACCTGCAGGCCATCGAGGCCGAGGGCATCAGCATCAAGGCCTACGCAGCACGCGAGGGGATCTCGCTGCCTTCGCTGTACTATCACCATCGCCGCGCCCATGGCGGTGCAAAACAGGGTAGCCGGCACCCCGCATCGTCACTGGTTGCCGTGCAGCTGGCCGAGCCTGCTGCGATGCAGCCCTGCACCGTGTGGCTGGCGCCGGGGATTCGAATGGAGTTTGCCGCGCCGCCGTCGCCCCAATGGCTTGGGCAGCTCGTGGCCAGCCTCGACGGGCAGGTGCGCTGATGCATCCGGGTAGCCGCATTGGCCGCGTCCACCTGTGCCGCGAACCCGTAGACTTCAGAAAGTCCATTGGCGGGCCCTCGGCGCTGGTTGAACAGCAGCTGCAGATGAATCCGTTTGGCGATGCGCTCTTTGTGTTCGTGAACCGCTCGCGTGACAAGATCAAGGCCCTGTACTGGCACCGCAATGGTTTTTGCCTGTGGTACAAGCGTCTGGAGAAGGAGCGCTTTGCCTGGCCAGCACTCGAGGCCGGACAGCAGACCTGCACGCTGAGCCTGCAGGAGCTGACGTGGCTGCTCGAAGGCTTTGACCTGTGGCGCAACCGGCCGCACCAGACCCTGCATTATCAGAGTACGGTCTGAGGGACGACGCACCACCCATTTGGTCGCTAGAATCAAGGGCATGCCACCAGCCCGCCACACCCCACCGAGCGAGAGCGCGTTGCCGGATATCGATCCGGCAGCCTACGGCCTGCGCGGTTCACGCGAAGGCGTGCAGCAACTGGTGGGCGATATCCAGAAACAGCTGCTTCAGGATATCCGGCAGGAGGTACTCCAGGACATCCGGCTCGAAATGCTCTAGGATATACGCCAGAACATGCTGGACGATATCCGCGAGGAGGTGGCACAGGAAATCCGCGCTTCCGTGCATGAGCAGATGTACCGGGAGATCGATGCACGCAACAGGGCCGAATATGAGGCACAGCTCGAAGCCCGCGTGCAGGCCCTCTTCGAGCAGCTCGTCCTGTCACGCCGCCGGCAGTTCGGCCGCAGCACGGAAACCTCGGCAGCCCAGTACCGGCTCTTCGACGAAGCCGACAGCCTGGCAGAGGACAGCACCGAAGCGGATGATGTAGCTGTTCTGCCCGAAGCAAAGCCACAGGCCACATCCCCCAAAGTCGTCAAACCCCGGGGCAAACGCCAGCCTCTGCCGGCGGAGCTGCCCCGTGTCGAATTCGTGCACGAGCTGCTCAAGGGCGAGCGTGTCTGCCAGTGTTGCGGTACCACCATGGTGGAGATCGGCGAGGATGTCCGGGAAGAGCTGGACATCATCCCGATGCAGGTGCGCGTACTGCGCCATGTGCGCAAGCGCTATGCCTGCAGCAGGGGCGACAGTACTTCCCGCACCGCACCGGCATCACTGCAGGTACTGCCAAGGACCAATGCCAGCAACGACCTGCTGGCCATGCTGCTGACCACCAAGTATGCCGATGCGCTGCCGCTGGCCCGGTTCGAGCACGTGCTGGCCCGCAGCGGCGTGACCGTGCCGCGCCAGACGCTGGCGCGCTGGGTAATCGGTGCCTCGAAGGCGCTGCAGCCCATCCACAACCTGCTGCGCGATCACCTGCTGGCCAGCCCGGTGATCCACATGGATGAGACCACCGTGCAGGTACTCAGGGAGCCGGCCAGAAAGACGGGTTCTCCCGCGTACATGTGGGTCCAGAAGGGCGGACCGCCCTCGCGGGAGGTGGTGATCTTCGACTACGACCCGAGCCGTTCCGGGCAGGTGCCGTTGCGCCTGCTCGAGGGCTGGCGTGGCTATCTGATGACCGATGGCTACGAGGGCTACAACGCCGTGGGCAAAACCGAAGGGGTCGAACACCTGGTGTGCTGGGCTCACGCAAGGCGCCAGTTCGTCAATGCCACGCGCGCGGTCAAGGGCAAACGGGGACGGGCCGATGAGGCCGTGGACATGATCGGCCAGCTCTATGGTATAGGGCGCGAGTTCAGCGATGCCACGGATCAGGCACGGCTGCAGGCCAGACAGACCCGAAGCCGGGAGGTACTGGAAAAGCTTCGCACCTGGCTGGATGAGACACGACCCCTGGTGACCCCGAAAAGTGAACTGGGCAAGGCGCTGCGCTATCTGGATCACTACTGGGACAGGCTGGTCCGTTATACGGAGCGGGGCGATCTGCTGATGGACAACAACCGGGTGGAGAATGCGATTCGCCCGTTCGTTGTGGGCCGCAAGAACTGGCTCTTCAGTGACACGCCCGCAGGCGCACATGCCAGCGCGGTGGTGTACTCACTGATCGAGACGGCTAGGGCCAATGGACGTGAGCCGTACACGTGGCTGCGTCATGTGCTGAGAAAGCTGCCACATGCAGGGACGGTGGACGACTACGAGGCGCTGCTGCCGTGGAACCTGTCGCTGGAAGTGCTTGCGCTGGAGACAGTTGGCGCTGAGTAGTGGTTTGGTGGATCGCTTACAAAGAATGGGGTAAAGCGGGGAATAAATGGGTAATTTCAGGGTGACATTACCTCTATTCGATGATCCATTACCCCTATTGGCGCCAAGCGCGCCCGCATGGCGCCTATCTTCGCCGCGCAACCTGATGGTGGCGTGGCGACTGCCCTCTGCTTCTGTTCGGTCCGAGCGTGATCGGGTCTGATTTCTGCCCTGTTGGGGGCCGATTGGCCTGGCTTGGCCTGATCTGGCTTGGCCGGGCCTACTTGCGCCCGTCGCCCAGCCACCGCCCCCCGCTCACGCGCGGCTGCCC
>ERZ772967.1374-NODE-1374-length-16988-cov-3.845981_pt1 | contig 16988 bp, 15 predicted proteins | sample MGYA00511677_ERZ772967 | MGnify/ENA primary metagenome ERZ772967 (study PRJEB29015, sample SAMEA2737931) | human oral metagenome | biome: human oral; feature: human-associated habitat; material: dental | place: China | collected 2146 ...
CCCCCAGCCGCGCCGAATCCACGCGGTCCAGCCGGATCAGGGTGAAGCGCCCGCCCCGGTGCAGGACGCCGTAGCGCCGCCCGCTCTGAAGCCCGAACAGGGCCTTGACCGGCGTCCCGGAGACGGTGCGGTCGCGGAGCTTCAGGACGACCTCCCGACCCTCGGCCGTGGCCGTGAGCAGGGTCAGGAGGACCGCGTCGTCCAGCGTGTGGACCAGGAAGTCGTGCTTGAAGCGAAAGAGGGCGTTGATCCGCCCCAACTCGTCCTGGATGCGGGCGCCGAGCTGTCCGAAGGGAGCTGCCTCTGTGAAGAAGTCGACGGCCTCCAGCAGGTCCCCGCCCAGGTCCTCCGCGCACAGGGGCGCGAGTCGGAACCGCTGGCGGCGTCCCGAATCGACCTCCTCCACAAGCCCCAACTCCGCGTACTCCTTCAGCTTCAGGCGCACCGTCGCGGTGCCGAAGACCTCGCCCCAGCGCTCCGCCAGGGCGTCGGCCGCCTCGTCCGCTGCGAGGGACGCGCCGCCGCTCAGGAGGTTCAGCAGCAGGAAGTGGAGCAGGATGTCGTTGCGGGTGAAGCTCTTGGTCGCCCACAGGGCGTAGAGCGGGTTGCGTGGCTCGTCCGCGGCGTCCAGGCAGAGGGAGACGGCGCGGCCGCCTGGCGCGGGGGTGCGGCGCATCGAGTCGCCAAGCCAGCTCTCAATGCGTCGGCGCTCGTTGTCGTAGCTCCGCCCCGTCTCGTACTCCTCGCGGGTCCGGTAGCCGAACAGGTAGAAATCCCGAAGATAGTGGCGCGCCCGATCCAGGCTTTTGACAAGCTCCGAAAAACGCATCCCCTTCCCCCCTTCGTTCTGAAACGGGGCCTCCCGGCCCCTTTCGTTCAGCATACCATGCCGCGCCGTCCCGTGCGCTCTAAGGAAACGCTGATTAATGCCAATTTGCGTCTAAAGGGAAAGAAGGGCCCCCCTGCAAGGGGGGCTGGGGGGTGTTGAGCCTGAGGACCAACCCCTCCGGTTCGCTGGCGCGAACCACCTCCCCTTGCAGGGGAGGCGAACCGCGTTGTCAGACGCGATTGGGCATGAATGACGCGGCGCCCTTTAACGATGGATCATAGGGTCTCTGTGAGGCCTTATACTACCCGGAAGGAGTGTTCTGTTTTGAAGAAGCGCGTTTTTCTGTTCCTGTTGGCTGCGGCGTTCGCAGCCCTGGCCTGCGGCGTCGCCGCAGCGGCGCCCAAGGACGAGATCGTCGTGGGCACGGCGTCGGACGCGAAGTCCCTGGACCCCCAGATGGCGAACGACACCTCGTCCAGCTGCGCCCTGATCCAGATGTACGAGCCGTTGTTCGAGTTCTCGCCGGACAAGAAGCTCGTCGGATACCTGGCGGAGAGCTGGAAGCAACTGGACCCGACGACGTGGGAGATCACGCTGCGCAAGGGTATTAAGTTCCACAACGGCGACGAGTTGACCGCCGAGGACGCCGTGTTCACGCTCCACCGCATGACGACGCCGAAGGCTGCGGCCGTGAAGTCCTACGGCGCCAACATCGACCCCGAGGGGCTCAAAGTCATCGACCGGTACACGTTCCAGGTCAAGTCCTCCGCCCCCATGGCCGGCTTCCTGGCCTACCTGAACCACTCCTCCTCCTACATCATGAACAAGAAGGTCGTGGAGGCCGCAGGCGAGGACTACGGCAAGGAGCCCATCGGCACCGGCCCCTTCAAGTTCGTCTCCGCGCTGAAGGGCGACCACATCACCTTCGAGCGTTTCGAGGACTACTGGGGCGAGAAGCCGAAGTTCAAGACGCTCAAGATCCGCACCATTCCGGAGACCACGAGCCGCGTCATCGAGCTTGAGACGGGGAACATCGACATCGCCTACGGCCTTCCCACCAGCGACTTCAAGCGCCTGCAGGAGGAGGGTAAGGTCAACGTCTACAACAAGCCGGGCCTGTCCATCACCTACATGGGCTTCAACACCCAGACGCCGCCCTTCGACAAGCCCGAGGTCCGCAGGGCCATCACGATCGCCATCGACCGCGAGGCCGCCCTGGATGTGGTCTATCAGGGGCTGGGCCGCGTGCCCACCAGCCCGCTGTTGCCCATCAACAACTACTTCCCCGAACCCGTCCCCGTGGAGTATGACCCCGACAAGGCGAAGGAGATGCTGGACAAGGCCGGAGTCAAGGACCTCGCCTTCACCATCTACACCAACGAGAACAAGCAGCGCAAGGATTACGCCGAGGTCATCCAGAACATGCTCTCCGAGCTGGACATCAAGGTCGACATTCAGGTCCTGGAGTGGGGCACCTTCCTGGATCAGCTGAAGGCCGGCAAGCTGCCCGTCTTCATGATCGGCTGGTCCGCCTCCGACATCAACCCGGACCCGGACGCCTACATCAAGGCGGCCATGCACTCCAAGTTCGCAGGGCCCTCCAACCGCGTCTGGCTGAAGGACGCCGAGGTGGACGAGCTGCTGGACAAGGGGACCGTCACGCCAGACGGCCCGGAGCGCGCGGAGATCTACAAGCGCTTCTGCGATCGCGTGAACGAGCTGAACCCGTGGTGCTACCTCGCCATCGCCGACACCCTTTACGGCACCAACAAGGCCCTGAAGGGCGCAGACAACTTCTACCGCGGCATCATCAACCGTCTTGACGGCGTGTACTACGAGTAGCGCATCGGCACCTCAAAACGACAACAAGGGGGCCTGGGCAAATGCCCAGGCCCCCTGCCGTTTCGTCCGTCGGCGCTTCAGAAGCGTTTTTTGACGATGCGGTCCCCCAGCCGGGCGCCCCACACCTCCCCGTCCTCGCCGAAGTAGAGCCGAAACTCCGTCTCGGACAGACCGGACCGCAGCACCGCCCGGAAGGGGTGCACCATGAGGACCTCCATAACCTTGCCGCTGTTCGTGACGGCGACGCCCTCTTCGTCGCGCTCCACCAGGACGTCCGCGCCCTCCCCCGACTCGTACCGTCCGCAGGCAGCTCGAAGGGTCGCGTCCGTCCAGGGACATCTGCGCCAGCGGCTCGCCGGTCGAGGGTCAAGTCCCATGGATAGCCGCAGCGCCGCGTCCGCCAGCGGGGACACGGGGACGTCCTCCGTGTTGCACAGCACGACGACGCCGCGCTCCAGCTCCGGGGACCAGGCCATGTGCGAGGACACGCCGGGCAGGCTGCCGCCGTGGCGGATCACCGTGACGTCCTCAAGGAAGCTGATGGAGAGCCCGTAGCCATAGAACTGCTGGCTGCGCGTGGGGATGCGCGGACGGCACATGGCGCGGACGCCCCTGGCGGAAGCCAGGCGGCCGCCCCCGTCAAGGGCCCCTTCGTTCAGGTACATGCAGAGGTACTTTTTCATGTCGGCCAGCGTGGACTTCATCGCACCGCCGCCCATGAGCACGAAGGCGTTACGGTAGAAGTTCAGGTCCCCCTCCGGCGCCGCCTCGGAGTAGAGCTTCGCGACGTTCGCGTCCTGCGAGGGGCGCAGGAACTCGCAGGAGCTGCGGGTCATCCCCAGGGGCTCCAGGACCTCCCGCCTCACGCAGGCGGCGTAGCTGCCCGCCCCACTTGCGCGGTGGATGACCTCCGCCAGGAGGCCGTATCCATCGTTGCAGTAGCTCATGTACTCCCCCGGCTCGCCGACGCGCTCCGACGCAGCGCTCATAGCCCCCGCCACCCTGTCGACGCCCGCACGGGCCAGCTCGTCGCTGAAGGCCGGGTCCTCCGGACCGTCAAGCGGGAATCCCAACTCCTTCGCCACGGGCTCCAGCGTCGTCCGTGGCAGGGGGAAGTACCCGCCGCTGTGGCTCAGGAGATGGGCCAGCCTCACGGGGTTCGGGCCCGTGTCCTTGAAGGAGGGGCAATGGGCCGACACCGGGTCCTGAAGGGAAAGAGAGCCCCACTCGGCCAACTGCGTCATCACCAGGGCGGTGAAGGATTTCGTGAGGGACGCCAGCCCGAAGATCGTGTCCTCGTCGATCGCCAGGCGGCGCTCCGCGTCGCGGTATCCGGCCAGCTTCTGCCAAAGCGTGCGCCCCGCCCGGTCGACCACGGCCACGGCGACGCCGCGGGCGCGGTGAACCTCCATAACCTCCGCCAGATACTCCTCGTACCGGCGCTCAAGATCGCTGTTCAAACTCATCAAGCTCCTCCTTTGCCGTCCACGACAGGGACTGGCCTCTCATAATCAATCATCCCGCGCCGCTGCCCGCAAGGGGCCCCTTCGCGGAAGTCCCCGCCGTCCGCCGCAGCCAGCCGGACCAGAGCGTCCGACACCGCCCCCGCGATGAAGGCCACGGCCTCCTCAGCGTCATGAGCGTCGTGGACCGATCCGGAGGGGGCGACGCAAACGCCCATCGCCGCCAGGAGCCTCAGCGCGGCGGACAGCGCCTCGTCGGGGTAGAGCAGCCCCCACTCCGCCTGATCCATCAGGTGTACAATCAGGGACACGGACGCCAGCAGGCCGTCTCGGGCATCCAGCCCCGCCAGGGCCGCGGCGAAGCGCGCACGGTCCAGCCCCCCGCCCCCGTGGCGATAGCGCTCCCACAAGGATTCCTCCGTCACCCCGAAGCGCTCCGTGCGCCGCAGGATGCCGTGCTGGCTCTGGGGCGTCAGGCCGCTCTGCAGCCGCAGGGCCTCCTTCACCGCGGCCTTCACCACGCGCCCCACCGCCGAGCCCAGCTTGCTGTGGTTCCCCGTATCGGTGAGGCGCAGGGAACTCGCTGCGTTAGCCACCACGATGGCGCCGTCCGTCCCCGACCCCGTCGCGATGCCGTGGGAGTAGCGGCTGGGGACGGCCAGCTCCTGAAGGGCGGCGGCCTTCGCCTCCGTCAGGGTGATCAGGGCGCGGGTCAGAGCCCCCTCGCTGAGGTCGCAACTGAAGTGCAGGATGACGTTGACCGTCCCCGTCGGGGGCGCGGACCGGCGCTCCGCCTCCTCGTCCCAGTCCGCCGGGTCGCCGGAGCGCCCTGCGTTGACGTCGAGCCCCGCGGTCACCAGCGCGGCGACCTCAGCGGACCCCCAGCCGTCCTCCAGGATCGCCAGGTGCCCCATTTTGGCGGAGGTGGAGAGCCCGACGCTGACGGCGGGGTTCAGCCCGATCTCCCGCGCGATCAGGGCCAGGTGCTCCGCATAGGTCGGAGCCCGCATCGTGCAGTACTCGCCGCCCTTGATGCTGTAGCTGTAGTTGAAGGCCTGTCGCAGGTCCGTGCGCAGGCCGCCGTTGAAGGGCGACGTGCTCAGCACGCGGCGCGGCCCACCGAAGGCCAGCACCACAGCGCGGCCCGCCTCCCCCAGGCGCCTCGCCACGTCACCGCACGCCGAGCTCCAGACCTTCATTCAAAAAACGTCCTCAGGGGAATCGGGAACTCCGGCATCCCCGCGGGCCATAATGCCGTATCGACAGAGGTCATCCCGTTCACCTCCCGCTCCAAATTATACCCCAGCCAATCGCTCCATAATAATCCGCCCGCCACGGCCTCACCCGCCGTGGATTGACTCGCGGCATCGTGAAATACAAAGGCGGGACAAACAAGCAAAAACCCCCTCGGCGAGGGGGTTTTCCTATCGTCTGAATCCCTCTTGAAACTCAGGGATTTTCGCTTCTGGTCGAGGCGAAGCGCCTGTAGCGGTATCCACGACGGAAAAGTCCCGTCTCACCGCCTAATTTCCTTAGCAATCCCCCACTGACACAGAGGTGTGCGCCCTGGACGATGAGGCTGGGTAATGGGGTATTGGGGAGTGTGACTTTTCATTTTGAGAGAGATGCTTTTCTCTTATTTTTAAAATTTTCTCCTGAATGAACAGAGCATCGGCTCTGACCTCCGCCCGATAAGCCTCCTTAGTCATGGCCTGACGCCGCTCTTCATTGGCCTCACGGATTCTATGTATATCTTCAATGGTAAAAGCAGGACTGATTTTCGGCTCATTCATCTGCATCATCTCCCAGCATCACAGTTGGAGACACGATATCGAGTAGCTTGAAATATCCCTTCATGGCGTTGATCGTTCTGACCTTTTGAATCGTCGTCATACGCACCATGTGCTTGAAGTTCCACGACACGATCACATCACAACCGCTTGTTGTTGCAAAAGCGATGTGCTGACAATCTCCCATACTCTTACGTGTCAGGATTCCGTTTTCGACATAAGCTTCGGCTAAAGCGTCCACCTCATCCGTTTGAGGCAAGAGGGCATAATTTATAGTGCCCAAGTAGCCCAGTAACTCCGAACGCTTGGGTTCGACGCACTGCTTCAACTCCATAAGCGTTATATCCGATATGACGACCTCATAGCTACCCGCCTCAAGCATCTGCCAAAACACCAATGTGTCCTGCATCTTTTCAGGAACGTCTTCGTGCTGCAGATGGCTTATAACGGACGTATCCAAGTAAATTTTCTGTTGATTCATCCTATCACTCTGCACAACTTGTTTACGAAGGACAGATTCTCTCAGCAAATCATCTCTTCGCTAATAGTATCCCGACGTGCTTTCCATGTATTATTTTACCATTGAACTCATGCTGATAAGTCCGTCGCCATATTTCCAGGATATGGGATTGGATGAATTCGATTCCCCACTTATCCATCGAACCCGTTTTGTGTCCTCCCATTCCGACAGGTCGCTCGTTCGGGTTATTTTTTGAACAGATCAGAATGCGTACCGGTACGCACCAAAACCAGAGTATTGTAGTTTTCAACGCGATAGATGACAACCCAGTCCCCTTGAAGGTGAAATTCCCGATGCTCTTTCCAGTCTCCTTTTAAAGGATGATCCTTGTATTGCGGTGGCAAAGGCAACTCTTCTAAAAGTATCGAGAGAGGCGTTTCAAGCAACATCAGATTTTTGCCTCTGGCCTCCGCAAGCTGCAGGTCCTTTTTATAAGCCAAAGATATGCTCAGTCGGAGCATTTCACGCCACACTTTTTGAACATATCCTGGATGTCACTGCATTCAATCCGATTTTCAGGATATAGAGACTCCTTTATAGCCGCAACGGTTTCTTCGTTGGGCTCATGGGCCTCTCCACTTTCGAGCTCATTCAGGTAATGGACAAGGGATTGCAGGTTTTCCTCCGAAAGTGCGTGGATACGGCGGTGCAGATTTTTTCGGGGCTTTACGTTTTGCTGCGGGCCACGTTCATCTTTCGCAGCTCCTCTCGCTCTCCGCTCTTCTGTTGCCAAAAGGGCCTTTCCTTCTGTCGGGAAAGGCCCTTTTTTTTAAAATCAACCCCGACGCGTTAACCCAAATCCGCAGGTTGTGACGGCCTTATCAAGGCTCAAGCCCGTCGTCGCACAGGTTAAGCCGATTCTGATCTTTCACCCGTCAGGTGCAGCAGAAAACGTGCAAAACCGGTGTCCGACTCACGTTAAAAATTTTGCCTGTGGATTTGGGGTTAACTATTGCGCCGAGGATTCAGTTGGTGGAGGCGGGGGGAATTGAACCCCCGTCCGACGTGGGCCAGCGTGACAGCGCTACAGGCTTAGTTTTCTTTTAATTGTCGTCAAAGGTGAGGCAGAAAACGGCCTTCCTTCTTCCAAGACCTCTGGTCTTTTTCACCCCAGCAAGATCCGACTGTGAGCGAAGCATCTGTCTAAAATGACGTCTCCGGCGAGCCAACAGACGAGCTCATCCTTCAACGTGGCAGGCCTAAGCCGCCAATGCGTAATCGTTATCGACGTTTATTCGTCTGTCCGAATGTTTAACGAGGATTACGGACATAACTCGACCTGCTCTGTCAGGCACTCCACGCGCCGTCGAAACCTGTCGCCCCCAATAAAACCGGCTTTATCATCCAAAACTTCCCGATCACATGAACGATGATCCATCGGCATGACGGGAAGAGCCGTCCTCTCAGTCGTACCGTCCGTTGTGCCTCACGGCACGCGCCATATCTCGCTTCGCGTCCCGATCCGCAATGGCGTCCCGCTTGTCGTGTGCCGTCCTGCCTCGCGCCAGGGCCAGTTCCACCTTGGCTCGCCGCCCCTCCTTAATATAGACGGAGAGAGGGACCAGCGTCAAGCCCTTCTCGCGGACCCTGCCCTTCAACCGCAGCAGTTCATGACGGTGAAGGAGCAGCTTGCGCCGCCGCTCCGGCTCGTGATTGTAATACGTCCCCTTCTCGTAGGGAGAGATGTGCATCCCCACCAGCCAGAGCTCCCCTTCATCCAGGGAGGCGTAGGAATCCTTGAGGTTCAGGTTCCCGGCGCGGACGCTCTTGATCTCCGTCCCCGTCAGGACGATCCCGCACTCGAAGGCGTCTACGATAAAATAATCATGCCTTGCCTTGCGGTTCTGGGCCACCGTCTTATTCGCCTTCTCCGGCATCTCATCCTCCCCCTGATCTTACCCAGCTCCCAGATTTCGCTTAGCTTTTTATTTTACCACACAATATCGTTTTGACAAGATGTTTTTCTTCGTGGCCACGCCGCCCGCCACCGCTTCAGGCCAGACGCCATCCCCCAAAACGGGGTGACAGGACCGTTGAGCGACAGCAGACGATCGGCGGCCTTGTTGCTTTTTTGAGGGCGTTCCATTAGAATGACGTCTTGTACAAACAGGCTGTTTGTATATGGAAATGCGTCATCGTCCTCCCCATTTCGACACGCGATGCGGCGGGGACGGTGTAGATGGAATGGGGTGAGAGTCCCCGCGCGGCCGGCACTGTAAGCGTGAGCCCATGCCGAAGCGTCTCTTCGGGACGCCATGACGAACGTCAGTCACTGCGGCATCAGGCCGTGGGAAGGCAGGCATCGGGCGCTGGGGGTTCTCCCCCTGGATCGCAAGTCAGGAGACTTACGCATTTCCTCCAGAGGACGTTGGCCCCCTGCCCAGGGCGGACGTCTTGGTGCGTGAAAACGGACGTGCCGACCTTCTCGCTTGAAGAAGCGCAGAGGGCCGGCACGTTTTTTATATCTGCGGCGCACCAAAGGTGCGGGCTTGCCGCCCGCAGGAGTTTTGCACTATTTTTAGAATTTTAGGAGGCAAACATGAAGAAAACGGTTTTTACGGCGCTTTTCCTGGCGGTGGCGCTCCTCTGCGGCACGGCCATGGCGAAGGACGAGATCGTCGTGTCGGGCGGCGATAACGCCATGGCGGGAAAGATCGACCCCGTTCGCGGGTATGGTGTCTGGGGACCCGACATCTTTCACTGCCACCTGCTGAAACCCGGCAAGGACAACCTGCTGGAAAAGGACCTGGCAACGGATGAGAAGGTCAGCGAAGACGGGCTGAGGTACACGTATGAAATTCGCGAGGACGCGAAGTTCGCCGACGGCCACCCCCTGACGGCGGAGGACATCGTCTTCACGTTTGAGAGCACGAAGGCCGCCGCATCGGTCGCAGACCTCTCGATGTTGGAGAGCGTTCGGGCGCTCGACGACCGAACGGTGGAGTTCACGCTCTCCCGTCCATGGTCGTTCTTTCCGCACCTCTTGAGTTACGTCGGCATCGTTCCGAAGCACGCTTATAAGGAGGGCTACGGTGACATGCCGCTGGGCTCAGGCGCCTGGCGTATCGTGGACTTCCAGATCGGACAGCAGATGATTTTGGAGCCCAATCCACACTATTACGGTAAGAAATCCCCCTTCAAACGGGTGACGATTCTCAAGGTCGACGACGACGCCACGCTCGCCGCAGCGAAGTCGGGACAACTGGACTTCGTCTTCATTCCGGCGGAGTTCGCGGCCACAAAACAGGAGGTGCCGGGCATGAAGCTCCTGACGCTCGACACCTTCACCTCGCTGGCGATCAACCTGCCCGTCATCCCCGAAGGGGTTGCCTCAGGGGATGAGAAGGTGGGCAACAACGTGACCTGTGACCCGGCCATCCGCCGCGCGCTGAACGTCGGCATCAACCGTCAGCTTCTGGTCGATCAGGCGTTGAGCGGCATGGGGAAGCCTTCCTTCACCATCGGCGGGGGCGGGCTGCCCTGGGCCTCGAAGCGGACGTTCGAGGATGGGCGCCTGGAGGAGGCAAAGAAGATCCTCGAGGACGCCGGCTGGGTGGATTCGGACGGCGACGGCATCCGGGAGAAGGACGGCCTGAAGGCGGAGTTCACGATCAAGGGCCGCAGCAACGACATGCCTCGTTATAACGTGGTCGTGGCGGTAGCGGAGAGCGCCAAAGCGCTTGGAATCCACATTATCCCTCAATCCGCACCCTGGGTTGAGGCGCGCCACGCCCGCGCTACGCCGACGTGCTGGGCGTTCGGCTACCCCAGCCCTTCGGACTTCTATCTGTTTTACCATTCTTCGCAGGTCAACAAAGGCGTGATCGGCAATCCGCCCTCGTACTCCAATCCGGAGGTCGACGCCCTGATCGACAGGGCGCTGCGCGCCACAAGCCAGGAGGAGAGCGACAGGCTGTGGCAGCAGGCTGAAGAGCTGGCGGACGCAGACGTGCCGTTCCTGTACGTTGCCTGTCCCCAGGACAACTACCTCGTCCGCGACGGGCTGACGATACCGCCGCTTGGAAGGGTCAAATCCAGAAACCAGGGCGGAGCGGGGCTGGAGAACCTGAACGAGTGGAGCTGGAGCGAATGAGACGGCGGGGGATCGCTCCCCGGGGGAAGGAGAGGGGTTCGTGAGTAAGGGATTCGCACGGTACGTCGCGGGGTCTCTCGGGCGGTTGCTGCTCCTGCTCGTCTCCTGTTCCGCGCTCAGCTTTTTTCTGGTCACGGCGTCGCCCTTGAAAGCGATCGATGCCTTCCTCGGTGAGGTCAACGTCTCCGAGGAACAACGGGCCCACATCGAGGAGCAGTGGGACCTGAACCGGCCGCCCCTGGAACGTTACCTCAAGTGGGCAGGAACGGCCCTGCAGGGCGACCTCGGGCAGTCCATCATGCACCACAAGCCGGTGTCACAGGTGCTGGCGGAGCGTTTCAAGGCCTCTCTGCTTCTGATGGGCACGGCCTGGGCGCTGTCCGGCGTCTTTGGCCTGATTTTAGGAATCGCCGCCGGCGCCTGGCGGGGCGGTTGGCCGGACAGGGTGATCAAGACCTTCAGCCTGCTTCTGGCCTCCACTCCGACGTTTTGGCTCGGACTTCTGATCCTGATCGTGTTTGCCGTACAGCTACAATGGTTCCCCCTGGGGCTCTCCATCCCCATCGGCCGCGTGGCCGCGGAGACGACGTGGGCCGAGCGGCTGCACCACCTCATCCTTCCTGCGTTGACGCTGTCCATCACCGGCGTAGCGAACATCGCGCTGCACACCCGACAGAAGCTGATCGACGTGCTGGAGAGCGAATACGTCCTCTTCGCCCGTGCCCGCGGCGAGTCGCTGGGGCAGATCATCCGGCGCCATGGCCTGCGCAACATCGCCCTGCCGGCGATCACGCTGCAGTTCGCCTCGGTGAACGAGATATTCGGCGGCTCCGTGTTGGCGGAGAAGGTGTTTTCCTACCCCGGCCTGGGCAGCACCGCCGTCGAGGCCGGCCTTCACGCGGACGCACCGCTCCTGATGGGCATCGCCCTCTTCAGCGTGCTCTTCGTCTTCGCGGGGAACCTGGCCGCGAACGTCCTCTACGGGTTGATCGACCCGCACATTCGGGAGGGAGAGAAAGCCCATGGCTGAAGCGCTCGTCAAGGCAGCGCGCGGCCCGTGGCTGAATCACCGCCGCAGGACGCTCTGTACGATTGGGCTGGGGGCTATCCTCCTCGCGGGGATCTTCGTCTGGGGATCGCTCCTTGGCCCCGGCGACTATGGCCCCAACTACTCGACTCGTTACATCGCCCCCTGTGCCGATCATCCCTTCGGGACCGACAGCCTGGGGCGTGACATGTTCTTTCGCGTCGTTGCGGGCCTGTCGCTCAGCATCCGCATCGGTCTGACGGCTGCGGTCATCAGCTCGGTCATCGCGCTGGTCCTGGGGAGCCTGTCCGCCATCTTCGGCGGCCGGGCGGACTCCGCCGTCAGCTACTGCGTTGACCTTTGCATGGGCGTGCCGCACCTGATCCTGCTCATCCTCATCTCCATCGCCGCCGGAGGAGGCGCCGCAGGCGTCATCACAGGGGTTGCCGTCACGCACTGGCCGAACCTGACGCGCCTCATCCGCGCGGAAATCCTCCAGATCCGCTCCGCGCAGTACGTGCAGGTCGCGCGAAAGATGGGGAAAGGGCCGCTCCACATCGCCCTGCGGCACATCGTCCCTCACGTGTTTCCACAGTACGCCGTCGGCCTGATCCTGCTGTTTCCGCACGCGATCCTTCACGAGGCCGGCATCACGTTTCTGGGCTACGGCCTGCCGCTCGACACGCCGGCCATGGGCGTCATCCTCGCGGAGTCCATGCGACACCTGGCGGCCGGCATGTGGTGGCTGGCGTTCTTTCCCGGCCTGGCGCTGCTCCTCGTCGTACAGCTTTTCGACGTCGTGGGCGACAGCCTGCGGGTGTTCGTCGACCCACACGCTGCGAGGGAGTAGGAGGACTGGAGATGGGCGAATTGAAAGACAGCCTCCTGAGAGTGTGCCACCTGTCCGTGAGCTTCGAGAGCTACGACACGCGCCTTGAGAGGGTGGACTACTGCGCCATCACCGACCTGAGCGTGTCGTTGGAGCGCGGAGAGATCCTGGCCGTCGTTGGGTCGAGCGGCTCCGGCAAGAGCCTGCTGGCTCACGCGGTGCTGGGGATACTGCCCGACAACGCGCGCGTTGGAGGCGAGATGTTCTACCGCGGCGCGGCCATGACGGACGGGATGAAGGCCCGCCTGCGCGGACGGGAGATCGCGTTCATCCCGCAGTCCGTTGCCTACCTCGATCCGCTGATGCGCGTGGGAGACCAGGTGTGCGGCACGGCGGGGGAAAGCGTTCGGGAGAGGCAGCGGGCGGCCTTTCGTCACTTCAACCTGAAGCGCGAGACGGCGGACTCCTATCCCTTTCAGCTTTCGGGCGGAATGGCCCGGCGCGTCCTCCTGTCCACGGCGTTCGTCGCCGACCCGGAGCTTCTGATTGCGGACGAGCCGACGCCTGGACTGGACCTGGAGCTGGCCATCGAGGCGCTGAAGGACTTTCGCGTCATGGCGGACCAGGGGAAGGGCATCCTCCTCATCACACACGACATCGATTTGGCGCTTGGCGTGGCGGATAAGGTCGCGATTTTCCACGAGGGCCGCGTCGTGGAAACCGCCGCGGCGGCGGCCTTCAGCGGGGACGGCGCCGGCTTGAAGCACCCTTACAGCCGCGCCCTGTTTCGGGCTCTGCCCCAGAACGGGTTCTCCCTGGAGCGCTGCCCCGCGTGCGGGGCAAGCGAAGCGACGTGGGACGTGGACGGAGAAACGATGAGGTGCAGGTGCAGCGATGCTTGAGGTAAACAACGTCGGCTTTCATTACGGCGGCGGACCATGGGTCCTGAAGGACGTGAGCCTTAAGGTCGCCGATGGGGAGCGCATCGCCATCCTTGGCCCCAGCGGCTACGGCAAGAGCACGTTGGCAAAGCTCATGGCCGGGTACGAACGCCCCGCGGAGGGCACGGTGCTGTGGAACGGCGCTCCTCTGCCCAGGCGCGGCTACTGCCCCGTTCAGTTGATCTACCAGCACCCGGAGCGGGCGCTCAACCCGCGTTGGAAGATGCGGCAGTCCCTGTTCGAGGCCGGAGCGCTGGACGAAGACGTCCTGCGCGAGGTGGGCATTCGCCCCCTGTGGTACGATCGCTGGCCCATCGAGCTCTCGGGCGGCGAGCTGCAGCGCTTCTGCGTGGCACGCGTCATGCGGAGCGAAACGCGCGTCCTGATCGCCGACGAGATGACGACGATGCTGGATGCCTTGAGCCAGGCGCACATTTGGAACTTCGTGCTGAACTATGCGGACCGAAACGGCATGGCCGTGGTGGCGATAACGCACAACCGCGCCCTGGCGGAGCGCGTCGCGGACCGCATCATCCACATTCCGGAGCTGAATCACGTGCAGGTGGACCGCAGCAGCCTGTGACGTTGAAACAAACCCACGGTACGCGAGGCGCAGAACGGATCAGGGAGGTATATTTTATTTTTAAGGAGGGCAACAGGTTGAGGTCTTTCAAGAGAAGCTTTTTGGCGTTTTTGTGCTGTGTGCTGTTCGCACAAAGCGCGCTGGGCGCCGAATTCGTCAAGTTTGTGGACGACAGCGGGCAGGAGGTGACGGTGCCGCGCTCGCCGGAACGGGTCCTCATCACGTCCATCATGCCTTTGACGAGCGTATACTGCCTCTATCGCGGCGGCATTACAGGATTGATCGGCATCTCAGACGGCACGAAGGTGGCGGCACGGTACTCCTACCTTGCAAAGATGTTTCCGAAAATCCTCGATATTCCTTCCGACTTCATGAAGGGCGGCGAGGTGAACGTCGAGGAAGTCCTGAAGTTGAAGCCGGACATCGTGTTCTACAACGCCGCGCGTCCGGAGGAGGGGGAAGCCTATCGCCGCATCGGGCTTCCTGCCGTGTGTTTCCGCACAGAAAAGTATCATGGCGACCCGCTGGGGACGATTGCCGACTGGCTGGGCTACCTTGAAAGAGTATTTGGCGCAGGCGAGGGAACGGCGGGCGTTTCGGATTACGGCATGAAGACGCTTCAAACGGTGCGGGACCGTATCGCTGCGGCGGGCGACCTCAAGCGCCCCAAGGCGGTTATCTTTGCCGGCTACAGCGGAAACCAGCTCGTGGCGTCGGGCTCGAACCACTATTCCGAGTTCTATCTGCGCGAGTGCGGGGCGGTGAACGTAGCGGCGGAGATTGACGGCCAAAAGGGCGTCAACCTCGAACAGGTCTACGAGTGGGACCCGGAGGTCATACTGATCAACAATTTCTGCCCCTATGTGCCTGAGGATTTCTACGAGAACAAGATCGCCGGCTACGACTGGGGTCTGGTAAGCGCTGTGAAAAACAAGCGCGTCTACAAGTTTCCTCTGGGCATCTATCGCTGGTATCCGCCGTCCGGCGACACCCCGCTCTGCATCCTGTGGGTTGCCCAGCAACTGCATCCGGAGCTGTTCAGCGACGTCGATATCGCGAAGGAACTTAGGGATTACTATCAAAAATTCTACCACTACGAGCCAACGGACGAGGACATCGCCAAGATACTGCACCCCGGACGCGAGGCCGCCATCTTCAACTGATGGCTCTATCTTCAAGAAGGGCAGGCGCGCTTTTGCTGCTTGCCCTTCCCCTCTTGACGGCACTCCTTTGCCTCGGCGTGGGGCGGTACTCCATCAGCCTGTGGGAAACGCTCCACGTCCTCTTCTCGCCGCTGACGGGAGAAAAAGTCGACGCCATGCAGTTTGCCGTAGTGTTCAAAATTCGCCTGCCCCGCATCCTGCAAGGCGCTTTATGCGGTGTGGCGCTGGCCGTGTCCGGCGCAGCCTTTCAGAGCTTGTTCAACAATCCGCTGGCGGTGCCGGACACGCTTGGCGTGGCCAGCGCCGCCTCCTGCGGGGCCGTGATCGCTTTGATGCTTCGTTGGAACCTGTTGGCCGTGCAGGCAACGGCTTTGGTCTTCGGCTTGATCGCCGTGCTCCTGACATGGGCGGCGGCAAGGATTCGGAGACAGAGCACGATCGTGATGATCGTGCTGGCCGGCATCGTCATCTCCGCGCTGTTCGACGGCTTGCTCTCGCTCCTGAAATACGTTGCCGACCCGGAAGAAGCCCTGCCGACCATTACCTACTGGCTGATGGGCAGCCTGTCGGCCTCCAACTACTACACGCTGGCGCTTGGAACGCCGATGATCGGCGCCGGGCTTTTGACTATATTTCTGCTGCGCTGGCGACTCAACATCCTCTCCCTCGGCGAGGACGAAGCGCGTTCCATGGGCATTCATCTCAGAGCCATGCGTTTCACGGTCATCTTTGCGGCAGCGGCGATGACGGCTTCCTGCGTTTCGATGTGCGGCAAGATTGGATGGATCGGCCTCCTGATCCCGCACCTTGCGCGCATGGTCGGCGGCGGCAGCAATCAACGCATCATCCCCCTCAGCTTGTCGTTCGGCGCGGCGTTTACGCTCTGTGTTGACACGGTGGCGCGGAGCGTTACCGCCGCGGAGATACCGGTTTCGATCCTTACGGCCATCGTGGGCGCCCCCGTGTTCATCATGCTGCTGCGCTCCACGCAGGAGGGGGGCATGAAATGATCTTTGCGGTCGAGAATGGCTGTTTCGGCTATCGTCGCGGCTCGCTCCTTCTGCGCGACATCTCGTTCCGCATAGAGCCGGGAGAGGTGCTGGCGGTTCTGGGGGCGAACGGGGCGGGAAAAACGACGATGCTTCGTTGCATGATGGGTTTCCTGCCATGGCGTGACGGAGGGACCTTTATCGACGGGCGCGAACTCTCGTCGTTCACCCCTCGACAGATATGGAGAAAGATGGCTTACGTACCGCAGGCGAGAACGGCTGGCTTCCCCTACACGGCGTACGAAATGACGCTCCTTGGGCGAAGTGCGCACCTTGGAGCGTTCAAGCAGCCGGGGCCTGACGACGAGAGAATCGCCATGGAGTGCATGGAGGAAACGGGAATCCTGCACCTGAAGGATAAGCCCTGCAATCGCATGAGCGGCGGCGAACTGCAGATGGTCCTGATCGCTCGCGCGCTGACGACGCAGCCATCCCTGCTGGTGATGGACGAGCCGGAGTCCAACCTGGACTTTCACAACCAGCTGGTGATCCTGGAGGTCATTCGTCACCTGGCGAACGACCTTGGCAAGTCCGTTGTGCTGAACACGCATTTTCCTGACCACGCCATGAGGCTGGCGGACAAGGCCCTGCTCTTGAATCGGGATGGGACAAACCTCTATGGCCCAGTGAATGAAGTCGTGACGGTGGAGAACATCCGCAGCGCCTTTGGAGTGCACGCCGCGATCCGCAAGATCGAAGACAGGGGGGAACTTTACGACATCGTGGTTCCGCTGTCGCTTGCATAACGCGCCGCGCACTTCACCCCCACGGACCGTTCCCCCTGAACTTGCTTAAGGAAGCGCTATTATACCAAATCGCGTTTTATATGGATTGCCTCCCCTGATGAAGCCCCTAAGTT